>Ga0209517_10004094_pt1 | contig 19370 bp, 8 predicted proteins | sample PeaSoiMetSII2010_FD_187695 | JGI IMG/M metagenome (GOLD analysis project Ga0209517, IMG submission 187695) | Peat soil microbial communities from Weissenstadt, Germany - SII-2010 (SPAdes) (version 2) | ecosystem: Environmental > Terrestrial > Soil > Wetlands > Peat | place: Germany: Weissenstadt...
AAGGGAACAAGAGGTCGCTACCTGGCCGGTTCGGCTCGTGCTAGAATTCGCCCCTACTTCTTATATTCAGTGAACCCTCACTTTGCAAGCTCCGGTGGCAGGTGGATTGATCGGACGGTTGCGCCGCCTCCAATCTTCAGCATGGCGGCTTCGCCCCGTCGTCGCTTTGCGACCTTGCCCTTTTTCCTCGTCGTCTCCGTCGCGTTTTTGGTTCAGGGTGCGATGGCCCAGCAGTCGGCACCAAACCTGGAGTTGTCGCGCCCGGTGCGCACTTGGGAATTTCTGCCGGTAGTGGGGGCGCGTGCGGGTCTGTTCGGGACCGAGTCGGGACGCCTTGAAGCCTGGGTATATCCGCTGAAGATCTTTCGCGCTTTTCATTTGATTTTCCACGTCGGCGGCCGGGCTCTGCCGGCGGAAAGCCTGGCGCGAACGCTGACGGTCCGTCCTGAATCAGCCACACTACTGTACGCGGGGGATTCGTTTCGTATAAAGGAAACACTGTTCGTGCCGGTGCAGGAGCCGGGCGCGGTGATTCGGTTGGAGGTTGAAACCGCTGAACCGCTCGAAGTGGAAGCCAGTTTTGTGGGCAACTTCGCGCTGGAGTGGCCGGCTGCGATCGGCGGTACATATGTGGAGTGGGACGCGAACCGGCGGGCGGTGGTCTTCGGGGAGGAGACCAGAAAGTTCGTTGCACTGGTGGGCTCCCCGACTGCGGAAGATGTGCGCCTGGCCTATGAAACGAACTATTCTTCCTCGGAGGAGACCACGTTTCGCCTGGGCTTGACGAAAAAAGGGCGCGAAACGAAAGTGCTCGTGATAGCGGCTTCCGTGGCCGGCCATGACGATGCGCAGAAAGCGTACGAGCATCTGGCAGCGTCATACCAGCAACTGGAGCGCGATTCCGCCGAGTACTACCGCAACTATCTTGCGCACACCGTCAATCTTGAGCTTCCGGACAATGCTTTGTGGCAGGCTTACGACTGGGCACGGATCAGCATGATCCAGGGACTGGTTTCGAATCCCTCCCTGGGCACGGGGCTGGTGGCCGGGTATCGCACATCGGGGGCGGGCCAGCGGCCGGGTTTCGCCTGGTTCTTTGGGCGCGATACACTCTGGACGTCCTTCGCGCTGAATGCGACGGGAGATTACTCCACGACTCGCACTGCGCTGGAGTTCATCAGCAAATACCAGCGCGAGGATGGCAAGATCCCACACGAAATTGCGCAGGGTGCCGGCTTTGTCGCGTGGTTCAAGGACTTTCCGTATCCATACGCCTCCGCCGACGCGACGCCCCTCTTCATGATTGCGATGAACGATTATGTGACGCAGAGCGGCGATGTCGCTTTCGCGCGCGAAGAGTGGGACAACCTGTGGAGGGCTTATCAGTTTCTGCGGTCGACGTACGATTCACAAGGCTTCGCGCAGAACGCCGGCGTCGGGCATGGCTGGGTGGAAGGCGGGCCACTGCTTCCAGTGAAGACGGAGTTTTATCAGAGCGGGCTGGGCGTGGAGGCGCTGCGGTCGCTCTCAAACTTGGCGGGACTTGTGGACAAAGACGATGTGAAGAAGGAATTGGCTGCCGAATTTGAGCGTCAAAAGCCTGCGCTCGACCAGGCGTTCTGGTCTCCCCAGACGAAGTCTTATGCGTTTGCACTGAATCAAGGCAATCAGCGCGTAGACGAACCGAGCGTACTCTCAACCGTCCCCATGTGGTTTGGCTTAGCTGACCCCGGTCACGCCGAAGATACGATTACTCGTCTGGCGGACGCGGATCACGAAACAGATTGGGGCATGCGCATTATCTCTTCGCATTCCAGCCGCTACGACGGTTCGGGTTATCACTTTGGGGCGGTCTGGCCGTTGTTTACGGGATGGGCGTCGGTGGGCGAATACCGGTATCATCGCGATCTTCCGGCGTATTCGAACCTGCGGGCTAACGCGTTGCTGGGGCTTGACGGTTCTCTTGCTCATTTCACGGAAGTTCTTTCGGGCGACTACTATCAGGGCTTCTCGACCAGCTCACCCCACCAGATTTGGTCGGCGGCGATGGTGGTCAGTCCCATGCTGCGCGGACTGTTTGGTTTGCAGGCGGATGCGGAGAATCATCAGATCACACTGGCTCCGCATGTGCCAGCGGACTGGACATCGTTTGGAATTCACAATGTCCACCTGCAGATGTTGCGCCTGGATTTCCAATATCACAAGGCGCTGGACAGCATCACTCTCGAGACCACGCGCACCGGTACAGGCGATTGCTGGGTGGAGTTTTCGCCGGCGTTCAGTTTGCGCACTAAGGTAGTTTCTGTCGAGCTGAATGGAAGGCCGCTGCCGTTTAAGATTCAACCGAACGGCGAGGATCAGCATTTATCAGTGCGTTTCCCGGTTCATGGCGGACCAAACAGCATGGTCATCCGGGTGAAGAATGATTTCGGGCTGACGCTGTCGAACCACCTTCCGGCGCTAGGCAGCCCGAGCAGCGGCTTGCGGGTGATTTCGAATGCGTGGAATTCTGCACGCGACCAGTTGACCGTAGAAGTCTCGGGCGTGCCTGGCATGGACTATGAGCTGGGCATTTGGAATCCGGGACAGATCAGCTCGGTGGAAGGCGCTGTTCTGACGAAGCAGGGAAACATTCGAATCGAGATGCCCGCAGGGAAGGATGGGGACCACTTGCACCACACAGTAGTGCTACACTTCCGCAAGTCGTAAGCCAAAAAGGCTGGGAAGAGTTTGACTTGTCGGGCCAACATGGCATTGCTGCGATGCCTACCGCATGGACCGGACTGAATCCCCACATGGCAGACCAACTTGCAAATCGGAGTGCGGGAGAAAACCATGGATACAAGTACCCTTCAGAAAATCCACGGGTATTTCGGATGTGCGATTTGCTTCAAGGCTTGCTAGCCGTGTTTCTAGGGGCGTCAATCGCTTCGTTCGCTCAGACTCCGGCCCGAGCGGCAAGTCCCGACTCCAACGGATACGTAGGAAATCAGGCCTGCGCTGGCTGCCATTCGTCTGTCTACGATTCGTACGCGAAAACTTCCATGGCGCGTGCCAGCGGGCCCGCGCTGGACAACCTGATCCCCGCCGATTTTGTGCACCAGAAGTCAGGCGTCCACTACCGAATTTATGCGGATGGTGGCAAGGTCTGGCTAAGTTTCGAGCGACCGAACGATCCCAAGGTGCGGGGCCAACGCCAGTTGCTCTATTACATTGGCTCGGGACGGCGCGGGGCAAGTTATCTGTTTGCCGTGGACGGGTTTCTGTTTGAATCTCCCGTGAACTGGTACGCGGACCGGCACGTATGGGACATGGCACCGGCTTACGGCGACGCCCGCCAGATCCCTATGAACCTGCCGGCTTTCACCAGTTGCTTACATTGCCACTTCAGCGGAATGCAGCCTCCGATCAAGGGAACGGAAAACCGTTACCCGATGCCTCCCTTTTCCCACTCCGGCGTCACTTGCGAAGGATGCCACGGACCCGGAGCAGCACACACGAAAGGCGGGGCAATTGTCAATCCAGCCAAACTCGATCCCACGCGGCGTGACGCTGTTTGCATGCAATGCCATCTCGAAGGCAAGGCAGCGATTGAACCGCTTGGGCGGCACGTTTATGAGTTCCGGCCCGGCCAACTGCTCTCTGATTACATCCGTCATTTTGTGTTTGCAGGCGACCAAAGTCCCGGCCTTGGAGCCGTCGGTCAGTTTGAGGCGCTGGCGCAAAGTGTGTGTAAGAAGAAGTCCGGCGAGGCCATGTCTTGCACCAGTTGTCACGATCCCCACTTCGAACCCTCCGCCGCGGAGCGCGTTTCTTACTATCGGGGAAAGTGTCTGGCGTGTCACGGTGGCAGGTTAGGAACCACGCATCGCGCTGGCCAGTCCGACTGCACAGCCTGCCACATGCCTTCCTCGTTGAGTAGGGACATCGCTCACACCGAAGTGACCGATCATCGCATTTTGCGCCAGCCCGGGGTCTCTCCTCAGTTTCTGCAGGATGCGAATCCAGAGCCGCGTTTACCGCGCTTGATTCGCTTTCCCAATGCGCAGAAAACCGATGAAGACGAGCGCGACCTCGCTCTTGCTTGGGTGTCATTAGCAGGAAGTGGCATGACTGCGGCTCCCGAAACTGAACGGCTGCTTCGGTCGGCCCTCAAGACATCGCCCAACGATCCCCCTCTGCTCTCCGCGCTGGGATATTCCGCACAGACGAAAGGGGACATCGAGGGCGCTCGCGAGTTCTATCAGAAAGCTCTCGCCATTGATCCCACATTGATCGAAGCAGCAACGAATCTGGGTGTAATCGAGGCCAAGCGTGGACATTTGCGCGAAGCCGTCAGGCTCTGGGAGGACGCATTCCAGCGTGCCCCTGGCCAAAGCCGCATCGGGATGAATATCGCTCGGTTGCTTTGTGAGGCTGGACAGCCCGGTGGCGCACGCGATTATGTTCTGCGCGTGCTGGAATTCAATCCCGATCTGCCGGAAGCAAAGAACCTGCTGCAAGGTCTGAATGGTAGTGCCCCAAAGTGCGAGCATTAGGTGACCCCTGTTTTGTGCGATTGGTCTTATGTTCTCTTTATCCTCATCCTCTTTGAAGTCGGATTACGATTATACGTGCTTTTCCTGCACCTTTCTCTGAACAGTGGCCGTCCATGTGTTCGTTGGATTCAAAGGCCTTCCACACGAAGTCGTGCAACCCGGCGCTCTTCGGAGTGCACGGAGCAGTACGCTCACAAAGTGTTTGACAGGGATCCCCATTGTCAGAGACGCCTGTTATCAGAAGCTATCGGGATTTGCGACCCGTCGCATCGTCGGCACGACGTTTCACCTTGCGCGGCACAACCACACCGAGTGGAGCGCCAGACGAACCGCAGGTTCCTCCACTCCGCCGTCGCTGGCGCTCCGACTCCGCTCGGAATGACACGATAGTGAGAAGTGGGATGAGCCTGTGACGGGTGAACATCAAACTCCCCGCACAAGCGAAGCTCGGACGGGGCACCCTCCGGAGTTTCGTTTGACCCGGCAAGAACCCTGTGCCACACTGCTGGCGGGTGTTTCCTACCATGCGCCGCTTTGCTGTGCCGTCCTTCATCTTCATCCGCAATTGCCTGATGCTCTCGTTTCTCGTGTGCTGCGCGGTCACGATGCTGGCGCAGGGGGCAGGTCCGACGGTGGACAATGGCTTGCGGGATTCTGCGTCGTTATATATCACGGCTCCCGGGACAGGCATTGTGGTCGCAACCGTGTCTGCGGAAAAAAAGAACGCTCACCTTGATCGCCAGGCGTTGCTTCAATTGATCAACCGGTCGACCCAGACAGCGACTTGGCAGACGACGAACGATGTTCTGCAAGGAGCGTTTCTGGACCAGGTTTCGCAAGGAGTGTTTACCAACGTAACGTACGGAGAATACGAGATTGAAGTGAGCGCGGTGGGTTATGTGAGCGAGCGCCGCCAGTTGCAAGTGGTCAATTCCTGGAGCCCGGTACAACTGAAGTTTACGTTGAAACGTGATCCCGAGGCGATCAACCTTGATGCGCCGGATATGGCGCTCTCCGCGAAGGCACGCAAAGCGGTGAAGCGGGGCGTCTCGGCGCTGAAGTCGAACAATCTGAAGGAAGCGGCGAAACAGTTGGGCGCAGCCTATCAGTCCGATGCATCGAGTTCGGACGTGAATTTTTTGCTGGGCTATTTGTATTACGAGAAGAGCGATTACGGGCGGGCAGCGGATTACCTGCGTGCCGCTAGCAATATCAATCCCAGAAACACGCAGGCGCTCACGCTCTTGGGGCGAGCGGGATTGCAACAAAAAGACTATCCGGCGGCGCGCTCGGCGCTGGAGCGGGCGGTGCTGGAAGATGGGAATAACTGGCAGCCGCACAATTTGCTGGCCGATACGTATCTGCATCAGGGCAACTACGACCGTGCACGCGACGAAGCGCGTGTGGCAATCGAAAAAGGGAGAGCTCTGGCCAGTCCAGCGGAGCTGGCGCTAGGAGAAGCACTGGTGAATTTGGGCAACAATCAGGAAGGAGTGGAGGCATTAAACCGGTTTTTGGAAGAGTCGCCGCGCCATCCCATGGCGGGGCAGGTGCGCGGCCTGATTGCTGAAATTGAAGAACATGCTGCAAATCCTGCCGCGGCGGCCTCGGCGAAGGCAGGTCCATCCAAGTCGGTAGGAGTGGACCCGCTCCAGGCTCTTGGCCCTCCGGTGTTTTCGGTGAAGTCGTGGCAGCCGCCAGGCATCGACGACGTCAAACTCAATGTTGCCGCGGGGATGGCCTGCCCCACCGAGAAGGTGATCGACGAATCGGGGAAACGGGTGCAGGAATTGGTGGAGGACGTAATGCGGTTCGCCGCGGTTGAAGACCTGTTCCACCAAAGACTCGATGCCTACGGGCTTCCCATTCGCACGGAAACACGCAAGTTTAACTATGTCGCTTCGATTTCGGAGCAGCAGCCAGGGTTCCTTTCGGTAGTTGAATACCGCGCCGACAAGTTGAGCCTGGCCGGCTATCCGGACGAGATTTCCAGCACCGGATTCGCCGCGCTGGCGCTGGTGTTCCATCCGCACATGCGCGACAACTTCGAGATGAAATGCGAGGGACTGGGAGATTGGCGCGGACAGGCGGCCTGGCTGGTGCGCTTCGAGCAACGCGACGACCGCCCCAGCCGCATTCATAGCTACAAGGTCGGAACCCAGATTCACCCGGTCAAATTGAAAGGACGCGCCTGGATCACCGCCGACAAATTCCAGATCATGCGCATCGAATCGGAGTTGGTTAGTCCGATGACTGAAATCCAGCTTCTCAGCGAGCATCAGGTCGTGGAATACGGGCCCATCCCGTTTGCCAAAAAAAACACGACTCTATGGTTGCCGAAGAGCGCGGAAATTTATTTTGAATTCCGCCATCATCGCTACTATCGGCGCCACAGTTTCGATCACTACATGCTGTTTGCCGTGGACTCCGACGAAAAACGGAAAGAGCCCCAGAGCATACCTGCCGATAAACCGAGCGCGAAGGAAGAGAAGAAATCATCGTAGAAATGTAGTTCCTTGGGCCATCAAAATCCCCGCCAAGGCGGAGCTTGGGCGGGGCACCCTCTCACCCCCACTTCCCTGGCTCACCTCTGCTTTCAGTTTTCCGGGTTGAAGATCACGGCGTGGGTATGAAGCTGGGGCGCAGCATAGCCATCGACGGGCCGCGCGGTATCGTGCTCGAAGCCGCGAAGCGCTGCCCCAACTGCGCAGAAACCGTTCTGGGTGTCCGAGGGTGCCCGAAATCAACCCTGCCGAAATCCTCTAAGTACTTTGAAATTTTGGTGAGCGCGGCAGGACTCGAACCTGCGACCCATGCCTTAAAAGGGCATTGCTCTACCAACTGAGCTACGCGCCCTCACTTCTATTCAATGTAACACAATAAAAAGCACCAACCGCAACGCCGCTGCCCGGCGCTGAACATCGCAGCAGGACCGACGGACCGCACCCTGCAGCCAAATCACTTTACTTCGAAAGTGTAGGAACCCGATCCGATCTGGATTACATACGATCCACTCTCTTGCCGCGCCTCCACCGGATTCCCATCCTCTGTAAGCTGTGCTCCCGCGATTGCAGGCAGGAAAACTTTTGCCGAGGTGTTCGCGGGAATCGTGACTCTCAAAGAGAATGGACCCGCGGCCGTTCCCTTCCAGTCGCTGATGATCTTGCCGTAGATCGATTCATACTCCGCGCGCGCCGAGGTCACGCGCGCATCAAGATGGGGCGCATCAAGACGGGGATGAACAACGATCTGTTTGAACCCCGGCGACTCGGGCACGGTATCAATCCCCGCAGCATAGCGATAGACCCACGCGATCACCGAACCGAACGCATAATGGTTATAAGAATTCATGGAGGGATCGCCGGTGTCCCCGTTCCAGCGCTCCCACCACGTGGTCGCCCCTTTCGACAGCATGTAGCCCCAGGATGGGTAGGTATCGTTCAGCAACAAACGGTAGGCCACGTCGGAGCGCCCGCGATCGGCGAGTGTGAAAAGCAAGAACGGCGTACCCAGGAATCCAGTCGAGAGGTGCCATTTCCGCGCTTCAATGTCTTTGACGAGTTTGTCGACCAGCAGGGGCTCAAGGCTTTCGGGAGCCATCTTGGTGTAGAGCGCAACCACGTACGAGGTTTGTGTTCCCGTCCCCACCTCGCCGTCGTCTTTGATGTAGGCCTTCTGAAACGCCGCGCGAATGTTTTGCACGAGATCGTCGTAACGCTTCACGTCGGGGTCGTTGCCGAGGGCGTGCGCCATCTGCGACATCATGTGCGCGATCAGAGCCCAGTATGCGGTCGCCAGCAGATCCTTGTTCGTATGTTCGTCGGGCGCCAGCCAGTCGGCAAAGTTGGGGCCTACGCCTTTCTTGCGCAGGAAGTCGGGATTCCGGGTCTGGATGAATTCCATCCAGCGCTGCATTGCACCCCAGTTTTTCTCAATGACGGCCTTGTCTCCGTATTGCAGCCACGTCGTCCACGGAATGATCACTCCTGCGTCACCCCAGCCCGGCGCTCCTATCCTGTCGCTCTCCGGGGACGCTTCCTCAGGTTCATCGGCACTGGATGGAAGAGTGTTCGGCGATACGTTTCGAAATGCACCTTGCCGGCTTTGCGCGTCGACGATGTCCTGAATGAATTTCTGCGAGAATGCCGCGATATCGAAGTTATAGCTTCCGGTTCGCCAGAAAACGCCCGCATCTCCCATCCAACCCAGACGCTCATCCCGTTGTGGACAATCCGTGGGGATGCTCAGAAAATTTCCGCGCTGGCCCCAGATGCCGATCGACCACATCTGATTGACCAGCTCACTCGACGTTGTCAGCTTAGCCACAGGGTCGCCGCTCACACTGCTGACGACATCTCCCTTGATCGCGTCGAGAGGCGGCGCTCCAGGATAGCCTGTGACTTCGACGTAGCGGAAACCGTGAAAAGTAAAATGCGGTGAGAACGTCTCCGCTTCGCCGCCCCGTAAAATGTAGACGTCCGTGGCGTCGGCATTCCGCAGATTTGCCGTGTAGATCGTCCCGTCCGGATTCAAAATCTCGGCAAATCGCAATCGAACCTTGGTGCCCGCCGCACCTTTCACCTTCAAAGTCGCCCATCCCACCATGTTCTGGCCCATGTCGAAGATGTAGGCCCCACCGGCCGCGGGAGTGACTCGCTTGGGGTTCAGCGTGGCGATCACTCTCGCGGGTGTGGTGATTTGGCTCGATACCGCAATGGCGGGCGCATTTGCGATCTGCGCAAGTTGCCACTTTAAGTCGTCGAACTCGGGCGTCTCCCACCCTGTCTGTTCCAGGCGTGCGTCGTACATTTCCCCGCCATAGATATCGCTCCGAACAATTGCCGATGGGGCCGCCTTCCACGACTCGTCTGTCACCACGGTTTCATGACTGCCGTCCGCGTAGTCGATTTCGAGTTGTGCCAGAAAGCGGTTCGGAGGAGGAAAGAAGTGCATTCCGACCCAAGTCAAACCGCTGCCATACCAGCCGTCTCCCAGCAGGGCGCCGATTACGTTGTTGCCGTTGACCAGCAAGCTGCTCACGTCGTAGGCCTGATAGAGCACGCGCTTGCGATAGTCGGTGAAATCGGGCGTCAGGACATCGCTTCCGACTTGGGTGCCATTCAGAAATACGCGGTAGCTTCCAAGAGCCGTCACATAGAGTCTCGCGCTTTGCACGCTCTTCGACAGTGCGAGCGTTCGCCGCAGGTACGCGGCTGGTTGCGGTAGCGGACCCGGATCGCCAAGTTTCTTGTCAGTCAAATCCGCGACGACGCGGGCCGGCCGCCAACGTGATTTCTTCTTGGGGCTCGCCTCCCACTTCTCCCCGGTGGGGAGGCGCATCGTTGAGCCATCGGAGCGCGTAATCTTCAGCAACGCCGCCAGCGCGGCGGTCACGGTCTTGGCCCCCGCATTCGGTCCGTACTCAGGTGACGGCGGAGCAGTCACGGTTACTTCAATCTCGTTTCTGCCCACGACCAGCTGGTCAGAAATATCCCTCCGATCGAACGTGGTCCATCTGCTCTTGGCATCCACTTCGTGGCCGTTCACTTTTGCGACGAAGTCTCCTCGGCTCGCGAGCAACAGCACCGCCTCTTTCGCTTTCTCGGGGAGATCGACTCTGACGCGAAACTTAGCCGCCGTCTTCGGCACAACCGCAAGCGCATCCTGACCCGGCATCCAAATCCAGCGGATTCCCTGACGGTCGGCGTCGTCCTCCGGGTTCTGCCAGCGAATCCACTTCGCTTCCCAGTCCCTCGCGTGCAGAAGTCCCATCTCCCACCATGCCCCTTCCGTCGACTCTGAGACTTGCCCCGCTGCATCCCATACGCGGATTTTCCAGTAATATCTCTTGCGCGATTCCAGCGTTGGCCCACGATAAACAACTCCCACCGACTCGGCGGAAACAATCTTGCCACTGTCCCAGACGTCGGCTTTCCCGCTCCGCAGGATCTCGTCGCTACTGCTCACCAAAACCTGGTACGCCGCCTGCTGCCAGTTGCGCTCGGCGCTGTCACTCTGCCACGACAAGTGAGGGGACGCTGCGTCGATGCCTAAAGGATTCTCCAGATACTCGCAGCGCAGGTGGACCGGCGTGGCGGCCGCGGCCGCCACCAGAACGAAAGTTGCGATAAACACTCTCAGTAATCTAGAACGCTCCACCTGATCCTCCTGGAACGGCAATCCATTTAGTAGCTTGTACCGCTGACGGCGGGGATGGTTTCACCTTGGCAATACCCGTGTCAACCAACGAAACTCCGAACGCGAATTGACGACTGCGTCGCAGGGTGCGAGGATTCCGACTGCCGCAACAGTGCCGGACTGCAACGCACCAGGCTGTCCGCGCTGAAACCGTATCCGCAAATCGACTTCCCCGAGGTTGCGATGAATCCAAGATTACGGCACACCACACCAGCCCTTCTGGTAATCGTCGTCATGTGCTCATGGGCGTCGGCGCAGGATCAGGCTGCGAAACTGACCGCCCATTGGGATAAAGTCATTCGGACTTCCCAAACCACACCGACGTTACAGGTCGTGGTGAATCCTCCCCTGCAGCGCGGCACGCCACTGCACGACAATGCGTTCAAGTCCCTGCATGATCTGGGTGCGGACTACGTCCGCTACGTGCCCTGGCTGCCCTATCCGAAACTGGGAGTTGCCGAACTGGAGCCACCGACGGATGGAAAAACGTCCTGGGACTTCTCCGCGATCGATCCCATGACGATCGACTTTCTGGAGGCGACCAAGGGGCATTCCGTCATCCTTAACTTCAGCACGATCCCACAATGGATGTACAAGACCGACAAGCCGGTGACGTATCCAGCAGACCCAAACCAGGTCACGTGGACCTACGAACAAGGAACCGAGCTGCGAGATCCCAGCATGAAAGAGGTGGCTGATTACTACGCCCGCCTGCTTTCGTGGTACACCCAGGGCGGCTTCACCGATGAGTTCGGCAAGCGTCACGAGTCGGGATACCACTACTCCATTTCTCACTGGGAGGTGCTCAATGAAATTGAATTCGAGCATCGCATTGACGCAGAAACCTATACCCGGCTGTATGACGAAGTCGTAACTGCCATGAAGAAAGTACAGCCCGATATGAAGTTCGTCGGGATGGCGCTGGGCATGCCCACCGACCCCCACTATTTTGAGTACTTCCTCGACCACAAGAACCACAAGCCCGGAGTGCCGCTGGATTTCATCTCCTATCACTTCTATGCGATTCCTACGCCGGATGAAACTCCGGAGGTGGAGCAGTTCACCTACTTTGATCAGGCTGAGGGATTCCTCAAGACGGTCCGCTATGTGGAGGCCATCCGTAAGCGCCTTTCCCCGGAAACCAAAACCACGATCGACGAACTCGGCGTTATCTCCGCCGACGATCTAGCGCAGGACCAGCTGGGACACGTTGCGAAGCCCATTGAAGACTCCTACTGGAATCTTGCCGGAGCGATGTACGCCTATCTTTTCGGGGAGATGACGAAAATCGGTATCGATGTAGCGGGCGAGTCGCAGTTGGTCGGCTTCCCTACGCAATTTCCCAGCGTATCGATGGTCGACTGGAACAATGGCAAGCCGAACCCCCGGTACTGGGTGCTGAAACTGCTTCACGATAACTTTGGCCCGGGCGACAAACTGGTTGAGATCGAATCGGCCACAAACAACCCCTACATCTACGCGGTTGCATTCGTGACCCATGACGGCAGGAAGCGTGTCCTGCTGGTCAATAAGCGCGATCGCGCGTTTGAGGTTTCCATCGCAGGCGCGAACGGGGGCCAACTGGACTACGTGGATCAAACAACCGGATTCCAGCCGCCGCCGACCGTGAAATTAGCCGCCGACAATCTGAAGCTGGGCGGATTCTCCGTGGCGGTGGTTACACTCCCGTAGCAGGACTCCAGAGTGTTATTCTGTGCGTTCTGCAATGCGAAAACTGCAATGGCTCGGAAGGAAATTCGTGGCCTAACCAACGAAGGATTGTAACCTCCATCGTCAAAGAGAGGTCCCCGTATGGACGCACGCACGAGTGAGACGATTTTTAATGCGATCGAGTCCTTCCGCATCGAGCTGCCGTCCTGGGGCTTCGCCAATACCGGGACTCGGTTCGGGAAATTTATCCAGCCAGCCGCAGCCACCACAACCGAGGAAAAGTTCAGCGATGCTGGCCAGGTACACCTGCTCACCGGAGTCTGCCCCACGATAGCGTTGCATGTTCTTTGGGATTGCCCGGATGGCGTGCGTAGCACCGACAACATAAAGAAATTTTCCGACCACTACCGAGTTCTTCCCGGCTCCATCAATCCCAACCTCTTCCAGGATCAGGAATACAAGTACGGCTCGTACGGCAACCCTGATCCCGCAATTCGCCAGCGTGCGTTGCAGCACACCAAAGAAAGCATTGAGATTGCCCGGCGACTGCACAGCCGGGATATTTCCATGTGGTTCGCGGACGGCTCCAATTACCCGGGGACTGCAAACATCCGGCAGCGGAAACAATGGTTTACTGAGGGGTTGCAAGAGTCCCATCGCGCGTTATCACCCGGCCAGCGACTTCTGATTGAATACAAGCCCTTTGAGCCCGCGTTCTATCACACGGATATCGCCGATTGGGGCATGTCTCTCCTCTTGTCGCGCGCCGCCGGTCCGCAAGCGAAAGTCCTGGTCGATACCGGCCATCACTATGCGGCGCAGAACATTGAGCAGATTGTTGCCTGGCTGCTGTCAGAAGACATGCTGGGAGGCTTTCACTTTAACGACCGCCGTTACGCCGACGACGATTTGACCCTGGGGTCCATCGATCCCTATCAGGTCTTCCGAATCTTCCACGAGATTCGCAATTTCGAATGGGAAACCGGTAAGTCCGCCGACATCGCCTACATGATCGACCAGAGTCACAACCTCAAGGGCAAGGTCGAAGAAGCGATCCAGACCGTGACCGTGGCGCAGGAACTGTTCTCCAAGGCGGCCTTGGTCGATGGTCGAGAACTGGCCTCGGCCCAGAAAAATTGTGACCTGGTACGGGCGGAGTCTTTACTGCAGGACGCATTCGCCACCGACGTCCGCCCAGCAATTCAGGAGTGGCGTGAGTCCAAAGGTCTGCCCAGGAATCCCCTGGACGCCTTCCGCCAGAGCGGCTACCTCGAGCGCATCACCAAAGAACGTGCGGCCCGGAATTCCCGGAATATCTCTTCCTATGCCTAAGAGCCTTCATGCGAAGCCGTATCTCGCTTTCGATTTTGGCGCCGAGAGTGGACGGGCCGTTCTGGCTCATCTGCAGTCAGGAATCCTCACAACCGAGGAGGTCCATCGTTTTCCCAATGAACCCGTCAACTACGGCGGGGCTCTGCATTGGGACGTGCCTCGACTCTGGTTTGAAGTGCGGAAAGCGCTCGCGCGACTCGGTGACGTGGCACTCGCGGGCATCGGAGTTGACGCTTGGGGCGTGGACTATGCTCTGCTCGGAGAACGCGGCGAGTTGCTCCAGAATCCCTACCACTACCGCGACCGCCGGACCGAAGGCGTCATGGAGGAAGTCATCAGTAGAGTCAGCAAGCAGGAAATCTACCAGGCGACTGGCATTCAGTTCATGCCCATCAACACTCTCTATCAACTCTTCGCCGCGCGGCGTCAGACCCCCAAGATGCTGGAATCTGCAAAACATCTGGTCACGATCCCCGATCTGTTCAACTACTGGCTGACCGGAAATGCGGTCTGCGAATTTACCAATGCAACCACCACCCAAATGGTCGACCCGGTGAAGCGCACCTGGGCCACCGGCCTGATGCAGCGCCTGGAACTGCCGGCGCATTTGCCGGCGCCCATCGTCGAGCCGGGCTCGATCATTGGCACTCTCCTGCCAGACGTCGCAGGTCATTCCTCTCTTGCCGGGACCCCCGTGATCGCTCCTGCGTGTCACGACACGGGCTCGGCGGTGGCCGCAATATCGGCTCGCGACGGCACGGCCTTCCTCAGTTCTGGAACCTGGTCGTTGATCGGCACCGAACTCGATTCCCCCGTGATCAACGCCGAAGCGTTGCGCCTGAACTTCACCAACGAAGGTGGCGTGAATGGAACGACGCGACTGCTAAAAAACGTCATGGGCCTGTGGATGCTGCAGGGCTGTCGCCAATCCTGGACGGCACAGGGCCACAGCTACGACTATCGGGAGCTGATCGAACTGGCAAGTCGCGAGCCCTCGTTTCGTCAGCTCGTTGATCCCGATGACGAATCGTTCCTGCGTCCTGCCGATATGCTCGCAGCCATCGACAAGTTCTGCACCCGCACCCACCAGCCGGTTCCGCACGAACCCGGTGCCTATGTGCGAGCCGTTCTGGAAAGTCTAGCCTTCAAGTATCGCCTGGTCCTGCGAAATCTCGAACAAGTGAGTGGGAGGCGCATCGGGCAGATTCGCATCATCGGCGGCGGATCGAAGAATCGATTGCTGAACCAACTGACTGCCAATGCCACTGGAAGAACGGTGCTCGCCGGTCCGGCTGAGGCGACCGCACTGGGCAATGTCGCTATGCAGATTCTGGCCACGGGAGGCGCGTCCTCGCTCCAGGAAGTCCGCGCCGTCGTGGAACGATCTTTCCCCACCGAAGCATTTGAGCCCCTCGAAACTGACAAGTGGGATCAGCACGCGGAACGATTTGAGCAATATTGCGGGAGCATTTATGCCTGAAATCAAAGAAACGACTCGCCTGAAAGATTTGTGGAACGAAGCCGAAGCGCAGAAGATGGCCGGCAATCAGCTGTCCCTGTTGCGTTACCGCTCGAACCTGCTGGGCGCGGATTTGCGCATCACCAATTTCGGCGGCGGCAACACCAGCTCCAAGCTGGATCTGCCCGATCCGTTTACCGGCCGCCCCGTCCGCGTGCTGGCCGTAAAAGGCAGCGGCGGAGATCTCGGTTCCATCACCGATGCCGGATTTGCCCTGCTCTACCTCGATCGTCTGGAACAACTCAAAGAGTTATATCGCGGCGAACAGTACGAAGATCAGATGGTCCGCTACTATCCACTCTCGGCGTTCGGCGAGAATCGCGTGGCGGCGTCGATCGACACTCCCCTGCACGCCTTCCTCCCCTTCGCTCACGTGGATCACCTGCACCCCGACTGGGCCATCGCTCTGGCCGCGAGCGCCAACGGAAGACGAAAGCTCGACGAATTCAACAAAGAATTTGATCGCAAGATCGCGTGGGTGCCATGGCAGCGTCCCGGATTCGAACTCGCGCTCATGATTGAACGGGCGGTCGAAGAGCATCCTGGCGCGGAAGGCCTCATTCTCGGCGGCCACGGATTGTTCACCTGGGGAAACACGCAACGCGATTGCTATTTGAACAGCATTCACACCATCGATCAGATGGGCGAATTCATTCTTCAACATCAATCGAAGAAGGGATCTCTGTTCGGCGGAGTTGCTCATCCGGCCGCGCAGGACCGCAAGAACATCGACCGCAAGAACATCGCCACCCAGCTTCTGCCCAAGCTTCGCGGAACCGTGTCCTCGAATCGCCGCGTTGTGGCCCACTATGCCGACGATGAAGACGCTCTGACCTTCGCCGGATCGAAGTGGGCGAAGGAATTGGCCTCGTTGGGCACCAGTTGTCCCGACCATTTTCTGCGAACCCGGGTGTGCCCACTCTTTCTTCCCTGGGATCCCGCAAAAGAAGACGTCAGCGTTCTGAAGGCGCGAATTCAGAGTGAGGCGGTCGAGTATCGAGCCGCGTACAAGAAGTATTACGATGCGTGGGCGAGCGCCGATTCCCCGAAGCTGCGGGATTCGAACCCCTCCGTCGTCGTCGTTCCCGGCCTGGGCTTATTCGGCTTCGGGAAGAATAAGAAAGAGGCCCGCATCACCACTGAGTTCTTCATCAACGCTATTCACGTCATGGCGGGCGCGAACGCACTGGAAGATGGTGAAGACGGTGAAGTCTCTCATCCTCTCCCGCAGGCCCGCCACGCCGGGCAATCGCAGCAGTTCACGCAGTTCCATAACTATGTAGCGCTTCCCCGATCTGAGGCGTTCCGCATCGAGTATTGGGCCCTCGAAGAAGCCAAGTTGCAGCGCGTGCCGGCGGAAGCGGAATTCAGCCGCAAGATCGCTCTCATCATTGGCGGCGCCAGCGGAATCGGCCGTGAAGTCGCACTACTGCTCGCGCGCAAGGGCGCCCATGTCGTCGTGGCGGACTTTGACGAGCCCGGTGCCGGGAAAGTCGCCGAAGAAGTCGGCACGATAGCATCTCCCGAGTTCGTCGCGCACGCTCGAGTCGACCTTAGTTCCGCTGCATCCCTCGCGGAGGCCGTGAGGTTCACGATTTCTCAATTTGGCGGCGTCGACATCATCGTGAACACGGCCGCAATCTATCCCGTACCCGGCGCCGACGGCGAACTCGGCGACGCACAATGGGCGCAGAACTTCCTGGTCAATGTCACCGGCAACTATCTTCTCGCCCGAGAGTCGGCATGGGTGTTCAAAGATCAAGGCCTGCCCGCTGCCATGGTGCTCACCAGTTCCGCCAATGCGGTGGTTCCCAAGAAAGGCAGCGAAGCCTACGACACCAGCAAGACCGCCCTCAACCACTTGATCCGCGAGCTGTCGATCAAACTCGGCCCTTACGTACGCGTCAACGGAATTGCGCCTGCGACCGTCGTCGCCGGCTCCACCATGTTTCCTCGCGATCGCGTGATCCAGTCTCTCCAGAAATACAAGATCGCTTTCGCGGATTCGGAGTCGACCGAGGATCTACGAGCCAAACTCGCCGACTTTTATGCGCAACGTACGCTGACCAAGCGGCCCATCCTCCCCCAGGATTGTGCGGCCGCCATCGTGTGGCTGGCCGGCGATCAGAGCGCGAAGACGACGGGGCATATCATTCCCGTGGATGGTGGTCTCCCGGAGGCCTTCCTCCGTTAGGAAGTAAATATGCACCGTGCCTGCACGAGGATTCCATGAACCCAGCCCTCGGCGTGTTTTTTCACTGGCTCGGCGGTCTCGCCTCCGCTAGCTTCTACGTCCCCTATCGCGGGGTGAAGAACTGGGCCTGGGAAACTTATTGGCTGGTGGGCGGATTCTTCAGTTGGATCATTGCCCCCTGGATCCTCGCGCTGACCATGACGCGCGACCTGTTGCCCGTGCTCCACGAGGCTCCGCCCAGCAGTCTTTTCTGGGCGTATGTATTTGGAGTCTTGTGGGGACTCGGCGGCCTCACTTTCGGCCTGACCATGCGCTATCTGGGAATGTCACTCGGCATGGCCGTGGCGCTCGGGTACACCGCCGCATTCGGCACGTTGATGCCTCCGATTTTTCGGGGCGTGTTCGCATCCCAAGTCCTCGGCACTCACTCTGGGCTGATCATTCTGGGCGGAGTCGCTGTCTGTTTGCTCGGTATCGTGTTCGCAGGCACAGCCGGAGTATCGAAAGAACGCGAGATGTCGACCGAGCAGAAACGGGCCTCGATCAAGGAATTCGACTTGAAGAAGGGATTGCTCGTCGCCACTTTTTCAGGCGTGATGAGCGCCTGCTTCGCTTACGGACTCGCGGCGGGTGATCCCATCAAAGCCATCACCATCCAGCATGGCACCCCGCCACTGTGGCAAGGACTTCCCGTACTCGTTGTGGTTCTCGCCGGCGGCTTCACCACCAACTTTATCTGGTGCCTCATCCTGAACATTCGCAACCGCACCGGCTACCAGTACTTCGAATCTGAAATTCGGGGCAGGGTTCCGGCGCGTAATGAAGAACACATCCTCGAAGCCGTTACCGACGCTCCGGCCGAGGAAATGGCGGTTGCCGTGGCCGTCGCCCAGGACACCGCCGTCATGGCCCCCATGCTTGCCAACTATTTCTTTTCGGCTCTCGCGGGCACGACCTGGTACATGCAGTTTTTCTTCTACACCATGGGCGAGACCCAGATGGGACGATACAAGTTCTCCAGCTGGACGTTGCACATGGCCAGCATCATCATCTTCAGCACCCTGTGGGGTATCGCCCTGAAAGAATGGAATGGTGCCGGGGCCAGGACCAGAGTACTGGTAGCTTTCAGCCTGCTGGTTCTGGTTACCTCGACGGTCATCGTGGGGTACGGAAACTACGTCGGTGGCTCTTCCCGCTGACTCGTCGCTCCCACGAGATGGTTCAATAACTCACTTTTAGAAAGCAGTTTCTTTAGCGCCACAATCCTATGCTAACCGAGCCGTTGGAGGCCCAGCCTCAATGCGTATAATGGGGATGTTACGACAGTCAATGCGAGACGGGTGGTGACTTGGATGGATGCGAAGCATCTAGAACGAAGTTGATTGTCGCTTTTGTCCGAACCCGAACCGGATTGCCGTTAAAGAGAAAAGGCTCCCACGTCCATTGCTTCACCGCGTCCACTGTCGCTGACCAGAGTTCTTTTGGGCCGCTGATGGGTTCTACTCTCTCGACCTCACCCGTTTTTCCGATGACGACGTAAGTGACAACCCTCCCTTGGATGCCAGCCGACTTGGCCGACTCTGGATACGACGGCTTCACCATCTTCGCGGGTTTCTTAGCGTCAGTAACAACGAAAACTCGAGATGTGTCCTTGTCAGACTGGTCAGGTTTCTGAGCAAACGCCGTCAGGGGTAACGCCAGAAGGAGGATTCCCCATGTGGTGAGTTGGGCCATCTGTAGAGTTATGACACCGTCAGCAGTACTAAGGTTCCTCAACTGCCGCTAACAGGCCATTGCACTCGTTGAGGACACGCCGGGAGATTATGTTCATCCTGTGAGGGCATCGGCTTCACCAGGACCCGTACCTAGCTAATTCCCTCCCCTGCGTGTCAAATTGCACAAGGCAAGATTTCGCTGA
>Ga0209517_10004096_pt1 | contig 19362 bp, 17 predicted proteins | sample PeaSoiMetSII2010_FD_187695 | JGI IMG/M metagenome (GOLD analysis project Ga0209517, IMG submission 187695) | Peat soil microbial communities from Weissenstadt, Germany - SII-2010 (SPAdes) (version 2) | ecosystem: Environmental > Terrestrial > Soil > Wetlands > Peat | place: Germany...
TTCGCAGCGACGATCGCGTCGTCAAAGAAAAGCTCGTAGAAGTCGCCCAGGCGAAAAAACAAGAGCGCGGTGGGATGTTCTTTCTTGACCGCGGCATACTGCCGCATCAGCGGAGTGGACGGCTCGGTCATCTTCCTCGTCGGATCAGGCGGGGCTTCGGCGGATTATAACAAAGCGTGCCGCTCACCTTCTGCGGCATTTCTCATGCATCACCGGGAAATTACCGCAACACATCGAGGTTGACTCCGCCGCTCCTCCGGTGTTCTCCTTTTCTGTGGAACTCCGCAAAGATCCCATCACCCGCTCCTGGGTCATGACCGGCGATGATCCGGCCGAAACCGAACCTCGTCCTGAGTCTGCCTGCCGTTTTTGCGATGGCTCCGCGACCTCGCTGCAAGTGGTCGCGAAATCCCCCAACTCGCCCGGCACTCCCTGGTCCGCGCGTTCCGTCGTGCATCCCAAGCCGCTCTACCGCATTGAGGGCGAGCCCGACCGCCGCGGCGACGGCATTTATGATCGCATGCATTCCGTCGGTGCCCATGAAGTGCTGGTCGAAAATCCGCGGCACGACCGGCATCTGTGGAACGCCACCGACGACGAGATCGCACACTTTCTCCGTTTAGCCGCCGAGCGCATCCTCGACCTCAAGCGCGATCCCCGCATCAAGTACGTCAGCCTGTTCAAGGATTACGGCAAGAACGCTGGACAGGAATTCAGCCATCCCACATCGCAGATTACCGCCACCATGTTCGTTCCGCGCCGTGTGCTCTACGAACTGCGCGCCGCCCGCGAGTATTTCGTCGGCAAGGAACGCTGCGTTTTCTGCGACATCATCCAGCAGGAAGAACGTCAGGCGCAGCGCGTCATCGAAGCCCGCGGGGACTATCTTGCTTTATGTCCCTATGCGCCGCGCGTCCCCTACGAGACCTGGATTCTGCCCCGCTATCACGACTCGTCTTTCGAACGCGCCGGATTGAATCGCCCCGGCCTGCGAATGAACCTGGCCGCCCTGCTGCGCCGCACCCTGCAGCGCGTGCGTTCGGTGACCGAAGATTTCCACCTCGTCCTGCACACCTCGCCCAGCAGCATCCACCCGTCGAAGAATCTGGGCTACTGGAAAACCATCGACGACGATTACCACTGGCACATCGAGATTCTCCCGGTCGTGCAGTCCAAGGCGCGTTCCTACACGTTCAAAGAGGTGTACTATTCCCCCGTCAGTTCCGAAACCGCAGTCAAGCAGTTGCGGGAAGCAAAAATCGACGGCTGAGAATCTGGATGAGAATGGAAATGATTATGTGGGGACGTGTGTATGCGGGGATGGGTTTATGTGGGGACGGGCGCCTTCGCCCGTCCGCCGGGCAAAGCCCGGCAGGGGTTTGTCTGTACTGAGACACTACGCTGGCCAACACCATGACCGCCAAAGTCACCGGCCTCATCCCCATGGCCTTCGGCGCCGACCTGCAGCGCTCCGTCGATTTCTACAAACTCCTCGGCCTGGAAGTTCGCGGCAGCCTGCGCAATTCCTCGGGAGAACTGAGATGGGTCGACCTGGCCTGCCAACAAGCCCAGTTGATGTTGTCTCACGCCTCCGACCCCGTCATCCCCAGCCAGCAAGCCGTGTTGTTCTACCTCTACTCACCCGACCTGATCGCCCTGCGCGAGCATCTCCTGGCCAGCGGCGTGAAAGTCTCGCCGATTACCTATCCCGACTACATGCCCAAAGGCGAAATTCGCGTCGAGGATCCCGACGGCTACGTGCTGCTCATCGGCCAGGCGGGCTAGAACTTAATGGCGAGTATTGCACAAGCCCAGAATGAGCGGACCAGGTCGGTAATGGCAAATTATCGCCAAATAACCCTCCTAAAGAACCGAAGTGATGCAGGAGTGGCTCAGTTTGAATTTCTTCGCGTACTTGGCGGCCTTTCTTCGCGCACTTAGCGGTTAAAAGCTTTCGTTTTTCCGCCCAATAACAAGAGCCCTTAACCACAAAGTTCGCAATGGAAAGCCGCAGAGTACGCGAAGGCTTTTTCAAATTGAGCCACTACCAGTAATGCATATCACAGCGACTCAGGCCCCAATCAGGGTGTAATCTGGTCACCGGTTGTGGAGGTAGTCGTGAAGCGACGATGGTTGATCGTGGGCGTCACCTGCACGGCTCTTATCGGTGCAGGCATAATCGTCCGCACTGTGCGTAATCATCGTCAACTCGCGAAGCGGGCGGCAGCATATCGCATCCGGGCGGAGAAGGGAGATGCGAAATCGCAGTGGGCGCTGGGCGCGATGTATTACTACGGGAAGGGAGTTCCTAAGGATTATGTCGAGGCCGCGCACTGGTACCTCAAAGCCGCGGAGCAAGGAGAGGTCAACGGACAATCCTCCATCGCTTCTATGTATTTCGATGGTAAAGGGGTTCCACAGGACAGGTCCGAGTCCGCACGCTGGTGCCGAAAAGCTGCAGAACAAGGTGACGCTCCTGCTCAGTACGGCCTTGGCATCTTCTATAGTCGAGGACAAGGAGTGCCACAGGACTACACAGAGGCTGTTCGCTGGTACCGCAAATCTGCTGATCAAGGTTATGCGAAGGCCCAATACGCCCTAGGCTTTATGCTTTACCACGGTTACGGCGTGCAACGGGGTCGCGTTCAGGCCAACGACTTGTTTCAGCAAGCTGCCGCTCACGGGAACGAGGACGCTAAGCGAGCGCTTGAGTGTGATAGGAAAGGTATTTCAATCGACCCCGGTGTGGGTCTTCGAGGCCTTCAATAAGTCGCGTGCCATCTTGTTCGGACACAGGAATGTCAACTGACGAAATCAGGGTCCTTGCACTCAAAACCCAAAGCTCCGTTTATGTGCTGACTGCCAATCCTCATCCCACCGGCTGCTACAATCCCTGCCGTCAGGAGACCCGTCCCGTGAAGCCTTTGCTCTGTTGCTTACTATTCTGCGCCACCTGCCTTGCTCAGACCGCCGCACCCTCCGCCGGCAAACAGAAAGTCCTCTGGCAAAAACTGGAGTCCAGTATTCAGGAAGTCGACCAGCACCTCGACGGCGTCATGGGCGTAGCCATCGAAGACCTCACCACCGGCGATCACTTCCTCCTCCACGAAGACGAAGTCTTCGCCCAAGCGAGTTCCATCAAAATCACCGTCCTCGCCAATCTCTACTTGCAAGCCCAGCAGGGCAAGCTCAAGCTCACCGATCTCTACACCGTGCAAGCCTCCGACCTCGTTCCCGACAGCGACATCATGGGCGGACTCACGCCCGGCATAACGCGTGTCACCCTGCGCGATCTGGCGACCATGATGGTCGCTGTCAGCGACAATTCCGCCACCAACGTACTCATTGACCGCGTCGGCATGCCGAACGTCAATGGCATGCTCGACTCGCTCGGCCTGACGCACACTCGCCTGCGCCGCAAGATGATGGACCTGCAAGCCGCCAAGGAAGGCCGCGAGAACATTTCCACCCCGCGCGAAATGATGACCCTGCTCGATGCCATCTTCCACGGCAAGGTTCTGAACAAAGAGTCGACCGCCGACTTCTTCACAATGCTGAGCACTAACAAGGACTCATGGATCCCCCGTGACCTGCCCTCCGACCTCAAGATCGCCAACAAGCCCGGCGCGCTCGAAGCCGTGCGCAACGACTCCGGCATCGTGTTCGTCGAAGGCCGACCCTACGTGATCTGCGTCATGACGTCGTTCCTGCGCAACGAGCGCGATGGGGAAGAGGCCATCAGCAAAGTCTCGCTGGAAGCCTGGCGCATGTTCGACCGCCTCAGCCGCGCCACGGAATATGGCAGAGTCGTCTCCCGCGGCAACGGCGCGCGATAGTCGGGATCGCGTGACCCCCGATTGGCCATTTTCCAACTGGCCGCCGGACTCCACCTGGAGAACCGCTGTGAGTGCGAAACCGCTCCCGTCCACCTGAAATCATCGACAACTGCAAAATAATGCACATATCGTGTTCGGAAATCCAAAAAACTCTCGCTATCTGTTGTCATGCGACCCCAGACGCGCTACCATGTCCGCCATTTGTTTAGCGGTGTTATGTTGCTGCGTTTTTCAGGTCTCAAACAGCGCGCACCGTGAAGCTTGGGTCTTCAGCCCGCAACCAGAAGGGGTCCGGTTGCGACTTCCTATGACAATTAACTCGGCCTGAGTGCCCGACGAGAAAGGGATCACCGCAGATCGTCCCGACTCTTCCAACCAGGCTCTTCCACTAATTCCCAGGAGGCAGTAATGAATTTGAAGAACGAAGCGCACTTCGGAGCGAGTTTCCGCCATCCGCGGAAACTCTGGCTCACTTTCTTGCTTGTTACTCTCATTGCCAGCACCGCTCTACCAGTTGTCGCGGCCAGCGGAAAGTTCATCGCACACAACACACCTCGCTACGTGTCCACCGCAAAGAACCTCGGGACGGAGAATCCATCGAAAACCATCGAAGTCAGTGTGTGGCTGAATCCGCACAATCGCAGCCAGATGGATGAGACGGCCAGGCGGCTTTACGATCCCACCTCTCCCACCTACCGCCACTTCCTGACCCGTTGGCAGATTGCCTCGCGTTTCGCCCCTACGGCCGAGGAAGCCAAAACGGTTCGCGAATTCCTCGAAGCGCGTAACCTCAAGCTGGTCAAGGTCGGTCCCAGCAATTTCTTCGTCCGAGTCCGCGGCACGGTGGGTGATGTCGAGTCAGCCTTTCACGTCGTGCTGAACAACTATGAGGTGCATGGCAAAGTCGTCCGCGCCAACGACCGCGCTCCCTTCGTCGATGGGCCTGCCGCCGTTCTGGTGCGCTCGATTTCTGGACTGGACAGCGGCGAGTACGAGCATCCGTTGATGGCCCGGCCCACCCCCCCAACTGCGCAAAAGACTGGAAGCGCGGGCTTCCACACAGACAGTGTCGCCAATGCGGCCACGTCCGATGGGCCCTTCACCACCAACTGCTTTAACGGCACAGAGACGGACGTATTTTCCACCAACGCCAATGGTTCACTGCCCATTGGCACCTACAAGGGAAATGTCCTGAACCTGCAAAGCCTGACCAGTCCGGGTTGCGCCTACACGCCGCCGCCCATTCAAGCCGCTTATAATCTCACGGGTCTTTACGCCGAGGGACACGACGGCACCGGCCAAACCATCGGGATCATCGACTGGTGCGGTTCGCTGACCATCCAGAGCGACGCCAACGCCTTCTCGGCAGCCTTCGGGTTGCCCGCTCTGACCAACACCAACTTCGCCATCACCTATATCCCCGCGCCCAGTTTTTGCGAGAGCGTGGACCAGGTAGAAATCAACCTCGATGTCGAGTGGGCTCACGCGGTTGCCCCCGGCGCGAACATTAACCTCATCGTTCCGCCTTCCGCGAGTTTCCAAGATGTGGACGACGCGGAGTTCACCGCCGTGACTTACGGGATGGCGAGCGTCATCTCCGGCAGCTACGGATCGGTCGAATCGTTTACCCCAGAGAACATCCTGGATACCGAGAACCTGATTTCCGAAATCGCCGCCATCTCGGGAATCTCTACCAACTTCTCTTCCGGAGACAGTGGCGATTTTAGCGCCGGCTTCATCCCTCCGACGGTCCTCGCTCCTGCGGATTCTCCATGGGCAACCGCCATCGGCGGCATTAGTCTGGCGCTGAATCCCGATAACTCGATCGCGTGGCAGGCCGGGTGGGGAAACAATCAGACCCTTCTGGCCGAGACCGGATTCGTGGCCGATCCGCCTTTGGCCTTCGGCTTCACTGGCGGCTCCGGCGGAGGTCCCGCTAATTGTGTCAGCAAGACCTACGATCCCAATACCGGCTTACCCATTTGCCTCGCCGGTTTCCCCAAGCCGGCATACCAGAAAAAGCTGCCCGGTAAGTATCGTCAACTGCCCGACGTATCATGGCTGGCCGATCCCTACACCGGAGCGGCGATTCTCATTAGTGTTCCGGGCAATGTTCCCGAACAGGTGTGGCAGGTCTGGGGAGGAACTAGCCTGGCCGCCCCGATGTTCTCCGGATTGTGGGCGATTGCCAACCAGGTAGCCGGTGCTCCTCTCGGCCAGGCGGCTCCCTACATGTATTCGATGCCCGCGGGCACCATCTACGACATCGTTCCCGTTGGTTCGAAGAACAACGTCAGAGGCTCCATTCTGGATACTAAGGGAACGACCGCCTACAGCCCGACTGCAGTGATGGGCGGCGACGGACCAGGGACATTCGTCAGCGCCCTCTGGGACTACGCCTTCCTGCAATACACCGGGTTGGTGGTTTCCTTCGGGACCGACTGCGACCAAGCCAACGGCTTCGGTTACATCACGCAATGCAACTCTCCCACCGCCCTGCACACGAAACCGGGCTGGGACAACGTTACCGGTGTGGGCGTCCCGAACGCGATGGCGTTCGCCGATTCCTTCGCCCCTCCGCCGCCGCCTCCTGCGAACTAGTTTCACGAGGCAGCGCTCCTAGAACTTAGCCTCCGCCACATTTCCAGTGGCGGAGGCTTTTTCCTTGCGGACCCATGTTTATGTAGAGCGGACACTCCCTTCGACTTCGCTCAGGGCAGGCTCTGTCCGCTGCTTTTGAATTTTGTTTTGCTTTTGAACTTGCTTCTGAATTTGCTTGTGCCTTTGAGTTTCTTCTGCCCCAGAATTTCCTTCTGCCTAAGCCGGTACTCTACTTCGCCGCGCCACGAGCCCCTGTCCCGGCGACCTGCTGCCGCATGAATTGCTGCGCCGCTTTCGCCTCCATGGGCTGAGAGAAGTAGTAGCCCTGCCCGAACTCGCATCCCAATTCGAGCAAGCGCTCCAATTGCCGGGCCGTCTCAATACCTGCCGCAATCGCTTTCAAGTTCATCTTGTGCGCCATGACAGTGATCAGTTCAACGATATCGGAGGCCGCTCGGTCGGTCTGCATCTCCCGCACCAGCGACCGGTCAATCTTTAACGCATCCACCGGAAACTGCCGCAACCCGCGCAGCGAAGTCGTTCCCGTGCCGAAGTCATCGAGAATCACCCCAATCCCCATATGCTTCAGGTGAGAGAGCACCGTGATCGTGAGCTTGGGGTCAGCCGCCGCCACGCTCTCCGTCATTTCCAGTTGCAGCCGCGAAGGCTCAATTCCGGTCTGTTGCAGCGCACCCTGGATATCGTTCGCCAGCCGTGCATCGGCAAACTGCCGCGCCGAGACGTTCACCGTAATATTCATGGGCTGATCGGAGAAGCGGCTGACCTCCCATTCGCGCAATTGCCGGCAAGCCTGCAGCATCAGCCAGTGCCCGATGGAGACCAGGATGCCGGTGTCTTCGGCCGCCTCGATAAACCGGTAGGGAGAAATCAGTCCTTGCGCGGGATGGTCCCACCGCAGCAGCGCCTCAAAACTCACGATCCGCCGCGTGGCGAGTTCAACCACCGGCTGGTAATAGATGCGGAACTGGCGCTCGGTCATCGCCGTCCGCAAGTCGGCCTCCAGGCGCAGTCTCCCCACGGCGCGCGTGTGCATGCCTTCATCAAAAACTTCGCAGCGCGATCCACCCAGCGCCTTCGCGCGTCGCATAGCGACGTCGGCATCTTTCAACACGTCCTCGGGACGCTCGTGGGTGGGGGTGCTCAGGGCAATGCCAATACTCACCGCAACCCGTATCTCGCGGGAGTTGACCGGAAAGGGCTCCGCCGCCGCTGCCTGGACGCTCTTGGCCACGCGCAGCGCATCGCTGGGATCGCTCACCCCGTCCAGCAGGATCGTGAACTCATCCCCACCCAGCCGAAACAGCACGACTTCCGCCGCACCGGGGCCGCTCTCGCGGCGCACCACGGTGGAGTCCTGTCGCAACTGGTTGGCCATCCGGCGCCCGATCTCCTGCAGCACCTGATCGCCGGCCGTCGCGCCCATGGTTTCGTTGAAAACCTTGAAATGATCTACATTCGCCACCAGCAGCGCATACGGACGTCCTCCCTCCCGCCGCGAACGCAAGAACGAACTCTGTAGCCGGTCCAGAAACAGCCGGCGGTTGGGTAGTCCCGTCAGCGGATCGTGAAACAGGTTGTGTTCGAGTTGCTGTTCCGCCCGCTTGCGCTCAGTGATGTCGCGATTCACAATCACCAGCTTCGCTACTTCGCCCTTGCCATCGCGCACCACGCTCGCCAGCGACTCCAGCACCCGCCAACTGCCGTCCTTGTGCTTGATCCGGTACTCCAGCCGTTTCCCGACTCCAGTCTCCTGCGCTTCTCGCGCCGCCTCCAGAATCTTGAAGCGGTCGTCAGGATGAATCTGCTCGAAGGCCGAAGTCTCCCCCAACTCCGCCGAGGTGTATCCCAGAATTCGTTTATAGGCGGGACTGTTGTACAGCCGCCGTCCTTTTACGTCCACCAGAGCAATCATGTCGGCGGCGTTCTCGGTCACAATCTGGAACAATTCTTCATTCTTCCGGGACTCCCGATGGATCTGGTAGATCCGGACTTGCTGGTAAATCACCAGCATGGCCAGCGCACCCAGCGGAACCCAGAACCATTGCAACAGCATGCACAGGTCTCCTGTGGAGATCTATCGGCGGGAAACTGCCGGACATTAAACCGCCGGACATTAAACCGCCGGACATTAAACCGCGTCCAAAGCGCCATCCATGCATCTACCTGGACATGGAAACCTTGACGGAATTCAACCTGGCCGAGGCCATCGCAATTCTTACCCGCACTCCCGCAACCCTGAATGCGCTGCTGCGCGGCCTGCCCGACGTCTGGACGCTCCGCAACGAAGGCAGGAACGAAGCAGAAGACACCTGGAGCGCGTTCGACATCGTCGGCCACCTCATCGCCGGCGAGCGCACCGACTGGATGCCGCGGGCGCGGATAATACTCGAAAAGGGTGAAGCGCGGCCCTTTGATCCCTTTGACCGCTTCGCGCAGGCCAAAGAAAGTCAGGGCAAGTCGCTGGAGCAACTCCTGGACGAGTTCGCCCGCCTGCGCAGCGAGAATCTAGCCGCACTGCAGGCGCTGAATTTGCAGCCGCAAGACTTGGCCCGCCGCGGAAGACATCCGGCTCTGGGAGTGGTGACGCTATCACAGCTTCTAGCGACGTGGGCGGTTCACGACCTCACGCACTTGCATCAGCTCTCCCGCGTCATGGCTCACCAGTATCGTGACGCCGTCGGCCCGTGGAGCGCCTATCTGGGCGTGCTGCATTGTGCGGGTCATAGCGCGTAGGCGGCCATCTAAAACCAGCGCTTCGACAAGCGCCGAGTCCGCGTTCCATAATGTCCGCATGTCTCCCAATCCGCCCGTCCGCCGCCTTAAGACCTACACTGGATCGCAAGGATACGTCTACCAGTACTATTTCGTCGGCAAGCGCCCCGCCCTGCCTGACGATCCCGAAGCTCCCGCCACCGAATTTGTCTTCGATGTCACTTCCGACCGCAAGCTGACTTACGCGGTGAGTATCTTTCTCCCCGACAGCGCGCGCGCCGCCTGGACACAGACCCACGACCGTACCCTAAACGACGCCGAGCAATACGCCGCCGTCAAGCTTCGCCTCTTCCGCGCCTTCGATGAACTCGAAGATGTAAAGGCCCACGGCCGCCGCCTCACCATCGACATCGGTTTGCTCCAAGAGTCGCTGAGCAGCTTGGGCGTGGAGTAGCCACTCGTACATGCCCGCGTAGGACTCGACGCGGACTGACGGTGTCTTATTGCCCCGGCTTCGTCGCCGTCTGCAAATCTCGCGCCCGCGCGACTAGCTTCTTCAGTTTCCCTTCGATCGAAGCGTCGCCGATGTGCTCTTCCTGCAGCACGCCGTCGGCGTCAATGGTGAAAGTGTGCGGAATCGCCTGCACCTCGAACAGCCTCGCAACCGGCCCGGTAAAGCCCCCGTCGCGGTATTGCAGCCAGGTCATTTCGTTTTTCGCGATGAAGTCCTTCCATTTTTGTTCATCGCTGTCGAGGCTAACGCTGAGCACCACCAGAGGCTGTCCCTGAAACTTCTTGGCAATCTGCTGCATGTGCGGCAGGGCTTCGCGGCAGGGACCGCACCATGTTGCCCAGAAATCGAGCAGCACAACTTTGCCCGCAAGGTCGTCCAACGAAACCCGTTGTCCGTCCGTGGTCGTAATCGCAAATGCCGGTGCCATTCGGGCGCGCGCCAGGTCGGGCTGGCTGATATAGCGCAACGCCCGTTGCCGCTCCGGATCATTCTCCGGCCGCAGTTTCACGAATTCCTCAAACCGCGCCTTAGCGGCATCGTCCTGCTTGAGCCGTGCCAGCACCAGGCCATCCCCGAAGGTCGCGGCGGGGAAACTCGAGACCGAGCCGAGTGCCTTGAGCATTTCGTCGTGAGCGCGATGGAACAGATCATCCTTGCGTTTTAGCATCCCCTCACCCATCAAAACCGAACCCAGTTGGTAGTGCGCCAACGCGACGTTCTTGGCGCCCTGGGCCTGCGCCACCATTTCCTCGGCTGCTGCCTCGGCGGTCTTCCACTCCCCCAGTTCGATTCCGTACTTGATCATCTTTTCCTGGCAGGCCAGGCAATGCCCGTCGTCCTGCTTGTCCGCCTTCTTGAAACTTCCCAGCGCAGCGTCCGTCATCCGGCGGTGCAGATAGTCCAGTCCGTCCTTGTATGTTTTCTGCGCTTTCTCATTGGTAGGACCCGCGTCCGCTTTCTCCTGTGCCCTCGCGGGGGCCACCATGCAGACCAACAGCAGAACCACGGCCGCCCACCGCATACCCATTCCTCCGCCCTCCGAAATTCCCGCCATAAACTACCACGACTCCATGGACTTTGGCGAAACTTTCTAGAGCTGCATCCCCTGCATTGATAACCCTTGAGCCCAAGCATATAAAGGAACGCGGAGTTCTCAGCTTGAAAAAACTCAAATGCGCACTCATGATGTCCGCCGTAATTGCAATTGCTCTCTGCCCGAGCGCCGCCTACCCGCAAACCCCGCGCTGGTCCGAGCAAAAGGCCAACGAATGGTACGCGCATCAGCCCTGGCTGGTGGGCAGCAACTACGTCCCAAAATCGGCGATCAACGAATTGGAGATGTGGCAGGAGACCACCTTCGATCCCGCTCAGATCGATCGGGAACTCGGCTGGGCCGAAGCCCTGGGCATGAACACCATGCGCGTCTTTCTCCACGATCTGCTGTGGCAGCAGGACGCCCCCGGTTTCCGCCGCCGCATCGACCAGTTCCTGACCATCGCCTCGCGCCATCACATCCGTCCGCTGTTCGTGCTGTTCGATTCCTGCTGGGACCCGCTGCCTCGCCTCGGCCCGCAGCATCCTCCGGTTCCCGGCGTCCATAACTCCGGATGGGTGCAAAGCCCCGGCGCCAACGTGCTGGTCGATCCATCCCAGTATCCGCGGCTCAAAGAGTACGTGCAGGGAGTCGTCGGAGCCTTCGCCAAAGACGATCGCATCCTCGGATGGGACATCTGGAACGAGCCCGGATCGTATGGCGGTGGAGACTACGCGAAGTCAGAATTGAAACATGTCGACAAAATCGCTCGAGTGACGGAACTGTTGCCGCAAGTGTTTGCCTGGGCGCGCGAGGCGAATCCCTCACAGCCCCTGACCAGCGGGGTATGGGACATCGACGCATCGAAGGACGAGAGTGCGGTGGAGGGGATCCAGCAGATTCAGCTGCGCGAGTCCGACATCATCACGTTTCACAACTACAGTTGGCCCGAGTCCTTCAAAAGCGAAATCGCGTGGCTGCGACGCTTCCACCGGCCCATCCTCTGCACCGAATACATGGCGCGCTCGGTCGGCAGCACCTTTGACACCATCCTGCCAATCGCCAGGCAGGAGCACGTTGGCGCCATCAACTGGGGATTCGTCGCAGGCAAAACCCAAACCTACTATCCATGGGAGTCCTGGGAGCATCCCTATGTCAAGAATCAGCCTCCCGTATGGTTTCACGAAGTGCTGCAATCCGACGGAAAGCCCTACCGCCAGGCAGAAGTGGATTTAATCCGGCAGTTAACGGGCAAACCGTAACGATGCGAGCAAAATCCTGAACCACAGAGGACACGGAGGAACTCCTCAGTGTCCTCTGTGGTTGGAGCTTCTTCGGCCCAGATTTACAATCACGGATGCCATGAAAAACTTCGGTGTTGTCTTCATCATCTTCCTCGTTGTCCTGTTGGTTGCTGTTTTCTATCTAACCGCCAGAAAGTCGGCAGGCCCGGTCGCGTCGTCAAGTATGGGATCGTCCAGTGCCGCATCTTCGCAGAAGTCCCCCGACGCCGTGCAACAGAAGTTGCAGGAATATTCCGGAGCGCCAGCGACCGACTGTGGCCGCCTCAGCGTGCAGGCGACCGCCGACCAGTCCAAGACAGCCGCCGATTGCGCCATGCAAGCAAGTCAGAGCAAGCACGCGTTCCACGTTGCCTACGACATGCCCGGCATGGCAATCGGAGTCGCCGGCAACTCCGACGGCAAGCTCTTTACCGTGCAATCGCAAGGCACGGGCCCGTCTGCCGCACTGACCAGCGGCGACTGCCCGTCGCAGTTGCGGATCGCCTCCAGCGGCCGCGTCACCTGCTTCGCCCCCGGCGATATGGGCTCCATGGGCGCCGGCCACACGGCAGGCGCCATGCCTCCCGGCATGTCCAATCCGCACACGACCGGCGCCGCTAATCCGCATGCCACTGCTCCAACGACGAAATGATGAGTGTTTAACGAGACGTGTCACCGACCGGGAAGGGTACGAGCTTCACTCGTACCGCAATAGCCAAGATGAAGTGGCGGCTTTATTAGCCGCTGGGGTTGGCTCTGCTGCCGAGACCTACGCCCGTTCGTCAGAGTCTGTGATCCTGATCACACCCTTAAGTGACCCCCTTTGTTTGCCTTACGCCCGCCGTCATGGAAAATGGACAACATACGAGAGGAGTAAGTCCGGACCGGCGATTTGGGGTAAACTCAAGGGATTCCGGAACTTATAAGGCCTATGTCTCTGCTTTGGCTGCGTTTTGCACTGGGGTGCTACTTCATCGGGCTGGTCTACGCCTTCGTGGCGCTCACCCGCACCAGTGACCTGTTCAGCCGCATCGCTCTCCACGCCGCCAGTCTGGGCATGGTCTTCCATTTCGTCTCGCTCGCCGAACTTTTTCTCTCAGGTCAGGTCGTCTGGGCGTCGGTGCACAACGGCGAATCGCTGCTGGCCTTTCTCTCGATGACCTTCTTCATGATCATCTATGCCATCTACCAGACCACATCACCTGGAGTGGTCGTGTTTCCGGTGGTCTTCTTTCTGACGTTCGTTGGAGCCGTCGACCAGCAACCCGTGCTGCTGACTCAGTTCGTCTCGCACAAGGGATGGCTCATCGCCCACATCATCCTCATCTTCACCGGCTACGCTGCGCTGGTGCTCAGCTTCGGCGCGAGCCTGCTTTATTTGCTGCAGGAGCGCCGCCTGAAAGCCAAGAAATCCACCAGCCTGATTTCATTCCTGCCCGCGCTCGAAGTCATCGACCAGATCGGCTACCGCTCGCTGCTGCTGGGCTTTCCCTTCATGACGCTGGGCCTGATCACCGGATCGATCGTCGCCATCACCACCTACGGCCGCATGGATTTTCTCGATCCCAAAATTCTGCTGTCGCTGCTGATGTGGGCCGTGTACATGATCATGGTCTTCACCCGATGGAACTCGGGATGGCGCGGACGCCGCGCCGCCTTCCTCGCGACATTCGCTTTCGTGGCCGCGCTGGCCGCCTGGGCGGCTAACTATTTCTCTGCGATCCACAGGTTCGCTGCCTCATGAGGACGACGCTCGAATTATGAGATTCCAGCTCATTGGCGTGAATCACAAGAGCGCGCCGCTCGAAGTGCGTGAGCGCCTGGCGATCCCGGAGTCGCGCCTGCCCGACACCTGCCGCGACCTCAGGGCCTACCCGGGGATCGAAGAAGGTATGGTGATCTCCACCTGCAACCGCGTGGAGATCGTGGCCCACACCACCAACGGCCATGCCGACCTGCGCGGATTCCTGCACCAACACTTTCATCTGAAGCCGGAAGAACTCGACGCGCATCTGTACGAATTCCGCGAGAAAGATGCGGTCCGGCATCTCTTCCGCGTTGCTTCGAGCCTGGATTCGATGGTCGTTGGCGAAGCCCAGATTCTCGGCCAAGTCAAAGAAGCCTACGCCACGGCACGCGCGGTAGGCGCCGTCCGCGGCCAACTCGACCAGCTCTTCAGCCGCGCTTTCGCCGTCGCCAAGCGCGTGCGCAGCGAGACCGCTGTCGGATCTTCATCAGTGTCGATCGCTTCAGTCGCCGTCGAGCTGGCAAAAAAGATTTTCGGAACGCTGGAAGGGAAGACGGTCTTCATTGTCGGCGCCGGCAAAATGAGCGAACTCGCCGCCCGCCACCTGATGGCTCACGGTTGCGCTTCCATCTTCGTCGCCAACCGCACCTACGAACGCGCCATCGGACTGGCGCAGAAGTTCAACGGACAGGCCATCAAATTCGACGACTTGTACAGCACCTGCGACCGCGCTGACATCGTCATCACTTCCACCGGCGCGCCTCATGCCATCTTCCGCCGTGAACACGGCGAGCAGTTCCTCGCCCGCCGCAAGAACCGGCCCATGTTTTTCATCGACATCGCCGTGCCCCGCGACGTCTCGCCCGAGATGGGCAAGCTCGACGGCATCTTCACCTACGACATCGACGACCTGCAACAGGCCGTCTCGAGCCACGTCGCCGACCGCCGCAAGGAAGCCGAACTCGCCGAAGCCATCATCACCAGCGAAGTCGAGCGGTTCGAAGCCCGCCTGCAAACGCTCGACGTAGTGCCCACAATTGTGTCGCTGCAAGATCACCTGGAAACGATTCGTCAGGCAGAAATCGACCGCGTCCGCGGCCGCATGGGCCAGTTAACTCCCGAACAGGAAATCGCCATCGAAGCGCTAACCCGCGGCATCATCAACAAAGTCATGCACACCCCAATCACCACGCTGAAAACCGCAGCCAAAGAATCCGAAGCCACAACGGTAGTCGACGTAGTCCGCCGCCTGTTTAACCTGCACGACAAAGATGCGGCAGCTCCAGACAAGAAAAACGAAGTAGGGACGCGCCCGTGATGCCTGCCGGTGCCATCTCACCTTCCCCGCACCCTTGTCATCCTGAGCGAAGTCTGACGATGAGCGAAGCGAATCGCCAGACGCAGTCGAAGGCTCCGTGTCACCGTGATACAACCCGCGGCAACGCGAGGAATTTCCGCATAGTAATCCGCTTCTCCAAGGAAAACCAAACCGAGCAACTCCCCATCTCCAGCCGCGAAGCGGCGGCATGGGGAAGCCCGGCACGGCAGTGCGGGGTAAGCGAGAGAGACGGGGCGAGTCCCGTAGGGTCGGCACAACTGCACGAAAGCGCAGGGATTACAAAATGACCGACTCCCCCAACGGTTCACAACCCACGAAACTCCGCATCGGCTCCCGCGGCTCCCAGCTCGCCCTTTGGCAGGCCAACCACATCTCCGCGCTGCTGCGCGCTCGCGGCCATGAAATCGAAATTGAAATCATCCACACCACCGGCGACAAGATCACCGACGTCGCCCTCGCCATGGTTGGAACGAAAGGCATGTTCACCAAGGAAATCGAGGAAGCCCTCGCCGCCGGACGCGTCGACCTCGCCGTGCACTCGTTAAAAGACCTGCCTACCGAACTTCCGCCGGGATTCGAAATCGCCGCTATCACAGAAAGACAAGACCCGCGCGACGCCTTCTGTTCGCGCCACTATGCGAGCTTTCAGGAGTTGCCTCAGGGCGCGCGGGTCGGCACCTCCAGCCTGCGCCGCCAAGCGCAACTCAGGGCAGTCCGCCCAGACCTCGACATTCATCCTCTGCGCGGCAACGTCGACACCCGCCTGCGCAAACTCGAAGAAGGAGAATACGACGCCATCATCCTCGCCTCCGCCGGCCTGAATCGGCTCGGAAAAACTCAACTCGTCAAACAGATTATTCCCGCTGACATCATGTGCCCCGCCGCAGGCCAAGGCGCGCTGGGCATTGAGATCCGCAAAGGCGACGCGGCCACGCGCCAGCACCTGGAATTCTTGAACGACCCCGCCGCCCGCGCCGCCACCACCTGCGAACGCGCTCTGCTCAACCGTCTTGGCGGAGGCTGCCAGGTCCCCATCGGCGCATTTGCAGAAATGAAAAATGGCAAGCTGCATCTGGAATCCATCGTCGCCGACCCCGACGGCTCGAGACTCCTGCGCGATTCCCGCGACGGAAAAATTGAGGACGCCGGAAAACTCGGCAACGATGCCGGCGCAGCCCTCCTGGCCCGCGGCGGCGACCAGATCCTCGAAGCCGTCTACGGCCGCGGCCTGGCCGTGCCGCCGCAACCGTGACCCGCCAGGTGCGAAACGCAAGATCCGTATCAGGGCATGCCTTCAGGCATGCCGCTCAGCAATTCACCAGGAACGCGCCTTTAGGCGCTGCGTGGCTAGCGGGATGAGCCGGAACGTTCTTCTCCAACTCCTAGGCGGTTCCAAGAGTCCCGCCCATCTGCGCCGCTTGGTCAACCTCTGGCCCCCGTTTCTCGGCATGGGCATTCGCGTGAAAAAAATAGCACCCGACATGAAAGCCGTCGACGTCGAAATGAAACTGCGCTGGTGGAACGCCAACTACGTTGGTACGCATTTTGGCGGATCGCTCTTTGCCATGACAGATCCTTTCTATATGCTCATGCTGATGGCAAACCTGGGCCGCGACTACATCGTTTGGGACAAAGCCTCGAGCATCCGCTACCGCAAGCCGGGGAAGGGAACGGTCCGAGCCGAATTTCGCCTTACCGCCGCCCAACTCGACGACATTCGTGACAAACTAAAGACGCTCCCGAAATACGAGCCGACATTTCAGGTAGAAGTGAAAGATGAAGCGGGCGAAGTCGTGGCAGCGATAGAAAAGCTGCTGTACGTTCGCAAGAAAGATCGTCCGCCAAACGAGCCGCCGCCGACCCAGCCGCGAAGCGGCGAAAGAATGCAGCCCACGGCGTAAGCCGTCGGGAGATCAGCAGACGTTCAGCCAGCCCCGAAGGGGCGAAAGAAACGACGTGTACATCCCCGAACACTTCCGCGTGCACGACCACGGCGACGCCATCGCGTTCATGCACGCGAATCCGTTCGCAATCCTGATCTCCTCCACCGACGACGGCCCCTTCGCCACGCACCTCCCGGTATTCGTGAACGCCGCGGCCGATCACCTCGTCATCCGCGGCCACGTGGCCAAGGCCAACCCGCACTGGCGTTATCTCGAGCAAAACCCCGCGTGCCTGACCATCTTCCACGGCCCCCACGCGTATGTGTCCACCTCGAACTACGTCACCCGCGAAAACGTCCCCACCTGGAATTACGGCGCTGTGCACGCCTACGGCAACGCCCGCACCTTCGCATCCCCGGAGGATTTGCAAGGCATTCTCCACCAACTCATCGGCACCTTCGAACCCGCCTACGCCGACCAGTGGAAAAGCTTCAGTGATACCTACCGCGAGCGCATGCTAAGCCACATCGTCGGCTTCGAAATCACCGTCACAAAGATCGAAGCCAAATTCAAACTGAGCCAGAATCGCACCCCGGAAGAGCAGACCAACGTGATCAAGTCCCTGGAGAAGGCCGAGGACACGGCGATCTCCGGCGTCTCCCGCCTGATGCGGGAGCGGCAGTTGGGGGAAAAGAAAGAAAGTAAGTAGTCGGTGTGTGGGGCGGACACTCTTGTCCGCCAACTCTGACCATGAGAAAGAAACTCAATCCTGGGAACGAACCACTAAGTGGAGTCCGCGTGCTGGTCGGACGGGCCAGGCATCAAGCCGGTGCCCTCTCTAGCGAACTCCGCAGGCGCGGGGCCGAAGTGATCGAGATCCCCTTCATCGAGATCCGGAAGCCCAGGTCGTTCAAGCCGCTCGATGCCGCGCTGCAGAATCTCGGCACTTATGACTGGCTGATTCTAACCAGCGTCAACGGCGTCGAGGCCATGTGGGATCGAATGCAGAAGATGCGGGAAGGGCACGACTTCAGTCGTGCCGCTAGAACCACCAAGTCAGCCGGGGCTTTAGCCGCTGCGGGTCCGCGCCCGCGCATCGCCGCCATCGGTCCCGCCACCAAGAAGGCGATCGAGCAGCGCGGCGCACAAGTCGCCGTTGTTCCCAGAGAATACGTCGCCGAGTCTGTCGTGCGCCGCCTGAAAAGCAAAGTTAAGGGGAAGCGCGTGCTCCTGGTGCGGGCCAAAGTCGCTCGTGACGTCATTCCCCGCGAGTTACGCAAGGCCGGAGCCCACGTCGACGTTGTCGAAGCCTACGAAACCGTCGTGCCCAAGTCTTCTCGAATCCGGCTGCACGCCTCGTTGAAGAATCCCAACAGGCACCCGCACGTGGTGACTTTCACCAGTTCTTCGACCGTCAAGAATTTCGTGGAACTGCTGGGCGCAACGCGCAAAGAGCGTCGCAAAGAACTCGCTGGAATCCGGATGGCCTCGATCGGCCCAGTAACGTCAGCCACGTTGCGCGAACTCGGTCTGCCAGTCGATATCGCGGCGAAAGAGTTCACCATCCCAGGTCTGGTAGCAGCGATCGTAAGGAGTTTCGCGGGTTAACCCATCTCTGTGTCCTCCGCGTCCTCTGTGGTTCGATCACGCGCCCCTACTCCGTCACCGTGCAACTGCAATCCGCCGGAACCACATGCGCCAGCAGAAAATCCGCGACCCGCTTATAAGCGTCAATCTGATTTTCCACCCGCGCAAATCCATGCCCTTCGTTCTCGTAAATCTTGGAGTCGACGGTCCCCCCTCGCTTCTTGATCGCATCGACTACCTGCTGCGTCTCTGATTTCGGACAGCGCGGATCATGCCCTCCCGCCAGCAGCAGCAGCGGCGCCTTGATCTGATCGATGAAGTTGATGGGCGAGCGGTCTTCATACAGCGCCTTATTCTTCACCACGTCGCCCATGGTCGCGAGATCCGATTGCTGCAGCACCGGATCCTCATTCTCAATTTCGGTGAACCAGTTCACGAACGGCACTATGGGTACGCCGGCGGCCCATACGTCCGGCGCCTTGGTCACTGCCATCATGCTGAGATACCCGCCGTAGCTTCCCCCCATGACTGCGATCTTTTTGGGATCAAGGTGCCCAGTCTGCTTGATCCAGTCCACGCCCGCCAGCACGTCCTGCAAATCGCCGCCGCCCATGTCGAACAAGTTGGCCTGCTGAAATTCTTTCCCGTATCCCGTCGACCCGCGATAGTTCGGCGCGAGCACCATGTATCCCTGATTCGCGGCGAACTGCACGAAGCGGTTGAACGAATTCATGCTCTGCGAGGTCGGTCCGCCGTGAATGTAGACGATGGCCGCATTCTGCCCGTTGCGAACCATGTTGAAGGGA
>Ga0209517_10004100_pt1 | contig 19355 bp, 10 predicted proteins | sample PeaSoiMetSII2010_FD_187695 | JGI IMG/M metagenome (GOLD analysis project Ga0209517, IMG submission 187695) | Peat soil microbial communities from Weissenstadt, Germany - SII-2010 (SPAdes) (version 2) | ecosystem: Environmental > Terrestrial > Soil > Wetlands > Peat | place: Germany...
ACCCGCGCCGTGCCGTCCGCCGAAGCAGTGACGAGCCGCTCCCCGTCCGGGCTGAAATAGGCTGACCTAACCGTCGATTCATGCTTGAGCAGCGGGGCCAGCAACTGACCGTTCCGCGCGTCCCAGATTCGAGCCGTCTTGTCCATGGATGTGGTGACGATCCGCTCGCCATCGGGACTAAATTGCGCTGACCACCCGAGACCGTCGTGTCTTAGCGGCCCTGTTAGCGGCAGGCCGTTCTGGGCGTCCCAAACCCGGGCCGTCTTGTCCCATGACGCGGTGACAATCCGTTCGCCATCCGGGCTGAATTCGGCCGAAAGAACCGTGCGGTCGTGTCTTAGGGGTCCGGTTAGCGGCAGGCCGCTCTGGGCATCCCAAACCCGGGCCGTGTTGTCGAAGGAGGCAGTGACAATCCTCTTACCGTCTGGACTGAATTGGGCTGACTGAACGATGCCGCCGTGTTCTAGAACGCCTGCCAGAGGCTGGCCATTGAGGGCATCCCACACGCGAGCGGTGCCATCTTCCGAAGCAGTGACGATCCGTGTTCCGTCCGGACTGAAATGCGCTCGATGGATGGGACCGCCGTGTTTCAGGGGCCCCCTAACTGGCTGGCCGCTCTGTGCGTCCCACACCCACGCGTTGCCATCATGGGAGCCGGTGAGGACCCATTTTCCATTGGGACTGAATTCCGCCGACTCCAGCCAACCCTCGTGATTCAGCGGGCCGGTGAGCGCCAGACCGGTCTGCGCATCCCACACGCGCGCCGTAAAGTCGTACGAAGCCGTGACAATCCGCTTCCCGTCACGACTGAACTCGGCGGAGTACACCCAATTGCTATGGTTCAGAATCACAGCAGGGACCATCCACGAGTGGTAGGTCAGCAGTGTCGCCAGCCGGGTCAAAGCAGCATTGTTGGTCGGATTTGCGGAAAGAATCCGCGCCAAATACGGCAATGCATCCGCATAATTGCCTTCCGAACTGAGGCGGACGGCTTGCGAGAAATCCGAGGCCTCCAGGGTCATTTTCGCCTCGGTGGAGGATGCTTGGGCATGCTCTGCTTCGCCCCTGGCGTGGTTCTCGCTAGCCTGGGCTTGCACCCGAAGTTGAGCTTCGTTGTTGCGGGCTCGCTTTTCTTTGGCAAACAGCCAGGTGGAAAGGCCCAGGCCCAGGAGCAGAGCAACCGTTACGCTGGCGACCGCAGCGAAGGCCAGTTTGTTGCGCCGGACCAGTTTTTGAAGAAGGTAGAGTTTCCTGGGCGGCCGGGCCACCACCGGTTCGTCCGCCAGGTAGCGCTGGACGTCCCGCGCGAATCCGTTGGCGGTCTCGTAACGGCGCGCGCGGTCTTTCTCGAGGGCTTTCATGACGATCCAGTCCAGATCTCCCTGGAGAGTGTGGACGAGCCTGGGCGCCTCCGTCTGGCGGTGGTTGGCCACGGTCGTCAAGTCCGCGTCCCGCATGGCGCCCAGCCGGGTCGAGGGACGGATCGGTTCCTTTTCGCGAATGGTGCGGCGCATCTCGTCCAGGCCCGCTCGCAGTAGTTCCTGGGTGTCGAAAGGCGTTTTGCTGGTGAGCAGCTCGTAGAGCAGCACGCCCAGACTGTAAATGTCGCTGCGGGTGTCGATGTCCAGGGTGGTCATCGCCGCTTGCTCCGGACTCATGTAGGCTGGGGTGCCCAGGAATTGCTCGAAGGCGGTAAAGAGAGTCTGATCGGTCAGCCGTCCCTGGGTGGCCTTGGCGATCCCGAAGTCGATGACCTTCGGGACGCCCGGCGAGCCGGGCTCATTGACGGTCACCAGGATGTTGGAGGGCTTGATGTCGCGGTGGATGACGCCTTTTTGGTGGGCATGCTGGATGGCCTGGCAGACCTGGACGAAGAGATCGAGCCGATCGCGGGTGGGGAGATTGTTCTCATCACAGAAGCCGGTGATCTTGACGCCGCGCACCAGCTCCATGACGAAGTAGGGCCGGCCAGTGTCCGTGGTTCCCGCATCGTGTACTTTGGCGATGTTCGGATGGTCCATGAGGGCCAGCGCCTGGCGCTCGGCTTCAAAGCGAGTGATCACACTCTCGGTATCCATGCCGAGTTTGATGACCTTGAGCGCGACTTTGCGTCGAATCGGTTCCTCCTGCTCCGCCATATACACGACGCCGCAGCCGCCTTGACCGATTTTTTGAAGCAGTTTGTATCGGCCAATGCGGTCACCTGGCTTTTCCAAGCCGGCGATAGCCTTGCGCAAGGTCGCGCCCGGGCTGGGCGGAACCGCGGCTTCCGAGGGTTCCTGGGCCTCAGGTGCGAACTCCCGGAGGAAGTTGCCGGCGTTTTCGTTAGCACGGAGGAGATCTTTGACCCACTGGCGCAACGCGGCATCCCCAGCGCAAGCTTGGTCCAGATAGTCTTCGCGTTGTCCAGCGGGCAAACGCCGGGCGGCGCTAAAAACCGCCGCTTCGCGATCTCTGGGATGCGTCATGGGCAGATAGCAATTTCCTCTGTCCAATGCGAAAAGCAAGGACGAAAGGTTCCTTCCTGGATTTTCACCCCTTCTCCGTGTCCTCTGTATTGGATTGTTTCACATTTGAATGGCCTTTTACACCTGGCCGTGCCATATTGCACCGCTGCCCTATGAACCAACCAGAGGCAATCCGCCCTCAGACGGACGCCGAAGGCTCCCCTTCCTGGGGCGGGCCGCCGGCCAAAGCTCCCTCCCTCCCCCGCGCTCCAACCGGCCTCTCCACCGTTCCCGATTATGACCTGCTCCGCTGCATCGGCGGCAGCGCCTATGGTGACGTCTGGCTGGCTCGCAGCAAGGCCACCGGCGTCTTGCGCGCCGCCAAGATCGTTTGGCGCCACACCTTCGAGGATGACCGGCCCTTCCGGCGCGAGTTCGAAGGCATCCAACGCTTCGAAAAGATCTCCCGCGAGCATCCCAGCCAACTGGCCCTGTTCCATATCGGGCGCAACGAGGCCGACCGCTACTTCTACTATGTCATGGAACTGGCGGACAATCTCGACACGGCAACGGACTACGACCAGCTTGCGCCGCCACACCGCCAGCCACGGGCGAATGCCGACGAAAGAAGCGCCAAAGACCATTAACCAGAAGGAGGCCGGTTCCGGGACGGTGACGATGTTGTTATTCAGGCTCACGGCACCGTTCAACGCCAAGACTCCGCCGGACATGCTTGCCCCTTGATCCAGGGGATGCTCTGGTCAGCGAGGATGGTGCCGGAAAACGCCGTGTCTCCTCCGAGAGTCGCACCGTGGTTTCGTCAATCATTTGCCGCATTTCAAGCAGATCGGTCCACCGTGATATGGGCATCGCCAGTGGCGCTGGCCTGTAGCATCTTGATGTTCGTGGCCATTACTCCGGACACGAACTCCGTCTGCCGGTTGAAATGCAGGTACATCGCCATGAGGTTGACCACGGCCTCCAAGGCGGATGCACGAGTGAACAGAACCGCCACGAGGTTTCTCCAATAGTAATAAGCTGTGGAACGGCGCAGGCCCAGCTTGACCACGGTCTTGAGAAAGGCCGTGCTGTAACGGACTCTTCGCCTCCCAGAAGGCTTGAAGCGATAATGGATCCTGAGTGCCTGGCTCAGGCCCAAGCACCGATCGAAGTAGTTCCTCGGCGAATACGCCGTCTTCAGCACGTGGAGGAAATCCCCAAGAATCTCCGCCGCGGGCCTCTGGGGTATGAAGTTGAGGCCGCTCGTCGTCTGATCCACTTCGGTGGACTCGCGGTCCTCCCTCAGCCTACCCGTGTCTTCCAGCAGGCGGCGCTCTTCCCTGAGCCTCCGTGTCAACTGGGTGTTCGGAAGGGCGAACAGCAAGCCGATCATGGGCATGACAATTTTCCCATGTTCGATGACTTCAACCATCTTCCTCGCGGAATCGCTCGTCTCGCCATCGAACCCCAGGATGAAACCACCGTTCACGACCATTCCGTAACAGTAGATCCGGTGCAGATCCTCGACAACATTCCGCTTGAGATTCTGCTGCTTGTGCATCGCCCGCAGCACCTCGCTGTCTGCCGATTCGATGCCCACGAAAACGTACCGAAAATCAAGGTCCCGCATCAGGCCCAGCAACTCTTCATCGTCGGCGAGGTTGATGGAGGCTTCCGTTGAGAAAAAGAAGGGATACGCGTGATCTTTGGACCAGTCCTTGACCGCCCCGAGAATCTCACGTGCCTTAACCTTGTTGCCGATGAAATTGTCGTCCACGAAGTCCACGTGGCCTCGGTACCCCAGTCCGTAGAGTGTGTCGAGTTCCCTGACGATCTGTTGAGGAGTCTTCGTCCTCGGCTTTCTTCCGTAGAGCTCGATGATGTCGCAGAACTCGCAGTTGAAAGGGCAGCCCCGCGAGAACTGAACTCCGATCATGAGGTAGTTCTTGAGCTCCAGGAGATCAAATCGAGGAACTGGGGTGTTTGTCAGATCCGGCCGTTCGGCGCACACATAGGTGCCCCCCGGAGCGCCTCGCGCCAGATCGGCAAGGAACGGCGGCAGGGAACATTCCGCTTCACCCAGGACGAGGTAATCGGCGGAACGGTAAACCTCAGGCTGCGAGGTTGGGTCGGGCCCGCCAGCAACCACCCTTTTGCCATGTAAGTGAACCCGCTCGATGAGCCGCAGGAATCCGGGTTGCTGGGGCAGCATGCCTCCGATGAACACCAAATCTGCCCAGTCGATGTCCGCCTCATCCAGGGGGGCGGTGTTCAGGTCGAGAAGTCGCAACTCCCACTCCACAGGCAGCACAGCGGCCATGGTAATCATGCCGAGAGGAGATGCCGGATACTTGGCTCCCATCAATTGGCAGACTGTCTTGTAGTTCCAGAACCCCAGGCCAGAGAATTCCGGGTAAAGCAGCAGTGCTTTCATATCAGCCAGTTTCTGGTGGATTTCGGCTGCTGGAGGAACCTGGGTACTCAGCGGGTAGGAGGGTCTTCAGGAGGACGGGTTTTCGCACCCACCGCCAAGCAACAGGTCTTCGCCGAACGCCCTCATGGCGGTCGTTGACGACACCTGGGATTCTGCCATGCTGCCTGTCAGCCATGCCGCGAAGAATCCGCACACCGCTGCTCGCGATCGTGGCCGGCGTTATTCTTGGCGAGAAGCACGATGAGCACTCCCTCCCTGAACACGGCACTGCCCTTGGCAGGGCGGGCGTCCGGGGGGAGGGCAAAACTATGCGCGAATCGGCCGTAGGCGTGTTGGACGAGGTAGTCCTTCTTGCGGTTCTGCTCGAATTTGCGGTCGCCGCTAATGGTGAGCATACCCTCCGTGATGACGATCTGCACGTCTTCCGCCTTCACTTGAGGCAGTTGAGCCTTGAGCACGTACCCTCGGGCGTTTTCGCTGACGGCCACCAGCGGGATCCACTGGGGCGGCCTCAGGTGTGGCCCCGGCCAGCCGACCACCGAGCGGTTAAAAAGGCCTCGCAGGCTGTGCTGCATGGTTTCCACCTCGTTCAACTGATTCAAACGCAACTGATTCCAGCGTGTCAATGCATTCATGATTTCCTTTCATTAGAGCTTGGGCTGGGCACCCACCTGCCCCGAGCTGCCGACTAGGCGCCTGTTGGCGTGCGCTTGACCGCAGGCTTCTGTAGCCAAGGCCAAGCCAGCGCAAGGAGGCCAACAACGGCGATGATTACGAACATACTCATGGGAAAGTATCTGGGCTTCCGTCAAAACTGCCCAATACTTCGTGCGTATGCGCGCGATAGCCTGAATCTATCGGGCGAAATAGACGGCAAACTGTGGCATGGCTCTCTTGTCTCTTCCCCCCTTCCTCGGGCCCAACTCACGGCAAACTGGCGCGATAAAAACGCGACGGAAAAAACCCCGTGTTAGTGTCTGTGAACTGCCACGACCCATCCCCTGCAGCTTGATTCCTAGAAACCAACTGCCACGACGCAGGCGCTGACGGATTGGTCGTGGACCAAACTCGGTGCGGCATTCCAGGCATTCCACGACACTGAAGTTCCACGTTGCCGGCTGCCTCGCGAGCGATGTGCGTAATCGTAACCGAGGGCAAGGTCACCACCAGGTCGTCTAAAACGAAATGGCCTTGCGCCAGCAAATCGCCAAAATAATTCTGATTAGTGTCCGCCGTTGCGTACCAGGTTCTCGGACTCGTGGAAGGCTCGCCGTTCACCCACGTCCGGTAATAAAAGAAACCGTTGGCATCGCGATTGTAAGCGGCCTCTACCGTCACGCGAATAAATTGGTTCGAGGTAATTATTGTGTCCAGCAATTCGGTCCAGCCATTCCCGGTCGCCGGCGGGTTGGTGCAATTCCATACGGCCAGATGGCCGTTCGTCGTCACGCACAAGGCGAAAGGCGTATTGCTCAAGGTCAGCATCAGCGGATCCGTCCAATACCTGGCTTGCACGATCACATCCACCCAAACATTCGCGTTGGTCGCGGGACTAAACCGGTTGGTCACGGCGCCATCCACCTGCAACACCAGTTGATGCGGGCCCGGAATGGGGAAAGCGCCGATGAAGGTGCTGGCGTAATTGTTCGTGGTAACGACCCCCATCTGCGTGTCCTCGCCATACCAGCCGTTCGCGCCGACCACGCTGAAGCCGTTGATGTAGGACTCGAACGATTCGCTGTAAGGAATCGTGTTGTTCGTATTCGCCATGTCCTTCGTCAGCGCGACCATCATCTCCTCCCGGTCAAGCGCGACTTTCACGATCTGATCGGTATAGGGCTGGGTTTGTCCGTCCGCGCAATCCCGGCCGATGTAAGCGAAATCGCGCACGGGATCATAGACGATGCTGCGCGCGAAAACCTCACCCCAATTACTTTGGTTGGTGGGATTATAGCCCCACGCGGGCACCACCGTATTCGTCGAGGCGAGCAGCGGGATATTGCCGGTTTCCACGGGCGCGTTGGTGCCCGGCGGCAACCAGTAGCGATAAACATAGGCAGGATAGGAAAGATCACCCGAAAAATAAAGCAGGCCCCGATCCGGCTTGATGACCGCGACATGGCAATAACCCTCGTTGGTCCGCATGTCCGTGTAGGATACCAAGGTAGGCGCATTCGTACCGTTGAGGCCCCACTTATACACGCGCCCGTGCCCAAAATTGAGGTCGTTGCCATCGCTGGCGCAATAGCCGTAGCCATTGCCAATATCCAGCACGATCCCGCCGACGGACCGGTTGGTGTGGTTGTCCAGCGACACTCCGCCGTAATTGGCCGGGCCGTTTGCGCCTGCGCCAAGCCAGAATTTGGCCACGTAAGGCGGCTGCACGGTGGGAATGAACGTTCCATAGTAGGCGCAATGGTTGGTGACGTCGATGACGCCATAACCCAAAGCCGGTTGAGAACCGGTCGTGCTCGCGGAGCCGACGATCGAACTGGCGTTGGGGAACATATTCAGCGCGATTTTATAAAGCGTTGACGATGTCCCGCCTGTTTCGGTCATGGCATAGAGGTAATGATTAGCGGGGTCCGAAGTATCGATTAGCATTTGAGTCAGATACGGGGACCCGCCGAACGGCGTGCTCATGATTGCTCCCAGGGACGGCGCGTTGGTGCCGTTGGCGAGAACCTGGTAAATGCTGCTGCCGACGCCAAAATAGAGGCAGCCGGCGGACGAGTCCATCGCTCCCGAGAAGGACAGCCTGCCCAGGCTCACCCCGGCGCCGACTTGCGTCGGTAGTGGCGTCGTGAGATTAACCTTGTACACATACTTTGCGGCAAAATAAGCAAAGCCATTGATCGGATCTATGGTGGCAGAGTAAAAGCCTTTCGTGTCGTCGCTTGGCTGGATCAATGTCAACGGCCCATCCCGCCGCATATTGGCCTGGGCCTGTAAGCTCACCGGCAGCAGCGCCGCCACCGCACAGCTCAAACCAACGCCCGCTCTGGACAGCTTGATCCACATCTCGCTGGGCGAGAGAGCAAGTAACATGCCTTATCAGAACTGAATCCTGATGCCCCGCCGCCCGGACAAACGAGGCCCCACGCGTCAAAATGCACGATATGTCAAGTTCTTTATTAGACAACCACTCGGGCAGCAAATCGTCGAAATTCTCCACTCCCCCACCGAAGCGGCCCCTACCGGCCCAGGGGTTCCCAGCGCGCCATGGACACGCCAACCGGCCCAAGCAGGCCAGACTCCTGTAACGGCGAGCCCCTCTTCCAAAGCCGCCACGTGGTGAAGGTGTACCGGCCCGTCGGACTGGGCCCGCCACCCTCCAGCCAGGCGGGCCACTCCTTGAGCGTGCCGTCGGCGTTGCGCGAACTGTCTTCAGGCAACTCCTCGTCGCCGATCATCCTGTTAATCCACAGATTGACTACGCTCACTTCCAGCTCGTTCTGTCCGCCCCTCACAAAGTCGGTGATGTCGCCGCGGAACGGAGCCTTCCACCAAACGCCCAAGTCTCTGCCGTTGATCTTCACCCGTGCCATGATGGCCACTTTGCCCAAGTCGAGGTAGAGCCGCTTGTCACTCGCAACCCACTCGGCCGGCAGCGTGAACGTCTTCGTGTACCTCGCGGTGCCGCTGAAATACTTAACGCCGGGATCAGTGTCTTGCGACCAATCATGCAAGGAGGAAAAGGCGACCTTCGCGGGCGCGCCACGATTGGGCTGAAACGACACGTCCCACGACCCGGTCAGTTCCAACGGCTCGGGCAGGGGCGCAACTTCGAACCGGCTGGACTGACTGCCACGTTGCAACACGTAGGCTCCCGGCTGCCAAGCCAGCAGTCCGCTTCCACCAACTCCAGACATCACTTCAGCCACCGGAGGCCCGGCTTGTGGCTCGCCCGGTTTCGGCAAAATGCTTTGGCCGTCGCGCTCCATCGCCAAAATCGGAGCGGCTTTTTTCGAGTGGGTTTGCCGGAACACCACAAAGAGTGAGCCCGCCGGCTCGAGCCAGAGCGGGAGCAAAGTGCGTCCCTCCCGTTCTTCATAAACCGATTGGGTGCTGATCCGGCCAGTCATAGGATCCCAAATCTCCGGCGGCTTGCCGGTGACGCGAAACGCGCAACTCACCCCGATCCAGTTGGTCAGTGGGTTGGCCACGAAATAAATCTCGGTCTCGCCCAGGCGCTTGTGAATGTAGTGCAGCCTCGCATCGCCCTCGAAATCCGGCGGCACGCCCGCGCGCGCAAGTTCGTCGGCAATGAGGTCAAAGGACGGAAAAGAATATTCGGCTGCCGACGCGCCAGGAATGTTCCAAGGCGCCATGCCCAGGGCTCCAAGCTCGAGAGCGGGTTTCCAAGTGTCGCCGCTTCCGGCATCGGAATTCCAATTGCCCGGTGCGGCCAACGCGCTCTCCCAACGGCGGTCAGTGTCCACTTCGAGGCGCTGGCCGTCGGCGAACTGCACTGACAACGCAGCAATCAATCCGGCGGGATTGGGCCCTTGGCCGCCGTTGCTCGCGGCCACCGCCAGGAGGTTGGCGCCCGGCTTGAGCAGGCGCGTGATATCGAACGTGTAGGCGTGTTCCCACGAGTCGCCGGTGCCGCCGGCCTGGCCGTTGACCCACAATTCGAAAGCGTTATCCGCCGTCAGAACGATGCGCGCTGAGGCTAGCTTTCGGTTTTGTTCAAGCTCGACGATGCGCCGGAAATATCGTTTGGCCACGGGCGCAGCGACAGCAGGATTGCCCTCCGAATACCAGATCCATTTGGCCTTTTCCAAGGGATGCGCTGAACTCTGATCAGCGGCCGCGGTCGTTCCGTCCCAAACGATTCGGCCCTTGCCAAAGCGGCATTCTGCGCGGCGCCCTCGATTGGCAACATTCCCGTCTTGGCCACCACCCCAAAGTTCAGCGGCAAGGCTCTTCACTTCCACGTCGCACTTTGGGTAATCGGACAGACTCGGCGATTTGGCGGGCGGAGGACCCACGACCGTGGCGCCGGCCCGGACGAGTTCCTTTATCCGGCGCAGCAATGGCGGAGTCATGGTCTGGACCTCAGGCAAGACCAGCATTCGGTAGGTCATGCCGTCGGGCAACACCAACCGGCCGTCCTTGACGCTCATGCGGGTTAGGACCACCTCCGGCGGGCAGCCGTCGAAATTATATTCGGGCCGCTGAGGTGTGTTGCCTTCCCGGCCAGGCAGCGTGAGCGTGAACCGCTGCGGTGAGCCTTCCGGTTCAAGGTAGCAAAGATCCGCCACAAACAATCCTTGCTGCAACAGGAACTGGCATCGCGCCAGATACTCATGCCAGGCGGCACTGTCTTCCCACCACGTTTCGGTGCGCTCGTAATGCAGGCCCCACGGACCCATGGACATCCCGGGCGGGCGGTCCTGCCATGGCTGAAGCGCGTAGCGATGAAAAACGAACCGGTTGATGCCTTCGCAAAAAGCCCAGTCTCCCAAGGTCTTAATCGCCGCGGGATGAAGCTGCCATTTCTCGCCGTCGGTAGCCGTAAATGCTTCCGCGCCAAGGATGGGCTTCCCATACACATGCGCGGCCGAGGACATCTCCGTGCAACTGTATGCCGTATTCACGCCCCACGACCAGAACTCGGCCATCGGCTCGTCCGCGCGTCCGGCATAGCTCAGGTCGTCACAGGGATTGCCGTCGTAGGCCTCGATCGATAGCCGCAGGCCGTGCTGGTGTGCCCGTTGACGAAGGCGGCCGGCGTAATTTTCCACCAATAAATCCGATACCGTTTGGCGCACATCCCACAGGAAGCGTTCGGAAACCTCGAGGCTATCGACCACGCGCCCCGTAAACACCGGCAGAAAATTCCGCAGGTCGTAGCCCCGCCGCCGTTGAAATTCTTCGGCGAACCGTGGGGTCCAGTTCTGCGAACCGACTTCCCAGCTATCGATATGCGTCGAGATGAGCGTGTTGCCTGCCAACGGGCGCGAATCTGTGATGAGCTTGTCTATGAGCCCGGCGAACATCGCGTCTGCCCCCTTGGGGCTCAGCTTGTCGCATTCCAGGCCGCGCCCTGCTTCGGGCGCGGGATGATTATCGGTGCCGGTGGTCGTATGTCCCAGGCGTAGAATCGTCCAATGGCCTGGCGGCACATTCCAGTCCAAATGACCGCTCGGCCCGAGCCGGTCAGTAAGATTCACCATGCGCTGCCGGGAAATGGTTGCCTGCGGCGGCAGCACGGGCCAGGTCGAGCGTGGGGAGATTCGCTTCGGAACGAAGGCCGCTTTGCCTTGGATGTCTTCGATGCGTCCCTCAGCGGTGGGCGTGGGAAAGGCCAGCACCGCAATGTCGCGATAAAAATTGGCCACCGCCTGCGGCTGGACGAGGGTCGCCTCGAAGTGGGCGGGACCCGAGAGGTTCGTTTCTGTCCAGACGATTTTCTGCATGGCCAGCTCCGGTGTAATCCAGGGACCGCCGCTGCCGCACCAACCGGCATCGTTGTTCATGTTCACCTGGAGGCCCAAGCGGTGCGCCTCGGCACAAACGTGCTGGAACAACTTCCGCCACTCGGTCCCTCCAAAGGCGGCCGCGCCTTTGGGCGTGCCTTGGTCCACCTCCATGATGAGCACCCCGCCGATACCCGCGCGTTGCATCGCTTCCAGGTCGGCGGTGATGCCGTTGCTCGTGATGTTGCCATTCAGCCAAAACCAATACACCCAAGGTCGCGCGCTGATGGGCGGCCGCGCAAACCCTTCCTCCAACGTGGGTCCGGCCCAGGCGGCGTAATGGAAACACAGCCCGAGTAACGCGCCAAGCCGGGGGAGGGTCGCCGAGAGTGTTGCCGATGATTTCTTGATCATGCGGACCTCATTTAAGAACCACGATGAGACGGGTGACAACCAAAAAGCGCGGCCAATCACGATCAGGCACAAACAATGAACACGTACGCGTTCAGCCGCGCTCCTGCAGCAGTCAGGGGCGGGGACGTCTCGTCCCCGCAGTCTGCGGCTAACACCAGCACGTGTGCAAGGAAGTGGCCAGGTGATGCGGCGCCAAAGTCTCACCTCCGCAGTTTTTCGATAAACGCCGCAGGTTAGCTGGCGGCGTAGGAGGTGCGGCGACGAGACGTCCCCGCCCCCACGACTTCCGGCTTCCCACCCTGCAAGCGATGTGATAAGACAAACTCACGTCGAATGAAAAACTCGAATTGCCCCTTCGCCACCAGTGCGCTTTTACTCTCCGCTGTCCTCGTGTCCGTTCTCGACCTTGTGCCCCGCACCGGGTCGGCCGAGGAGACGCGAGCCGTTACACCCCCGCCTTTGTCCAACTCTTGGAGGTACCCGTTCTTTCCGTTTTGTATTGATTGGCACGACTCGAAGAAACGCACGTTCGCCCAGCAGGCGCAGATGCTGAAAGAGCTCGGTTACGAAGGCGTCGGCCATATTTGGCTGGACAAGGTGGACGAGCGGCTCAAAACGCTGGACGAAGCGGGCCTGAAACTGTTCCAGATAACGATGACGGTTGACCTCACACCGGGAAAGCCTCCTTTCGATGCCCGCTTCACCAACGTCCTGGCCCTGGTGAAGGGCCGGCACGTGCAATTCTGCCTCTTGGTGAACGGCGCCAAACCCTCGGACGTTTCCGCGGACCCCCGCGGCGTCGAGATTTTGCGGGAGATGTCGGACCTGGCGCGTGAGTCCGGCTCGCAGTTGCTCCTCTATCCTCACGTGGGTTGCTGGGTCGAGCGGATTGAAGATAGCGTGCGGGTGGCGGCCAAGGTGGACCGGCCCAATGTCGGCGCGATGTTCAATCTCTGCCATTGGCTCCGGGTGGACAAAGGGCGAGATTACCGGCCGCTGTTGAAGGCAGCGATGCCCCGGTTGTGGGCCGTTTCAATCAATGGAGCTGACGTCCATGACGACAATCCCGGGTGGGAAAAATATATTCAGCCGCTCGACAAGGGTTCGTTTGACATTTGCTCTTTGTTGAAGACGCTGAAGGAATTGGGGTATAAAGGCCCGATCGGCTTGCAATGTTACGGCATCGGAGGCGATGCCCAGGAGCACCTCGCGCGCTCGATGGTGGCCTGGCACAAATTGGAACCGTGCCTCGGCGCGGATTAACGGTTCAAAAACGCCAGCGATCCTGCCCTTCCGGCCCCTTCCTCGGAAATCTCCATCCCAGGGCTTGACAACAGACCCGAACTGTCATACTGTTCTATGACAGATGAAAATGGTATGATTTTTCAAGTGGATTTTCAGGCGGGCAAGCCGGTTTACCTCCAACTGGCCGATCAAATCCGCTACGCGACCGCCTGCGGCAGGTTGCGTGCGGGCGAAGCGCTCCCAGCCCTGCGCCCGCTCGCGGAGGAACTGCGCGTCAACCGCAACACCATCGCCAAGGCCTATGCCGAACTCGAGGCCCAAGGCATCATCGAGACCCTTCCCGGCAAGGGCTTTTTTGTGAAGCATAACGGCTCGCCTTTCTCCGGCGAGGTCCGCCAACGCCTTTTGCAGGCGGAAATCGATGAGGCGGTGGTCATGGCGCATCACTTGCAAGTGGACCGGAAAAAGTTCCTGGCCCAGGTCGAGGAACGCTTGGATTTCTTCGAGCGAAAAGCTGCGAACATGAAGGAACCAAGATGAACCTGAGATTAACACCGAAAGACAGCTCACCAATTTTATGGAAACGACCATCCCGGCAATCCAAATAACGAATCTTACGCGCCGCTATGGGAAACTTGAAGCGGTCAACGGGTTGAGCCTCACCGTCCAGCGCGGAAAGTGCTACGGGTTTTTCGGCCGCAACGGCGCAGGCAAAACGACCACCATCAAGTGCCTCCTGAACTTGCTCCGCCCAAACTCCGGCACCGTGCGCGTGTTCGGCCTGGACCCACAGAAGGACGAGGTGGCCGTCAAATCACGCCTGGCTTACGTGCCGGACACCGTCGCCTTCTACCCGTGGATGAGCGTGAACCAGACGCTCGAGTTCCTGGCCTCCTTCCGCCAGCAGTGGAACCGCAAGATGGAAGCTGAGCTGCTCGAGCGCTTCCAACTCGACCCGGCGCAGAAAGCCAGCCATTTGTCCAGAGGCCAGAAAACACAACTGGCGTTGATCGGCGCCGTGTGTGCCGAACCGGACTTATTGGTGCTGGACGAACCAACTTCAGGTTTGGACCCGATCGTGCGCCGCGAATTCATCCAAGCCGTCATCGGCGCCTATCATGCCAGCGATCCCGACCGGAGAACCGTCTTTGTCTCCACCCACCTCATCGCCGAGTTCGAGGGCCTCATCGCCGAGTTCACGATTTTGGAGCGAGGCCGCGAACTCCTCACCTTGCCGGCCGATGATGCGCGGGACCGGTTCCGGAAGATCCGCGTGCGCTTTGCGAATCCTCCTTCAGGCCTCGATCTGCGCGGCGCCCTCAGTGTGCGTGAAGCAGGCCGGGAACTGGAGATTTTGGCGGACGGTAATAGCGCGCAACTCCTTGAACAGCTCCGGCAACGCGGGCCGGAGGATTTGCGCTGCGACTCGCTGTCGCTCGAGGAAATCTTCGTGGCGGCCGGCACGTTGGCGAAGGCGAAAAGCGTATGAACGCCCTCCTCTCCAAAGAGGTCCGGCTCGAACTCCCCGCGCTTGGAGCCGCACTCGCGCTCGCGATTTTGCCGGTGTGGCTGTTCCGCAAGGACGGCATGATTAGCCCGGCCGAAATGGCCCTCTACCCTTTTGGACTCGCCACGCTGTTGTTGGCCCTCTCTTCCTTCGGGCGCGAATTCAGTCTGGGGACCTTTGCGTTGAACCTCGTCCAACCGCGAGCGCGCGGACAACTGTGGCGGACCAAGATCTCCGTCTTGTTCTGCTCCATGGCCGCGGTGTTCGTGGCCTGGGCTCTTTCCTGCGCTGCCAGAAGTGCATGGGAGCCACTCTCTGGTAGGGCCCCCGCCTCCACTCGCCCGGAAATAATCGCCGTCGCCGTCGCCATGGCGGTAGTCGCTTGTGCCGGCGGCCTTTGGACAACCTTGGCGCTCAGGCAAGTTATCGCCGCGTTTTGGTTCACCGCGTCGCTCCCCGTGGTGATCGCCGGCGGACTGGATCTGCTGGGAGCCAAGCCCTGGGTCATCTACCTGGTGCTGGGCCTCTACGCGGCCGCCGGATTCTACGGGGCTTGGCGGCACTTCCTGCGAATCCAGGAAACCGCCTGGACCGGCGGGATTGTCACGCTTCCCTGGTTCCGGAAAGCGGCGGCTGCCTCCCCCCGCTCCACCCGCGAGCGCCGGCCTTGGGTCGCCTTGTTCTGGAAGGAATTGCAACTCCAGCAGGTGGCTCTGGCTGGCATGGCCTGGCTCTTCCTGCTCCATCTCGGCGTCGTCGTGCTTCGCAAGTTCTGGGTCAGCCATGGCTCCGGCGTCGTCCCCGTCGCCTTGGAAGTCTTTGGCGGGATTTGGTTTATCGTGCCCCTCATTGTCGCCGGCGCCAGCGTGGCCGAGGAGCGCAAGCTCGGCACCATGCAGGCGCAATTATGCTTGCCCATTTCCACTCGGGGGCAGTGCGCCCTCAAGCTCCTCTTTGCGCTCTTTGCCGGCGGCCTCCTCAGCGCAGTACTGTTCTGCGCCGCCGAGGGCCTCAGCACCGTCCTCCTGCCCGGAAGAAACCCGATGAGTTGGGCCGATGCGCGCGCCTTTGCGCTCATTTTTCTCGCCCTGTCCGCCATTGGGTTTTATGCCTCGACTCTCACGCGAAACATCATCCAGTCGCTGGGGGCCGGGGTCGTGGCGCTTTTGGCAGCATTCCTGCTTTTGCAGCTGACTTTGGGCACCCTGCCCCTCCGCGTTCATTGGCTCTGGCAGGGTCCCCTCGTCCTATTTATCTGCTGGCCCATTCTGACCCTAACCCTCGTGTGCCTGATGTTCCAGAACTACCGGCAAGGACCCGAGGGTCGCCAGTTCTGGCGGCGCAACGTCCTGAGTATCGCTGGCGCTCTCGTACTCAGCGGGGCGCTGACCGCTAGCCTTTACAACCGAATTTGGGAACTGGTTTTGCCGCTCGAACCCGCCCATGGCCCGGCTCGCATTGCCGCCGCCAAGCCGGCCAGCCTCCAGGCTGCCACCGCCACCACTCCGTTCGAATTTGAACCCTTCCCCAGGACTCCAAATCTGAGCGCTTACGGCGGAAGTGGACTCTCGACTCTGTTGCCCGATCATCGGCTCTGGCTCGATCACCTTGCCTTCGCCCCGGGCCGGCTCCTGCTCGATTTTGGCGATTCGACCGGCATCCGCATCGGCAACCAATGGGTGAGCCTCTCCGGCCACCAGTTCGTTCCGGGGTCCAACTGGGTCGAGGCCGTCGTCAATTTCTGCGATACCGCCGCCATTCGCTCGGATGGCTCCTTGTGGGTTTCTGAACACCCGCGTCAGCCCGCTGATTGGACCGCTGGCGCCCCGCAGCCCGAGACGCCCGCGCCCCTCGTCCAGTTCGGAACGGAAACCAACTGGCGGAACGTCGTGTACGAGCACGCTTATTCCGTCGTGCTATTGAAAACCGATGGAACCCTGTGGCGTTTGGGCCCCACCCATTTTAATGAAAAGAAGCCCTGGCCGGGACTCCGCTCCTTCACGCCCGAACGCCTGGGCGCAGATACCGATTTCGGCCGGATTATGCCGGCTTCGGCCAGCATTTTTGCCTGGAAACGGAATGGCGAGGCCTGGGTGCTCAATCCCCTCGTCCAGGCCAAGCCCGACCGTACCGAGCGGCTCGCGGGCCTCTTCCGCCTCCCCAGCTTCGATCACCTCGTGTTCCAAAGTCTAATCGGCCAAGGGCCCTTCCGGCCTGGTCCTTCCCACGCGGGCGTGCGCGCCGATGGCACCCTCTGGGTGTGGAGCGCTGTCTTTGCCCAACGCACGAACAGCGCCGGGTTATGGACAAGCCTGGTGCAGGTTGGGAGCGAAACCAATTGGGTAGCGGTCGCAGGCGACTATCGCAGCCTCGCGGCGTTTAAGGCCGACGGTTCGCTCTGGCGCTGGAGTTTCGGAGATGACCGCTTTTGGCCCGCCAAGGGCCCGTGGCCCGTCCTCCAGGGGCTCCCCAGCCCGATGGGCTCGCACCGCGATTGGGTCGCCGTGGGCGGCGCTCTGGGCGGCATCGTCTCTCTGTCCGCCGACGGCAGCCTCTGGTACTGGTGGGACCGCAGCAATAATTTCGACCCACGCGATTCCGCCCAACCGATGCTGGCGACCCCCCGCCGGCCAGTGAAGATCGAGAATATCTTCGACGCGAGCCGAGGCTAACTCCGCCAATGGGGCGCGAGTCCCACTTTCAGGCGGGGCGCGCGATGAGAACGATTTTCATCGCCTTTTGCCTCTTTGTCGCAGCGGCGACCGCCGCCGGCATCATGGTGCTTAATTGCCCTGGGTCGATCCAACCTCCTTCGCGCGGATCAGAAGCAGCGGCGCGTTGGACCAGGAGCCTTGGACGACGAACACGTTCGAAGCACTGATAGGCAGTGTATTGGTCACGACCTGCTGCCAGTCCAGCGCCGTTCGGTTGGTGGAGTAATCCACTGTGTATTCGCCGTAGGCCTTGCCATAAAGCGTGAACCCGCGCAGCCTGTTGGTCGTCATACCCACCTGCAGCAGCGAGTTGTTGGCGATGATGACGACGCGTCCATTCGACGTTGCGGAGCCGGGGATGCCGCCGCCCTCGTTGGTGATGACGAGGTTGCTCAGGATAACCGGCGTAAACACGGATTGCGTGGACTGCGCAGTGAAGCAGAGGACGCCGATGATTTGGTCGCCCATGACACCGTTGCTGGCGCTCATCGTCACGAACCACTCGGAGTTGGTCCCGGGAACAATAGTTGCATTAGTAAACGGCGCGGCCGGACTTACGCTGGGATTGGTCAAGTACCCCCCTGGCGTCTGCACCGTAAAGCTCACCCAGGCAGCAGGAGAGCTTGCCACAATCTCGATCGGCAGACAACCGTCTTGGTTCGTGCCAATCACTGTTTGATCCACCGTCAGTTGCGCGCAGCCGCCAAAAGAAACGAGACTGATGCTGTAAGTCCCGGTGCTAGAGTAATCGCTGGCATGAACTACCACGGTGTAGTTGCCGCTGTTGGCGAATGTATAGTTCGTGGACATGGAATTGCCCATGCTGAACACCCGATTGCCGGACGGATCGTACAGGTCCAAAATCATTGCCGAAAACCCGCTCTCGCTGAGTATTACGTGTTCTCCGGAGGTGACCGGCAAATTGTAGTTCACTATCTCGGTGGCCATAGTTATGCTACCCGGCATCGTCTGGCCGCAGGTAATGGTCCCATCGTTGCAGCCCGCCGGGTAGAACTGGATGCCAAGCCTATAATTGAACGTGCTATTGTAGGCGGCGGAATGCACAAGGATCGTGTAGGTGCCGCTGCTGGGTACTGTCACGGCAGTTTCGCTCCAGCCGCATTCTGTTGACACGTTGGTCATCCATTGACCACTCGGCTTGTAAATGTCTGCCACGCATGCGGCACCGCAGTTGCACCAAAGAGCAAATAGCAACGACTGACCCGCCGTGCCGTTGTAGCTCCAAGCATTCATGTCAACGCTGTTAGTGATTGCCCGGCTGCTCGTCTGTCCACAAGCGACGCTGATCGGCTGGCCGTTACACGCGCCCACGATGTGCGACTGGATGCTAAAACTGTAGATGAGAGTGCTGTAGCGTACGGAATGCATCAGAATCGTGTACGTCCCGGTGCTGGGCAGCGTCAGTGCAATCTCGCTCCCGCCACATTCCGTTGACACGTTCGTCACCCACTGGCCGCTTGGATTGTAAATATCCGCCTCGCATGCGGCGCCGCAGTTGCACCAAAGAGCGAAGAACAACGACTGACCTGCCGCGCCATTGTAGCTCCAAGTATCCATTTGAACGCCGTTAGTTATCGCGCCGGCGACCGTCTGCCCACAGGCGATGCTCCCCTGGGTTTCGCACCCACCCCCGATATGCGACTGGATGCTGAGACTGTAGTTGAGAGTGCTGTAGTTGACGGAATGCACCAGAATCGTGTAAATCCCGCTGCTGGGCAGCGTCAGTGCAATCGTGCTCCCGCCGCATTCCGTTGACACGTTCGTTACCCATTGGCCGCTCGGATTGTAGATATCCGCGTCGCATGCCGCCCCGCAGTTGCACCAAAGAGCGAAGAACAACGACTCACCCGCCGCGCCATTGTAGCTCCAAGTATCCATTTGAACGCCATTAGTTAGTGCGCCACTGACCGTCTGCCCACAGGCGATGGCCCCTTGGGTTTCGCACCCGCCCCCAATATGCGACTGGATGCTGAGATTGTAGTTGAGAGTGTTGTAGTTGACGGAATGCACCAGAATGAGGTCACTCCCGTCCCATAGAAAGTTGAAAAAAATGGTTGGAAATTCTCAGAAAACCTGCCACACGGCAGGCTAATGAAAAACCAAAAACTTCCAACCGGCTCAAAACTCACCATTGTCCGTCAGCTTTGC
>Ga0209517_10004101_pt1 | contig 19349 bp, 17 predicted proteins | sample PeaSoiMetSII2010_FD_187695 | JGI IMG/M metagenome (GOLD analysis project Ga0209517, IMG submission 187695) | Peat soil microbial communities from Weissenstadt, Germany - SII-2010 (SPAdes) (version 2) | ecosystem: Environmental > Terrestrial > Soil > Wetlands > Peat | place: Germany...
CTTTTTCATGTGTGCTCGCTTCGCAAAGCCTCAGCTGCGGGTGCGCATCCGCATCATGAAGCTGTCGAAACTCAGCTCGGCGACCTGCATCCACATCAGCGAATCCGTGCGATACGCCGTCAGGCTGGCATACATCTTGGCGAAATGCGGATTGCTCTTGGAGAGGTCGGCATAGATCTCGTTGGCGGCGCCGTAGCAGGTCTCCAGCACTTCCTGCGGAAACGGGCGCAGGATCGCGCCTGCGACCATCAGCCGTTTCAGCGCCGGCGGATTGACGAAGTCGTACTTGCCGGTGACCCAGGTAAAGCAATCGTTCGAAGCCGCGGTGATCGCCGCCTGATAGGCCTTCGGCAGCATATTCCAGCGCGTGAGGTTGATGACGTTGTGGCCCTGGCCGGTGCCCTCCCACCAGCCCGGATAGTAGTAATATTTGGCGACCTTGACGAAGCCGAGTTTTTCGTCGTCATAGGGGCCGACCCATTCGGCGGCGTCGATCGTACCCTTCTCCAGCGCCGGATAGATGTCGCCGGCCGCGATTTGCTGCGGCACGCCGCCGACCTTGGCAATGATGTTTCCGGCGAAGCCGCCGACGCGGAATTTCAATCCCTTGAAATCCTCGATCGTCTTGATCTCCTTCCGGAACCAGCCGCCCATTTGCGCGCCCGTGCTGCCGGTCGGAATCCCCAGTACGTTCTGCTCCTTCAGGAGGTCGTTGAGCAGATCCTGCCCGCCGCCCCACAACAGCCAGGAGATGTGCTGTCGCGTGTTGAGGCCGAACGGCAGCGACGTGCCGAAGGTGAAAGCGGCATTCTTTCCCCAGTAGTAATAAAGCGCGGTGTTGCCCATCTCGACCGTGCCGTTCGACACCGCATCGAGCACCTGAAGGCCCGGCACGATCTCGCCTGCGGCGAAAGACTGGATTTGAAAGCGGTTGTCGGTGATTTCGGCGACGCGTTTGCAAAAAAATTCGCAGCCGCCGTAGAGCGTATCCAGCGACTTCGGCCAGCTCGCGGCAAGCCGCCACTTTACCTCGGGCATCGATTGCGCGATCGCCGGCGCGGCCACCGTGCTCGCGGCAAGGCCGACGCCGCCCGCTTTCAGGAATTCACGACGTTTCATGCACTTCCCCTCCGTTGGTGCCGATAGCTCGACGAGGGACAACGATCTTGACTGTCGCTTTTTGTTTCGCCGACGGCTGACGTTGATCGATATCCGGGATGCATCTTTCCGGATCGCGGTCAGCATGGCCAATCGATCTCAGGGAATCAAGGGCGGCGCCGTGACGCAGTTGCGAAGGGAGCGGGCGAAGCGGGCCTCAAAGGGCTGTGCCGAACCTTGCTTCCATCGCCCGCCGAGTCTTGACCGTCTCGTCATTCTCGTCGATCTCGACATCGCTCCAGCGCACTACCGCGCCGTGAGCGACGTCGTGCTTCAACCTTACCCGATGCGCGAGCCCGATCGGCAACGCGCCGGCCTTGAGACTTGCGGCTGCCGGCATCAGTTTGCCCCACACCGTATAGCCGCCCTCGCCATCGAGCATTTCGCCCGCCCGCAAGCTTCGCTTCGCGACCGCAGCCACATCGCCGCGAAAACCGAACGGCTGCCCGGTTGGCTCCTTGCGCAGCGCCGCGGAAAGGATCGAGATGTTCAGCTCGAGCCCGATCAGATGATACGGCTTGTACATCGCCGCATAGCGGCCGCTGGCATCGGTTTTCAGGCCGTATTGCCTGAAGCAATCGGCGGCATAGTCGTTCGGCGCTTCCAGCACGACATAGACGCCCCAGCGCAGATCGCGAAACACCGCTCGGCCGTCGCGCTCCAGCGACGATACCACTTCCACCAGTCCGGCCTTCTCCAGCACGCCGCCTTTGTCGCGCGGCCGCATGACATGCGGCAGATCATCGACGCCGCAAGGGGGAAACAGCAGTCCGCCGGTTGGAACGTCCAGTCCCGTCGCATTGGCGATCGCCGCCATTTCGATCGCCGATTTGGTGCCGTCCAGAAACGAGTTGAACATTTGCGGATTCATCCCCGCCGATTGCGCTTCGTCCGCCGTCAGCCCGTAGTGGCTCCAGACGCCGGCCGGCGTCACGTCATGATAGGCCGGAAGGTACTTTGTGCCCTTGCCGGCGGCGACCACGCGAAAACCCGTGGCGCGTGCCCAGTCCACCATCTCGGCGGTGAGCGCCGGCTGGTCGCCATAGGCCAGCGAATAGACCACGCCGGCCTTTCGCGCTTCCTCCGCGAGCAGAGGCCCCGCCAGCACGTCGGCCTCGACATTGACCATGACGATGTGCTTGCCCGCCGCAATCGCCGCGCGGGCGTGCTTGATTCCGACGGCGGGATTACCGGTCGCCTCCACGATGACTTCGATATTTTCGGACGTCGCTTTGGCGGCCTCACGCGCGAAGGTCGTCGCGGCGATCCGCGCGGCGTCCCAGCCGACGGTTCGGCAGGCCTCGCGCGCGCGTTCCGGATCGAGATCGACGATGACGGGAACTTCCAGCCCAGGCGTGTGCGGCACCTGCGACAGGAACATCGAGCCGAACTTGCCGGCGCCGATCAGCGCGACGCGGACCGGCTTGCCGGCCGTGCGGCGGGCATTGAGCAGGTGAGAAAGGTTCATGGGGGGTATCCGGAAAGCTGCTGGCGTGTCCCGGACGCGGCGCAGCGCTCAAGCGCTGCTCCGCAGAGCCGGGACCCATGGGTTTCAGAAAGTGTAGGCCCCGGCTCAGCAGCGCAGCGTTTCACGCCGCGCTGCGTCCGGGGCACGAGAGCTGTTTCTACTCCGCCGCCTGACGCTGGGCGCGCGCCAGCCGCAACAACGCGTCGTCGTCGACCGTCTGGATCGGTGTGAAATCGCGATGGGCAATGTATTCCGGCCGCGTCGGGGTTCGGATGTAATTCGAAACGGCATTCAGCGTCAGATAGACGATCTTGCGCGGATAGGGCGTGATATTGCCGGCCGAGCCGTGCACCAGATTGCCGTGGAACATCAACAGGCCGCCGGCCTTGCCGGTCGGCGCGACGATGCCGCCTTCCTTCACCAGCCGCGTCACGGTCTCCTCATCCAGCGTCCACAGCGGGTAGGAGGTGGTTTGCAGGTCGTGCGAGGCCTTGAGGTCACCGGCGTGCTGGCTCCGCGGCACCAGCATCAGGGGTCCGTTGATCGGCATCACCTCGTCGAGAAAAATCGCGATATTCATCGCGCGCGGCTGCGGCATGCCGTCGTCGCGTTTCCAGGTGCCGTAGTCCTGATGCCACTGCCAGACGTCGCCGGTAAAGGCCGATTTGGCGTTGATCTTGTACTGGTGCATGTAGACCTTCTCGCCGAAGATCTGCTCCACCGGATCGATCATGCGCGGATGGGCGCCGAGCAGGCGGAATGCCTCGTTGTAGAGATGGGCGGCAAAGGCCGTGCGCGGCGCGCCGCTCTTCTCGCGCCACACCTCCGGCCGCTTGGTGTCGTAGATGCCCTCCGCCTCGTGCGCCAGCAGGGCGACTTCTTCGGGGCTGAACAATTCCGGCAGAAACAGCCAGCCTTCCCGGTTGAAGTCGTCGATCTGTTGTTGGGTCAGTTCCATGGCGGTTCCTCCTCTGGTTCCTGTTTCTCCTCTTGATGAGGAGCATGTCGTTCGCGCGTCTCCAATCACAAAGCCTCTGGCTCGACTTTCGGTACGCGGCCGGCAGCCAGGCTTGCGCTGGCTGCCGCTCCCCCGGCATGAGGCCGCTACGCCGCCTTGTCGGTCGCCCTCAATCTCTCTTCCGTCATCCGTCCAGCGTTCATCGCGTGCGCCAGCGCCGTGGCCTCCGCGGCTTTCGCGTCGCCGGAGAGAATATGCGCGGCGATGGCTGCATGTTCGGCCCAGGCACTGGTGCGATAGTTCAGTTCGGCCAGCACGGTCGCCATCGAGCGGCGCATATGCGGCCATTGCGGCGCGATCATTTCCTCGATCGCAGGGTTGCCGGCCAGGCGATAGATCACGCTGTGGAAATCCACATCAAGCGCGATCAGCTGCGACAACGGCGTACTCTCGTCGACAGCGCGACCGGCACGCAGCGCCGCCTCCAGATGCCCGCGACCTGCCGCGTCGGCCTTGACACGTTGCGCGGCGAGCCGCGCCGCGAGTGCGTCGATCGCGCCGCGCACTTCGTACAGTTGGCGGATGCGCAGCGGATCGAGTTGGGTGACTTCGAAGCCCTTGCGACCACTTTCGGCGACCAGACCCTGCCGGTGCAGCAGATGCAGCGCGTGGCTAACCGGCTGGCGCGACACGCCGAGCCTTTCCGCAAGTTCGTTCTGCCGGATGCGGTGCCCTGGGGGGAGCGTCCGGTCGGTGATGGCGTCCAGAATCCGGGCATAGACCTGATCGATCAGGCTGGGGGTCGGGTCGAGCGGGATCATCAGCACATCCGATTTGGAATACGGAATTCCGAACTCGGAAACTAGCGGAAGGATCATATGGGGTCAAGCGCTCACGATCGTTTTTTGAATTCCTGCGGGCAGGCTGACCGAAGAAGCGAATTCGCAAAACGCCGCACAACGCTCTCCAATCCGCTGCCGCCCGCAATTCCCTGCACCAGCCGTCCTCCGTTTGACTTCGCTGGCGAATGGCCATTTTATGCTCGCATGACGATGATCCGCTTCACCTCCGGACTGTATTACGCGCCGCTCCCTTAGCGGCGGGATGCTTCGTCATCTTTCAACCGCTGCGTTTTCAGCGGTGGAATTCCAGGTGAACCGCTGGCCTCGCAGCTCCGTAGAGGCCTCACCGTGTCAAACCACAGCAATATCAATTCCCGCCCGCTCATCGGCATGATCGGCTTCGGCGCATTCGGCCATCTGGCAGCGCGGCATCTGCGGCCGCATTTCCGGCTGTGCGCCTATGATCCCGCCCTGCAGCCGGGTCCCTGCGCGGAGATGCACGATGTCATGCTCACGGACCTGCCGACCGCCGCAGGTTGTCCGATCGTCATGCTCGCGATGCCGGTCAAGCGCCTCGAGGAATCAGTCGAGGCGATCAGCCCCTATCTGAAGTCCGGATCGCTCGTTGTCGACGTTGGATCCGTCAAGATGATTCCGGCCGAGATCATGAGATGCGGCTTGCCGGAGCACGTCGAGATCGTCGCGACCCATCCGTTGTTCGGGCCGCAGAGTGCCCGCGATGGCATAAGCGGGCTGAAGATCGCCATCTGCCCGATCCGCGGTGATCGAGGCTGGCGTGTTGCGGCTTTCCTGCGCAAGAGGTTTGGCCTGAACGTCGTCATGACAACGCCTGAAGCCCATGACCGGGAAGCCGCGATGGTCCAGGGGCTGACGCACCTGATCGCCAAGGTGCTTGTCCAGATGGAGCCTATGCCGACACGCATGACGACAAGGAGTTTCGATCTGCTGGTGCAGGCGATCGCCATGGTTCGCGACGACGCACCGGAAGTCTTTCAGGCGATAGAGCGCTCCAATCCGTATTCACGGCAGGTCCGGCGGCGTTTTTTCGACCTGGCATCCGCGCTCGATGCCGAGCTTGGGATTGGTTCATCGTAGGCCATAGCCTCTTCCATCCAAACGATTTTATCGCGCCCTACGCGTCATGGTCAGCCGAGACAGTTCGTTCACGGTCGAAGCATCAGCGCAGATGACGTGGCAGAGTATCCACCCGATTCGATGCACGAGGGTGGCATGATCAAACGACTGCGCGTGGAACCGATATCAGGCTATCTCGAACGGCGCCGCAAAGGCCCGATCTACCCGGTGATCATCGCCAACGGCTTCGTCTATTTGTCCGGCCTGCCGCCCTTCGATCCCGAGACGGGCGACGTCAAGCCGGCTTCGTTCGAGCGCCAGGCTGAACTCGTGCTCGACCAAATGAAGCTATGCCTGGAGGCGGCCGGCTCGTCGCTCGCGAAAGTCGTCAAATGCAATGTCTATTGCACGCCCGATCCATCGCATTTCGACAAATTCAATGAAGTCTACGCGCGCTATTTCCCGGCGGAGTCACCTGCCCGCATCTTTCTTCATGTGCCATCATGGCCCGGACCGTTCGACGTCGAGGTCGATTGCGTGGCGGTTCTCTAGTCAAGATCGAGAACGTCCGGCCCCGCCCACCTTTCCGTGGAACAGTGCCGGGTTTCCTCGGAATCCGGGTGGATCGCAACAATTTCCAAGTCTAGATTCCGTTTCCAGAGCTGAGATATGGGGCGCGAGCCAATTGGAGCCGGCCATGACAGACCAGTATTTTACCCTGTTCGACACCCCGATCGGCATTTGCGGGATCGAGTGGGGTCCGCGCGGCATCAACGGGGTGCAGCTGCCGATGGGGAGCGAGGAAAAAACCCGAGTCCGGATTCGGCAGCGCCACCGCGACATCGCGGAAGCGCCGCCACCAGCCGAAGTGCAACACGCGATCGAGGGGATCGTGGAATTGCTCGAAGGCAAGCCGAATGACCTCAGGGACGTGGCGCTCGACCTCGATGGCGTTCCGGAATTCCACCGCGGCGTCTACGACATCGCCCGCACCATTCCGCCGGGCAAGACCATGACCTATGGCGACATTGCCAAACGGCTCGGCGGCGTGGAGCTGTCGCGCGACGTCGGCCAGGCGCTGGGGCGAAATCCCTGTCCGATCGTGGTGCCGTGTCACCGCGTGCTCGCCGCCGGCGGCAAGCCCGGCGGATTTTCAGCCAATGGCGGGGTCGTCACCAAGCTGAAAATGCTCGCGATCGAAGGCGCGGCGGTCAATCACACGCCGAGCCTGTTCGACTGAGACTGCCTTCAGTAGGGTGGGCAAAGCCAACGGGTCGCGCGAAACGCGCGCCCGATGATAAACTCCGCGTGCCCACCATTCAGTTCAAGTATCTCTTATTTTCAATGGTGGGCACGGCGCTTGCGCGCCTTTGCCCACCCTACGGTCTATAACTTGCTATACCGCTTCGCACGAGAATCCGCTGCCGAGGCGGCGGATCTTGCCTGCCGAGGGGGAAGGAAAATGCGCGGTGCAGCACAGTGTGTCGGTGTCGCAATAGCGCTCCAGGAAATTGCGGCGCGTCGACGCGGCCTGAGCCTGGTCGACGTCGAATTTTGCCGAAAGTTCGGGATGGCGTGCCTGCAGCGGCGAATGCATCAAATCGCCGCTGAAGACGGCGTCATCCTTGCCGCGGCCAAAGGTGAACGCGACATGCCCGGGGGTGTGACCTGGCGTCGGCAGGATGCGGACGTGATCGCCGATCTCGTAGTCGTTGCGCACGATCTCCGCCCGCCTGGCTTCGACGACCGGCAACACGCTGTCGCCGAAAGGCGGCACCGGGGTGTTCGCGTGCTGCTCGGTCCAGTAGTCAAATTCGGTCTTGCCGAAGATGTAGCGCGCGTTTGGAAAAGTCGGCACCCAGCGGCCACCCTCCAGCCGCGTGTTCCATCCGACGTGGTCGACGTGCAAATGCGTGCACATCACGAAATCGATGTCCGCGACCGAAATCCCCGCGCCCGCCAGCGCGCGCATATAGGTGTCGTCGGTCTTCATATTCCATTTCGGGCGATGCGGCCGCGGCTTGTCGTTGCCGATACAACTGTCGACCAGGATGGTGTGATGCGGCGTTTTGACGATATAGGACTGAAAGCACAGGATCAGCACGTCGTTGGCATCGAGCGCGCCCGCCCCTTGCATCCATGGCCTGTTCTCGGCGAGCAAATCCGGCGTCAGCGCCGGGAATAGATCCAGCGCGGGCAGGAAGGTGGTCTCCTGCTCGATGATGCGATGAATGGTGAGGTCGCCGACCGCAAGCTTGTGTCCCATGATCAGCCGCGCCTCAGGCCGGAGGCGGAACGGAAATCCTGACCGAAGGCCGGCTCAGCATCCGCTCGTGAAACGCATCGAGACCGGGATAGGCCTTGCGCCATCCGCAATCGGCGAAGCGGAAATCGGCATAGCCGAGCACGCAAGTGAGCGCGATCTGCACGATGTCGAGGGGACGCGACAGCACGTCCGCCTGTTTGTCGAAACGCGCCATGCCGCTCCAGGCCCGGCTCCAGTGATCGTCGGACCATGCCTGCCACTGTAGCCCTTGCGGCCGGACCATTTTCTCGTAGCGGCAAAGCAGCATGGAATCGAGCATGCCCTGCAACAGCGAATGATCGCTCTTGACCTTCCACCTGTTGGGCCCTGACGCCGGGATCAGTTTTCCGCCACCGGCAAGCTCGTCGAGATATTCGACGATGACGTAGGAATCGATGATGACGTCGCCATTGTCGAGGATCAATGCCGGCAGCTTCTTCAGCGGATTGATCCGCTTATATTCATCGTTGGCCTGGCCCGGCACCACCGCGGTCGGCACGAATTCGATTTTGTCGATCAGGCCGAGCTCGATCGCGGCAATGCGCACCTTGCGCGCGAATGGCGAGGCCGGGGAGAATGTGAGTTTCATTTGAATGTCCTTTTGCAATACTCGTGCGAAACTAATCCGTCATTGCGAGCGAAGCGAAGCAATCCAGCGCGTCGAAAGAAGTATGGATTGCTTCGTCGCTTGCGCTCCCTAGCGCAAACGCTTCGCGTTTGTCGCAGGCAATGACGGCGGGGCTTGCTACGCCGCAATGACTTCCTGCCGCTGTTCGCCCAGTCCCTCGATGCCGAGCGTGACGACATCGCCGACATCGAGGAATTTTGGCGGCTTCATGCCCATGCCGACCCCGGGCGGCGTGCCCGTCGCGATGACGTCGCCCGGCATCAGTGTCAGGATTTCCGAGAGGTAGGAAACGATCTTCTTCACACCGAAGATCATGGTCGCGGTCGACCCGGTCTGGCAGCGCTTGCCGTTGACGTCGGCCCACATCGGCAGCTTCTGCACGTCCGCGATCTCGTCCTTGGTCACGAGCCAGGGACCGAGCGGGCCAAACGTGTCATGCGATTTGCCCTTGGTCCACTGACCGAGCCGTTCAATCTGGAAGAAGCGTTCGGACACGTCGTTGCAGACGCTATAGCCGGCCACGTAGTTGAGGGCGTCGGCCTCGGAGACATATTTGGCGCGCCTGCCGATGATGATCGCGAGTTCGACTTCCCAGTCGAGCTTGGTCGAGCCGCGCGGCTTCTCGACCGCGTCGTTCGGCCCGCACAGGCTGTTATTGGCCTTCATGAAGACAATCGGTTCGGTCGGAAGCGCCATACCGACTTCCGCGGCATGGTCCGAATAATTGAGACCGATGGCGATGAATTTGGGCAGGCCGCCCACCGGCGAGCCGATCCGTGGTTTGCCGCCGACGGCGGGAAGCTTGGCGGGGTCGAGGGCAGCGATTTTGGCCAGCGAGGCCGGCGAAAAGGCAATTCCGGCAAAGTCCTGGACGTATGCCGAAAGATCGCGCAATTGGCCCGATTTATCGATCAGGCCAGGCTTCTCCTTGCCGACCTCCCCGTAACGAACAAGCTTCATTTCTCATCACTCCCTAGGGTGGCTCTGTTGCTTAAATGCTTCATGGAACAGCGCGCGGTGAAATTCAACTGCCGACTACCCAGCGCATTGCTGCCCCTCCCATCCCGGGCAGCCGCGACGGCGGGCGATCGGCGGGAAATCGGCCCCGGTAACTCGCGATGCGCGAAGATTGGCTCTCCTGCTTGCGCTAAACCACGAATTTGAAGGCGTCGCCATCGCGCTTGATGTGGCCAGCATCAAAATGTCCGCCGATCACAAGGACCGGCCGATCGGCAAAACAAGTGAACAGATCGCGCCGGGTCGCCGTCGACTGCACGGGATCGGAATCGGCGGTAGAGGACCAGTCGAGATGCGCCATCTGGGAAGGATGGTGGGCGACATCGCCGGTGAGCAGGCCCTCTTCGCCGGCGGATTGGATGTGAAGGCTCATATGCCCGGGACTGTGGCCGGGCGTCGGGATCAGGGTGATTTCATCGCAAATCCTGGCGTCGCTGGCGAAGAGATCGGCTCTGCCGGCGTCCATCACCGGTTTCACGGAGTCGTGAAAAACGGCGGCTTTGTCGGGCTCGACGCTATGGTCGCGCCAGTATTCGTATTCGGTCTTGCCGAACAGATAGCGCGCCTTTTCGAAGGTCGGCACCCATCGATTGCTTTCGAGCCGCGTGTTCCAGCCGACGTGGTCGACATGCAGATGGGTGCAGAGCACGGTGTCGATGCTGTCGGGCGGAAAGCCCGCCGCGGTCATGGTCTCGAGGAAAGGTGTATTCCGGTTATTCCAGGTCGGCACATTGCGGCCTTGCTTGTCGTTGCCAAGCCCGGTGTCGACCACGATCCGGCGCGATGGCGTCTCGACCACGAGCGAATGGATCGACATTTTCAGCCGGCCTTCCTCCGTCGCGAAATGGGGAATGAGCCACGGCAATTTCCGGATTTCTTCATTGATCGCCAAAGGCAGGATGAACCGTGTGCTGCCGACCGTCTCCAGCTCGACGATTTTTGTGATTCTGACCTTGCCCACATTCCAGCGCATGCGGCGTTCCCTCGCGACTAAACCGGCGCCGAACAGATCGGTCGCCGGTGTCGTTTGCCCCCAATTACAGCGTGCCGGGGAATGCGCCGCCATCGAGCAGGATGTTCTGTCCGGTGATGAAGCCCGCCTTGGCGCCGCATAGAAACGCGCAGGCCGCGCCAAATTCTTCCGGCTCGCCGAAGCGGCCGGCGGGATTGAGTTTGGCGCGTTCGGCCAGCATCTCGTCCACGGTGATGCCGCGCTTTTCGGCCTCGGCCTTGGCGACCGCGCCGCGCAGCCGGTCGGTATTGAACGGACCCGGCAGCAGGCCATTGATGGTGACGTTGTTGATCACGGTCTTGCGCGAAATGCCCGCGATAAATCCGGTGAGGCCGGCACGCGCGCCGTTGGACAATCCCAAAACCTCGATCGGCGCCTTCACCGCGGCGGAAGTGATATTGACGATGCGGCCGAACTTGCGCGCCATCATGCCGTCGACGGTCGCCTTGATCAGTTCGATTGGGGTCAGCATATTGGCGTCGATTGCCTTGATCCAGTCGTCACGGGTCCAGTTGCGGAAGTCGCCGGGCGGCGGCCCGCCGGCGTTGTTGATCAGGATATCCGGATCCGGACAGACCTTCAGCACGGCTTCGCGGCCGGCGGGCGTGGTGATATCGCCCGGTACTTCCGTGACCGTCACGCCGGGATAAAGTTTGCGTATTTCGGCGGCGGTCTTTGCCAGCGCTTCCGCGCCCCGCGCGGTCACCGCGACATGCACGCCCTCGGCGGCGAGCGCCATGGCGCAGGCGCGTCCCAAGCCCTTGCTGGATGCGCACACGATGGCGCGGCGGCCTTTGATCCCAAGATCCACTGTCTCACTCCCGTCGGTTCGGATGATTTTCTGCAATCCGGTCCGGTCACTTTAGCCAAACCGGGCTGGTCTGATAAGGGACCGGCTACCGCCGAAATGCATATCAGAAGCAATTCCGCCTTCAAATCCGGCGGTCTTTTTTCAGCCGATCGATGTAGGCCACGACATCGGGAGGCAGGGACTTGAAGCCCTTCTGTCCCGCCATCGACAACAGCGGCCGCAGCTGCGAACCGGCGAGATATTTGGGCTGGCGGTCCGATGGGACCAGCTGATCGAAGATCAACACAAAGCTGATTGCAACGAGCCCGACGCGCACCGCGCCAAGGGCCGCGCCGGCGAGGCGATCGCCAAGCCCGGCCTGTTGCCCAAGGGCGTCGTCGAGCGCCATTCGCATGAACTTTCCGAGCACGATGCCGGTGATCAGGAAAACCCCAAAGACCAGTGGCGAGTTCTGCGCCAATGGCGAACCGGGCATGCCATCGGTATTCCTCGAGACCAGCGACATCACCCAGACCGCGATCGGCGTGGCGATCAGATAGGCGAGCATCGTCGCCGCGCTGCGCAGCAATCCGGCGTTGAAACCGGTGACGATGGCGACAATCGATGCGAGACAGACCACGGCGTCGAAGCTGTTCATGGGTGGCGATTCTTTGGCTGCTATTGGGTGTCGGGGTTTGGTCAACGAAACGGGTTTGCGATCGCTAAAATCGTCTGTATCAATACGGGCGCGCATCCGGTGGAGTTGGTCATGGCTGGTCTATTCGACGTCAGTAAAGAAATCATTCTTGTCACCGGCGCCTCGCAGGGGCTCGGCCGTCAATTCGCGCGCGTTTTGTCGGCGCATGGGGCCGCGGTCGCGCTGGCGGCGCGCCAGACCGCAAAGCTGAAAAGTCTGGAGGACGAGATACGCGCCAAAGGTGGCCGCGCGGTTGCCGTGCAAATGGACGTGACCGATACGGCATCGATCGGCAAGGCGATCGATGCCGCCGAGGCCGCGCTCGGTCCGGTCAGCGTGCTCATCAACAATGCCGGGATTGCGATCGAGAAGCTCGCGGTTGACCAGACCGAAGCAGACTGGGATTCCGTCATCGACGCCAACCTTAAGGGCGCGTATTTCGCCGCCACCGAAATGGCGCGGCGGATGATCGCGCGCAAGCAGGAGGGCAATATCGTCAATGTCGCCTCCGTGCTCGGCTTTTCCGTGATGAAATTTCTCTCGCCCTATACCATCTCCAAGGCAGGCATCATCCAGGCGACCAAGGCGATGGCGCTCGAACTGGCGGGCAACCGCATTCGCGTCAATGCGCTGGCGCCGGGTTACATCGATACCGAAATCAACCACGATTTCTGGTCGACGCCGGGCGGCGAGAAACTGACCAAGCGGATTCCGCAACGCCGGGTCGGCACCGAATCCGATCTCGACGGCGCCATCATGCTGCTCGCCTCCAGCGCCTCGCGCTACATGACCGGCAGCGTCGTCACCGTGGATGGCGGGTTTTTGCTGACGTGATGGATAGCGCGTAGGGTGGGCAAAGCGAAGCGTGCCCACCAAATTGTTTCGAAGAGCACACCGGTGGGCACGGCGCAGGTGCGCCTTTGCCCACCCTACAATTTCACATCGATTCGTCCGCTTCGCATCAATTCGCCCGCAGCTCCGCCTTGATCATGGCGGCGGCCTTCTCGCCGATCATGATGGTCGGTGCGTTGGTGTTGCCGCCGATCAGGGTCGGCATGATCGAGGCATCGACCACGCGCAGCCCCTCGAGCCCGTATACCCTGAGCTTGGGATCGACCACGGCGCTGGAATCGTTGACGCCCATCTTGCAAGTGCCCACCGGGTGATAGACGGTGTCGACGTTCTGGCGCAGGACCTTGCGTATCTGGTCGTCGGTCTCAACGCCTTCGGTGACGATATCGGCCTTTTGCAGCGCCTTGAGTGCGGGCGTGTCAAGCAAACGCCTTGTCATCTTGAAGCCCGCGACCAGGGTGTCGAGGTCGGATTCCTCGCCGAGAAAGTTCGGATCGATCGCGGGCGGGGAATGTGGATCGGCGCTTTGCAGCCAGACGCTGCCGCGGCTTTTCGGGCGCAGCACACAGACGTGACATGAAAAGCCGGTGCCCCAGCGCGGCTTGCGGCCGTGATCGGGTACCAACGCCATGACGAAAAATAACTGGATATCGGGCACGTCGAGATCGGGCCGGGTTTTTAGGAATCCGCCGCATTCGGCGAAGTTCGACGTCATCGGGCCACGCCGCTCGCGCCGGTATTGCGCGATGCCCTTTATCGTCCGTGCGATGCCGCCGAACGACAGGCCGGCGAAATGCGGCGCGTCGGAGGTAAAGCCGAAGACAAAGTCCGGGTGATCCTGCAGGTTCTTTCCGACGCCGGGCAAATGATGGGTGGTTGCGATGCCGTGCTTGGCGAGTTCGGCGCCGTCGCCAACGCCTGAGAGCATCAGCAGTTGCGGGCTCTGGAATGCACCGGAGGAAAGGATCACCTCGCGGCGGGCGCGAATCTGCCTGATCTCCTTGCCCTGCCGGTACTCGACGCCGACCGCGCGCTTGCCTTCGAACAGGATGCGCCTGGCGTGCGCGTTGGTCTCGACGCGCAAGTTGGCGCGGGTGGTCATGAAGGGGTGAATGTAGCCGCGCGCCGCGCTCCAGCGCTCGCCGTTCTTCTGCGTGACCTGGTAGGGGCCAAGACCTTCCTGCTCCTCGGCGTTGAAATCCTCGCGAATGCGGAATTGGGCCTCGCGCGCGGCCTGCAGGTAGATCTCGCGGACCGGATTATCGCTTTGCGAGCCGGTGACATGGAGCGGGCCGCCCTTGCCGTGATACTCGCCGTCGAGTTCGGAATTGTCTTCCGAGCGTTTGAAATAGGGCAGCACATCGGAATAAGACCAGCCGGTGTTGCCGAGCGAGGCCCATCGGTCGTAGTCGCTTCTGTGGCCGCGGATATAGACCATGGCGTTGATCGCAGACGAGCCGCCAAGCCCCTTGCCGCGCGGCTGATAACCGATGCGGCCGTTGAGGCCAGCTTGCGGCACCGTGTCGAACGCCCAGTTGTTGACCTTGCCGGCGACCATCAGAATGATCGCGCCGGGCGTGGTGACCACCCAATTGTCGTCCTTGCCGCCGGCTTCCAACAGCGCCACCGACGTGGCCGGGTCCTCGGACAGGCGGCTTGCAACCGCGCAGCCTCCGGAGCCGCCGCCTACCACGATGAAATCAACGCTTTCCATCTCATTTCCCCCCGCTTTTGTTTGGCTTTTGGCCTGAAGCCTGGGCCTTTATGCAACTTCTGGCAAGTGTACTTTGGGGCCCGGCCTATCCCGCAAAATGAACGATTGGGCCGGTATTTTGGCCGTCATAAAATCCTCAAAACTCGCCTCGCGGCCCTTTCCAAAGCGGGCGCGCGTTGGTACATACCCCCCGCGGCCCCAAGGGCATTTGCCAAGGGTTTGCCTTCTCAGGAAGCCTCCGGACGGAAACGGCGCCCCAGGGCGTTGACAGACCCGTTTCGGTAGGAGTTTTCGGTAAGGCACGCAAAGGTTTATCGCGGGGTGGAGCAGCCCGGTAGCTCGTCAGGCTCATAACCTGAAGGTCATAGGTTCAAATCCTATCCCCGCAACCACTTTTGTTATAACTCAATAATCAGTTTTTAAGAGCCGCCCTTCGGGGCGGCTCTCTTGTTTTGTGTCATGTCGCCACCGTGTCGCCACCGAAAAGGGACCTGGGGCACTAACCTCTCTAAGCATTGACGCCCAGCCAATCCCAAGTTCGCAAGGCACATTACACGACAAATTGCAGAACATTGAGAGAGCAACTGCCTGCCGCGTGTACCATTGCTGCTAACCGAATCGGTCGGGTTATGATGGAAGAACGCGTCGCTCAATCAGTTCCGCTGGCTATCGTGCCGGAAGTACGCGACGTCGTCTTCCTCAGCAAAGCAACGCCCGGTGACGACGAGTTTGCGCTTTGGCTCGCACCGAAGCTTGAGGCGGCGAGGTACAAGGTTTTCACAGATATTCGCACCCTCGAACCAGGTGATCGCTGGCGAAACGTCATCACCTCGACGCTCCAAAATCAGGCGTGCAAGATGCTACTCTGCTGTAGCAACGAGACACTTGCTGCTGCGGGCGTGCAGGAAGAGATTGAAATTGGCTTGGACCTTGCCAAGGAGCTTAAGGATTCGCGATTTGTGATCCCATTGCGGATAAAGCCCTATAAAAAGCTCTTTGGTATCGGCGGTCTCCAATATATCGACTTTGTTCGTGGCTGGGCGGAAGGCTTCGAGAAGCTGCTGGACACCCTGAAACGGCAGAAAGTCCCCGTCAGCCCTGACGGCGCTATTATTCAGCCGAGCTGGGAGGTTTATCGCCGCCGCGGAGCTATCGCGCTCAAGGAAGAACCGGAACGGCTGACTTCCAATTGGCTTCGAATTTCGGAAGCCCCGGACGCCATAAACTATTTCGAACCAAGCGGTGTTATTGATCGCGATGTTCTTGCAAAGATTGCACCTAAGAGCCCTTTCCCAGTTGCGCTGATGCAGAACGGGTTCGTTACCTTCCAATCTGCTGACGAAGTTGCAGCGATCTTCGGTGACGTGGGCCGCTTTGTCCTAGTGCATCCGATACCGCTTACGGAGTTTGTGGAAGCTGGATATGCACCTGCAAATATAAAGCGCCAAGATGCATCGAATGTGGCGCATTCCATGTTTAGGCAGGCATGGAATGCCTACTGCCAAAAGCGAGGACTTCTCGAATACCACTACTCGAACGCGGTCGGCTTCCATATCGGAAAAGATCAAACGCCAATCGGCAAGAAGATCGCATGGGGAACGCAAGGCGAGCGCCGTTCTTCCATGCTTCGAAACATAGCTAAGGGGCATGTTTGGCAGTATGGCGTTTCGGTTCTTCCATCTCTTTGGCCTTTTCCTCATCTCAAACTAAAATCGCGTGTTTTGTTCGCGCCGGTACTGGATGGTGAGGCCGACGATCCGCTTCAAGACGCAAAAAAGCAGCACCGTTTGCGGCGGACAGTCTGCAAAGGATGGCGAAACAGACAATGGCAAGGAAGGCTTCTTGCCTTTTTGGAGCTTTTGTCTGGCGATACGTCGGTCATACTGCTCGAACTGGGAAAAGCCGCTACCGTCCGCGTCGAAGCCGCTCCGTTGTTGTTCTCTTCACCCGTGAGCACTGTCCTTCCTACAGTTTTAGAAGACGAGGATGAGGAGATCGATCCGTCAACCCTCGGGCGTTCCGAACCGGAGGATGAAACGTGACGAGCTTTCCGGAGCGTTCGCTGCAGGTACTTCATTTCAACGAGCCCTTACTTGAGTTTAATTTCAGGCAAACGACGCCGCACCCGAAAGATGGACTATTCCTGTACGGCCCTCACGAAAGATCGAAAAAGACGAAGGAAGTCCGCGTTGGCGTGATTGGTACGATATCGGGCGTCAAATACTTCCGCGCGTGGGCGGCGCGCCTCAAAAAAGGGATACCTGTCCCACCAGCGGGAAAGACCGAAAAGCAGGATAGGTTGCATCTTGCTAATTTCCCTGGCCTTGAGGAAGCCTTCGGGATCTCGTTGAACGATGCTGAATTCGTGACGTGTGTGTTGGACGTGAAAACAATCGACGCCGCAACACGGATTGTAAATCTGCATGAAGCGGTAAAGAAGGTGGTTAAGCTCTACGCTGACAAAACTCGCAAACACCGAGAGAACGATGAGCGTTCGGTCGATTTGTGGGTCTTGGTTGTACCGGAAATCATTTTCGAACGATGCAAGCCAAACTCACGTCGCACCGGGCTTCCCATGGAACTTGGCGATTTTGAGAAGAGAAAGAAAACACGATCGGATCTTCCGTTGTTGAAAGAAGTGCTAACCGAGGAGGACCTTTTTGATGACGCGCCAGATTTTCATCGACAGGTCAAGGCGGAGTATTTAACTCTTTCGCCGACGCAAATATTGCGAGAGACCACGTTAGCGCCTGAGGAATTCAAAAATAAGGCAGGTTATCCTCTTCGCAGAACCCAGGATGCCGCCACTGTCGCTTGGAATTTGGCGACCAGCCTTTACTACAAGACGCAACCTAAACCGCCATGGAAGCTGTCAGGCATCCGCAAAGGCGTTTGCTACATTGGTCTTGTTTACAAGACGCTTCCCGGCGACGTGTCGGATCACGCCTGCTGTGCAGCTCAGATGTTTTTGAGCGAAGGTGATGGGGTTGTTTTTCGAGGTGCGAACGGGCCTTGGAAAAAAGGGGACTACGATTACCATCTGAGCGCAGACGCAGCGAAGGACTTAATCAAGAAGGTCTTGAGTACGTACGAAGAGATTCATGGATCTGCGCCACAGGAGCTCTTCATACACGGGCAGACTTTTTACAATGATGAAGAATGGACTGCATTTGAAGCGGCGGCTCCCGCGACCACTAACGTAGTTGGCGTGCGTATCAGAACGACCGCGGGAGAGACTAAGCTATTTCGTGACGGTGACTATCCAGTCCTGCGCGGCACGGCGATGCTGCTCGACGACAAAAGTGCTTACCTTTGGACGAATGGCTACGTTCCGCAGTTCGACACCTATATCGGGCCTGAGACGCCGAATCCGCTCTTCATTACGGCTCTTAAAAGCAAGTTGGAAATGCCGAAACTCGCGACGATCCTTAGTGACATAATGGGATTGACGAAAATAAATTATAACTCCTGCAACTATAACGATGGTCTACCCGTAACGGTTCGTTTCGCCAACATGGTCGGAGAAGTGCTGACAATGGGCTCTGCTAAAGGGGCGGATCGCCAGCCGTTCAAGTTTTACGTGTAGCTGATACCTCGCGGCTCTGTTTTTCGCGAAGCGTGCGCGAAGGCTTTAAGCCGCTTTGGCAACCTAGTATTCTCAAACAGATGGAGGAATCCAAGGCGGCGAACACTATTGGGCACGCATGAGCAACTGCTAGGAGTGACATGCTCAGTGCTCAGGTGCTCAGCCGCGGCATTACGACCGCCGTTCAGCGTGTTTATCAATCGCCACGAATAATCAGTTCTGTTGATCTATTCACGTAAAAACATCCGTTGGCGCCCCTTCCTTATATGGACGATGGCTCAAACCGGAGTTTTCAGCGTTTGTCACGATACGACGCTTCTGATCGACAGGTTTGATATTTGAGGCGGTTTCTTAAGAAAATGGCTTTCTCTACTGAGCACTTTCGTACGATGGGGAAAGAATTTCGACTGATCCATAATCCTGGTGACAACGATGGCCGAAGAAAAGAGCGACGTAGTCATTCCTGAGGCAGAATCAGCGGAAGATAAATTTGCTGCTGAGCGCAGTCACAAGGCGTCAGCACTAGCATACGACTTATGCCGCGTTACCGCGCAGGCTTGTCTATTGATCAATGGCGGTGCTGCGACTGCCGTCTTGGCTCTTTTGGCAAAAGATAGGGTCGATCCTGCACTCTTTCGCACCGTACCCTGGTGTCTTGGCCTTTATGCTTTGGGGGTGACGGTTAGTGCCGCCATGATGTTCTGCACGATGATGATGGCCGATCACTGGAATTATTTTTGGTACAACATTGCCTACGCTCGGGATCATGAAGCGGCTGAGGCGAATGAGGCGACCGCAGATCGCTGGCATAAGGGTATCTATGCATTGTTCGGCGCTGCAATTCTATGCTTCATTGTATCCAGCGTGATTTTAGCAAGAGCATTGCTGTCAATGAGGTAGCTGTCGTGCCTGTTTCCGCGTCAAGCGTTGCCAGTTAGTGCTGTGTTGTCGCTCACTTGTCGATCCCACGAGCTGACGTCGCAATCGATACCCAAGTCCGGAAAGGAGGAGTACTGATGTACGCGCAACACGAACTTGCGGATCCTCAAGCATGGTTCGGTCAGCTTACGAATGAGCGACCGAATAAGCGACGCTACAGCGAGTTCTATTCTGGGCTAGATCGATCTGTAAAGGATTGGACCTTGGTCATCAATTCAGAGAAGTTCCAGGAGTGGGCACTGGAACGCGATCAGAATTCCGGAACCCGTATTGTCGATATGCTGTACG
>Ga0209517_10004102_pt1 | contig 19345 bp, 16 predicted proteins | sample PeaSoiMetSII2010_FD_187695 | JGI IMG/M metagenome (GOLD analysis project Ga0209517, IMG submission 187695) | Peat soil microbial communities from Weissenstadt, Germany - SII-2010 (SPAdes) (version 2) | ecosystem: Environmental > Terrestrial > Soil > Wetlands > Peat | place: Germany...
TTTCGGCGAGTGGGCTTGACTACGGTATCGCGTTTGGAGGGATCTCGGTCCAGGTGAAGTCTACTTATCAATAGGAAATCGTCCGCGGGGCCGGCGAATCGCGACCGGCCCTCTTTTTCGACGGCTCGTCTAGTGTTCCGAGTCAGAAAATCCTAGCATTGCCGTATCATGGCCATCAGACCCCAAAGTCATTCCGAGCGGAGCGAGGAATCTGCTTTTCGTTCCGCTATTATTAACGCTTTAAAAGCAGATCCCTCGCTTTGCGCTCGGGATGACGGGCGTTGTAAGTAGGAGTACCTGGGGGCGCTAACGGCCTGCGATTTTCAGGTTGGCGAGTTCCGCCAGCTTTTCGCAGCAGGCGCTCATCTGAATGGAGATGTCGCGCAACGTGGACCCGTGAAAGCGCAGGCGCGGCGGCTGCTGGTGATCCGGACAGCGGACATCGCGGAGCTTGGCGAGGGTCTGCTGCTTGAACTCTTCCACCGGAAGCACGAAAGCATTTTAGCATGAATCTGTTTTTTCCCTCCGTGGCATAATTCTTATCGTGGCCGGCGATCTTCTTCTCCCTGAGCACATTCAGCAGTACCTGCTGGCGAGCTCTCTGCGCGAGCCGCCGATTCTCAAGAAGCTGCGCGAGGAAACCGCCTCCCATCCGCGCGCAAGCATGCAGATCAATCCGGAACAGGGCCAGTTCATGGCGTTGATCATTCAACTGATGGGCGCGCGTCGGACGCTGGAGATCGGCGTGTTCACGGGCTATAGCGCGCTCGCGGTGGCGCTGGCGCTGCCTCCCGACGGCCGCGTGATCGCGTGCGATATCAGCGAGGAATATACCGCGGTTGCGCGCCGGTTCTGGAAAGAGGCCGGTGTCGAGGGTAAGATCGATCTGCGGATCGCCCCGGCGCTCGAAACTCTGCGCGGATTGATCAAGGAAGGCCAGCAGGGACGCCTCGATTTTGCGTTCATCGACGCGGATAAGACCAGTTACGACCATTACTACGAGTGCGTGCTGGAGCTGCTGCGTCCAGGCGGGCTGATCATGGTGGACAACGTGCTGTGGTCAGGAAGAGTCGCCGATAACGCCGAGCAGGAGCCGGATACGGTGGCGCTGCGAGCGTTCAACCGGAAGCTGCATGCCGATTCGCGAATCGGCCTGAGTATGCTTCCGCTCGGCGATGGTGTTACCCTCGCCCTAAAGCGGTAACGATGGACTTCGTCGAACAACTCAAGTCTTCGATCGACATCGTGAAGGTGGTCGGCGACTACGTGCGGTTGAAGCGCGTCGGCGCCAGTGGACGCTACATCGGGTTGTGCCCGTTCCATCAGGAAAAGACGCCATCGTTTGGAGTGAACCAGCCGCGCCAGTTTTACAAGTGCTTCGGATGCGGCGTGGGCGGCGACGCGCTGAAGTTCGTGATGGAGATCGACGGCCTGACGTTTCCCGAAGCGTTAAAACTGCTGGCGGAGCGCAACGGCATCCCCATGCCGAAGCGAACCGAGTACGCCGACGCCGAATCGAAGCTGCGGGGCGCACTGCTCGACATGAACGCGATCGCCGCGAGCCTGTTCCAGGCGAATCTCAAAGGTCCCCAGGGAGCGGACGCGCGTGCCTATCTCGCCAAGCGCGGCGTTTCGCAGGAATTAATTGATACGTTTGAACTGGGTTTTTCCGACGCCTCCGGTCAATCGCTGGTGCGGCGTTTGGCGCAGGAGCGATTCACGGAAGAACAACTGGACGCATCGGGCCTGGTGCGCCGGCGCGAAGACGGATCCGGATCGTACGATTACTTTCGCGGGCGGCTGATGTTTCCGATTCACAATGAATCGGGGAAAGTGATCGCGTTCGGCGGGCGCGCGATGCGCGACGCGGATCAGCCAAAATATTTGAACTCGCCTGAAACGCCGCTGTACAAGAAAACATCCGTTCTGTACAACCTGCACCGGGCGCGGGACGCCATGCGGCGATCCGGGCGCGCGGTGCTGGTCGAGGGCTACATGGACGTGATGGGTGTGTACGCCGCGGGGATCAAGGAAGTTGTAGCCAGCTGCGGGACTTCCTTCACGAACCGCCAGGCGCAAACCGTCCATCGCCATGCCGATCTTGTGGTGGTGAATTTCGATCCTGACAATGCCGGAGCGGACGCGGCCGAGAAAGCGGTTCAGTTGCTGCTCGATGAAGGCCTGCATGTGCGCGTGGTCGCGCTGGATGGCGGTCTGGATCCGGACGAGTACGTCAAGCAAAAGGGCGCGGAGGCATATCGCGCCAAGCTCGATTCGGCGAGCAGCTATTTTCACTGGCTGGCGGATCGCGCGCGGCTGCATTTCGATATGAAGTCCGCCGACGGACGTATCGAGGCCTACAAATTCCTGGTGAAGACGGCGGTACAGAAAATCTCGGACAAGCTGGAGCGCGCCGCGATCGCGAACGATCTGGCCGGGTACCTGGGGGTGGACCCTGGGGTGGTGCTCGATCAGTTCCGCAAGACGGCGGCCGAGCGCAGCGCGCCTCGCGTCGCGGCTCCGGTCTCGGCGATTCCAGCGCTCGAACGGATGCTGGTGAACGCGCTGATCTCGAGCGAAGAAGTTCGCGCTGAAATTCTTCCGCAGCTTCCGCCGGAGGCGACCGGAACTTTTGTAACACGCGAGATTTTCGAGGCGCTCCGGAACGTGAATGGCCCCGCGCCGGCGTTTTCCGCCCTAGAAGGGCGCTTAAGCGCCCCGGCGCAGGCTCTATTGCATGAGATCGTCGCCGCCGATGAGATGATTGACGGAGAACGGGCGCTCGAACAGGCGCAAGCCTGCTTACGCCGCCTGGAGACGGATTGGAAAAAACGCCAGGTGGACGAATTGCGCGGACGCGTGAAGGCAGCCGAGCGGGAAGGGCGCGTCGAAGAAGCGCGCAGTATTATCGCAGAATTGGAGCGCCTGCGGAAACATTTGGCCGGCTAGCGGAGGCAAGCACCGGCGAAACGGTGTTGTACACTGAACGTAATCAGACCGGAGGAAGCTTTCTTGACGGGGTTTCTATTACCGGCGCGAAGGTCATTGGGGTAGCGTGGCAATTGACGAAAAATTCGGCCGGCTGAAACAGCTCATGGACACGGGAAAGGAAAAGGGCTACGTCCTGTACGACGAGGTTAACGAGCTGTTGACCGAGGAGTACCCGGGCGGCCGCGAGCTGGACGATCTTCTTACAGAGCTGGACACCGCCGGCGTCGAAATTCTCGAAGAGCCGAAAATCGAGTTCGACAAGAAGCTGGAAGACGGCGAAGAGCCCATCGACCTGGATCTGGTCCAGGATTTCAGCGACAAGACCAACGATCCCGTCCGGATGTACTTGCGCGAGATGGGCACCGTCCCGCTCCTGACACGCGAGGGCGAGATTGAGCTTGCCAAGCGCATCGAGCACGGCCAAGCCGCGGTACGTAAATCGCTGTCGCGCTCCCCGCTGGTGATTCGGGAGATTCTTGCCCTAGGCGAGTCCCTCAGCCGGGATCCTATCGCGGTCCGCGACATCCTGGTGATGCCGGACCTGGTGGTTACGGACGAGAACATCGTGGAGCAGGCCAATGAGCTGGCGGGGACCATCGGCGAAATCGAGAAATTTTACAAAAAAGCCCAGCAGTTTCGACAGAAATTGCAGGCCATCTCGCGCGGGATGAAGCCGAAGATGCATCGCTCCCTGCGCTGGAACCTGGCGCGTACGATGGTCAACATCTCGCGGCTGATTCGCGGAATCCATTTTGCTTCCGGTACGCGCCGCGAGCTGGCCGGACGTTTGCGCCACGCGGTGGAGGACTTCAAGCCCATCGAGCGCGAGATCGCGCGCCTCCAGAGGAAGCTGGAAAGCCCGTCCAACGGTGCGCACGGCGGAGCCGCCGTCTTGCGCAAGGAGATGCGCCAGCACAGCCAGCGCATCCAGCAACTGGAGGAAGAATCCGGCGCCAGCGCGACCGAACTTCGCCGCACCTTGCAAATCGTCGAGCGCGGCGAGATGGAAGCCGAGATCGCCAAGAAGCAGTTGATCGAAGCGAATCTCAGGCTGGTGGTTTCCATCGCGAAACGCTACACCAATCGCGGCTTGCAGTTCCTGGACCTGATCCAGGAAGGCAACATCGGGCTGATGAAAGCCGTGGACAAGTTCGACTATCTGCGCGGCTACAAGTTTTCGACCTATGCGACGTGGTGGGTGCGGCAGGCCATCACGCGCGCGATCGCCGATCAGGCGCGCACCATCCGCATTCCGGTGCACATGATCGAGACAATCAACAAACTCGTTCGCATGCAGCGGCAGTTGCAGCAGGATCTGGGGCGCGAGCCTACCACGGAAGAGCTGGCCGTCAAAATGGAACTGCCGGTCGGAAAGGTACGCAAAGTTCTGCGGATCGCGCAGGAGCCGATCTCTCTCGAAACGCCGGTGGGCGAAGAGGAAGAATCGCACCTGGGCGATTTCATCATCGATCGTCGCGTGGTTTCGCCGTCTGAGGCCGTGATCAATCTAAATCTGCGCGAGCAGACCGCGGAAGTGCTGAAGACGCTGAGCCCGCGCGAAGAGAAGATCATCAAAATGCGATTCGGCTTGCAGGACGGCAGCGAGCATACGCTCGAAGAGGTCGGCCAGCACTTCGCCGTCACGCGGGAGCGCATCCGGCAGATTGAAGCCAAGGCTTTGCGGAAACTGCGCCATCCCAGCCGCAGCCATCGTCTGCGCGCGTTCCTCGATACCACCCTGCACGATTAGACGTGCTTGGGCAGGGTGATGACCATTCCGCTTCTACGGACTTTTTATGTTCGTCATTTTCGCGGGCGCGGGCCGTAGTTCGTCAGCAGATAGTTCAGAAGGCTCTCGCGATCGTCCGGCTTGATTTGCGCGCCGAACCCGGTCATCTTGTTGAGCTCGCGATCCCATTGGGCGCGGGTCAAACGCTCCTGCCGGATCATGTCTTCGTCGTGACAGACCAGGCATGAGCTTCTGAATCCGGCGGGCTGACTGGGATTGGCCGCGACGTTCGCCGGCGGAGCTACGGCCGGAGGCTTCGAAGTCACGTTGACGCCCACGGTCTGCACGACGTTCCATCCGTATCCGGACGGATTCCATTCCTCGACCATCGGCTGGGAATTGCCCGCCGTATCTTTCGCGCGAGCCATCACGTTGTAGTAAGCTTCGCGCTCGGGGGTCCAGGTGTACTGCCATTGCCGCCATCCGAATTGCGACTTTTCGCGTCCCAACTCGGCTGGGCGCCAGGTGCGGCCGGAATCGACGCTTACATCAACCGCGGAGACGGGTCCGGCATCGCCACTCCACGCGACTCCGCGCACGGTTACCGGTTTACCGGGAGGCGCGACCGTTCCATCCAGCGGCGATGCGATGACGCTCTTCACTTTCAGGCTGGTCACCGGGACCATTTCTTCGGGCGTCAGCGCGGTTCCAGGCGCGACCGGATGATCCGGCCGCCGGTAGGCATTTTTCATCCAGAATCCATCGAATTCCTTGTCGAGCACCGTGATCGAAGTCACCCATTTCACCCACGAATCGCTGGCCCAACCAGGAGCGACCAGACGCAGCGGGAAGCCGTGCTTTACCGGCATCGTTTCGCCGTTCATCTCATAAGCGAGCAGCGTGTTCGGATCCAGCGCCTTTTTCACCGTGATCGAACGGCGGAAATCCTGCATTTTTCCGAGCGGCACGTCCGCGCCGTCGAACAGGACTTCCACGGCGGACGGCTTCATGCCGGCTTTCTTCAGCACTTCCGCCAGCCTTACGCCGCGCCAGCGGCCATTGCCGACGCTGCCGAAACTCCACTGCGCTCCGGAGACCGGCGGTTCATAGAAGGTCCGGCCATTGCCGGCGCATTCGACCACGGCGATCAGCTCGGTGGACGGCATTTTCTTGAGATCGTCCATGGTCAGCGTCAATGGCGTTCCTACTTCGCCTTCCACTTTCAAGCGCCATTCGCTCAAATTCACCGTCGGCACATATACGTGCGTGCGGACGAAAAAATGTTCGATCGGTGTTATGTAGTCGGAAAATCCGGAAAGCGGCATCTCCAGATCTTCCGGACGCGTGGAGCGCACAATCATGTCGCGCTTCTCGCGATCCTCGGCGACCAGCAGGCCGCCGGCGGTCAGAAACAGGAAATTTCGGCGAGTGTGTGTCATTGGGTTAACTCTATCGTCCTGGATACGAGCGCTCCGTCGCGCACATCGACGGAAAAATCCTGCTTGCGGTTTCCGTCGGTGACGCGGATCTGATGCTGGCCAACCGGCAGCGTCAAGCTGACCGGCGTCTTCCGGGTCTGTTCCTGTCCGTCAACGATGACGGTCAGCCCCGGGGGAACTGAAATCAGGCTGAGCGTCCCCGACGCGCGCGACAAATCGACAATCAGGCCGGTGTCTTGCGGAAGCTCGATAATGCGATGCGCATCGCGAAAGCCGCTGTGCCGCACCACGAACGTGTGGCGGCCCGTGGCGAGCGTCATGGTGCAAGGCGTGATGCATCGGCGTTCGCCGTCGAAGATGGCTTCGGCGCCTGCGGGCGACGTAGTCAGTTGAAAGGTCGCATCGGACGGAGGCTGCACCGGCCTGGGCGTCGGAGGCGAAGGAGGCTCTTCCGGTGTCGGCGCGGGCGTGGGTGGTGGCGTGTCTGCCGGCGTCGGCGTCGCCTCAGGAGTCGGCGGAGGCGGGATCGGCGTCGGCGTGACCTCGGGCGCCGGCGTGGGCGTCGCGATCACCACGCTTTCCTGCTTGGGCGCAGTCACCCTCTGGATAAAGAGATATGCTCCGAGGCATACCAGCGCGACCACTAGGGCAGACAGAATCACGTTGCGCGCGACGTGGCTCGGCTCAACCGGCTGCATGCGCCGCGCGATCGGCTCGATCGCGATCCCGGGCGCGGGGGCCGGTTGCTGTGGCGCCGGAGGCGGGCCGTCGTCTATCGTCTCCTCCAGTCCGTCCTGCGATCCGACGGTAGGCATGTTCTGGCTCGCGCCGCGCGGAATCGGCATCCAACCCGGAGTTGCCTTGCAAGCCGTCGCCAGCGCGTTGATGAAATCCGTGCACGATTCGTAGCGATCCGCCGGATTCTTCGACAGCGCCTTGCGCAGCACCGTTTCCACTTGCGGCCCGAGAGTCGGATTGAGCCGCTGCGGCGGCAGAGGCTCCTCGCGGACGATCTTGTACAGCAGAGTCGGCAGATATTCGGCGACGAACGGCTTTTCGCCGGTCAGCACTTCGTAGGCGACCACTGCCAACGAAAACTGGTCCGCCCGGCCGCTGATGGTCCCGCCTTGCACCTGTTCCGGCGACATGTAGCTGGGAGTCCCGAGCATGGTGCCGGCCAGCGTCATCTCCTGAGAAACGATTTTCGCCACGCCGAAGTCGGTCACTTTGGCCGTGCCGTCCTCATGGATCATGATGTTGGCAGGCTTGATATCGCGATGAACGATTCCTTTCTTGTGCGCGTAATCGAGCGCGGCGGCGGTTTGTCGAAAAATGCTGAGCAACGTTTCTTTATCCGGCGTCTGTTCGTGCCGCAGCATTTTTTCGAGCGGCGGGCCGTTAACAAACTCCATGAAGATGTACGCCATGCCGTTTTCCTCGGCGATGTCGTAGATGGTCACAATGCCGGGATGCGAGAGAATTCCCGCCGATTGCGCTTCGCGAAACAGCCGTTCGCGCAGGCGTTCGCGCTCGGCTTCATCGGTAAGTTCTTGAAGGCGGATACTTTTAATCGCGATGGTGCGTCCGATCGCCGGGTCCTGAGCTTTGTACACGATGCCCATCGCCCCACGCCCCAATTCTCCGAGAATTTGGTAGCGTCCGATCTGCTCCACTTGTGCTTTGTATTTTAGCGCACCGGGTTACACTACCCGGCTCAGGAGACTCGCGATGCTTCGACGGCGGCAACGAACTGGCGCGCGGTTTCCGTAACCGACGCGGCCGCGGTCAGCTCGCCTCCCACTCCGATGGCCGAGGCGCCGGCGCGCAGAAAGGCTTCGGCGTTCGACAGATTTACGCCGCCGGTCGGGATCATGGAGATGTGCGGTAGCGCTGCCTTCAGCGCTTTGATGTGACTCGGGCCGCCTGCGCTGGAGCAGGGGAAAATCTTCACCAGATCGCAGCCGTACTTCCAGGCGTTGATCACTTCGGTCGGCGTTAGCGCTCCGGGGATGATCAGAACGCTCTTATCGTGGGCGAACTTTAACACCTCTCCGATCAGCCCCGGGCTGACGATGAACTGCGCGCCCGCCTTCATGCAGCGCTGCGCCGTGAAAGCGTCCAGCACCGTTCCCGCGCCGATCAGCACATCCGGCAATGAGCGCGACAGCTCGGCAATCGCGTCGACCCCGCCCGGAACCGTCATGGTCAGCTCGATGATCGGAATGCCGCCGGCGCAAATGGCGTGCGAGATTTCAATCGCAGCCGCGGCCGTCGCGGCGCGGACCACCGGAATGATCCCGACATCCAAGAGTTTTTTCCGGACTTCGTGTTTCTTCATCGCGCGATTCGGGCCGATTCGCCGGTCATCAAGCGAAACACTTCTTCGACGGTCGCCATAGTGGTATCGCCCGGAGTCGTCATCGCCAGAGCGCGGTGGGCCGCGCCGCACTCGACGGCCCACTGCGGGCCGCGGCCGGTCAGCGTGCCGTAAATCAGGCCGGACGCGAATGAATCGCCGCCGCCCACCCGATCGTAGATCTCCAGGTCCTTGCGGACTTGCGCCTCGTAAAATGCGCCTTCGTAGTAGCAGATCGCGCCCCAGTCGTTACGTGTGGCCGTAGTGGCCTTGCGCAACGTGGTGGCGACCACGGGAAACGGAAACTCCTTGACCACTGTTTCGATCATTTTCCTGAACTGCCCGATATCCAGCATTCTATGGTCGACCTCGAATCCGAGCGCGGCCGAAAAATCCTCTTCATTCCCGATCATCACGTCCACCAGCGGCGCGATGCCGCGATTCACTTCCTGGGCGCGCTTCCTCCCTCCGATGCTTTGCCACAGCGACGCGCGATAGTTCAGATCGTAAGAGACCATCGCGCCGTGGCGCCGCGCCGATTGCATGGCCTCCATCGCGACCTCCGGCGTGGTCTCAGAAAGCGCACAAAAGATCCCGCCGGTGTGAAACCAGCGTGTTTGAGCGAAAATGGCATCCCAATCGATTTCGCCGGCCTTCATTTGCGACGTGGCGGTATTTCCGCGATCGGAACATCCCACGGCCGCGCGCACGCCGAATCCTCGCTCCGTGAAATTCAATCCGTTGCGGACCGCGCGGCCTACGCCGTCGTATTCCGACCAGCGAATCAGCGACTGATCCACGCCGCCCTGGTAAATCAAGTCCTGAATCAAACGGCCGATCGGATTATCGGCGAGCGCCGTAACAATCGCGGTGTCGAGGCCAAAGCAGCGTTTCAATCCCCGCGCGACGTTGTACTCGCCGCCGCCCTCGTGCGCGTCGAAATGCCGCGCGGTGGCGATCCGGCGGTCGCCCGGATCCAGACGCAGCATCACTTCGCCCAGGGCGACCAGGTCCCACCGGCAGCCCTCTTTCGCGCGGACCTTCATCGCGCCAGCCATCCGCCATCGACCGCCAGAACTGTGCCGTGAATGTAGTCGCTGGCCGAGGAAGACAGGAACACGGCGGCTCCGGCGAGGTCCTGAGGCGATCCCCATCGTCCCGCGGGAATCCGTTCCAGGATCTGGCGGTTGCGCACCGGATCCTGGCGCAATGCCGTAGTCACATCGGTTTCGAAGTAGCCGGGCGCGATCGCGTTCACGTTGACACCCTTCGGCGCCCATTCATTCGCCAGCGCTTTCGTGAGTTGCGCCACGGCGCCCTTGGCCGCGGCGTACGCGGGAACCAGAATTCCCCCTTGGAACGAAAGCAGCGACGCGATGTTGATGATTTTTCCGTGACCCTGCGCCAGCATATGTTTTCCCGCAAGCTGTGCGAGTTGAAAAACCGCGTTCAGGTTGATTTGCAATACGTCGTGCCAATCTTTCATGGAATATTCAACCGCGGGGCTACGGCGGATGATGCCGGCGTTGTTGATCAGGATGTCGATGGAGCCGAATTCCTGAATCGTAGTCTCCACCAGACGTGCTGACGCATCCGGTTCAGCCAGATCGGCCACGGCAGCGACGGCTCTAACTCCGGCCGAACGAGCCTTCGCGCATACTTCGTCAAGTCCGCCGGCTTTGGACCCATGCACGATCACGTTGGCGCCAGCCTCGGCCAAACCGATGGCCATCGCGGCTCCCAGCCCTCGGCGCGACCCCGTTACCAGCGCGTTCTTTCCCTTCAGGCTGAGCGCGTCGAGAATCATGCGTCGATCTGTGTATCATAACAAGCGTTTCTCGACGAGACTCTCAACCTTCATGGCGCACTGCGAATCGGTTTGCATCCAACTGTCCAGCTCGCGCCCGAGAAGGCGTTCCAGCTTCCGGACGTCTTCGCGATAAAACTCGACCAGGTATTGCCGATCCGCGGGATCCATTCGCTCCGCCGCGGGTTTGCGAACCAGGGTACGACGGATATGCGGACGCAGACGCAAAGGGGTTAAATGGGCGGCCGCCTCCCAAAATCCGGATCGCCTCAACCACGCGGCCGCGCCTACGCGGGGAACTTGGGTCTCCATATGCCGGCGGGACATGTCAGGCGCAAATCCCGGATCGACTTCCAGGAACCGGCAGATGCTCTCGAACACTTTTGCGGGATGCGTTTTGAAATCCTGGTGAAACCCGATCCATACCTTGCGTCCAAAGCGCTCCATATAACGGTCGATTTGTCCGGCATATAATCCGAATTCGAGAAATGGATAGTGAATGCAGAACTGCCCGGTGCGGTGCCGTAGATTTCTCTCAATATGTTCGCGGAAGGACCATCGGATGGCGCCATTTCCGAGCCCGTGGAGGTACTGCGAATATGCCCGATCCGCGGGGTCGCGCAGCATCACCAGGATTTTGGCGCCCGGAATCCTCTCGGCGATCCGCGCGGCCGCGGTGGGCGACCAGAGATAACAAACGCTCGCTTCACCCACCGCTAATTCCTGTTTGACGTTCGCGAAGAGGCGCAAGTAATCCTCGTCGCGCCGGACAATCCCGCCGAAGCGCTTTTGGTCCATCGAACCCGCAAGGTACGTGTGCAGGCTCTGCCGATCGCGGATGAGCGCGCGGCGGCGCGTCGCCTCGAAATTTTCCTCGCGGATCTCGATGGAAAAAAAGTTCGGCTCCTTCACCGGACTCATGTAAATCTGAGGATGCTGGTCCAGATAGTGATAGAGCGACGTCGTACCGGCCTTAGGAGCACCGACAATAAAGAAATTCGGAAGCCTGCACATTTACGGGGGCAACAGAAATGCTACCACCGGATTTAGTGGGATGCCATGGGCTAACCCGTTCGCAGAGGTTCGGCTGAGCGAAATGACCCAGGCATAGGTGACAACCCGCGTGTGTGAGAATCCCGCTTCGATTTTCCCTCTCATTGTTAACAACATCCGCATTGGCGGGTTGCGTGCATAACCCGTGCGAAAGGAGACGGTATGTCTAAGCAAATAGTGTTGGCATTCAGCGCGTTTGTTCTTACGATCAGCAGCCTCAACGGGCAAAGCACGCCCGGCGTGAAAAAGACGGTGATCACCTCAAGCTCCCCGGTCTCGGGAAAAGACAACTTCATGACCTACTGTGCCGTCTGCCATGGCAAAGACGCTAAAGGAAATGGTCCCGCAGCGGACGCGTTAAAAAGGGCGCCGGCCGATTTGACGCAGTTGAGCGTTCGAAACGCCGGGAAATTTCCCGACCTGCGAGTGATCCGCTACATCAAGGGCGAGGATACAATCGCGGCGCACGGCTCTAGAGACATGCCGATCTGGGGAAAGCTGTTCCGCTCGTTAGGCGAAGATTCGGCTGCCGTCTCGCTCCGGGTCTCGAACCTGATCGACTACCTGAAATCGATTCAGTCGAATTAGACTGCCGGGCTCAGCCGGAGTACTGCATCATCAACATGAATCCAAGGTCCATGTGATACTGCTGGTGACAGTGAATCAGAGTCGCTCCCGGATGGGACGCGACCAGATCCACCTCCACTGTTCGCCACGCCGGGACCAAGACCGTATCCTTAAACACGCCTGACGTGGCCTTGTCCGCAAAACGCGTGATCTCGAAGTTGTGCCGATGGACATGCATCGGATGCGCTTCAGAGCTCTGATTATCGAAAATCATCCGGTAACGCCGATTCGCGCTCACCATCAGCGGAGCCGTGTTCGGAAACATTTTGCCGTTAATGGTCCATTTGTGTCCCGAGCCGGGGCGAATCGTCATCGGGAACTTGCCATCCGGCTCTGGATGTTTTTCGCTCCCGCCGAACCGCGTGTAATCCCAGGCGAACTCTTCCGGGTACGCCCAACCAGCGGGACCCTTTTGATCGGCGTACTCGACGACGATTCCCATACCGGCTTTACGCTGCGCATCGCGAGTCTCACCGAGGATCCAGACGCCAGGACGATCCATCGTGACCATCGCATCCACGCGTTCGGCCGGACCTAGTTCCAGGAGCGGAACCGCCTGCGGCGAAGCGACCGCGTTTCCATCCAGTGACACGACGCTGAACTTATGCCCGGGCAACGAGAGCCGGTGAGTCAGAGTAGCGCTCGCGTTCAAGATGCGGAATAGAACGCGTTGCCCCTGGCGGACGCGAACCGGTTCCCCGGCGCCGAGCATTTTTCCGTTGATCGAAAAGGTTTTGTAGGCGACATCCATGTCCTGATCGAAATACGCGTCCCATTCGTGCAGCAGGATGGGAACTTCCAGGTCATAAGACGCGGGATCGCTCACAGGATCGACAATCACCATTCCGAATTGCCCGGAGTAAGTGGTCTTATGCAAGTTCCGGCCCGCGTGACCGTGGCTGTGATACCAGCGGGTTCCGGAAGGGCTCGCTGTGAATTCATAGCGCCGCTGCTCGCCCGGCATCACCGGAGGGGTGCCCTCTTCGTGCGCGCCATCCACTTCCGGCGAGATGTGAAACCCGTGCCAGTGGACCATTTCGTGTTCCTTAGTGTCGTTGAACACGTCAACCACGACGGATTTTCCTTCTTTCATCCGCAAGACCGGGCCCGGTGCCTGGCCGTTGTATCCGGTTGTCTTGATGAATCGGCCTGGGGCAACTTCGAGATTCAAGTCCGCGATGCGTAGCGTGATATCGGCGGGCGTGTCCGCGCGCAACGCCGCCGCGGAAACGCATCCGCCGGCGATCGACAACAGTTCGCGGCGCGTCATCAGATCCTTCAGCTTAACGTGACCGGAGCGGTATGTTCCTCTTCGGCGATCTCCTTGGCCCGAATCGGCACGGGAGTGAAACGCGCCTGGAAGAAACGCAGATACTGCGGCTCGTAAGCGATCTTCAAGCCTCCAATGCGATCGCGCTCCTCGTATACGCTTAGAATCGACTCCGCGGTGACGTCCATGTGAGCCTGCGTGTACACGCGCCGGGGGATCGCCAGCCGTACCAGTTCGAGACGCGGCTTGCGCTCCTGGCCCGTTTCGGGATCGCGTCCAGCCGAAACGATTCCGCGCTCCATGGCCCGCACGCCTGAATCGACGTAAATCGCCGCGGCGAGGCTTTGCGCGGGGCACAGCTCCTGCGGGACATGCGGAAGGAATCCGCGCGCGTCGAGGAACACGCCATGGCCGCCGATCGGCAGCACAATGGGAATCCCCCAACCATGCAGCTTCTCGCCAAGGTACTCCACCTGGCCGACGCGAGCGCGCATGTGCTCATCCTGGACGGATTCTTGAATCCCGATCGCGACTGCTTCCATGTCCCGCCCGGACATTCCACCGTAGGTGTGCAGCCCTTCGTAGATCACCACCATGTTGCAGGCTTTTTCGGCGATCTTTTCATCGTTGAGCGCCAGGAAGCCGCCGATGTTCGCGAGCGGATCCTTCTTTGCGCTCATGGTGCAGCCGTCGGTCAGCGAGCAGATTTCGTGAACGATCCTGGCAATAGGCCAGGCACATTCGCGCTGCTGGTTGAAGTACGCATTTTCGGCGACGCGCGTCGCATCCAGAATCAACAGCACACCGTAGCGCCGCGTCAGATCCCGGACCGCGCGAAGATTTTCGAGCGACACCGGCTGGCCGCCGGCCATGTTCACGGTAGTGGCCAGGCTCACGTAAGGCACGCGGCCTGGATTGGCGCGCAACACGTCCTCCAGCTTTTGAAGGTCGACATTCCCCTTGAACGGATGCTGGTTGGCGGGTTCGTGCGCCTCAGGAATGATCACGTCGACAAACCGTCCGCCGGCCAGTTCCTGGTGGACCCGCGTGGTGGTGAAGTACATGTTTCCCGGAATGACGTCGCCGGGCCGGATCAGAATCTTTGAGATCAGATGTTCTGCGCCGCGCCCCTGATGAGTCGGGATCACATATTTGTATCCGTAGATCCGCTGGATACTCTCCTCCAGGCGGTAAAAGCTCCGGCTGCCGGCATAGGCTTCATCGCCGACCATCATTCCAGCCCATTGCCGGTCGCTCATCGCATTGGTCCCGGAGTCCGTCAACAAGTCGATGTAGACGTCGTCGGAGCGCAGCAGGAAGGTGTTGTATCCGGCAACCGCGATGGCCCGCTCGCGATATTCGCGGGTGGTCATGCGGACCGGTTCGACCACTTTGATTTTGTACGGTTCTGCCCAGCTTCTGCGGGTTAACGAAGACATAGCTCTCTCCTGAATATCGGGTCAAAGCACCCAATTCGGCGCGAGACACCATGTCGATTGGCGCATCAACCGGTTCCCCGCGCGGTTTGCCCAAAGGCTATGGCAAACTGAGGGCCATTACAGGCGCTTGCTGCGCATTTCGTGGGCGAGATAATCCGTGGCCCGCCAGGAGAGCGCCAGGATGGTCAGGGTCGGATTCTTCTCCGTTGCAGTGGTAAACGCCGATCCGTCCACCACGAACAGATTCGGGACTTCGTGCATTTGGCAGAATCCGTTCAGCGCGCTGAGCTTCGGATCGGCGCCCATGCGACAGGTGGCATGTTCATGGATCGCGCCGCCGTTGGCATCGAGTTTCCCGCGCGTGTAAGGCAGAACTTCCGCCTTCGCTGCGTGCAGGATTTCCTCGACAGTATCGTACATGTGGTCGGCCATCTTGTGTTCGTTCTCGCCGGTCTTGTACTCTATGCGCGCAATGGGGACGCCGTAGCGATCGAGCGGCGTGTTCTCGACGGTGACGCGATTTTCACGCTGCGGCAGCGTCTCGCCGAAAGGATGTAAAGCGACCAAAGCAGGGTAGCGGCTCTTCACTGCCTGCTTGAAATCGATGCCGAAGCCGGGAAGAACTTTGGCATATCCCGCGTCGCCCTGCGCGCCGCAACCCCAGAACTGCATCCCGAATCCGCGCAGGTAATCGCGTGTGCGCCCGGGGCGATGATTGAAGCGCGGCATATAAATGTGCTCGCCGCCGATGCCGTCGTCGTTGTGGGTCGGGCCGCCCATCAGCTCAGGCATGAACGCGAACACGCTGAACCGGATTTGTTCCGATAAATAACGGCCGATCACGTCGTTGGAGTTGCCGATCCCGTTCGGATAACGCTGCGATTTCGAATTGAGAAGAATTCGCGTCGAATCGATGCAGGAGGCGCCCATCACGACGATGCGCGCGCTCACTTGATGCTCTTCTTTAGTCACGCGGTCGAAGTACTGAACGCCGCTGGCGCGCCCGCGATCGTCGACCAGCACTCGCGCGACCACCGCGTTATCGATGATTTCAAGCTTGCCGGTCTTGAGCGCGGGCTCAATCAAATAATCGCCTGAATTAAAAAAAGCTCCCACGTCGCAGCCGCGTCCGCATTCCCCGCAATAGTGGCAGGCCGGATGGCCGTTGTGCGGCCGCGTCAACACGGCACGCCGGCCGGCGACGATAGGGATCCCGACTGAACGCCCAGCTTTTTGCAGCAAGCGTTCCCCGCAGCGGGGCGGCGGCGCTGGCAAATGATATTTGCTGCCGGGAAGACAATCCTGATCGTCATGGCCCCCGCAGACACCGATGAACCGGTCCACGCGATCGTAATACGGCTTGATGTCGCCATAGCGGATCGGCCACGGGATTTCCCAGCCGTCGCGCTCCGCGCCAGTGAAATCGAGATCGGAGTAGCGGAGCGAGACGCGTCCCCACACGTTGGTCTTGCCGCCACGGCCCCACACTCGGGTTAAATCGAACCGCTGGCCTTCAGGCGTTTCGTAGGGCTGCTCGGCGGGATCTAAATAAATGCGCGGTGGACGAGCGCCGCGATCGAGGCGCTGATTCCACTCCCAGGGTTTGACGTGGGTCCAGAATTGCGCGCGATTGAACGGCGTTCCGGCGTCGAGCATCAGAACGTTGACGCCGTGACGCGTCAGATTCCACGCGGCCATGCCGCCCGAGGCTCCACTGCCGACGACGATTACATCATGCGCGTCCTTCGATTTCTTGACGCTCATCAGGACTGGTGCTCCGGATGAGTGCAGCCCTTAAATTCGGCGAGGTACGTATTTCCGCTCCAGCCGAGTTCCTGAACCAGCCCTTCTTTCGATGTGTAGTAGCCGTCGACGGTCAAGTCTTTCAGATGTTTGAAGAACGGAGAATCGCTGATGCTGTTTAATTTTTCGGTCTGTTGCTCTTCGGGCAGCGTATCGAACATCGCGTCGTTCAGCTGCTGCAAACCAGCCAGGAATTGATCCTTTCGCCAATCGCCCCTTGAAAACGCGCGGTCGATAAACTCGTGGACCCGGGCATCGGATGCGCCGGGGGTATTGGTGCGCGGAATAATCAGATCCACCAGTCTGGCGACGGTTTTCATCTGGTCTGCATCGAACACCTGGGGAACGTACGCCCCTTTTACATTGACCAGAGTTTCGCTCTGCTGAATTTGCGCCGCGGCCGGCAGGGACACCGCAGCCACGGCAATAGATTTTATGGCCGACCGGCGGGTTTTCATGACATTGACCATGATACGCGCTTGCACGAATCGCCGATCTGTTGTCTGATCGAGATCGTGGGCTCGCGAATGATGGGATGGTGGTACGTCTGTATCGGCCTGGGATTCGGGATCCTCGGGCTGCGAAATTTTCTGCTGGGCGCGGGACCCTGGCCGGTTGTACTTCGTTGCGTGATCGCCGTGGGATTCGTCGTCCTCGGCGTCACCACGCTGCGGGCGGCCAATTCGCGCTAAAGACATGTATACTACGCACAATCCGATGAAAACCACAATTCTGCCGGTTCTTTTCCTGGCGGGTTCGCTGCTGTTGACCGGCCAGCAGCCTGGAGAAACGGGATTGTTCACGCGGGAACAGGCGGAGCAAGGCCGCGCGCTATACAATTCCAACGCGTGCGGGACTTGTCACGGCCAGGATCTGGCCGGTGAATCAGCGCCCGCGTTATCCGGCCAGGCCTTCGCGCGGCGATGGGCGGGACGGCCGGTGGCGGATGTGCTCACCATCCAGAGCACCAGCATGCCGCCGGGAAAATCGGGATCGATCACGACGCAGCAACATGCCGCGATCTTCGCGTACATCCTGATGCGCAATGGATACGCGCCCGGCGGATCTCCGCTGGTGGCGGACTCCCCGGGCTTGAAGACGACCATGATGCGCGCCGATGCATCCGCGGTCAGCGGGCGTCCAGCGCCGGATTTCGTCCCCGGCAACGCCAAGGCGATCGCACCCGGAGCCGGCCCGTCGCAAGGCGAGCTGAACGACGCGGCCAAATCGAAGCGTGACTGGCTGTATCACACGCACGACTACGCAGGTGCGCGATACGTCGCGGCGGACCAGATCAACACGAAGAATGTCTCAAAGCTGCAAGTTGCCTGCGCGTTCCAGATCGGCGACAACGAGAATTTCCAGACCGGACCCATCGTTTACCAGGGAACCATGTACGTGACCACGCCGCACTCGACCATCGCGGTCGACGCGACCAATTGCAAGCCGAAATGGCGTTATACCTGGCATCCGCTGGGGCAGGATGTCTGGATCACGAACCGCGGAGTCGCCATCAAAGAAGGCAAACTGGTGCGCGGCACGTCCGATGGTTATCTGATCGAGCTGAATGCCGAGACCGGCGAATTAATGTGGGCGCGGCGCGCCGCCAGTACGGATCTGGGCGAAACGTTTACCATGGCGCCGCTGATTTTCGAGGATCTGATCCTGATCGGTCCCGCTGGTAGCGAAAACGGCATCTCCGGCTGGGTGGGCGCGTTTCGTCTTTCCGACGGCACTCCGGTCTGGCGATTCGAAACCGTTCCCGGCGCGAAGGAAAAAGGAAACAAGAGCTGGGGCAACCCGAATAATATCCTTCTGGGAGGCGGATCCGTCTGGACGCCGTTCTCATTAGATCCCGCGGCCGGCGAGCTATACGTCGCGGTGACCAATCCCGCGCCGGATCTTCCCGGCGATCAGCGGCCCGGCGACAATCTCTATACAAATTCGATGGTGGTGCTCGACGTCCACACCGGGAAGCTGCTGTGGCACAAACAAATGGTCGCCAACGATTCGCATGATTACGACCTGACGCAGGCGAGTCCGCTGTTCACGGCATCGATTGGAGGCCATACCAGCAGTTTGGTGGCGACCGTCGGAAAGGACGGCGTGATGCGCACGGTGGACCGCAATTCGCGCGAGGTGATCCACAAAGCCGCGGTCACCACCGTCGAAAACAGCGAGACGCCGGTAACCACCAAAGGCGTTCACGCCTGCCCGGGGGTGCTGGGCGGCGTGGAATGGAACGGGCCCGCATATAATCCCACCACGAATATGTTGTACGTCGGAGCCGTGGATTGGTGCGCGACTTTCAAGTCCGCCGAAGTGGTCAAGCGCGTTGCCGGCCGGACTTACATGGGCGGCACAGTGCAATCCGACAAGACTTCGCAGGGATGGATCACGGCTGTCGATGCGTCGACCGGCGCGGTGCGATGGAAATTCCGGTCCCCGCGGCCGGTGGTGGGCGCCGTCACGACCACCGCAGGCGGCTTGGTTTTCGGGGGCGAACTCACGGGAAGCTTCGTCGCGCTCGACGCCAGTTCCGGCGATGTACTGTACCGGTTCAACACCGGCGGACCGATTGGCGCGGGAATTGTCACGTACGAGATCGGCGGCAAGCAATATGTGGCAGTGATGTCGGGACGTCCATCGCGATTCTGGACCGATCAGAATCCCGGCGCGCCGACCATGTTTCTGTTCGAACTGCCCTAGGTCCGACGGAACTTTTCGAGGCTATCCGCGTCCGTTATTCATGCTCTCGGATTTCCGGTTCGCGCTACGTCAGTTTCTCAAGAGCCCCGGCTTCAGTATCGTAGCCGTGCTGACGCTGGCGC
>Ga0209517_10004106_pt1 | contig 19333 bp, 18 predicted proteins | sample PeaSoiMetSII2010_FD_187695 | JGI IMG/M metagenome (GOLD analysis project Ga0209517, IMG submission 187695) | Peat soil microbial communities from Weissenstadt, Germany - SII-2010 (SPAdes) (version 2) | ecosystem: Environmental > Terrestrial > Soil > Wetlands > Peat | place: Germany...
CAAGCTTTATTACCGCAAGCGTTTGGGATTGGTGAACCTGCCGCCAATCCAGCTTTATCTGGATGGAATCGATAAATACCATTTTGGTGGCACCTGCTATTCCAACAACTATTATTTCTATCTCTTAACTTCGGGGCCTGGGATACGAAGCGAAGTTATGCGCTGCAGACATGAAGACTCCGCAAGTTCACGCCCTGAACATGATTGCGGTTGAGGGGCGAGAATACGTGGCAGACACGGGTTACGCCGCGCCCCTGCTGGAACCAATTCCTCGTGACCTAGCGGCGGACTATGAAATCACATTGGGCCGCGATCGTTATGTGCTAAAGCCGCAAGACGCAAACGGCTGTTCGCGCCTTGAGCTATATCGGGATGGAATCTTGCGCCACGGCTATCTAGCGAAGCCGACGCCCAGGAAAATTGAAGACTTCGGTGAGGTGATCGGTGCTTCGTTCTCTGCCAATGCACCGTTCCTGAATTCGGTTTTGCTGGTGCGCTTCTATCCGGGCCGTTCCGTCCTTATCCACAATTTGGCACTGGTCGAGTCGGAGGGAAACAAATCGGCCGTGCGTGCGTTGGCCGATCGTGAGGAGTTGATTACCGCCATTGAACAGCGCTTCGGCATGCCGCGGGAGATAGTCTGCGAGGCTGTGGGTCAACTCGGCAATCTGCAGGATGCCTGGAGTTAGCAATGGCGCGATCTGAAATACTCAGCCCACCCTGTGATGTGATTCCAATCTCAGATGTTTCTGGACTCGCGTTTGACCTCCCGCGCTGCCGGGTCCGGCCCAGCGGTCCGGCGCGACTTCAGAATGATTGTGCGGCAACGCGTCGGAGCGGACGGTCGGCAACCCTTCCCTCACAAGATTAGGTAAGAGTCGCCCGTCACTCTCCCAGAACGATGAATTGCGCAGAATACCGGCTCAGTGAGCGACTCGGCGGAGAAGCGTGGATCGGGAGCAAGCGCTATGTCGGACGGAGGAGTCAGTCATACCTGAACGGGCCTTGCTTCTAGGATTCCGACATTCCGAACCATTAGAGTATCGCAGCCGACTGTGTATGTTCGGGCCAGACTGAAACCCGCTGCCTCAAGAAGTGCTTGCCATTCAAGTTCACTCCGCTCCCTGCCGCCGGTAATAACAAGCATGCCGAGATCGCTCATCAGGTGACCTTCCAGCTGTGGATCCGCGTGAGAGACCAACCGGGGCAAGATGAACTCGATGACCAGCAGACAGCCACTATGGGGAACCACTGCGCGGCAGTTCTTCAGAATGGCGATAGCCTCTGCGTCCTTGAATCCGTGCAGGACATGTTTCAGAATGTATACATCGGCACCGGCCGGAACCGACTGGGTCAGATCCGCCACCGTCAGTTTGCATCGTGAGGAAAGATCCTCACGCGCAAAACGCGATTGAGCCGCTTCGATGCTGGCTTCGACATCGACGAGCATGCCGCGAAGATGGGGGTTGAGTTTCAGGACCGCGAGGATGAGCGATCCCCCGCCTCCGCCAAGGTCGGCGACGACGCTCGCGTGGGAAAAATCCCAGGCTGCGACGATCGGAGCGTAATCTTCTACAGGCGCCATGCCCATCACCGCACGAAAGATCGAGGGAGCGTCGGGATCCTGCGACCAGCGGGTGGGAACATTCGGATCACGGACCTCAGAGGCTGGCCTGCCGCTTCGAACACATTCTGTAAGCCAAGTCCAGAAGTCGGCGAGTAGATCCCCATAGAAAATGACGGCTGGCCACGCAGACTGAGGCGCGTCTTTTCGTAGCGGCCCACCGAACGACGTCAACCGAAATTGCTTCGGAGCCGTCTCCTCGGTAACGCCTAAACTCGCTAGCGCACGGAGCAGGCGGTAAAGCGCGTCGGCATCCGCTTGACAGGTCTTCGAGATGAAATCCAGGTCACGCACTTCGTCCCCAAGTGCATCGGCAACTCCTAGGCGCGCGGCCGCGCAAAGCACACGGCTGCGCGAATAGGCCAATGCCATCTCTATGAGTGGCGCGTTCGGCGACTCATTACCAATGCCGCAGCTGGGTTGAGCCATCGAGATACCGCTGTACTCCGGAGCGAGAATATCACCGTCCAACTCTTGTCAGCAGGTAATCCTGCGAAACGACATCAAATCTACGAACCCCATAAAAGCTCTTTGTAGGAAGTTGCGGAAGGATGGTCGGCTAACCGGAAATTATTGAAACCACATCAAGGGGACGCTACCACCAGTTGAAATATCGCGATAGCGCTCGTTGACCGGTAGTCAATACGCGCTAAGGCCTGTGTACAACAGTTTCCCAACCCCAAGCATGATGCATGCTCTCACTCTGCTTGGTTCAAAAAATCGGTCAGGTCACTCCCGCAATGAAGGCTATTTGTCGGTATTGAAGATATCCGCCACTGCTTTCCAGCTTTTGTCGGCTTGCTTCTTCCAGACCACCACGTACTTGCCCGGGGTGCTGGTAGGATTGCCCTTGGCGTCATTGGTCGTAAGCAGGAAGGTCCCGATGTCGTAAGCCATGTCGCCGCCCTTGGAGACCTCAATCCGGGTGGGCGTAAAGGAAAGGGAAAATCCGGGGAGGGACATCAGCCCGGTCCATAATTTTAGAATCTGCTCCTTGCCGGTCGCGATGGGCGCATTGAAGGGGAAGGCCGAAGCTTCTTCGGCGTAGTAGGACACCCCTTTGGCGACATCCTTGGCCCCGACCGCTGCCGACCATTCCTGGTCCAGTTTGCGGATCGCTTGCTCATCGGCACGATTATCTGCTTTTTGTGCCCGGCTGATCCCCAGGCCAGCAACAAAGAATGCCACCGCTAGTCCGATACCGATCTTGATCTTCACTTGTGTCTCCCATCCGGTTGGATTGGATTCCCGCGGGAGTTTTGAGCCCGACGCTCCCCCCGCCCGGTGCGGAGCCGGCCGTCAAGTCTACCCGATGCCACCGGAAAATTCCCACAAAAAGAGTGGGGAAGGGGTTGGTTACTCGGCGGATTCGTCAGATGGTCGGTGTTACATCGCCATTACACTCATTGACTGGGCCACCCCGGTTCCCGGGGTCAATGAGTGTAATCGCTCGCCTGATCACAACAGTTACGAATCTCCAAAGTGCAAGAGTGAACCCGATGAACCGGCCATGACTACTGCAGCTTCGCATACTCCGCCTTGGCTTCTTTCAGGATAGGGATGTCGGGGCGATCGACTAGTTTCCCGAGCGCGAATAGGTCGTCACTGAGGCAAGCCGACCTGACGCAGCAGATCCTGGAAACGTGGGTCGGAGCGGACAAAGTCCCAGTCCCAAGCCACGCCGAGATGGGATAGGGGCGTTTCCCTCTCATCGCAAGCTCTCTGGAGCCAGTACAGAACCTGCTCTTTGTCTCCGGCGTGGGCGTATAAGCGAGCAATGCGCACGGCAGGAACATGGGCTCGTTTGGAACGGGCGGCTAACACCTCCGCTCCCAGGTGCATGGCCCGGGCGTAGTCACCCTCGGAATAACCTCGCGTCAGCGCGTCCACAACCTCGCGGTCGTGCAGAACGGAGAAGAACTTCCGGGCCTCCGCCAGGGCTTCTTCAGTCATTCCCTTTTTGTAATAAGCGCCCCAAAGTCCCATGTGGGCCGACGAAAAGTCCGGTTCAGTTGCCAGAACTTTGTGGAACTGCGCGATGGCCTCGTCATATCGTTGCCCGTACACCAGGTGCCAGCCATAGAAGCACGGGAAAAAAGGGTTGAAGGGGTCCAACTCTAGGGCCCGATGAATTTCGGTGTTCCACTCCTGCGTACGCCTCATCGAGATCAGAAAATCCGCGTACATGAAATGGCCATCCGCACTATTGGGGTTGAGTTCAATGCCCCGCCGAAACTCGCGCTCGGCGGCGGTCCAATCGTGGTCATACGGCCCCACGATGTTGGCATTGACGATGTGCGCTTCCGAAAGCGTGTCGTCGAGCGCCAGTGCCTTTGAGATCGCGGCCTTCGCCGTCGGCATCGCTTCGCCGGGCGACATGAATCCTGAATCCGCACGCACCATCCAGACGTTAGCGACGCCGACATACGCACGCGCGTAGTTGGGGTCCTTCTGCAAGGCCAGTTGAAAGTACCCAAGAGCCGCGTCGAGGTGTTCGGGCGAGAGATGGTACCAGTGCGACTGCCCCTTCAGATAAGCCTCGTAGGCGTCGGGGTTAACTGGGCTGGCGCGGCCCAGGGTCCTTGTTTCCTCGGGCGAAACGGCAACTCTTATCTCGCGGGCAATCGCTTGCGCCACTTCGGCCTGCAAGGTCAGCACGTCGCGGGTGTCGCGTTCGTAACTCTCCGCCCAGAGATGCGTGTCGGTGGCGGCGCGGATGAGCTGCGCCATGATTCGCACTCGTCCACCGGAACGCTGTACGGAACCCTCCAGGATGACGTCCACTCCTAACGCTTGCGCGACTTCGGGCAGCGGTTTCTTAGCGTTCTTGAACTGCATGACCGAGGTTCGCGAGATCACCTTCAAGGCCCGGATCTTAGAGAGATCAGTAATCAGGGCTTCGGTCATACCGTCGGCAAAGTATTCTTGTTCAGGATCGCGAGAAAGATTCACCAAGGGCAAAACCGCCAGGGAACGGATGGAAGCATGAGCCGTTCTGTCGAACAGCTTGTCTCGGATGCCGCCGGGGTTCATCCCCAGAATTAGCGTGAGTAACACCGCGACCAAGAACGCCGCGGCAAGCGAGATTCTCTTGCCCGCACCAAACCTTCGCCGGGGAATTGGGCGCGTGACTGTGCTCGGTGTGAGCAGCCGTCGCAAATCCACAGCCAGCTCTTTAGCGGATTGGTAGCGGTTGTCCGCATCCTTCTCCAGGCACTTTCCGACGATCCTCTCCAGTTCTGGAGACAGTTTGGGGTTCAGCACAGTGGGCAGCACTGGAGAACGCTGCAGAATCGCGCCAATCAGTTGCGAGCGTTCCACGTCAGCGAAGGGGTGCCGTCCCGTGGACATCTCGTACAGTACGGAGCCAGCAGCGTGAATGTCAGTGCGAGCGTCAAGCTCTCCGCCCAGCAACTGCTCCGGCGCCATGTAGGCCATAGTCCCGGCCATTGCTTGTGTCTCACTGAGACTCTCAGTCGGCGCACTGTCCGTGGCGGGACGCCACAGCTTTGCCAGCCCGAAGTCCAGAATCTTCAGTCGGCCGTCGCTCGTAACCCGTAAGTTGCCGGGCTTGAGATCACGATGCACGACCCCATGTTCATGGGCCGCCGCCAAACCTTCCGCGAGTTGCACGCCCAGATGAAGGACTTCCTTCTCCGGCAGCGCTCCGGCAGCGACCTTCTCGCTGAGTGTGATTCCGGGGATGTATTCCATCACCAAGAAGTCCACGCCCTGCCGAGTGTCGAAGTCATGAATAGTCGCGACATTGGGGTGATTGAGTTGCGAGAGAATCAGAGCTTCTCTGTGGAAGTGCTTGCGGGCTGATTCGTTGATGAGCGTACCGGGCGGAAGGATTTTGATGGCAACATCACGGGCGAGGTGCTCGTCACGGGCGCGGTAGACTTCGCCCATGCCGCCGGCGCCGATCTTCTCGACGATGCGGTAGTGGCCCAGCGTCTGGTCAACAACCGTATCCTGGCCGACTGCGTGGTTCGCCATGGGGAAGCACTCCTTCCCCTCGCCCTATAATGCAAATCGTAGGCTCGACCGCAAAGCAAGTCAACGCAAACCAACACGTAACAACCCTTGGCGTATGCCCGGTCGGAGTTGCGCCCATTGCGCTTCCAAAACGGGCATTGCGGGAGCAAGTCCAGGTGGAAGCTACGGGCGTATTGTCGCCAAAGAGGAATTCACGCGGTTGCGGTTGCAAAATCCCCCTTCACACTAACAACCCAGTCTTTTTAGTCTACTTCTGGCAACCCACGCAACGGGAGTAAGCTCTGGGAGGCGCTGGATCGGGCGATCAGCGAGTCCAGGAAGCACTGCGGGCAAATAGTCTCGCACTGGGAGTTTCAACTTCCCAGTCAGTGATTGGGCCGTCTCACATTGCGAGCTAAGAGGTTCGAAGTGCTGAAATTGCAGCGAGTGGGTGCACTATGGATTAGGAGGGCGGGCCAGTCCCGGAATGCAAAGCTTCCATAATGGTTTAGACACCGTGGATGGCGTAAGAAGCACGGTGATCGTGCCGTTGTTGAAGCAATCAGGCGATTACACTCAAAACCCTCTAACTCGTACCTAGTGCCACGGTTTGCATCGGCCAGAGGATCTGCCGTAGTTCCGCATATCGGCGTTTTCCTCTTGCCATGAAAAACGCGAAGGATAAGAACGCTGGTAGGGCTTTCTCTCCCGATACGACCGCGCCAGTTCGAAGTAGATCCCGATGTCGCGGTCGAGATCCGATTGCTGGCCGTCAAAATAGAAGTTCCGGATAGGGATGTCGGCATAATCCCGGCTGAGCTTCGGATAGATGGCTTCGCTCACAACTCCGTTCATGCAGGTGAATGGGCTGATGTCCACGATCCCGTCCACTCCGTGCATGGCAAGGTACGCGCTCCTACCCAGGTTCGTAACCATTTCGCCTTCCGCTCCGGGGAAGGGGAGATACGGCCGCGCCAACCCGATCACCTCCTCGATGCCGGGTTCTTCGTAGCCGACGAAATCCTCGACGAATAGTGACCGCAGCGAGTGCTCGTCGGCATTCTGGATTCGGGAACGCAGCTTCGACTGAATCATCTCCCAGGAGTAGGCTCGGCCCGCGAGCCGCAGATTGCGCACCTCTTCCAGGTTGGTGTAGGCGATCCACTCGGCGATGTCGGCCATCCAGCACTCCGCACCTTGGCCCTCCAGCCGGCGCACAAGGTCCCGGTTGCTGAAGTTGTTCAGACGGCAGAAAATCTCGCCCACAATGCCGATTAGCGGCCGACTGCCGTCGAAGCGTGCGGGTACAGAATGAAAGCGAGCTCTCGCCCGCAACAACGACGCGGTCAGCGAGCTCATCTGGCACCGAGAGTTGGAACAACTCTGTTCCAGCGTGTGACAGAGATCCTCGAGGGACTCACGAAAAGCTCGGTCGGCTTCTCCCATCAGCGTTTCGTAAGGCCGGCTCTGCAGCAGGAGTTTGCGGAGAATGTCTGCCGCGACCAGGGCATGCCATGCCATCCGCACGAAAGCGGTGTCGAAATCCTGGAAGTCGCTGTAGCCATGTTCTCCATGCGGAGAAAGGACCTGTATGTCACCATAGCCCCGTTCGCGCAGAATCTTCCGCAGAAACGGGGCATACTGCCCGAAGCGACACGGCCCGTCGGTAGTTCCCATCATGAAGACTGTGTGTTTCGCATTAAAGCCCGGCTGCTGAGCGATCTGCAGAAAATCTCCTGTCGTAATTCTGGCCGGGAAACATTCGTCGCCGCTCGTGTGTTTGCTGCCCAACTCGAGGGTGCGCGCATCCGAGGGCGGGGTGGGATGCGCCTCAATGCCCATCCAGCGCAGTACGGCACACAAGGCTTCGACGCTGCCCTCGGCCATGGCGGGAATGTACACCGTTTTCCCAGCCAGCGGATGGCCGGCGCCAACCTTCCGAGTTACGCAGCAATGTTTGTGGAGTTGCATCACAAAAACCTCGTGCTATCGAGATATGCTTCACACCGGGTGAGGTAGCCGGCATCGTTCGAATGCCCGTCAAACTGCAGCAGTAGGCTGGGTTTGCCGCCGGCATCTTCGAGAAAGGACTTGAGGTAGGAGTCCGGACCGCATTTGAAGTTCGAGATATAAATCAGGTGCAGGTCGGGAATGTGTCTGGTGAACTGTGCTGCGGCCAGAATCAGCCGGCCGGAGTGCCAGTACATGTTGTCGTTGATGGGCGAGACATCCTCGCCGTCAATCGGCAGAAAATCCAGCGGCAACACATTGATCCCGTAGAATGTCTGCAGCTTGCGGGGGATGTCGCAACACACCGCCCGGTCATAGATGTTGTAGGGCCGGCCCAGCAGAACAATCGCAGGCTCGCGCGTCGCGCTCAGCACCTGCAACGCGGCATCACCTGTCTGCCGCACCGCCTTGGCAAAGATCTCTTGCGCCCGGTAAGCATTTTCCACCGCTGCATCGCTAGCCGTTTTGCTCCGTCTTAACGTGCTCGCTAGAATTCGCAGTTCCTCGCGCACATGCTGCGGCCCCTGGCGGAAGTGGATGGTCGGGCACAGCAACTTGCCGTCCAGATCAATTTCCAACTTCTCTACCGCGCGTACTACAAACGGCAGCGTCTGGTTCCAGGGACACAACTTCGACTCCACCTGCATGAATGGCGTTTCCGCGTCTACTGCGTTGGGCAGCAGAATGTAATCCACGCCTTCCTTCAGCAGGGCTTGCACATGTCCGTGCGCCACTTGGATCGGAAAACAGGGCTGCGCAATCGCCAATTCTTCACCGTTGGCCACGATGCACCCGTCGGTGGGTCGCGAAACCGCCACGTTGTATCCCAGTTCCTGCAGGTAGGTACACCAGAAGGGGAAGCGATCGTAGAAGAACATAGCGCGGGGAATACCAACGGTTTTCCGTCCTGCTCTTGGTGGCTCGAATGCCGTTTCCAGCAGCTTGTCCCGGCAGGACAAGAGATCCTCAATCACCGGCTGGCGGTCGGTGCGCGAGCGCTTACGGAACTTGTCGGAGCACTGGTCTCCCCAGTAGCTCTTCTCGCCGTCAATGAGAAACTCTTTCATCTCGCAGGAGTTGGAGCAGGCGCGGCACACGAAGTCGCGGCTGGTGAAATTTACCTGGTTCAGGTCGAAACCGCGGAACCTGCTTGTTTTGCCGCTGGCCTGCATGCGATCTCTTGCAATCAGCGCCACACCGATCGCACCAATCACTCCGTTATGCGGTGGAACAACGATGGGCTTTCTGAGGATGACCGAGAAGGCGGCGGCAACGGCATCGTTATAGGCGGTGCCGCCCTGGAAATAGATGATGTTTCCGAGGGTGCGTCCACGCACCACGCGATTCAGATAATTCAAGGCAACTGAGTAGGCCAATCCGGCGCAAAGATCGGCGACGGCCGCACCCTTCAGCAGCAGGCTGCTCACATCCCGCGCCATGAAGACCGTACAGCGTTCGCCCAACCGGATCGGGTTGCGCGACGATAGCGCCAACTGGGCGAATTCACCCTTGATTGCAACTCCCAACTTCTCGGCTTGCTCTTCCAGAAACGAACCAGTCCCCGCGGCGCAAGCTTCATTCATGGTGAAGTCGACCACGACACCATCGCGGATGCCGATGAACTTCGAATCTTGTCCGCCAATCTCGAAAATCGTGTCCACCAGCGGCATTTCCAGTTGGTGACACACATGCATTGCGCCGGTTTTGTGCGCGGTGATCTCGTCTTTTACGGTGTCGGCTCCGGTGAGCTCGCCAATCAGTTCCCTGCCCGACCCCGTGGTGCCCACGCCGTGAATGTTAACTCGCTCACCCAGTTCCTCCCTGATCTCGCGAAGTCCCGCAGAGACCACTTCGATCGGACGACCCGCAGTCGGAACGTAAATTTCCTTCAGCAGATTGCCCTTCGAGTCGATCACTACTAAGTTCGTGCTTACAGACCCCACGTCAATCCCAAGATATGCATCCACGCGGCTACCTGCCTTTGGGAGTTGGACCGGCGGCAGTCTGTCGCGCAGCAACGTGACGTGCTCGAGTGAGAGAGCGTCGGTGGTGGGAAATTCTTCGGCGCTTGCGGCCTCGCCTTGCAGGCAACGAAATATGCCTGTGGTGCGTTTGCCAGTTTCTTCAGCCGCAAGCATGCTCGCCCCGAGTGCCGTCATCCAGCAGTGCAGTTCCGGAACCAAGAAATCTGATTCCCGCAGTCTGAATAACTCCCGGACCGCATCGCGCACACCAGCATTCAGCGCCACTCCACCAACAAATGCCACGGGTGAAACCACGTGCCTTCCCTTGACAATGCTAGACTTGAAATTTCGTGCCACTGCCTCGCACAGCCCGCGCAGGATCTGGTCCGCCGTGTATCCCTTCTGCTGGGCGTGGATCATGTCAGTCTTGGCAAAAACCGAGCAGCGGCCCGCCACCCTGGCGGCGCAACTGGCACGGCAGGCCGCCGCGCCCACATCCGCTACCTCATAGAGCAGCCGCGAAGCCTGCTGATCAATAAACGACCCCGTTCCGGCAGCGCACTCCGTGCTGGATTGGTAGTCCAGAATTCCGAAATGGTTTGCGTCCCCCGTTGCGCTAAGGCGGATATATTTCGAAGTCTCCCCGCCCATCTCAAACACGGTGCGCACCTCCGGATACAGAGCATGCATGCTCCGGGCCAGCGCGCGAAACTCGTTTTCGAACCCGGCGTCGAAGCCACGGGCCACCGTCCGCCCACCCGACCCGGTGAGGCGAATACCCGCGATCGTCTCTTCCGGCACAAATTTGCAGAACTCCCGCAGGAGGTCCGAGGCAGCTTGCAGTGGATTGCCCTGCAGTCGCCGATAAGTAGAAAGCAAGACGGGACCCTCAGCCAATCCGTTGCTTTGGGGCAGTTTCGGAAGAAAGAATAGTGAGGATGCCTGGGCCAGGTGGGCAAGCACAGGATAGTCTTCGGGTGCACCCAAAGCCGCCAGCTTCACGCTGACTGCTCCTACATCCAAACCAAGGCTGATACTCATGCAAGCGCCTCTTTGAGCTTTGACAGATGTTCCACGCTTGATTCACCGAACCGTCGGGCCACGGGCGCGGCGGAGTCAACCGATCGGGGCAAACGAGCGACTCTGTGACAGATGTTTGACCCTGGACTGCCTACGCCACCTCCTGACGACTTTGCGTGAAGCCCCATGCCAAGAGCACCGCACCAAGCAGGAAAAACGCGTAGCTAGGCACCAGAATGAGTGCGAGGGGAACAAGCGCCAATCCTGCAAACACCACCGGCAGATAAAAAATCATCACCGCGATCCGGGTGAGATCCCAGGGCCCGCTGTCGCCTTGCGCTCGCCACACCCAAATCGCAATCGGCAGCACCCAAACCATTCCGAGTACGGCAAAATTCACCACACTCGGCACCATCGAATCCAAACGCGCCACTCCCAGGGTCAGGTCGCACGCCGCGAACAATGCGATCGCCGTTGAGAGGAACACGAGCGCATAGGTTCTGCGCAGGCGGTCTCCCAAGCGTCTCATCGCAACCGCCCCCAAGGCCAGCAGAGCGATGCCGAGCGCTGCAACGTACGTCCACCGACCCACCTGAGACAGGATCGTGAGCGCCGGATCTACTAGCGTGTATTCAGCCGTCGGCCAACTCTGACGCCCCGATACCACTTGCACCCCATAGCCTCCAAAGAGATCCATCCGTGCAACTAGGCTAAAAAGCAGGAGTCCACTTCCCAGCACCAACGCTGGTTTTGCACGCAGGCACCAGCCGAGCCACCCGCCGCACTTTCCCACGACCCGCCTCGCAGTGGTACGCCAACCCGTCGCAGGGCTTGGACCCATCTGCTCCATCGTCTGGACCAAATATTCCTCGCTTGCCACCACAGTCATTGTCATGAGCGCGGCAGCAACAAGTGCGCCGATTGCACATAGATCCGGTCTAGTGGTCAACGTCCCGAGCACGAAGACATTCACCATCGAGGGCATTTGCTTCAAAGAAAGTACCATCCCGCGGAAGTGCTTCACGATGATTGCAGCCCAGCAGATCCACGTGATGATTATCGCGACTGCTGACGTCAGGCGGGCGAAGTCCGACCACCGCTGCAATAATGAACTCCTCTGCGCGCCGGTTTCTGCCCCCAGCACTTCCGGCAAAGCACGAAAATAACCGAATGCGTATGCGGCCGCCGGAGCCAGCGTCACCACAAGCGCGAACAGGAATCGCTCCAGCCCGAAGGGATGCGCCTCCCTCCATGCAGTTAAAATTCCGATACCGGCAAGGACCAGAATCGCGCTTGCAGCGAAAAACCGACGCCAGGTCATTTCGATGCGCATTCGGAAGGGTTCGTGCAGGTGCAACCCAACGTGAGCATTCATGAGAGGATTCTCCTTTCCGAACCGAGCACTGCGTGCCGCCAGCCGCCAACGTCTCCCCAAAATCCGCTTCTGTCTGTACTTCGTTCCTGAGCGCCATCGGCGTCAACTGAGACCAGGCTATTGAGAGGCAATGACAACCGGTGGTAAGAACTTCCCCGGGTTGGTAGGGTCTTGCAGTCGAATCACAATTCCGCTGTCAACGATCACCAAGTCCGGCTTGTTGTCACCATTCATGTCACCTATGGCCACACAAGTGATCACGCCGCTTCCCGCATAGTTCGTTGCCTGCTGAAATCTCCCCGGTGAAACAGGATCCTGAAGGAACACCGACACGCTGCTCCCGCTCAGGTCGCCGCTGTTTGCAACGGCGATGTCGGCCTTGCCATCTCCGTTTAGGTCGGCAGCGGCAGCAGCGTAAGAGCTGATACCGGTGGTGTAATTTGTGGCGGGGAGAAACATTCCTGCGCCAGAAGGACTTTGGAGAAGCACCGAAAGACTGGCGGTCGAGCCGTCCTCGGGGGTTCCAAGATTCGCGATGGCGAGATCTAGGCGTCCTTCCCCGTTGAGATCCTCGACCGCTATGAAAATAGGCTGTGCCCCTGCTGCATAGCTTGTCGGGCTGAGGAAACGTCCCGGGGATTGCGGGTCCTGCAGATAAACGTTGACACCGGAAGCCGTCGCTACAAGATCAGCCTTGCCGTCTCTATTCAAGTCAGCAATCGCGACCGCCGATGTCCCGCCGTTCTCCACGCTGATTGTGGTAGCCGCCAAGAATGTTCCAGGTCCAGCTGGATTTTGCATGAGAAGAGAAATGCCGGTCGTATCCGCGACAGCCAAGTCGGGCCTTCCGTCACCGTTCAAATCCCCAATGGCTACAGCCACGGGGGAAAAACCTGTTGGATAGTTCGCCGCAGAAATAAAATGTCCCCGATTGGCAGCATCCTGCAAGAGAACCGAGACGCTGCTTGATCCCGTGCCGTCCACGTTCTCAATCGTATTAGCAGTTACGACGTCTAAATTACCGTCACCATTCAAATCACCGACGGCAATCGCTACTGGATCGTTTCCAACGGCGTAGGTCAAAGGCGATAAAAAACTACCGGGGCTGGCAGCATCCTGCAAATAGATCGCGACTACTCCCGGGTGCGGCGGCGGTCCTGCGATTTTCGAATAACAGGTAACAATGTCGAGCTTTTCATCACCGTTCAGGTCAGCTACGGCGACAGAATAGTAACTATTAGATGGCGGCAGTACGAATTCTCCACCGCCCCCGCCTACGCCCTCGCAAGAAGCAAGACTTCCCAGGGCAACGATAGCAATAAGCGTGGCGACTATTTGAATCAACCGAAACTTCGACATACGTCGGGTCTCCGTAGAAAGATCAACTGATACACTCGGGCCACGACTACTTCATCCGCTCAATCTCTTCGAGCAGCTTCTGCTCGTAACTGGATACCGCTTGCCTTCGCTGCGTGTTATTTCCTTGGTACGGACTCCACACCAGGTTGCCACGAACGTGAATCTTCGTGTTCGAAAGCTCTTTTCCATCGGCGTCCTGTAACACCAAGCGACAAGTCACAGTGCTGCGCCCTGCGCCAAGGCCAATCAGCACTCTTTTTGCTGTGCTTCCAGAAGTAAATTCATCAAGAACAATATGTGCCCGAATTGGGGCGCTCTCCGCGATCTCGATGTTGGCCACGCGAAGCGCATTCTTCAGGCTGTCTTGAACCAAGTTTGGCGCGGATGGTTCTTTGACCTTCTCCTGATTGGGCACGATGGTGGGCTCGACTTGAATCGTCTTCACATCCCGGAGCGGGGCAGAAGTTTGGGGTGCGGTGCTCTGGGCGTTAACGCCGCAAACCGTCAGCCCTAAACACAGAGCGAGAGCCGTCTGAATGATTGTCTTCATTTTAAGTCACCTCTTTTTCCATAAATGCGGTGGGTACTAACTCTTCAGGGTTCTCCACCGCAGTCTCTTCGTCGGATCGTAGCGTTAGGTTCCGCATGGTATGGATCCTCTTTTTCTTCAGCTGTTTCCAGTGAAGGGATTCTGTATTCTTTGGAGTTGTTTCAGTGTGAGCGGGCGAATGGACACCCTCTCTCACCCACAATCCAGGGCAATGAGAGAAACCGCGACCCAGTTTGCGGCCTTCTAACAGCGAAGTGAATGATCGAGGATAATGGGCGAATCCGAGACCTGATAGCGCAAGCATCTGCGCTGGTCAGGCCGGCACTGGTAACGCTGGTCCGCAAGACCAAAGCCGAGTGAAGAAGCGCAGGTTAGCAAGGCTGCCATTGCGAGGCTTTCGGGCACCACGATTGAGGACTGTGGAGTGCCCTCGTACGGCAGGGTCTCCGATTCGTCGTAGGGGGTCTCCGGGACATCTTCCACCGGAACAACCAGGGACACACCAAGGACCAGAAGCAGAAAAAGAACGAAAATTGAGTGCGGCCTTCTCATACGCGCACCCGACCCAGATGGCTATCGCCGACACTCCCACGACCGTTGGGAATTTTTATAGTCCAACGTCGTCCCGTTGTCAGTGATGCTGGTCACTTGGAACAAATCGGCTCGATTCATCCTCTTGAGAATGGGCTCCCACCAAAAGGGGCAGCCCATTCTCACTCTTCCGTTCACCTCACCGGTGCGCGATGATCCAGTCCAGAATCGGCTTCCAGACCAGCGTCTCGGCGCCTTTCGCGAGCACATTGTCGGCATGCCCGAAGTCAACCGCCCGCCGGTCATCGGTCTGGAGCTGTACCGTGAATTTCGTGATGTCAGTGCTCGCCGTCAGCGTGGTCGAGTAATATCCAGTCTGTCCGAATCCGCCGGCTGCGCCGGCATAAAGCATGGGAACGGCGATCTGGCTGAGATGGTCATCGAACGGCACTGGGATTTCGTCGCAGAAGAGCACGTCGGTCTCGAAATTGCTTCTCATGGGCACGTGGGGCGGGATGTTCCCGAGCAGGTCCACCCAGAGCCGAGCGTCGGTGTAGCGCAGGTCGCTGGGAATCCCGTTCTCGTCCAGATACCCCCCGATGAAATGCCAGAATTGCCCGTTCAGGAGTCCGGTGCTGGTCCCGAACATCAGGCCAACCGAAAGCGTTAGTGGTTTCCGACAGGCTTCTGGAGCCAAGGGGTAGAAAGAATCCTGGGAGCAATGATGGTCGTGCATACTGGCTGACGGTCGGAAGCTCGGTTCATCATCGGATTGTGGCCGAACAGCAACAATTACAGCAGAATTCGGGAGTGGGGAAAGCACAGGAAGATGTGCGTGGATCAGTGTCGGTGGTTCCCTCCGATGCTGATTGCAACAGTTATTAGGCGAACAACAGGGGCAGGAGGGGGGAAAAGAGGTAGGTACCCCAGAACAACCTTGAAACAATCCGGCCAGCACTGCCCGATTCAGAGCGCAAAGCGAATCCAAAACCGTCCGTTGGACGGTCAGGCTTGCGGCGTGATTGGCTAGGCTTAATGCTTCTCAGCAGCCTCTTCGACGATCCGCACAGCGGCTTGTCTGAAGTCCTCGCGTGGTTTTTTCCCTTGATTCTGTGGTGGACGGTGGGACGCCTTCTTTTCGAGTTGGTCAGCCTCTCGTTGTGCTTTATCGGCTTTTGTTCGTTTCTCTGACATGCACACAGTTTCCCACATCCCGGAGTCAGACGCTACGACCTGTGGATTTCAACACTGCACCACTACCCCATCTCGCACCGTGTTGGAGCCGTTCCTGTTCATCTTCGGACGGCAGTTACGCCGACACCTGAACGGCCAAGCGAATCGGAATTTGCGTGGAGGAAGGCGTGTTGGAGGGGGCTGATTTGGCTGATGGCGAACCAATCGCGATTTCGCCAGCAATTCTCAGTTGGTGTAAAGGCCTGATTGTGTCAACAAATCCGATCCATCGCCCTAGTCGGACTTATTTTGTTCGTTTGTGATATGCGTCACTGAACCTGCTATGCAAGCAGTGACCCGTTGAACGCATCGTGAGGTGGGGAGCTGCTCGTTTGTGAAACCCCACCTCACGCCACTTCGGGTGCAAGGATCCTGTCGATTTCTGTGATGCTGGTGAATGATATGCCCAGAGATAAATCCATTCGATCAGGTTGGCGATGTGATAGTTGCGGCGAACTTGTGTCAGATCTACAGGCTGGCTGGGTGGAGTGGCTTGCGGCAGAGGACACTAAGGGAAAACCGAGGGTAAGCGGTTTGCGGTTAGTGCACCGTCGCAACACGAGCCCAAGATGCCGAGAGCCATACGGATGTCAGTACAATCCGCGAGACGAATTCAGAAAGAACCGTGGCATCGTAGAGGGACTAGCTCTTGACCGGTTCGCGGGTTCCGACGGCCTTATGTTACTGCTTTCGATGATTGCTGAACGTGAACTTCCAGCGCGAGAACTGATCGAACTGGCCAAGCGAGTGCAGATTCCGGGCTACGAAGCAGTGCTTGAACTGGTTCACGATGCCGTTAGCGAAGGAGTGATAGCGCCTTCTATCTCGTCGGGCTTTTACTTGCAGTGCGAGATCTGGGACGTGCTGAAGTGGGCGAAATACCGAACTTCAGCGAGGACGAGCCAATGTTGAGCGCCAGAATCGGTTCGTCGTTTCTCACTATTATTTCGCCATGCCTATCCGGGCGGCTTCCAGTTTCGAATTGTTGGGAGTCCATGGCGTCGGTGACCAATTCTAGCTTCGTTCATCTAAGTTTTGTTAGTGACCGTTTGCCTACCGTACTAAGGAGATGAAATATGAAAGCAATCGTTGTCCACGAATATGGTGGTCCGGAAGTGCTGAAGTTCGAGGATTACCCCGACCCGGTTCGGGGTCCGGGCGAGGTGCTGGTGCGGGCCGCCGCCGCGAGCGTGAATCCGATCGACTACAAGCGACGTGCTGGATTAACGAAGGATTTTTATCCCATCCAGTTCCCGGGCCTCATAGGAGTCGATATCGCGGGGACTGTGGTCAAGCTTGGGCCGGGAGTGGAGGGCTTTTCCGTCGGCGACCAGGTGTTCGCTATGGCGGACAATACTTACGCCGAGCTTTGTGTGGTGAAAGCCGCGGTCTTGGCGAAGATCCCCAAGGGGCTCGATTTGATCCAGGCCGCGGCGCTGCCGCTGGTGACGACGACTGGCAACCAGCTCATGTCCGCTACCGGGATCAATGTGGGCCAGACGGTTCTCGTCGTAGGTGCTGCTGGAAATGTGGGGCGTTCGGCGGTATTCACTGCGAAGGAACGCGGGGCGACTGTGATCGCTGGGGTTTTGAAGAAGCAGCTGGTTGAGGCGAAGACTGTCGGCGCAAATCAGGTTGTCGCAACCGACGACGACACCGCGATTGCGAGTCTTCCGCCGATCGATGCGGTGGCGGATACGGTCGGCGGAAGAACCGCCGAAAAGCTGATCGCCAAGGTCAAGCCGGGAGGCGTGTATGCATCGGTTGTCGAGGCACCGCAGAACGCCGCGAAGTACCCATCTGTAAAGGCGGTGAAAGTATTCTCGAAATTCGACAGGAAAACACTCGAGTTCATGGCCGAAGCGGTGCGAGATGGCAAGCTAGTAATCCCGATCAGCCGAAAACTGCCACTTAGCGAAGCGGCCGAGGCTCAAGCAGCGGCAGAGAAGGGTGGTGGCGGGAAGGTCTTGCTGGTGGCTTGACATTATTTTGCGAGCAGAGGACACGAAAGGAAAATCGGAAATGAAAAAGGGTCTGCGCGGAATCAACCCCGCTTCGAAGCCGAGTGGCGATGGGTGTGTCGAATGCCTAGCGTCACCGAAAGGTTGGTGGTTTCATCTCCGTCGGTGTGCGGAGTGTGGGCACATCGGATGCTGTGACAGTTCTCCGAGTCAGCATGCATCGAAGCATGCGGAGGCAACAGGGCATCCGATCATAACCAGCTTTGAGCCGGGTGAGGACTGGTTCTTCGATTACGAGAAGCGGGGGATGATCAAAGGTGTGGAATTGCTTCCGCCGCACGCGCATCCCGAAAGTCAGCCCGCTCCTGGACCCGCAGGCAGGGTGCCAGCCAACTGGGAATCGCTCCTAAATTAGCTGCCCGTTATAGGGTAGCCAGCAGATGAAACGCTTCCTTTAGACCGTAGGCGTTTCCGGCCGCACCCTAATTTATCGACAACAGGAGGCAGCGCATGAATCTGCCTGACGCGCCGATTGCACACGAAAGGCTCCTTCGCAACTCACTTCTTCACCGTGAGTGACCGGGACAAATCGAAGGACCTCTATGTCCGAATTCTCGGCGGGAAACTGATCAAGCCAGATCAATCCCTGCTACATCAAGCTGGCTAATACGTGGATCATTCTCAATTCCGGCGGTGGCCCGACTCCCGACAAGCCAGAGGTCCTTCTTGAAACGCCGTCGGATCTGAACAGAGTAAATGGCTTCCTTAATTTGCGTGTCGCCGACATCTGGGCCTGCTACAAACTATGGGGCGACAAAGGAGCGTTCCTTATGGGCGTCCGATTTCACTAGAGCAAGCTCAGACGGTCATTCACGCCGCCGTGGCAGAGGCCAAGAAGCGGGATTGGAAAATGAACGTAGCGGTAGCCGATTCCGGTGGTAACTTAGTTGCCTTCCAACGAATGGATGGCGCGATGCTCGCCTCCATTCAGATTGTGGAACACAAGGCGCGAGCAGCCGTGACCTTCCGGCGCCCAACGAAGGTCTTCGAGGATGGTATCCAGCTTATGCATCTCAACTATCTGCTCGCGTTCGATGGAATCATTGCGTCTCGAGGCGGTATTCCACTGATCGACCAGGGCGATATTATCGGCGCAATCGGTTCTTCGGGAGGCACGGATTCCCAGGACGAAGTCGTGAGCAAGGCAGGGGCGGCAGTGATTAACAAACTCCCGGCGAGGATCAAATGATACAGATCCTGCTATGGCCGTCGTCTTTTGGCTTCGGATGAATCGGCTTTCGAGCGTCTTCGAGGCGGGAAGGAATGGGCCGTGAAAGCAGCAAGGATTCATAGCTTCGGGCCGCCCGACGTCGTGGTGGTCGAGGATGTGCCGATGCCGTCGCCGGGCCCAAACGAAGTTCTGGTGCGCGTGATGGCCGCGGGCGTCGCTCCCTGGGACGCGATCATTCGCGAGGGCAAGAGCAAGGTTAGCCCGCAACCTCCGCTCACCCTCGGTTCGGACTTCTCCGGTGTCGTCGAGAAGGTCGGCCCCGGCGTTACGGGCTTCGCGCCGGCCGACGAAGTCTATGGCGTCACCAATCCGCAGTTCTGTGGCGCCCAGGCCGAGTTCGCCGTGGCCACGTCCGGGATGGTCGCCCGCAAACCGCAATCGCTGAATCACGTAGAAGCGGCATCGGCTCCCGTCATTGCGGTAACCGCCTGGCAAAT
>Ga0209517_10004107_pt1 | contig 19325 bp, 12 predicted proteins | sample PeaSoiMetSII2010_FD_187695 | JGI IMG/M metagenome (GOLD analysis project Ga0209517, IMG submission 187695) | Peat soil microbial communities from Weissenstadt, Germany - SII-2010 (SPAdes) (version 2) | ecosystem: Environmental > Terrestrial > Soil > Wetlands > Peat | place: Germany...
CCCTGCGCGAACTGGAGGAAGAGTGCGGAATTCGGCTCGGCCGCGAGAAACTGGAGACCGCCCTGCCGCACATGGTGGCGCGTCGAAGAGCGCCGCCGTTCCTGACGGTGGCTCCTTTTGTGCTCCGGGTTGACGGGCAGCTCGCCACGGTGCTCGACTCGCGCGAAGCCGCGGCTGCGGAGTGGGCGCCCCTGCGCCTGCTGCGCGATCCGGGCGCGCATCGCCTGCGTGCCGTTCCCGGCAGGCCTGCGGAAATGCTGTTTCCGGCGGTGGATCTGACCGGCGCGCCTTTGTGGGGATTCACCTACCGGCTGATCACGGGGTGGCTGGGCCTGGATCCAAAGTGCCAGCCGATCGAGCGCGCGGGAGCGGCGGCGGCGGACGTGGTGTTGGACTTCCTGCTGGCTCGGGGATTGACGCTCGATCACGCATGGGCCGACCGGGTTGCCACGGTGAGGGGCGTGATTCCCGTGGATCGAGTGCTCGAACATTTCTCGGCGCCGGCAGGTTATCTTCCCGGCATCAACTGCCTGGAGGCGAATGCGAACCGGATCCGGCTTGCCGGGTTGGCGTGGGAGGAGTATTGGATCCGCATAAGGCCAGGCTAGCGCGGCTAGCGCTCTCCTCGCATCTTATAACACGTCGATCCGGGTATACTATAGTGCCTACTATTCTGCCGCCGGGAAAAGGAGTAAGAAAGTGGCCAGCCCTACCCCGTCAAAGCCGTTGGAGCTGTTTTACAGCTACTCGCATAAGGATGAAACTCTGTGTGGCAAGCTGGAAGGCAACCTCACGATGCTGAAGAGGCGGGGGCTGATTGCCGGCTGGCACGATCGCAAGATCAGCGCCGGGTGCGAGTGGAAGGGACAGATCGACGACAATCTGAATCGCGCCTCGGTGATCCTGCTTCTGGTCAGCAGCGACTTCCTTGCCTCCGATTACTGTTACGATGTCGAAACGACGCGTGCCATGGCGCGCCACGAAGCCAGGGAGGCTCGCGTGATTCCGGTCATACTGCGAACCTGCGACTGGTCGAGCGCACCTTTCGCCAAGCTTCAGGTTCTGCCGAAAGACGGTAAGCCAGTGGCCCGGTGGACGGACAAAGACGAGGCGTTTCTCAATATCGCTCAAGGCATAGAGAAGGTGGTGACCGAGCTCGGCCAGGTGACCGTAGAGCACTATGCCAGCTTTGTGAAGCGCTGGGGAGCATTTGAGGGCGTGGGAGGACAACTGACCGACGAAGAGGTGCGCCACCGCCAGAACACCCTGCGTTTCTACCGCCATGAAGGGCGTGTGGAGAAGGTCCAGGTCATCAACGGAAAAGGCCAGTTGACCGGGCGTCACGACGTCCCTTTCCGAACCGAGTTGTCCAGGCAAAGGCCGGTAGGGGCTTCCCTCACCGAGTGCCAGTGGCAATTCACCCGTGACGCCGAGGGGAAAGTGTCGTTTGAACGGGCGAGAGACCAGGCTAACCGCCTGGTTTATGGGCTTCTCTATCCTCCGAGCCAGGATTTGAAAAGTGTCACGGCACACTACGTGGATGACGACGGTTTTCCCTTGGTAATGGCCAGTTCGGGCGCCGCCTCCGTGAAGTTTGTCCGTACCAGCGAAGGGTTCGATCAAGAGGCTCATTACTACGACAAGAGCGGAAATCGCAAATCGGACGACAATGGGAGCTACGGGGAAATCCGCGAGCTCGATGCGCGGGGGCAGCCGGTCCACATCATCAACCTGGGCCTCGACGGGAAGCCGGCGTGGCGAAAGGACGGTTACGCCCGGTTCCGCTTCGCCTACGACGAGCGGGGAAACCGCGTCGAATCGCTATGCCTGGGGCTCGACGGGAAACCGACGCTGCACAAGGATGGTTTCGCGAAGTTTCGATCCCAGTACGATCGGTGGGGCAACCAGATCGAGGCGGCATACTTTGATGAAGCCGGCCTGCCGGTGATCGTGAAGGGCGGGATTGCCAGGTTGACCGCCGCGTATGACGAGTTTGGAAACCAGGTCGAGATCGCTTACTTCGACGATGCGGGAAATCCAACCCGCAATGTGGACGGTTGTTCGAAGATAGAGGTCAGTTACGACGCGCTGGGCAGGCCGGTCGAGATGACCTACCTGGATGAAGTCGGGCACCCGGTCCAGATTCCGGATGGGTCTGCCCGGTGGACGGCGAAATACGACGACCAGGGCAACCAGGTGGAACAGGCTTTCTTCGATACCGCGGAGCGGCCGATGCGGATTCAGGACGGCTACGCACGCCTGACGAATCGGTTCGACGAGCTTGGCCGGCCGGTGGAAACGGTCTACTGGGATGAAGCCGGCGGCCGAACGCGCCACAGAGACGGGTATTCCAAAATGACCATGGAGTACGACGATCACGGCAACCTGGCGAGGGAGGAATTTGCCGACGAGAAGGACCAGCCGGCGCGCCACAAGGATGGCTACGCGTGTTGGGAGGGTCTTTATGACGAGCGCGGAAAATGCAAGGAGTGGAGCTGCTTCGACGAAGCCGGCCGGCCGGTGCGCAACACCGACGGATACTCCAAACAAACCGTCCGCTATGACGAACGCGGGAACATCGTGCGGGAACAATACTTCGACGAGTCCGGACAGCCCGCCGCGGACGGTGGGAAGGCCCAACCGCCTGGAGCAGGCGATTTGGGCAGCTCGTTCAAGAGCACCTACTTTTCGCAAAAGATCAAGCCTGCCCTTCACCGCGCAGGCTACGCTGCCTGGGAGGCTCAATACGACGAGCGCGGCGATCAGATCGAGAAGACTTTTTTCGGTCTGGATGGAAAGCCCATACTTCTGGCGGCGGGCTACGCGGCATGGACCGCCCGGTACGACGAGCGCGGTCAGGCAACCGAAAAGACATTCCTCGGGCTGGACGGCAAGCCCATCGTTCTGGCGGATGGATACGCGGCGTGGGCGGCCCGGTATAACGGGCGCGGGCAGGAGACGGAGAAGACATTCCTGGGGCTGGATGGGCAACCCGTAACCATCAAAGACGGATACGCGAAGCAGCGCAACGAATACGACCGGCGCGGCAACCGGGTCAAGATCGCCTACCTGGGGGTGGATGACCGGCCTGTGCGTAACAAGGATGGAGTGGCCGCCGCAGTCTATGGGCACGACTGGAGGGGCAACGAAGTCGAGGTGACTTATCTGGACGAAGCGGGCCAACCCGCGCGCCACAAGGATGGATTCCTCAAGTGCATTCGAACTTACGATGAGAGGGGCGCTATCCGCGCGAGAACGTTCCTGGGCTTTGACAGAGATTACTTTGAGGCCGTGCAAAAATGCGATGAGCTCGGGAATGTGATCGAGTCAGCCACCTTCGACGAGAAGGGCCAACCGGCTCGGGACGAAAGCGGGGTTGCCAGATGGACGGCGACGTACGATGAGCGCGGCAACCGCCTGACGCAATCGTATTTCAACGAGACAGGCCAACCGGCCCGCACCAACGATGGCTACACAAACTGGGCCAAAACCTACGACGAGCGCGGACCACTCGACGAATCGTATTGGGGATACGCCGGAAGCAATGGCTTGTTCCGGAGAACGGTCACGCGCGACTACCTGGACAAAGTCGTTACCTTTGCCTACTTCGATGCACAGAATCGGCTGGTACGCGCCCGAGGCGCGTACGCGATGCTTACGATCAAGTACGACGACGAGAACAACCGGGTGGAGGCGAAGTACGACGAGCGCGGCAATCCGATTGAAGTGTCGTGCTTCGACGCCCAAGGAGCGCCCGCGCGGCACCAGGAAGGTTGGGCGGCATGGAAGGCGGTATATGACGCCCATTCGAACCGCATCGAGGAAGCCTACTTCGGCCCCGACGGGACGCCTGCCCTGCACCCGGACGGCTACGCAAAGTGGCGAACAACGTGTAACGAACGCGGGCAGGAGAGGGAACTGGTGTTCTTCGACCAGTACGGACGGCCCGCCCGGCATCAGGATGGCTATGCCAGGCGGACTGTGCGGTACGACGAAAGTGGCAACCTTGTCGAAATGAGTTTTTTCGATCCGGACGGCGGTCCCGTGAAGATCCGGGAGGGTTACTCCAAACAGACGGCGAGGTACGACGCTCAGGGCAGACGGATCGAAGTAGCTTACTTCGATGAGTCCGGCCAAACCACAGCCGACATTGATGGGCACTCGGGGTGGGTGGCCAAATACGACGAGCACGGCAACCGCACCGAGACCACTTACCTGGATCGCGCCGGGAATCCAGTGAATCCCACGCAAAGCGCTACGCAACAACCGGCGGCGCCCGACAATCCGGCGCGCGGCGTGTAGCTGGCCGGGCCATACAATGGAAAGACAGGGAGCAATACAGTGCCGCAACAAGATCCTGTTCTGCAATTCTCGGTGACATGTCTGGACCTCCTGGAACCGGAAAAGGGGCCGCCGACATTTCAGTACCTCTTTTACGAGTTGCCGCTTCCCGCGCTCCCCTTCCGAATGGAGCGGTTTTATATCATCAACTGCTGGATCAACGGACACGGTCAATTCCGGCAGTCCATCCGGATCGTGGACACAACCAAAACGAAAAAGCTTCTGGATACCGGACCGCAAGAGTTCGCTCTCGGAGATCCATTCACGCCATGGATGGCGATCAATCAGGTTGTGGAGTTCACATTTGCCGAGGCCGGCTCGTACTGGATCCAGACATTTCTGAACGAGATTCTGGTTCGGGAATACCCGCTGACTGTTCGGCTGACCGCAGGTGGGGTACGCATCCAGCCGCCGGGAAGCGACGCCCGCATCCGGCGGTTTTCGGCGCGTTTGATGTGAGGTGCCGCAATATCAGAGTCGCGACCGTCAGGGAGCGGTTTCCTCGATGATTATCCGCCCGTGACCGCTTGCCGGGCGGGCGCCCACGCCATTTGGCCGTTCTCATCGTAGAAGGTTTCGGTGAACGAGGCCCCATCCAGTTGCACCACCGTGTACCCGTTCAACACGCGGAGGGTGTCTTCGGGATCGCCGGCATTGCGCGTCTCAAACCACACCACGTTGGCATTCCGATCGAGCTCGGACGCGAAGCCCCAGGGCAGCGCGCCATGGCCCGTACACCGGCAGAGCGTGCCGTTGGCCTGCGGCACGTAAACGATGCCGGCATGGACGTGTCCCCAGTACCAGTAGGCGGGCGCCGAACCAGCCGGGAATGCGCCCATCACTTGGTTCCAAAGCGCGGTGGGCGCAGACCCGTCTTGGGCGAGTCCATCATGGTGCGTCAGCACGATCACCTTCTTGCCCCGATTCGCCACCTGCCGAAGGAATGCCACTTGCTCACCCGTGCCGATCGAGCCATCGAGGTAGGCTTTGTCCTCGTCCCCGAAGTACGCAGAATCGAGTCCCACGACGATCCAGTTGGAGTTTTCGAGAGCGAAGAAGCTGAAGGGGCTCTGCAGGCGGAACAACTGGCTGGCCACGGCTTCGCTGAAATAAGGTTTGGCGCCAGAATACATCTCGTGATTGGAATTCAGGGTGAAAGCGCCCGCCGACCCGGAGGGCCAAAGGTCCAGGAGAAAATCGGTCTCCTGGCCGCTCGTACCGGCATAGTAGACGTCGCCCAAATGGATGGTGTAGTCCGGGTTGGAATCGGGGATCCGGTTCTTGATCTTGATGGCGGGAGCCGTCCCGTTGCCGAAGTTGCCCGTTCCCCAATCGCCGGCCATCGCGATGGTCGCCTGATCGGACATAGGGAGAAGGGGCGGTTGGCCGCCGGGAAACGGGTGCTTGCCCAGAATCAGGTTTTCGATCCAGATAGCGGCCGACTCCACCCAACCCGGGTCGAGCTGCTGGTATTTTCCAGTGCCCCAGATAGCGCCGTCGGGACCAACCTGGATCTCGATGTCTCTGGGTTGCGGTTCTGGCAGAGCGGCCACCAGGCCATCGCGATCGTCATTGAGCGCGCTGGTGGCCAGCAAAAGCTGGTGCGCGACGCCCGGCATGTGAGTTGCCTGTCCAGTGTTGACGAAGGCCTTCAGTTGCTCGTGGGCGGCATCCAGCATAGGTTGGATGGCGGCCTTTTTGGAGGCCGGAAGCAGTTTCCAGGCAAGTTTCAGTCTCTCTTTCGACAGAAAATCATGGATGTTCATGAGTCACCCTCCGGGTTCTCGAAATGGTGCCTGCTAGTATACATCGCGGGCTTCCCCGCCGATGTTACAAACGGCACGACAATTACAAACGGCACGACCATGCAGGCGGCGCATTGCGCACTTGCCCGTTCCTGGACAAGGCAAAGAAGTGATCGCGCACCTCGACCAGCTCGTGCTCCGGCTGTGCCATGGCGTCCAGCGCCTGCCGGTATCGATTGGGGACCAGGAAGTCACTTGCGGGATGAAGGCGAACAAGCCGCGCCAGTTCTTCCGGCGTGGCGGCCACGATCAGGGTACCGATGGGCTCCTCGGAATCGAGCCCCCACTCGCGCAGGCGCTGCCGGAATACCGGCCCCCACCGGCCGAGGTCGTTGTACTGCGACGCCGTGAGGGTGATCCCCAGGTCCTCGAAAGGCATCGCATACTCCTCCGCGGCCGCGTCGCCCACCAGGCAATAACGCAGTTTCGCCAGCGGGAGCGCGGAGGCGTACAGGTCGTCATCCACGCCCACCACAATCAGCTCGTTGGCCCGATTTCGCTCGCAGTAGCCGGAGAGCAGCGGAGCCACCGGCTGGACCGTTCCGGATGCGAACGAGATTCCCCATGGCGCTGATGGGAAGCAGACCTTTCCGGCAAACGCTGCCGCGGCCAACACCAGCATCCAGGCGGGCATCCGGCGCGCGGAGAACGGCCCGTATGCCGTGGCGAGGATGGCTGCCGCCGGAACCATCGGAAGCACGTACGCGATGTTGCGATATTGCCAGACCAGAGCCGCAGCCAGCGGCACCGCGATCCAGCAGAGAAGGAGCACCGCGCCAGCGGACCTCTTGCGCAATTCACCGATGAACCCCGGCACTGCGACCAAGGCGAAGGCAGTTAGCACCGGATCGACCGCCGCCATGCGCATGAAGTAAAAGAGCACGTGGTTTTCCCGGGAAGTCTGCGGAGGCGCTCCGCCGCCGAATCCCAGGATTTCCACGCCGATGTGTTCCGCCCGGAACCACCGGCCATGCACAGCCATCTGGTAAGCGAACCAGGGCGCGGCCAGTGCCAGCGCAAGGCCGGCCGCCACGCAAAGACGAGTGAAAGCGGGCCGCTCTCTAGGTGGTCCGGCGAGCCAGTAGAGCCCCAGCATGCCCAACGGCAGCAACCCGGCAACGCTCTTGGTGAGAATGGCGGCGGCCACCGATCCGGCGAATCCCCACAAAGCGGACCGGGACTCCAGCCAGGGGTCCGAAAAGAGGCAGTACATAGTGGCGGTGTAGAAGGCTGCCAGCAGTCCGTCGGTCATGCACATGCCGCCCAGCACATGCCACAGGTGATTGGAAACCAGGAACGCGGCGGCGCAAGCTCCCGCCTGCCACGCGCGGAGCTCCGCCGCCCACAGGAAGACGAGACCCACCGCGAAGCTCGACAGCAGCGCTACTGGCAGGCGCAGCGCGAGACGCGTCACGCCCAGCAGGCGCGCCGATAATCCGGAGACCCACAGCAGAAGCGGTGGCTTGTAGAGCGCATAGCGGCCCATGAACATGGGGGTGAGCCAGTTGCCCAGGCGGGCCATGCGGATGGCGCTGTGCGCGTAGAGGGCTTCATCCTGGGCAGTTACTCTGCTGATGGGGTCGACATAGTCTCCGGCCAAGCCCACTCGGGCCGAGCGCAACAGGAGGCAGGCCAGTGCGAGCATGGCAACGGCACCTAAGGCCCGCTGCATGCCAGCCAAGATACCACGGCTGACCGCGACCCAACCCCCAACCCTACCAATACACCTCTCCCGGCGCCAGGTTCTTCTTCAGGAAATCCGGATTGATCTCCAGACCCAGTCCAGGACCGGTCGGAACCTTCAGCATTCCCTTGCGTACTTCTGGCGGGCTGCCCGCGGCCATACCCTCGATATAGTGGTTGGGCCGTCCGAGTTGGCTTTCCGAGCGGTAGAAGTTCTCGATTGACGAGCCGAACTGGGCGTTGGCGTATGTGAGAATCAGCGAGCCGACGTTGTGCAGCGCCACCGGCGTGCGGAACAGGTAGGCGTAATCCGCAATTTTCTTCGTGCCGGTGAATCCGCCCGCAAAGGAAAGATCCGGATGGATGATGTCCACAGCCTGGTTGTCCACGAACGGCTTGAAGCCGCGCACCATTTCGAGCTTCTCGCCGGTGAGCAGCGGCACGCGCGTAGAGCGTCGCAACGCCAACCAGGCTTCGGAAAACGGTGGGTTGAGCGCGTCCTCGATGAACAGGGGATCCATCGGCTCCACGGCCTTCGCCACCGCGATGGCACTCGGGGTGTCGAGCTCGTTGTGGCAGTGGACCGCGATATCGATGTCGGGGCCCACCGCCTCGCGGCAGTTGGCGTACGCGCGCGCCACGTTGCGAAGCTGCTGGGTGGTGAGGGTGGGGGCAAAACGCGCCGCGGGAACGCCCAGCACCGGGTCGATGCCGTTTTTGAACGCAGTGAAACCTTCCGGCATTTCCTTGATGCGCTGCGCCCAGTCGCGGCAGGATGCTTTGTCGAGCATGTTCAGGTTGAGGCCGTGCGAGTACATCGTGATCGAGTCGTGGAACGGCCCGCCGAGCAGCGTGCTGATGGGCGCGCCGATGATTTTCCCGGCAAGGTCCCAGAGCGCGATATCGATGCCGCTGATGGTGGGGATGTGCGCCATGTAGGTATGCATCAGCGACGTCATGTTGTGGAAGTGCACCTCGATGGTCAGCGGATCCTTGCCGATCAGCAGGTTTCGCATGGTGGCGATACGGGCGCGCGCCATGGGGCCGGTGGCGCCGGCCTCGCCGTAGCCCGAGAGGCCGCTGTCGGTGTCGATGCGGACCAGGCAGTTGCCGGCGATGTTCTGGATGGCCATGGCGCGGATATCGGTGATCTTCACGCGGTTGACATTAGGCGCGGCAAGCGCGCGGTAGCGGGAGAACAGGCCGGCCGAGGGCAGCGCCACGGCCAGCCGGATGAGGTCGCGGCGGGTGATCGGAGTCATCAACGAACAGCATACAGCCGGCGCGAGCCGGGAGCCAGGGGGTATTGCGACGCAATGCGGCGCATTCCGATCCCGGCATAGTAGATTCCGATTATTGACCCACTGCTCGTGCTTCGGCTAGAATCGCCCCATCGCTATCATCAGGGGGGAACTTAGTCATGCCACATATCGCGCTGCCCGAAGGGATTCCCGGCATCCGCGGGCCCATGATGTTCCGGCCGGAAACCGCCAGGCCGCTGAACGAGCTGGTGGACATCTTACTGCATGGTCCCCACTCACTATCGCCCGCAGAGCGCGAATTGATCGCCGCGTATGTATCGGCTCGCAATGATTGCACTTACTGTCAAACCATTCACGGAGCCATCGCCGCGCATCACCTGGGTGGGAACGAAGAGTTGGTGCGCAGCGTGAAACAGGATTTCGGAACAGCCGAAATCTCAGACAAGCTCAAAGCGCTCCTGGCCATCGCCGGCAAAGTGCAGCTCGGCGGTAAGAATGTCACCGCGGAAGATGTGGACCGCGCGCGCCGGCTCGGCGCCACGGATCTCGAAATCCACGACACGGTGCTGATCGCAGCCATGTTTTGCATGTGTAACCGCTATGTGGATGGCTTGGCCACATGGGCTCCGGAGGACCCGGAATTCTACCGGCAGCGCGCGGCCGTGGTCGCTACTTACGGCTATGCCGCGGCGACTCTGCCCCAGGCAACAGCCCAGTCCCATGCCTAGTTAGTCAAGTTAGAAAGGCTCTGGACTCAAGATGTATCGAAGTTACACGATGTTACCGATCCTCGTGTGCCTGGCCGCATTACCCGGGGCGCGAGCGCAGGACCCCGATGGCGCGATTGAAGGGTTGATCGCCGACCAATCCGAGAGCCGCCTGGCCGCGGCCCGTGTAACGGCCAAGAACCTGGACACCGGCTTATCGAAAGAAACGCTCACGGAAGCCAATGGTTTCTTCCGGTTTCCGCTGTTGCCCGTAGGGCGGTACAGCATTACGGTCGAGATGCCCAACTTCGCCACGTTGCGCGAGGAGCCGATCGCGGTAGAGGTCAGCCGGACGGTGCGGGTGGAGTTGCGGCTGGAAGTCGCCGCCATCAAATCGATGGTGACGGTGAGCGCGGAAGCCCCGCTGGTGGACAGTTCCACCAACGCGCTGGGGGCTGTGGTCACGGGGCGCGAGATTGTGGACCTTCCGCTCAACGGCCGCAACTTCACGCAACTCGGGCTGCTGCAGGGCGGCGCCGCGGCGTTGACCGGCGGGCTGATTCAAGCCGGCGGTCCTCTACGGCAAGGCGAGACTTACTCGGTGAACGGCGCGCGGCCCGAACAGAACATGTACATGATCGACGGAGCGCAGAACGTGAACCGCATGGACGGCGGCTATGCCCTAAAGATTCCCGTGGACGCCATCGAGGAGTTTCGCATTCTGACGCAAACCGCGCCTCCCGAATACGGCGGCACCGCCGGCGCAACCACCACCGTGGTCACACGCTCGGGCGCGAACGAATGGCATGGCGGGCTCTACGAATTCATCCGCAATGACAGGCTGGACACTCGGAACTTCTTCTCCCAGGCGGTCGAGCCCCTGAAGCAGAATCAATTCGGAGGCACGCTGGGCGGACCGATCCGGCGCGACCGCCTGTTCTTCTTCGCCTATTACGAAGGCTTCCGCAACCGCCAGGGCTTGACCACCTCCGCGACCGTGCCCAGCGCGCAGCAGCGAGCCGGCGACTTCTCGGGCATCGGCGGTCCGCTGATCAACTTCGCGGCGGGCGGCGCCGTATTCCCCAATAACCAGATCCCCGCCCCGGCCTTCAGCCCGACAGCATTGAACGTCCTGCAGCTTTATCCGCAGGGCAACGTCTCGCCGAACCTTTACCGCACCACGGTAGTGGGCTCTAACGACTACGACCAGGGCGGCGCCCGCATCGACTTCAACGCTTCGGCCAAGGATCAGACCTTCGCGCGGTTCTCCTGGTCCGGCGGCTGGGACTTCAACCCCGTCTCCGTTCGCGGCACGCCCGTTCCCGGCTTCCCCACTCGCGACGATCTGAAAACGGACTCCGCCGAGATCTCCAGCACGCACCTCTTCTCGCCGTCGCTCACCAACTCGCTGCGCGGCACATTCCTGCGCTACCTGTTCGATTTCGATCTGCGTCTGAATCAGACTCCGCCGGGCGCGTTGGGGTTTACTCTCCCCGCGGCTGCGGCAGCCAGCCAGGGTCCGCCGTTCTTCAACATTTTGGGCTACTCTCCCATCGGCGGGGCCATCACGGGACCGCGAGACTCTACGCAGAACAGCTACCAGGCCCAGGAGGGGCTCTCCTGGATGCGCGGCGCTCACTCCATGAAATTCGGCGCGGACGGCCTGGATACGCAGTTGAATATGTTTCAGGGCATCGCGCCCAATTCCTTCTTCATCTTCGCGTCCACGTTCCCCACCAACGATGCGATTGCCAATCTCCTGCTCGGCGCGCCGGTGACCTTCTACCAGGGGCTCGGCGATTTTCATCGCGGCCTGCGCGACTGGGGTCTCGGCCTGTACGCGCAGGACGAGTGGCGCATCGACCCGCGCCTGACCCTGAACTACGGGATCCGGTATGAGCGCGTCAATCCGATTACCGAGATCCAAAACCGCCTGAATGCCTTCGTGCCTGGCGTGCAATCTACGGTCTATCCCAGTGCCCCCACCGGTCTGCTCTTTCCCGGCGATGCCGGCATCGCGCAGGGCATCGCGCCCGGCGACAATGCATTTATGCCGCGCATCGGCGTGGCGTGGGATCCGGCCGGCGACGGCAAATGGTCCGTCCGGTCGGGCTACGGAGTCTTCTATGACCAGTTTCAGAATGGCCCGGGCACGGCGTCGCAAGTCCCCATCAGCGCTCTGCCGGCGGCCCAATTCAATCAGTTCAGCGGCGCCGGACTGAACTTCGCGAACCCTTATCTCGGCCACTCTTACCCGGCGCCCAACACGTTTGTATCGCCTTCCACGGTATTTGCCATCGACCCTGCCGCGCGGGCGCCCTACATCCACAACTGGAACTTCGGCATCCAGCATTCGCTCTTCGGCCGCTACCTGGTCGAGGTCCGCTACGTGGGCTCGAAGGGCACTCACCTGCCCCGCAACATCGAAGCCAACCCGGCGGTCTACGGTCCGGGCGCAACCGCGCAGAATGCGGATCAGCGGCGCATTTATGCGGGGTGCCCTGCGAACGGCGGAGCCTGCACTTTCTCGACCATCGCGGAGCTTGCCAACATCACCAACTCGACATATGAAGCCGGCCAGGCGAGCCTGTCGCGGCGGTTCGCGGCCGGGCTGGGATTCAACCTCTCGTACTGGTATTCGAAAGCGCTCGACGATCTCTCGTCGATGAACCTCGCCGGCGCTTCCTCCCAACCGCTCGCGGGGGCCAACGATCTGGCTCAAAACCCGTTCGACCTGGCCGCCGAACACGGACCGTCGCTGTTCGATGCGCGCCATCGTTTTGTGGCCAGCGGATCGTGGGAGCCGCGCATCGCGAAAGATGCACCCGCTGCGGTTCGCATGGTCTTCGGCGGGTGGCAGCTCAACGTGATTGCGAGTCGCAATTCGCCCACTCCGTTCACCGTCTACGATTCGACCAACGTCTCGCTCCAGGCCAACAGCCCGCCCATCTCCGGTTACCCGGCGAGCCGCCCGAATCTCATCGGCAATCCAAACAGCGGCCCGCATACGGTTCAACAGTGGCTCACTCCGGCGGCCTTCCAGCGCCTCGATCCCGTGACCCAGGCCGGACAATTCGGCAATGCCGGCCGCGACATCGCGCGCGGCCCTGCGTTCAGCGATTTGGACGCGTCGGTGACCCGCACCTTCAAGCTCGCGGAAACCGTGCGCCTGCAATTTCGCGCCGAGTCCTTCAACCTGGCGAACCATGCGAATTTCGGGCTTCCCGTGGCCGACCTGAACTCGCCCAATTTCGGCCAGATTCTCTCGGCATTGTCTCCGCGCCTGATGCAGTTCGCGCTGAAGCTCACGTACTGAGGCGCCCTGGCATGAACGACGCTATGAACGAGCACCGCTTTCGGTATCCAGGTTGGCGCGTGGCGTTGGCGTCGTCGGGATGTGTCTTCGTCAGCTTCGCGTCATTGTTGGTCTACACGTTCGGAGTGTTCCTGAAGCCCATCACCGCGGAATTCGGCTGGTCGCGGCAAGCGGCCTCGGCGGCTTTCGGCATTGCGGCCCTTGCGGTTGCCGCCTGTTCGCCGCCGCTGGGGCTGCTCCTCGACCGCTATCCGGCCCGGCGCATCATCCTGCCGTGCCTCACGGTCTTCGGCTGCGCGTTCGCGTCTCTGTCCTTGCTGAAGCCCCCGCTGTGGCATCTGTACGCCGCTTTCCTGGTGCTCGGAGTGGTGGGAAACGGAACCGCTCATTTGGCCTATTCGCGCGCGCTCACTACCTGGTTCCGCGACCGCCGCGGCGCCGCCTTTGCCGTGTTGATGACCGGCGGTGCGGTTGGCGCGATGGTCCTTCCGCCCGTTGCCGAGGCGCTGATCCGTTGGGCGGGGTGGCGCAGCGCTTTCGTCGTATTGGGCGCGATGGTTCTGGTGATCGGTCTGCCGCTCGGATTCCATGTCCGGGAGTCCTCCAGCGCGGCGTCATCCGAGCGTCGCCTTGTGGCGGGCGCATCGGTCGGCGAAGGATTGCGGTCGCGGACCTTCTGGATCATCGTCACGGTGCTGTTCTGCAGTTCCATCAGCCAGAACGGCGCCATTGCGCACCTCTCGGCCATGCTCACGGATCGCGGAATCCCGCCGGCTAGCGCCGCCTTCGCCGCATCCGCCATGGGCGGGTCGATTCTGGTGGGACGGCTGATTGCAGGATGGCTGCTCGACCGGTATTTCGCTCCACGTGTGGCATTCTTCCTGCTGGCGGTTGCGGCCCTCGGCGCAATCCTGTTGTCCGGCGCGCGCTCCGTGCTGGTGGGCAGCGCCGGCGCCGCATTGATCGGGTTCGGGATGGGCGGAGAGGCCGACGTCACTCCCTATCTGCTGTCCAAATACTTCGGCCTGCGATCGTTCTCCACTCTCTATGCCTTCACCTGGACGGCGTACGCGATCGCGGGCGCGATTGGTCCGGTGATCATGGGCAGGGCATTCGACGCGACCGGCTCGTACCAGGTGCTTCTGATGCAACTCGCGGCCTTGACGGCGGGAGCCTCCGCGCTGATGTTCCTGCTGCCGCGCTATCGCGTGGCTCCCAGCCCCATGGAACTTGCTCCCGCCGGCGCGGTGTGATCGCCGTTTTTGTGGAGCAGGCGCTTGCGCCACGGCTCGAACCAGCCCATTCTACCGCTTCATCTGCGATACAATGACGCCGAACTCGCCGCGATGTGCGAAGTGAAGAATCGCTTCGATCCGCTATAGCACTATGGCGGTTAGGGCGGGGGCTCTGTTTCAGAAGGAAACCTCGTGAACCCGTTTCGAATCGCACTCGCTAATATCAGATTCCCGGCCACTGCAGAGGAGTCGATCGCGCTCGCTGGGCAGGCCATCGATCAAGCCTCCATCAAGGGCGCACGGATCGTCTGCTTCCCGGAATGCTTCATCCCCGGTTTGCGAGGAATCGGCAAACCCGTGCCGTCTCCGGATCCCGATTTCCTAGAGGGCGCCTTTTCCTTCATTGGCGAAGCAGCCGCGAAGGCAAACATCACAGTCGTCCTCGGTACGGAACGCTTTGTTGACGGCGCACTCGTAGCGACCGCCCTGGTTGTCGATCGGGACGGATCGATCGCGGGCTTTCAGGACAAGGTCCAGATCGACCCCACCGAAGAGGGCATCTACACACCAGGCTCTGGCCGCCGCGTCTTTCAAGCCGGCCCCCTGACTTTCGGCGTCGCGATCTGCCACGAAGGCTGGCGGTATCCGGAGACCGTCCGCTGGGCCGCACGGCATGGAGCACACATTGTGTTTCACCCTCACTTCTCCGAAGCGGAGCCCGATTCTTACCGGCCAGCGGCCTTCGCCGATCCCGCGAATACATTTCACGAGAAGGCGGCCCTGTGCCGCGCCGCCGAGAACACCTGCTATTTCGCAACCGTCAATTTCGCGAGTCTCGGCTCTCCGACCACGTCCGCGATCGTCCGTCCGGATGGGACACTACTCAGCTACCAGCCCTACGGTGAGGAAGGATTGCTGATCGCAGACATCGACATCACCACCGCGACTGGCCTACTTGCCGCACGCTGCAGACCTGTCCAGGACTGAGGCTACGACGGGATCGGTATCCCCGGCTTAAGGATGCCCGAGAAATAGCGGCCTGGTAGACCCGCACTAACCGCCGAAAACATGGCCGGTCATCACCCGCGACTGGTCGCGAAGCGGCGGGCTCCGATCGGCGCTCCCGAGTGCGAGCGACAGGCGTTACTCGCCGTTACGCTGAGGTGCTATAGACTTGTAAGAACATGTCGAATATACGGATCGTCCCAGCGACTGAGGGGGATCTCCCTGTGATCCTGGAACTGATTCACGCACTCGCGGATTACGAGAAACTTGCTGATATGGCGACGGCGACGGAAGAACGGCTGCGCAAGACACTGTTCGGCGTCAAGCCCGCGGCCGAGGTGCTGTTGGCGCATTATCAGCTTGAATGCGCGGGCTTTGCCGTGTTCTTCGCGAGCTATTCCACGTTTCTGGCCCAGGCGGGACTCTATTTGGAGGACCTGTACGTGAAGCCTCACCTGCGCGGGCAGGGAATTGGGCTGGCCTTGCTGAAGCACCTCGCAAGACTCGCGACTGAGCGCGGCTGCGGCAGGATGGAGTGGGGAGTGCTTGATTGGAACCAGCCGGCCATCCGGTTCTACCACAAGCTGGGCACCGTGCCGATGGATCAGTGGACAAAATACCGGCTGACCGGGGAAGCGCTTGAAAGACTATCTTGTCGAGACAACTGATTCCTCGGCGTTCGCGTACTTCTCCGATGCGATGCGCGGCCGCAGATCCTGCCTTTCTTGACCAATCGAACGCGAGCCGGCCGTCCGGACCAACCGAGCTTGGCGAGGCCCGTAACTACGCAGGCTGCCGTGCTAGGATTTTTCAGGGGAGGGAGCTTATGCCTTTCGTTGACACCGAGAGCCTGGATGTTATAGAGCGCTTGCCGGGCTGGCATGGACGCTATTTCCACTCGCCGAGCATGACATTCGCGCACTACGACTTCACGCGCGGCTCGTCCATTCACGAGCACTTCCATCCTCAGGAAGAAGTCTATGAGGTGATTGAGGGCGAGCTTGAGGTGACCATCGACGGTGTGGCCCGGATCGCCCGAGCGGGCTTGGTTGCGATCGTGCCGGGCAATGTCCGCCATTCCGTCAAGGCCCTCACGGATGGCCGGGTGATCGTCGTCGACTATCCGCGGAGGCCCGATTTCGCGGGCGCATGACCCTCGATGCAATCGCCGGCGAAAACCGAACCATGCACTGGCGCCAGCGCCGCGTCTGCTGGTCTGCCCTTGTCGATCCTGCTCTCCCAGGTGCTGGTTGCGTTCACGATCGAGTTCGACAACGAGTTCGAGCGGTAGATGCCGCATCGGACGACGAGCCATGGCTCAACCGGCCCGCGCCCCGGCCCGCGCCAAGGTCCCTGGTTGGTGTCACTGGTGATGTGGTCGAACTTCATGCGGTTCGTCGGCGAGGCGGGGGTGGCCGCCGGTGACCTTGAGGACCTCGCCCGCACGGCCTGGAAAAGGCGTTGCGCAAGGAATCGCAAGCCGGCGCAGCCTCGTGTTACGATCTGGCCCGCGACCTTGCCGGTACGGTGAGGGCCTGCCCGGGGATCTTGCGGACAATCCAAAATACATGGAGGGTTTTGGCCAGTGAAGAAAGGCCCAGATCTGCTCGACACCGGCCCCCTGGTAAGCTTCCTGGCGTCCGGGCTCAGGCATCATTCGTGGACTGCCGAGCAATGGAAACGTCTGCGTCCGCCGCTGCCGACGTGCGAGCCCGTCCTAACCTGAGGCGGCCTTTCTCCTGAAATGGAAGGGCCGCGAAGCGATACTCTTTTTGCCTTACTGCAACGGGGCGTGATTCACGTCGCGCTCTCGGTACAGGAGGAGCAGGCGGATCTGCGTGAAAGCGCGGGAAAATGCGGGCATTGGTAGCAACCGGTTGGGGCGTCAGGGGCGGAGTTCCATCAGCGCGGGCGAAAGCCCTTTTCCGGCGCCATCGAATGACGGTCTCCGCGCTCAGAAAAGGGCAACGGGGTTGATCGGCGACCCCGTCCCGCCGGGGACGGGCTCGGGGGCGGCCACGACCAGGAACTCCCAGCGGCGCAGCCGCCCGGCGGTCGCACTCAAAGCTTCCAAGTCGCAGTTATCGAGGATAGGCATACCCATGGCAACCAGCGCCAGTTGGTGGATCGGCATGGCCACGCCGTCCACGCCGGAAGGCATCAGGTCGGCGGCGAAATCGCTGCCGAGGATGGCAGCGTCGCGCGCATGCAGCCAGCTCGCGCAACTGGCGTGGAGACCCGCCGCTTTGGCGCCGATGTCCCAGGGCCCCAGTTTTGCGCGGCGCGCCCAGCGCCCAGTGCGAATCAAGACCACATCACCGGGCTCGACTTTGATTCCCGCCTTTTTGACCCACGCGTCCAGGTCTTCCGGGTAGATGGGCTGGCCCGGCTCCAGGAACGGGAGGCCTTTCAGTCTCGTAATATCCATAAGGACGCCGCGCGCGAAGATGCCGTCCTTGAAATTCAAAACATCGAGTTTCGCCGCGCCGGCCTGGGTGACGGAATCGCGCGGAAAGCCGTTGAAGAGGGCGCCGGCGCCGAGCATGTGGCACAGGGCATCCAGGTGGGTGATGCCGGAACCGTGATAGGCCTCCGTGTAGCGGTCCATGGCGAACTGCGCGGAAGGATCCGCGGCGGTGACGAGCATGGCGTGGCCGAAGGCGGGCTTATTGTCCGGGGCGTCCTCGGTGGAATCCGTGCGCGCGAGCGAAACGGAGATACCGGCGCGCACCAGAGCGGCCGCGCGCTTGCGCACCGCGGGCGTAATCAGGTTGAGGGTCCCTTTCTGGTCGTCTTTGCCCCAGCGGCCCCAGTTGGAGAGTTCCTTCATCCACCGGCCCACGTCCGCGCGGGTGGCGCGCGGGGCGTCAGCTCCGGGCAGGATGGTGCAGACCGCGACCCATAGCACCGCCGCGGCCAGCGGCGCGATCGGTTTCATATCCATGGCATCCCATCATAGACCGGCGCACCGGCAAGTGGGTTGCCAGGCGCCGGCCGGGAGGTGACGGCAGCGTGCTACGCTACGGCTTCGCCGGCATTGCCGGCGCCGGCCAGGAAGCGGGGTGCGCCTCCGCGCGCCGGGACAGGGAATTGAGAAAGTAAAAGTTATAGGGATACCAATGACCATCAACAGCACCAGCCGCAGGGCATTCTTTCGCGCGGCCGCCGGGATGGCTTCCCTGCTGCCGCTCGGCGCTCAGAAGACCTACGACACCCGGGACTACGGAACCGTGGGCGACGGCAAAACGCTGGACACGGCCGCCATCCAGAAGGCCATCGACACCGCCTCCGCTGCCGGCGGCGGGCAGGTTCTCGTGCGCGGCGGCAAGAAGTACCTGGTGGGAACGCTGGTCCTCAAAAGCGGAATCGACTTTCACCTGGCCGACGACGCCGAACTGGTGGCCAGCACCAACCAGCGGCATTACGTGGCGGACGTCGAAGGCGTGGAGGGCATCATCACCGCCAACGGCGCGCACGACGTCAAGATCACTGGAACCGGCAATATCAACGGCCGCGCCATGGAATTCATGACGCGTTTCAACAAGGAAGGCGAGATCTGGGAGTTCGGTCCCTTCCGCCCGCGAATCTTCCTGCTCACCGCCGTCCGGGGCCTGGAAGTACGCGGTGTCTCTTTCAGCCATGCGCCGTTCTGGGGCCTACACATGCTCGGTTGCGACCACGTCCTGGTGGATGGGCTCAAGGTGCGCAACGATCTCGACGTGCCGAACTGCGACGGCATCGACCCCGATCATTGCCGCGACGTCGAGATCCGCAACTGCGACGTCGTGTGCGGTGACGACGCCATCGTCGTCAAAGCCACCCGGCACGACAAGGATTACGGTCCTTCGGAGAGAATCCGCGTGCACGATTGTGTCATTGAAACCAAGGATTCGGGCTTGAAGATCGGCACCGAAACCACCTCGGACGTGCGCGACGTGCGCTTCGAGAACTGCGAGATCAAATCGAGCTGC
>Ga0209517_10004108_pt1 | contig 19322 bp, 24 predicted proteins | sample PeaSoiMetSII2010_FD_187695 | JGI IMG/M metagenome (GOLD analysis project Ga0209517, IMG submission 187695) | Peat soil microbial communities from Weissenstadt, Germany - SII-2010 (SPAdes) (version 2) | ecosystem: Environmental > Terrestrial > Soil > Wetlands > Peat | place: Germany...
GCTTCTCCGGAGGGCGCTGGGGCACACGCAAAGAGGTTCCAAGCGATAAGTCGCGAGATTTCAGGGGCAAAATTTTGAAAAATTATCCTGGGGAGCAATCTCAGGTCTTAAACTCGCTTGTTTAGGGCCTAGGAGAATGGTTCAAACGTCGATTTCCGAAAGGTTATAAGTTCGTAGTTTGGATCCTTTTGCCTTTGGGTTACGTTGCAGTATCTTCACTCGGCAATAATGGAGATCTTCGGGCCGTCCCGGAGGCGATTCTCAGGCTGGCAGTCGTCGCTCCGGCAATTCTTCAGATCTTCTGGATACCAGGCGACAAGATTGATAGACTTATTGCTGCATTTTCACCGACAACCGCGCAGGAGAATGTCCGCTTAACATGATCCGCGCTATGGCGGAGAACCTGAACCTTTTCACCAGTAGATATGTCTTCAACAAGACTTTAGTTGTTTGGCTAGTTGCCCGGTCAAGACCTCGGCGTCAAACGGTTTGATCAGATAAGCCGCACAGCCGGCGTCGAACGCCGCCTGGCGGCTCTCAGCGGTAATGTTGCCGGTCAGCACGACCACCGGTATGCCCGCGGTTTCACGGTGACCTTTGAGTTGGCGAATAAGGTCGAACCCATCCATAATCGGCATGCCGAGGTCGGCGAGCACCAGGTCCGGCTCCATCCGGGCAACCCGGAACAGGGCCTGGAGCGAATAGTTCGCCTTGAGGACCTCGTATCCCGCCCTTTCGAGAACGATCGAAAGCACTTTTAACACCTCGGGGTCATCATCCACGATCACGATTTTCTTTTTGAGATTCGGCGCGTTCATTTTTGGTCCTTGTCGTTGGTGCCTGCAAGGTATCGGACACCCGTTGGGAGAGCAGGCGGCTATCTGTCGGTTTGGTAATGTAGCTCGGTAATTTTCACCAGCATCGTTCACATTCACCCCTGCGCCTATCAACCTCGGATGTTAGCAGGAGCTCCAAGGTGCTTGGTACGCATTATCAGTGCCATCCTCCAGGTTTCACCCCTCCCGGGCATGCCCGGTCCCGCCAATCCCGTCTGTGCCTTTAATTTCGCAGAAAACCGAGCTCAGCCGCTTGCGTAAATGGTGTAGTGTCCCCCGCGGCCAACAGTTTCATGGACACACTGAATGGTGCCCGGAGCCCCGGTCGTCCACGTTGGGGATGCGAGCGTGTACATGCAAGCTGTTTTGGTCCACCGTCGGCTTTGCTGTTACCATTTCATTTTTCTGGCCTTTTGGTACACAAGCGGCAAGCCATGACCGCGACGCTGCCAAGATGGTGCAGCAAATCGGAGCCAGAGGAAAATGAAGAAAATGAGAATCCCCTTGCCTCCATCAAGGCGCATGGGCGACCTCCTGGAGAGGTTCTGTGCCATCGCTGCCGAAAACTGACAATAAAGGCAACTAAACAATGCGATTGTTGACATGAGGATCGTTCATCCTTATTTCCGTGAGTCGAGAGTGCATATCAGAAGCTGCTGCAAACCAAGACCGCATCTGCAGGCTGGCTTCTCAGCTTTGGGAAGACGCAGGTTGCCCGGAGGGACGGGATGTGGAAATCTGGCTGAAAGCGAAAACACACCTTCTTGCTTTCCAGGGACCCGAGACGGTGAAGGTGCCGACCGTCGATCCAGCCGAGGCGCCTGGTGCGGTGAAGGCGTCTGTGGCCACGGTGGCTGAACTGGACTCGGCTTCCATCTTGGAAGCGATCCGGGTCCGTGAGTCAACCCTCACGGACGTCATGAAGAAAATCCTTGAGCCCAGGCCCTCCTCTCATTGGGGAATCAACGAGTGAGTAGTCGAGATTGGCAGGATCGCCGTGCTTATCGCCCCTCATCCACAACACGTTCCACACCAGCAAACGGAGCCCCTTTTCAGTAAATCCTTGACTCTCGCCGATCATCAGGCCACCCTCCGGCCACGATGAATGCGAGCCTTAGGAATTTCAAATCGCCTTTTACCATCGTAGCAACCGCGGCCGTTGGCTGCCTTGCTCAACCCTTGGACGCGAACGGCGCAGCGAACCGAGAGGCCACCAATTCAGCCGCCCTCGTGCCAAATTCCCCGAACATGTCTTCCACGCCGAAGCTGCGGGTGCTAGTTGATCCCCGGATTGAGTTGGTGAGCCTGCTCTTCCGCCTGGCCGGAAACCAGGAATACAACCAAGCTCGCGTCGAGGCTTACACCACAGACGTGGAGAAGCAGTTCGGCAGTTTCCGCAATCATCCGGCGGTCACCCTTGCCAGCGAACTGCGCAATAGCCGCGGTGTGAGCTTCGACGCCTGCATGAGCCTGGCGGTAGCGCTGACGGGCACCGCCGAGCCAGCACTCAAGGTGCCGCTCGAGCCGTGGCCCAACTTCCTGGATGAGCGGTGGACTGTCCAGAGCGCCAGTAACTTCGTCGCGCTCGCCGACCGTTTCGTCAGGGACACCCAATTCGAGAAGTTCATCACGGCGCACCACGATCTCTACCAGACGACTGAATCCCGCATGCAGGACCTTATGGAAAAGGAGGCCCATCTGGACTGGTTTAACAATTTCTTCGGGGAACGCGCGCAGGCTAAATTCACGCTGATTTTAGGAATGCTCAACGGCGGCTGCTGCTACGGCCCGCACTGCCGGGGTGCTTCGGGAAACGAGGAACTCTTTTGCATCCTCGGCGTTTGGGCGACGGACAAACAGGGCCTGCCTGTCTTCGAGAAAGACGTCCTCGCCACCGTCGTTCATGAGTTTTGCCATTCCTATGCCAACCCTATCATCGATCGCCACAGCCGCGAAGTGGAGGCTGCGGGGTTGAAGCTTTTCGCACCTGTTGCCAACCAGATGAGTCGCCAAGCCTATGGCGAGGCCCAGACGATGCTGCGTGAGTCACTGGTGCGTGCCTCAGTCGTGCGGTATTTGCGGCATTATGGCGGCTCGACCGCGGCCGACCGGGAAATTCAAGACCAGAAGGGCCACGGCTTTCTCTGGATGCAAGAACTGTCCGACTTGCTGGGACAATATGAAAGCCAGCGTGCCGAGTATCCCACGCTCGAATCCTTCTCTCCGCGCCTGGTGGCCTTTTTCAACGATTATGCGGAGCACTTCGCCAAGCAGCAGGCGGATTTGGATACGAAGCGCCCGAAAGTGGTTTCCCTGGTGCCGGCCAACGGCGCTACCCAGGTTGACCCGGCAGGCACAGCCATCCAGGTCGTCTTCGATCGGCCTATGCGGGACGGTAGTTGGGCCATGTGCGGCGGTGGACCACATTTTCCCGAAACGGCCGGCAAGCCCCACTATGACGCGCAATGCACCACCTGGACGGCCCCAGTGAAGCTCAAGCCGGATTGGGAATATGAGTTCAGCCTGAATGCCGGTCAGTACCAAAGTTTTCAAAGCCAGGACGGTGTGCCTCTGGCCCCGGTTTTGGTAAGCTTCAAGACCGGGCCAGCGGCGCGACAGTGATCTTGACTTTCGGCCACTGCTGGGGCTATACACCTGCACGATGCGATGCATTTCTCCTGCGCTTATCGGTTTTTTGCTCGCCTGCTCCGCGTCGGCCTCACGCGCGGTGGATCCCATCCCCGAATCGGAGCAGGCGGCCCTGGGTGGTTGCGGTGGCTGAATTGGACTCGGCTTCCATCTTGGAAGCGATCTGGGTCCGTGAGTCGACCCTCATGGAGAAAATCATTAGGTCTAGGCCCTCCTCTCATTGGGGAATCAACGATTGAGTAGTCGAGATGGGGCATACGCTCCATGAAAGCCGGAGGATCTCCGGCGAGTTTCTCTCGCCAGACCGGAGGGACCTTCACCCTCAGATGCACACAGCTTCACGAAGCGCATCCGCGTTCTGTTTGACTTGGAAGGAGCCGGACTGAGGTGAGGGGCTTTAAACGTGGCTGTGAAAGTCATGGTTTAAAAGTCACCGACTCCTTTTCAACCATCGGTTAATCTTCTGGGCGCAATCTGACCGTGAGACGAAATTGGTGTCCGTTTCGTACGTCGAAGTGCAGCCGCGCTCCAGCGTCCCAATCTCACGGCCTATGTCTTCCTTGGTGCGGTTTACACCGGCGATGCTGTAGCGGCGGCGCAGCTCTTCGGCAAATGTTTGATCGATCAGGCCGGGAAGGCCGGCGCACATCCGGTGCGCCTCCAGCGGCCTGAAAAAAACGAACCCGGTGAAGACATCCTGGTATTGTAAGCGAGTCCAGAAGAAGGGAAAATAGTCGAACCTGTCCTCGCCGAATGGAGACCCCTGGAAGTTGAAACCGAGGTTCGGGTTTCCAGCCAAGGCAAACGCGGCATCCCATCTGCCCTCTTGCAGAGCGGTAATGCCTACCCGCGCACTAGACGTGGCTGACACCAACCTGACAGAATTGATCATCACGTTGGCCACCTTCCCCGGGAAGGCCTCCATCAGGAAGCCTCCGGTGTTTTCCTCCGGCGCAAAGCGGCCGTTTCTCAGGTGGGGAAAGGCGTGGTGATAGTTCATAATCACCAGGGCCTTTTTCCGCCCCGTGCCTTGCTGGATCTTCTGGAACCTGGCGATGATGTTCTGGGCCTCGATTTTCTCCCGATCCTGCTGGTCCAATCGGGCCCAGCTTTCCTTGGTCGCCTCCGCCCACCGAAACTCTATATCTGAGGGATGAAAATGAAGCCGCCGCTCCTTGGGCAGCGAGCAGTTCAGGTAATGTATCTTCCGCAGAAACTCGAAGGTGATCGGCCTCGCCCAAAGCGGCTCCGGCGCATAGAAGTTCTGAGCGAGGTACCGCAGGCTGTCCTCGACCTGACGATTGGTGAGTTGATCATTCATCAGGAACGATTCCACGTCGGGCTCCAGGGCTACGGTGCCGATCTCGGTGAAGATGTCTCCCGCTTGCCCCTGGAACCGCGGGTCGGCCAGCAGTTCGTAAATCATCTCATATTGCGTGACCTCCGGATGGACTCGCTCGCACAGGATGATCATGTCGTACCGCGCGAACAGGCTAAAGATGTAGTCCACCGGGGCCTGCTTCTGCCCCTGGAGGAATTGCCCATACTCCTGCACCGCCCTACCCCGCGGGCGCAGCGCCTCCCAGCCTGCCAGACTCAAGACGCCAACGCTCATGACCACACCTGCGACACACAACGCTCGCCTCTTCGCGTCAACGTGTTCAGCCGACCGCCGTTGCCGCGGTGCGCGGGCTCGCCCCCAAGCCACTCGGAGAACCCACACGCCAAATGCCGCACAGGCAAGTCCGAAAGCGAGAAGGCCTGTGCCCAGGACGACAGGGTTGTAGGGACCGTGGCGGACGTGCGGATTGCCGCCAAGAAGAAACACTCCTCCCCAACCGAGGCTGATGAGGCCAAGACCCAGGCACAAACCGCCCACGATTGTTCCAAGGACACGCACCCACACCGGACGCTTCCGGCCCGCTTCACCACCGCCAAGCCCCGCTCCGGATTCGGAATGCGCGTTCATCTTCTACTCGTTTATGATCTCCATCACGATTGTTCGGCTCATTCGTATGGCAATTGATCAATTGGAACACCGACGAAATCAGGCTCCGGCATGGCCGACAATTTGACGGCTTTGATGGTCTTCAGACCGCCGATCAAGGCCTTGCATACTCGATGCATGCCGTCCATAACGCGCCCTTCGGGATCGATGATTATTGGGTGACCCAAACTCGTTTCATTGATCAACTTGGCGTGTTCCGCGACTCGTCGGCATGTTGGTTCGTTGCCATCACGGGCGAACCAGAAAATCTCGTCGAGTTCTCGAATCTTTTCCAGAGGCAAATCAACCGGCTTTTGCGCCGACGTGAGACGGAGCAACCGGTCCACGTCCCAAGCCAGCAATCCACGCGCTGAATTCCGAATGTGATATTGCTTTCTCATTCCGTCGCCAAAGACCATACAGGGTCGTGTCAAGCATACTTACTCCGGGTCATCGGATTCGTGCTGTTCAAATTCACGTAGAGCACCGAGGCCGCGGCGTTGAGCAGGCAGAACAGCAGCAGGACCAGCGCAGTTTGAAGGTGGACGCGCATAATTAACTCTTTGGAATATCAACTCATTTGTAACCAAAACCTGGCCTTCCTGGCAAGCCAAAAATGGCCATCGACTGCAAGGGGTGAACCAAATCGCCTTTGGCCAGGCGGGAGCCGCTGGAGCCTGGAGTGGTTGACCCAGGGACGACAGATGACCTTCTATTCAGGCGTGACGACTTCGACCCTGCCAGGCAACAGTTCGAGGCTATAGAAGCTTCTCCACTTTCCACGGCAATCCTGATACGCCATGCACTCAAATCCTTCGGTTTTCACCAATACGGCCTTGTGCTCCATGGCCGAAGTAGCTTCCCCAACTGGGACCTCGGGCTTCTCATTCATGCTCTTTCAGTAACCCTTAAGGCAAGGCTTGACTAGCCATATTTTGCGATTTCATAGCTCGTAAACAAGGCCCGCATCACCTGCGGGCTCCGCTAGCCAGGTGGAGCCTGAGAGCCATCCCCACTAGTTCAGGACGAGTGGGCGCCTTCTTTATGGTGTTTGCGCAAGTGCCGGACTGATTTGGTTGGTGATTTGGATTAAAGCTAAGGAATTTGTCGTTGGGGCTATCCAGGTGATGGATTGACGAAATGCGCAAGACCGCTGATTTTCCGGGTGCGCGAGCACCTAATTAGCGCATTGACGGAAATCTGCAACTGTGTGCAGGCTGTAGATGTTCTGAAATGCTCAAAGCCAACACGTCGGCAGAGCGCGGCATCCCCTCAGGAAGTCGGGATGTTTTTCGTCACGTGGCAAAACCAATAGCTGCTTGAAAAAACACCAAACATTGCTCGTTTCAGTGTTCACGGCGGTCGCCCTGTCGGCGCCTCTTCACGGTGGTCAAGTATTTCCCATCGTCACCAATGACACAATGGCGATGGGATTCAGCGTGGCTTGCGCCGGCACGAACTATTTGGCGGGCATCAAGGGAGATTTTGTAACCAACAGTGAGTTTCAGATTACTGCTCAGCTTTTCAACCCTGCTGGGACGCCGATTGGCGGGCGCATCAATCCGGTGCCAGGACACACCGAAGGAAACGGAAATCCGCTCTGTCCCTTCGTCGCGTCTTCCGGCACTAATTTCCTGATGGTCTGGCCGGATGACTATTTGAACGGTCCTTACAGCAGCGTCAGCGGGCAGATCATCAGTCCATCGGGCGGTTTGGTGGGTGGTTGGTTTGCCCTCACCACCAACTCTCAACAGGGATTTACCACCCCTGAACCGGTGGCTTATGGTGGGGGCGAGTATCTTGTGGTGTGGGATGATTACAGAAATGGGAATGTGTCCATTTATGGCCAACTCGTTTCGGCAAATGGCGCGCTCGTGGGCAGCAATATTCTGATTTGCGCTCCGTTCAACGGCGCACAGGATGAGCAAAGCGCTACGGTTGCCTTCGATGGCACGAATTTCCTGGTGACCTGGTTCAATGTCATCGCCGTGAACAGCCAGAACATCACCTACGGGGCATTCGTCTCCCTCTCGGGAACGGTGGGAACTCCGTTTGCCATCGGCCAGACCATTTCAGCCGAGCGGAATCCTCTTTATACTGTTTTCAACGGGACAAACTACTTTGTGGTCTGGAACTTCTCCTCCGGAACGGAGGGGAGCATCTATGGGCGGTTTGTAACGCCTTCCGGGAGCTTCATCGGCGGTGAATTTGCGGTTGAAACCAATGTGAATAAGCCGTTGCCCGTTCTGGCCTTCGACGGCGCGGATTATCTATTTTGTAGCGGTGTGCAATGTCAATTTCTCAACCCGAGTGGCCAGCCAGTGGGTCCGCAATTCACGCCGTTCTCGGCCCAGGGAAATGAAACGCCCATGAGCACCACCGCCATTTATGACGGGAAGCAATTCGTGTCGGTCGCCACCTTGGGTTCGGAAACCAATGCCGGAGTTTACGGTGCATTCATTCCCGCCAGCACCACACCGCCGCAGTTCGGCCACGGTGCGTCCTACAGCAACCGACAATTCTCACTGTCCCTCACCGGCACGCCGGGCATTAGCTACGCCATCGAGATGGCAACCAACTTGGTTCCGGTCCGTTGGGCATCGCTCGTCACCAATTCGCCGACTAATGGCACTTTCAGCTTTACCGACACCAGCGCAACCAACCGCAGTCGTTTTTACCGGGCGGTCAAAGAGTAGGCTAACTTTGACGGGTGCCAACTCGCGCAATCCACCTGAGCAAGTCAGATCAGTCAGATCGGTCCGATCGGTCAGATGCGTCCGAGTCTCCGTTGCCCACCGCGCCTTCCCTCATCCTTCATCCTCACCAAGTCCAACGAACCTTCGACCGCAGAACCGGCGAGCTAAATGGCTCGCTTTCCGGTTCTGCTCGTTTTACTTTGCTGCTGACGGATGATGAACAACTTGCGATTATCGATTCCAGTCACGGGCGGGTCGCAATATACACATCACCCATGAGCCCGATACTTGCCAGCCCCGATTTTACCGGATTCAAAGAGGGGATGCTGCAATTTTATTCATGGCTTATAACGGCAGCCCTTTCCCTGGTTGCACTTATTCTTGTTTTTTGGCGACGAACCCGGGGAGCGTCCATACCGTTCGCGCTTGGCAGCATGTTGGTTTTTGTGATCAGCGGTTTGGCACTGGCATCATTTGCCTCAGCAATGCATTATCATGGCGAATCTATTTGGCAGGCCGGCGACAACATTTGGAGGGATATGGTTGTATTTTTTGCGCCGCTTGTTGTTGCCTTAGTCGCTTTTTGCGTGGGTCTGCGCTCCCGGAAAGTTGATGCCCCCAAACCGAACATGAAAGAGACAAATTCGGCAAAGGATGTCAGTCCATAAAACGCAAATTCATCCTCGGCCTCGCGCTCTCTTTGGGCGTCGAATCATCAGCCCGGCAGCCAGTCTCGACGGGCCCCGAAGGGCGCGGTTGGGGCGAGAGGGCCCATGGATTCCAGATGGCGGCATCCTTGGATGCCAGCAATGGAATCATCCATGGCTGGATTCGCAACGCACCACCAATCATTGATATATTCCCGAATGTTGTCGAAGCCATACCATCCTTGGTTATGAGAACGCTGGATGTGGTGCTGGCGGAACCCGACTCCAGCTCCTCCAACTCAAGCAGCCATGAAACCCAAACTCATCATCCTCTGCCTCGCGCTCGCTTTGAACGGGAATTGCCATGAAGTTGGAGATGCCCCTTGCTTGCATCAAAAAACCTGATTGAACCACCTTGGAGTGGCCGGTTTTGAAGTCCCCACGAGTGGCCGGTTTTCAACCGCCCGGTGACATGGGGGGGGTCACGATGGGCGGATTAAGTTGAGTGGAGAAATAAGCGAATGGCGGGGAGAACCCTCTCCCCGCCATGCGCGCAACGGTCACTCAAACCACCGACGAAACCCTACTGCTGGACACGGAAGAACATGGACGCCCCGGTGGTGGGGGTGGTCCGGTAGAATGGGGCGTTGGCCCCGGGCACGGGCGCGTAGGGTCCGGCCACGTTGGTGGAATAGAGCAGCGTCCCGGCCTGCCAGCTTAGGTCGAAGTTCGTTCCGGACAACTGGAAGTTCAACCTAACGGGTCCGTAAATGTTGAAACTCTGGTTGAATTGGCCGGCACCATAGACGCTGACCGCTTCATAGCTGGTTAAGGGCCGGTTCCAAATCCCCAGATCATCAAGAGTGTAAGCCCCATTCACGCCGTAGCTGAGGGTGGGATCCTGGCCGAGCGTGACGTCGTAGCCGGAATCGAGGGTGCCCAGGCCGACAATAGACCAAGAGCCCGCCAGTGCACCATCCACATACACAGAGGCCACTTGGAGCCCGCGGTCAACGATTCCCACGACATTGTGCCATTGGCCATTGTCCGTCACGGGGCTACCGGCAAAAGGATCCCGGATGTAAGTCGCGTTGTTGGCGGTGCTCACAAGCGAACACTCGATCTTGCCGGTATCGTCGGTAAAGACCCAACCAGGTTGATAGGTCGAGTTGACGGAATTGCCGATCATGGGCAGGTCGTTGGGCAAGCCAGTGTATTTGACCCAGAAGGAGACCGAGAAGCTATCGCTGGTGTCGAAAACCAGAGTGGGGGACGAGTTGAGATAGACGTAATTGTAAATGTTGCCGGCGGTGTCAGTGTCGAGAGCGACTGCATTAGAGCCGATACGCCCGGTGACGAGGGTGGGCGTGCCGCCGACGATGCCATCGTTGCCATTGCCGGAGGAATCCGGAAAGTTACCGGAGGAGTTTGTAGTGTCGAAGGCCAGGTGCGACACCAGACCGTTGGTCAGATTGGCAAACGTGGGCGGCGGCATCACCGTGAGGGTTGCCGCGGTAGTATTTGTGTACCCCACCCCGTTGGTAGCCCACAGCACGTAGCTGCCAGCGTCGGTGAAATAGACATTGGTCAGCGACAATGTGGCGCTCGTTGCGCCCGGAATGTTCACCGCGCCTTTCTTCCACTGGTAGCTCACTGGCAGGCTGCCTTGGATTGTGGCAGACAGGGTGGCCGTGCTGCCGACGACGACCGTCTGATTTAATGGGTTGCGCGTCACGAATGGCGCTGTAGTGGTACCGTACGCGCCAGCAGCATACAGGCTGTAGATCTCGAGGTCTGATAAGGTCCGAGGATAGACCGCCACCTCATCCATGAGTCCATTGAGGGACGGATCCCCGTTGCCCGAGGTGTTTCCGGACAGGAGGAACGGTGAAGTGGAGCTGCCATAGCCGCTCGTCGCCGTTGCGGTCGCGGTGGCAACGCTCTGGCCGTTGATATACAGGTTGAGGTTAGTGCTGTTCCCAGAGGCGGCAAGGAAGTTCCAGTCGCCGACCGTAATTGCACTGCCCACAGTGTAGTCTATCGAGCCATGAGGGGTCCAAAGCTCAATCGTCGTCGTGTTCAGAAACCGGAATTCGACCACGTCGTTCTGGCCGAAGAATCCCCCTTGCGTGATCACGCCAGGATTGATCCACCCGCACAGGGTGAAATTGGTCCGATTATTCAGCAGGCTGAGACCCGGACTGCTCGAGGAGGAGGTCGTGCCGTCAAACTGAACGGCGTCGTTGCCGGCCTCGAAGCCAGCAAACTCCGGAGGACGAGGTCCCGGCTGACCGACAGTCACACCTCCTACATGGGTGGAATCATACCCCCCCGCATAGTCAAAAGCGACTGTGCCATTGGTTTCGTTCAGCCGCCAGTAGGCGATCGGTCCATCGTTTACGACGCTCTGCTCGTAACTGCCAGCCTTCGGCACGATCAGCGTGAGCGTGGCAGTAGAACTGAGCACGCCACCGGCCACATTGGTGACGCCGACCGCGTAAGCGCCTGCCTGAGCAGCGGTGCAATTGGCGACGAAGAGCGTGGCGTTGGTGGCACCCGGCAGGTTGGTGCCGGCATGCTGCCATTGGTAGCTGAATGGCGTGGTGCCGCCAGCCCCCACGGTGAATGACCCCGTGCCACCGCTATAGACGAATCGCGCCAGCGGCTGATTGGTAATCGTCGGCGGGACAGCGGGATTGATTGTCACAACGGCGACCTGGCTCGTGACCGCGCCATATGCGTTAGTAACGATCAGGCTATAGCTCCCAGAATCGCCGATTGAGGCGGCAGCCTTGGTGTAGGTGAACGTCCTCGCTCCGGGGATATTCGTTCCATCCTTCATCCACTGGAAAGAGAGCGGAGGCTGGCCGTAGGCATCGGACGTGAGCGTGAACGGAGTTGTCGTATAGATCGTGCCAACCGGCGTCTGGGCCGGCGGATCAATCAGCAGGATGGGCGGGTTCTGGGCCGGATCACCAAAGCCGCCTAGTGCATGGGTGCGAAGCTGGCCTTCCGTCAAGGTCGAGGGGTAAATCGCCGCCTCGTCCACCAAGCCGCTGAAGAAGCGCCCGGAGCTGCCGTCGGCGGCCACTTGGGTCGTGCTGGCAAACGCCTGAACTGGGTGACTCACAACGTTGGTTGCCGAAGTCCAGTTGGTGCCGTCATACATGTAAATCACGGCCTGGGTTGGTGCAACAGCCAGCGCGGCGTATGTCCACACTCCATCCACCGGCATGAGACCGGAATCCCAGCCGTAAGTATTGGCCTGATCGCTCCAATGGTAACCGAGATCGCCGGTTGTGCTGTTGAAATCAAGTCCCGTCGCGGTTCCGGAGCCGCCTCGGTGGAACAGGATGCCGGCATAACTGGGTTGGGTGCCGCTGGGGTTGATCCAACATTCCAAGGTGACTGTGTTGGTGTTGAGATTCAGTGGCGGTATGGTGACAACACCGTTGGTCCCACTGGGTTCGAAGACGGTGTTCGTGGCTTCAAAGCCAGGGTAAGTGGGGCCATCGAGGTCGGTCGTGGTGGTGCTCGAGTAAGTATAGCTGCCATTGACGCTCGGACCAAGGCTGCCGGAGTTGGCGGCCACCGGGAGGATGTCAATTGGTTCATCCAAACGCCAGTAGCCTACGGGGTTTGCGGCAAGAATTTGCGCCGCGTAGCCGGATGCGTTGGTGGTCGCAGCGTCGTAATGAGCTTTGACGTCGCTGGGAGCCAGGGCCGAGGCGTAAATGGCGACTTCGTTCATGGTGCCATCCTGGGGAAAGCCAGCGTCGTATCGCGTTCCGATGCCAATAGCCTGGGCGGTATTGGGGGTGAAAGTGCCGCTCCAGGGGGTACTGCCCACCTGTTGGCCGTTCACATAAAGCAGGACATTCACGCCATCCACAACGCCGACTACGTGGGTCCAGTTCGCCGTCAGCAAGCCGGCGGGGCTGACAGCCGCCTTCGTGCCGGCGGAGCTGTAAACTCGGAAATAGTACCCACCATTCACGTACCCCCCACTATAGCCGTCGTCCGCGTAGAAGAGCCAACCCAGACGGGGTGTCGGCGTAAAATCAGTCGAAGAAAATGGACACGTTAACGCGCCGGGGGAGGGGTTGGGCTTGATCCAGAACTCGACCGAAAACGGAGGGTTGGGATTCAAGGTCGGGGAATTGGGCACCTGCACCCAGGCTCCGCCCGTGAAATAAGTGGCTGTAGAACCGGCCAGAACTCCGGCTACTCCACGGGTGAAGCTCCCGGTGTAAGTGCCGTTTTCAGCGGTGCCTGCCGTACCCAGGTTCGTGGCCATTAAGGGGGCTGGTGTTATGACCGGCGTTTCGCTGAATCGCCAGTAACCGGCAGGCCCGTCGGCGAGCACGGTAGATTTGTAGTCGGCTTGGGCGGGCAGCACTGCGGCACCCAATACGAGCGCGCCAAGGGTGTATGCACGGAGGTATGGTTTCGTCGGGTTGTTGATGGTAGGTTTCATAGTTCGTTTTTTCGGTTGCGGTTTTCGCGATCCGAGCGCTTCGGCAAAGGCGGGGATGGGCACCGCCTTCGCCGCGCACGCCAAGTTAAACCGAGCATAGGGTTTCCTTCCCAATCTGGCAATACCAAATTTGGGCGGTTGGGGGTCCGGTTGTCCTCTCCCCGACCCTCTCGCCGGGGTGCCAACGATCAATCGCGTTCCTCCCCAGGGGATGTCCTCTTCGGCGGACAACGGGGTGTGGCCGTATTCATCGCGAAAGCGCTTGGACACACCCTTCTTGCGCTTCTTCACGTTGCCTGCTTCGATCACGATATCGTGGTCGTAACGTTCGCCGTCCACTTCGATCTCTCCGAATCCAAGGGCAAGGGGTTCCGGTTTGCAGTTCCAGATCGCAGGACCTGACAACTGAGTAACCTGTGGTGAGCATATGCAATCCAACACCAGTTATTCCAGCTACGCTTTCAACGCAGGGAATGCCGTGATTCGAAATCCCAATGCACACCGCTTTCCGGGGATGTTCCCTGGTATCATGGGGAGCAAGTTAAGTTCCATCGCAATTCCGGCCAAAACGGTCTTGGTTGAGGAATTCCCGGCCCTGAGTGGCTATTCCTGGCATCACCCTTCGCCTCCAGGGGAAGACAGTTACAACAATGCTCCGAATATGCTGAGCTTCGTCGATGGCCATGTCAGTTACGTCAAAATGTATTGTGGCTCGAACAACCCCTCGCAAACCCTCCAGGTCCCATTTGTCTTCAACCCGCCTACCGGATACGATTACGAGTGGAGCGGGGACTGAGTGCGCCGACGCGACCCGAAAGCAAGCTCAGGATTCCGGACGTGGTGGCTCAGACGGATACGTTACCGGGTTGGAGACTTTTTGTCGGTGTGCACGTTCTGGGCTTTGGTGAGCAGTTCCTTTAGGTCCACCGCGGCAGCCAGATGCGTGTCGCTGTGCTGCTGGTCGTATTTCCTGCCCACTTCCGGCACGTTGTAAAGCGCCTCGATGGCATTCTCGATCCCACTCACCAGCTCCGGCAGCACATTGGCGGCGTGAACCAATTAGGCGTGGTCGGTGGATGTCCTATTGCCATCCAGGACAATCAATCACGTAAGCGACGGTTTCTTTGCCGCACCATCCAACACCGCTTCAGGCCGGGTAAGCCCCCGGCCCGTAAAAAGCCAGTAAAAAGGCTCTTGACATGCTCCCAAAGCGCAGTATGTTGAGGTATGATCTGGCCTGCTTCCCTGGGCGGCTTCCAAGGTGTCCCTCTCTAGTCCGGCTGAATTCAAAGTCTAAACCATGAACTGCTGCATAACCGCAGCAGATACGTCTATGAATATATTGCTGCAAAACAAAACGACATTCAGCTACGTGACCGACCTTTCCACGTGGACGAGGCAACGCGAAAAGGCGCACATGTTTGAAACAGGGCTGGACGCCCTCTTTTTCTGCTTCAACCGGCATCTTAAGAACGTGCAGATTCTGGGCGAATTCGCTAACCCGAGAATGAATTTCACGGTTCCAGTGACGGACCTCGGGGGCGGGTGATTTCTGGGCCGCTTCAGGTTGAGAATGCCCATTTTGTGAACTCTTACCAAAACCCATGCGACCACGCCATGATCCTGTTGAGGAGATTGAGGGCTGGCATTATGGAGGCTTAAACGATTGACCGCAGCTTACCCAGGTCACGCCTGGATAAAACGATCGTTGCTGCCGCTACCGTTGACGGGTCGGCGCAACGGTCCGCAACACACCCGCCAACAACAAATCAAATTATGAATACATTGACACGTTGGAATCAGTTGAAAGAACTGGAAGCCCTGCGACAGGGTCTGGGGAGCCTTTTTGCCCGCTCCCCGGTCCACTTAGCCGAGGGCCAGGAGGAACAGATAACGGTGCCCGAATGGGCTCCGTTGGTGGACATCAGCGAAGACGACAAGGAGTACCTGATCAAGGCCGAGTTGCCGGAAGTGAAGAAGGAGGACGTGAAGGTCACGGCGGAAGAGGGCACGCTGACAATCATGGGCGAACGCAAATTCGAAAAGGAAGAGAAAGGCAAGAGGTACCACCGCGTCGAACGCGCCTACGGGAGCTTCGCACGCAGCTTCTCGTTCCCGGATGACGCCAACCCCACGAAGGTCACCGCGGAGTTCAAAGATGGCGTGCTTACCGTCCATCTGGCCAAGACCCTGAAGGCCAAGCCGCAGCACATTGAGGTCAAGGTTGCCTGAGTGAACTGTGTGCGCATCGTCTGATCGAGACGCGGGACAGCCGCCAACCTCAACAACGAAGAAGATGATGAAAACATTAGCCGGTTTGTGGATAGACCATCGGGAGGCCGTCATCGTGATTCTCTCAGACAAAGGGCAGGAGACGAGGCGGTTAACATCCGACGTGGAAAAGCAACTCCGACGCTCCGGCCGCTCCCCAACTCGGGCTCCTTTCGAGTCCCAGATGGTTCCGGCGGACGATTCCCGTGAGCGACAATACGCGGGGCATCTGGCGAATTACTACGACGAAGTCACTTCCAGCCTTCGCACGGCCGAAGCCATCCTGATATTTGGCCCTGGCGAGGCCAAGGGCGAGCTAAGGAAGCGCATTGAGAGGAACAAACTCGATCTGCGCATCACCTGCTTCGAAACGAGCGACAAGATGACGGAGCGCCAAATCCTGCAAAAAGTGCGCCAGCACTATTTTCCGTCTCGCGCAACCCTACCCCCTGGCACAAGAAGCAAGCGGTGACTGCGAAGTCAGCAAATTGAGCACCATAGGGCGCAATCGAAGTTTCGTTCCAGGTCCACTTCATGCCGGGGGTTTCAGTCTGGTCGAACTGCTGGTGGTTATCGCCATTATCGGCATTTTGGCTTGCCTGCTGCTCCCCGCTCTTTCGCGGGCTAGGGCTCAAGCCCAAAGCATCGCCTGCAGGAACCATCTGCGGCAAATTGGTTTGGCGTTGACGACGTACGCTTCAGACGCTCGTTGCTACCCTGTTTTTATGGGGGACTCGTATCCTTATCAGACCTGGGCTGACCGGTTATACCCGTATTACCCACTAAGGAGCCTCGAAGTGCTGCCCGAACACTCTGAGAACGGACTTACTATCATTAGGAATTGTCAAAGGTCGGCTCATGTGGCACATTGATCCACCCTTGAAGCCATGATTGATTATTCGCACAAACCCGCAGAGCTTCAGGCTACACCATGGAAGGCTGTGCGGTTTGGCCTTCGCCTCGCCAACAGCTATCTTGGCGTAGGTTTGGTCGGTTGGTTTTACGCTCTGTGGGCGCTGATCGGGTTGGTCCTCTGTTTGGTTTTCATTCCCATAGCAATCATGGGAAAGGTGCACGCTTTCGAGAAGTGGTTGAATCCAATCGGGTTGTACGGCTTTGTCGTGCCTATGGCGGTTCTGGCGGCAGCAGCATGGGCCGTAAAGCTTTTCTCAAGTGTGCTTTGGTGTGCCATCCCAGAGCCTCTGATGGCAAAGTTCCTCGCCCTTGCTTCAGCGATCGGCAGGCTCTGTGCCCTTATTGGGGCTGTTTACCTTTTGCTTCGAGGCGGACCCTGGGGCAAAGGGCTGTTACTGCCTGAAGTCGTCGCCTGTTCGGGAATCGCTTGGTTAGGGTTGGTCGCCGAATGGGAATTCATCCGAACTTTGCAGCACGAATTTATTCCGGCGGCGAATCTGGCTGAATCTTCGGGCGGGGTGGATAATGCGGGGGAAAACGCAGCCGAAGCCGAACGTGTAACGGAGCAACCAAAAGAAAGCATTCTCAGGCGAAACCTAGGAGAATGGTTCCAACGTCGATTTCCGAAAGGCTATAAGTTCGTAGTTTGGATTCTTTTGCCCTTGGGTTACGTTGCAGTATCTTCACTCGGCAGTAATGGAGATCTTCGGGCCGTTCCGGAGGCGATTCTCAGGCTGGCAGTCATCGCTCCGGCAATTCTTCAGATCTTCTGGAAACCAGGCGACAAGATCGATAGACTTATTGATGCATTTTCACCGACAACCGCGCAGGAGAATGTCCGCTCAACATGATCCGCGCCATGGTTGGTTCTTGAAAGTATGCACAAGATGACCTGCTACAGGTACCGAATTTGGATCTGCAAGGCCCCTTCCTGGCATTTTGATACTAGCAAACACAGGATCAGAGGCTGGCAGTTTCATAAATGCGCTGGTCAAGTTGGTGCAGCGTGCAAACGCACTGTTGCTGATGCTTCTAACGCCGTTACCTATATAGCTCCTCCGATTCGGGAAGGACTTGGATAAGAGCTTTGACGCCAGACGTGAGTTGGCGTGCGTTAGCGTCTTCGGCAGATGGAACAACTTTCGCAGGGGTGGGTTCTGGTGGGGTTTACGTTTCTCGACCTCCGTCGCTGGGTATCCTGTATTCGAACACGAATGCGGTGGTATCTTGGCCTTCACCCGCCTGGGGGTTTAAACTGCAACAGAACTCCAATTTGGTCACGACGAACTGGAGCGATATAGCCGGGGTGGTGATCGATGACCTATTGACCAGGCACGTTGTCATAAATGCACCCAGCAACCACCTTTTCTTTCGCTTGAGGCAGGAGTGATGGGCGGGGCTGATTGTCCCTGATGGTTGGCGTTTTCAAACAAGGTCATTGCGGGTGATGAATTTGATCCTTTCTCTTTTGCCTGGCCGACGACGAAGCAGAGCGAATTTCTCCACCTCATCGGAGCTGGCCAGGTGTTTGTGTGCGTAGTTTTCTGCGTCTCCCTGGGCATCGAATCGGCAAGCGGTCTCGTAATCGCGGCCGTCTTTGAACCAGATCCATAGACCCCAGGGAGCGCAGCGAGTGGAAGCGCCAACAAAGCGAGCCATAGGTTTAGTGGGCTGGAGGCTTTTTGTCGGTGTGGACGTTCTGGGCTTTGGTGAGCAGTTCCTTTAGGTCCACCGCGGCAGCCAGATGCGTGTCGCTGTGCTGCTGGTCGTATTTCCTGCCAACTTCCGGCACGTTGTAAAGCGCCTCGATGGCATTCTCGATCCCACTCACCAACTCCGGCAGCACATTGGCGGCGTGAACCAAGTAGGCGTGGTCGGTGGATGTCGTATTGCCATCCAGGGTGGCAATTCTATCGTCGCCCGGCGTCGAAGCAGATGGCGCGGACCATGAGTAAGGCGAGGTTGCGAAACGGCTTGACCGCGAAAAGGACGGCAATAGTCTCGACAGCATGAACTTGAGAAGTCGCTGCCCGTCGTTCGTCCTTGCCCAGAGCGTTATGACGAAATTGACACTTCGTTTGAGGCTGTCGGTCTTCTACTGCCTTGCTGCGGTCTCGGTCTTGGCCCAGGCCGAACTGAAAGGCACGCCTGCAGAGTTGGCGCTGCTCTTGACGAATGCACCCCGTAGCGTCCTGGTAACGGGCGAGTCGGAAGTGCGAGTTCAGGCCGATCGCGCCATCCTTAGCGTCCAAATCACCACTACTGCTAAAGAGCTGGGGACGGCCTTGAGGGCCAACGAGCAGGTCCGGAGCAAGTTCACCAAGCTGCTGGAGGGTCAAGGTATCGATGCTGGCCAGGTGAAGGCATCGAAGTTCTCATCCACCGAGAAGCACGCTGTATTTGAGCGACAAGGTCAAGAGCCACCGGGTCAGTAATCTTCTGAAGGTGACTGCCCGCAGCGAAAAGGAATTTCAAGTGGAGGCCGATGCGATAGATACTTTGGCGGAGGCACAATATCTTGGAGTGGAGTTCGAGCGGTCGGACAGCGAGGATTTGAAGGCCAAAGCGATCGCCCAGGCCATCGACAATGCCAACCGGCGCAAGCAGGTTTTCGAGGAAAAGCTGGGCTTGAAATTAACGGTAAGAGGATTTTGCGATCCCAGCGGCACTCTGCTTCCAGGTTCGAGGATACAGACGAATCCAACGGCAGCTCGGGCCTATCCACCTCTGGGTCACGCAATTCCGGCTCAAGGAGGATCAAATGCCCGTAACTGTGAGATTCGAGAGGTTGGCTGCGGGCGCTAATTGTATAATTGTTGAAGCAGAAGGGCTTATTGCTGAACG
>Ga0209517_10004109_pt1 | contig 19322 bp, 15 predicted proteins | sample PeaSoiMetSII2010_FD_187695 | JGI IMG/M metagenome (GOLD analysis project Ga0209517, IMG submission 187695) | Peat soil microbial communities from Weissenstadt, Germany - SII-2010 (SPAdes) (version 2) | ecosystem: Environmental > Terrestrial > Soil > Wetlands > Peat | place: Germany...
CCGATCTACCTCCTCTTCGACGTCTTTCTGTTCCACCGCGGTAAGTTACAACGATCGGTGTCTTTACGATTCTTCGAATTCGGGTGAGATAATCCCACATAAACTTGTATGACATTCCAAGCTTCTTTGCCGCATCACTGATCGATCCGGACTCTTCGATGGCTTCTAGAATTTGTGCTCCTCCTTTACCCAACACTCTCTTACCGTCAGCGTTCAGGTAAAGTCGAAAGCGATATTCGAAGCATTTCACGCGGCCCAACATCTCATAATCCTGATCGAGAACACTAGAATTTGCTATGATCTATCTGATTATGTTTTGCTTGCGTTTCTAACCTTAGCAGCCTTGTTGAGATTAGGATGAACGGAGGGCGGGGGTTTTGTTCCCGTGTGATGTTTTACTTGCGTCGTCTGCGTTGTAGTATGTATAGTGATGCTGCGAGTGCTGCGAATGCTACTATTGCTATGTTGCTGAATTCTGGTACAGGTATGTTGGATTGTTGCATGTACACGTTACCTGCAGTTCCGACCTCACCGCCAGTCACAGCTATGGATAGTGTTTGTGAAGCGATTCCAGGGCTTGCGATGGTTAGTGAGTATGAGCCTGGGGTAAGGTACATACCGTATTCTCCGTCGAACGTGTAGTAATTCCATGTCGCACCGTTGGCACCAGTCACACTGACCGTAGCCCAGCTGAGTGGTCTGAAATCGTTCGCCCAGGTGAACGCTAGTGCAGTACCTGAAACGAAACCATTCAAATCAACCTCGAATATTCCACTCGCCTCACCAGACAAGTGTGCGCCGCTGATCTGCCAAACACCTTCCTGCGAGTAAGGTCCAAGGTGATTGGGGGCCATACTATGACCAACACCCCAAGCACCCAGGGCTAAGTCTTCCGTCAAGCTAATGCCTGATGTCGCTGTAGTTCCTGGGATGATATGGTACGACTCACCTAACAGTAGACCGTCGGTCGGGAAGTAGTATTGAGCAAAGTTGTGGAAGATAGCGCACGATCCTAGGGGTTGAGGCCCACAGGAGGATGATGTCTGCGCCGGATTCAATAGGACGTTATATGGTCCGCTGAAACTATTGCCCGCCTCTGGAGTTGCAGAATTGTTGCTATACCAGTTCACGAAGTCAACTTCAGCAGTCCAACCGCCCTGGTAGTCAGGATAACCCAGTATGCCGCTGTTCGGGAAGAAGTCTGCCGCACTCCAGCCTGGCCCTGGGTTCTTGTAGCAGTCAACCTCGAAACTGCACTGTCTAGTCGTTCCAGGTATGATTGGATCTCCAATATATTGGCCCGCATGGTTGTTTTCACCGTCTGGCGCGTCGGTGCCTACACTGGGTATTTGCGGAATCCCTGACATGAGAACATGCAGCAGTGTCGTCCCTCCTGGAATGTAATCGTAGTCGTTCAAGGGGAGTGGTTTTGGTACAACGGGATGAAGTGGACCGAACGGAAACTGTGTGGTCCCGTCTGCAGCTCGAATCTGAGTTCCGGTGCATGTCGCGCTTGCCGAAATTGCTGAGCATGGTCCGTTTCCTGGCGTGTAGACGCCTTCGCTACTGGCCCATTCAGCAACTAGATTTCCAGAATCATCGAACAATCTCACTCTCCCGGACATGTTTGCATCTGTTGGGGTTATCACGTGTTCTTTCTTGAAGAGGACATCAAGAGTGACGTTTACTCCAATCACTAGATTGATTCTAACATCTGCAGTTTGTGTTAGCCCAGCGGAGACTGAGAAGTCTTGGTCCTGAATGTATCCATACGTGAAACCGCGCAAGTCGTATTGGCCTGGTGTGAAGGCGGTAGGAATCGTTTGGTAAAGATTAGGATATAGTGGTGGGTTGAATGGGTCGAGTGGAGTTCCTCCTGGGCTAGCAACGAATAGACTGTCCGTCCAGAGACGATTTTGTCTGTTAAAGACGAACCTCCCTGAACCGTAGCCTCCCACAAAACCGGGACGTTTCAGTTCCTGTCCGAAATATGAACTGTTAGAGTCCTGTGAGAAGATCTGGCCCAGGCTATTGATCGGATCCCATCCGCCCCCTGTAGCGGTTACGTTGTTTTCAATCTGATCTTGGAAGAGTGAAAGCGTAGTTATGGTTGAGGGAAGCTGCCCATTCTGGCTGCTGGATTCATCACTCATATAACCTTCAAGAGTCCCATTGCTGTAGATACCCACATCTATTTCTGCGCCTACCGGCGCATTCGGGAACGGCGCAAAACTCTTTGGGCATCCGGTGCCAAAACATGCGTTCGTGCCCTTTGAAGCGAGGTTCGGGAAACTCGATTTCGATATACCAACCCGGTTGCCCCACACCCACGCTCTGTTTACAGTCGGGCGTTCCCAGTCAATACTGTAGAGCGTGACGTTGAATCCTACTCCTCGAATCATGTGATCGCTGATGCTGGTAGGTGTGCCACTGAGGGTAACCGAGACTTCATCTGGAGAGCTCTGTTGCAGATAACCTAGGGCAAATACGTCGGGAGTGTATGTTCCTGAAGGGATACCGTAGTTTTCACCACTCCAAGTATCATTGATTCCCCAGAACTGAATGTTAGCACGTCCCGTGTTGATGGCTTGGATATTCAGTTTGGCCTTGTCAATATCATCACCACAAGTAGCCGCTGTAGACAAACTTCCAGCGACGAAACCGTTGTGATATTTGATACCATTAGCGGTCGCTCCTTCTCCGCCGTAGCAGGTTGTGGGTTGGACTCCTGCAGCTGACAAGTATGCGCCATTTCCTCCGCCTTTAGAGTAGCCCGTAAAGTAATCGTGCCCTTGGAATGAGAAGGCACGAAATCCTAAGGCACTTTGATTATAGGAGTAGATGTGCCCGTCGGCACCGACTAAGTATCCTGAGATGAAGCCAGCGCCTGTGTCTATTGGGTCTTCGATGAGTGAGCCGAGTTGGTTGTGGAAGTGAACGGTCTTGTTGATCCAACTAGATAGGCGAAGATCAATAGGTAAAGTCACATCTCCGGCCCACTCTTGGGGTGTAACGTCGAAGTAGTATTCTTGGAAAGTAGATCCGTCTAGGGCAGATTGGACATATCTGAACACCCATGCACGTGCGTAATATCTTCCGGGCGTAAGTCCGTTAATCCACGTCGAATATACCTGAGGCACCATTCCGCTCAAGTCTCTCGGCGCTCCATATTCACCTTTCACGCCGAACTCGAAATGGAATGGAGTCGTAGTGCCACCTTGAACGAACCATTGCTGAGGCGGGCCTACGCCTTGAGGATCAGAGGTTAGTTGCCCAAGAGCATAGGTCTCTGACGTGTCGTTAACGTATCCGTTTGAGGCTCCATGGAAGAGCCCTGTTGAGGATTGAATGTTGCCGCCGTATGGGCACGTTGGATTCTGCTTGTTAGGGAACGTTCCAGCACAAACCGTGCTATATTCATGCCAGGGAAATGCGATTTCGCTGCCTAATCTTGGATCACCGCATAGCCCGGCATGACGCCGGTCATAAAACAAAGCCTGACCTCCAGCAACGCACGGGAGAGGAGACCAAGAAACTAAACCTGCACTCGCGTCCGGGATATGTGTTAGTGTTGCTCCCTCATATAGTTCGATTTTGATGTATTCATTGTATGTGGTGGTTGAACATGCTGGGAATGATGATGGTGATGTTTGACATAATGGTAGCTCACCCATCCATGGTTCGTCACCGAACTGGTGTTTCGTGAACACGTTGCCGTGAATGACGGGTCCGGGTTGTAGATAGCAATCGAAATGCAACGATTGACCTCTAAGAATCGTAACACTGGATTCAACAAGTTGTTGCGGAAAACCAGCGGCTTGAGCGTAAATATCGTAGATCCCGGGCGCTAAACCCTCAACCTCATAATGCCCATTCGCTGTGGCATTGAAGTATCCTCGTGCATCAACGGTTGGTAGGTCTGGGCGTTGTTCACCAGTGTAGGGATCAAGTCGTGTATCCATCTTCGCGTAAACTAGACCTGCTTCACCAATCGGCGCACCATACAGCGTAGAATTGTAACCACCATAACGGCAAGTTCCTGTAATAATGGCTGGATCAATCTCGCCTTTCACGAGCAATACTGGCCAGTTCTGGGTTGGGACGAACTGAGTTGTGTTCTCACCTCTGAAGGCCATGCCGAGAATATCATTGTCGCCGTAGAGTAACATTTTGAAGAAGTATCTGCCGGCAACCCAAGGCGCTTGTACGCCATTGATGCGGACATAATACCATTCGTCTTCTGAAGTGAAGTTGATGAATTGATGGTTATAATATCCTGATCCGGTAGCAGAGTTCCCGTTGCAGGTGGCCTGAAACTTTCCAGCCGCACATCCAGCGTCAGCAAAAATAGTGATGAGTGTCCATCCTGGGGCGTATCGGTCCCAGGGGCTTAGTCTGTCAACGTAAATGTTCGCATAATTATTGCTGAGGGTGGAGGTGATTTGAGAAACATCTGGGACACCAAATTCAGGCGGAATCGCGATCATAAGTGCCGCCCAGCCTCTCGAGTCTTGAGTGCTGGTCGAGTTTATCGCAAAAATTAGATCACCGGTAGAGCCGGCAAGAACGGCGCCGAACGGTGCGTAGCCACTACCTTGTAATTGATACCAGGAACTTGCCGGAGCACCTGCAGGGTTACATTGAGAGGTAGAGATTGTACCTAATCCTCCGCCGCCCAACTGTTCCTCGTTATCCCGGCACGGGTAAGGTGATTGATAGCCAGGATAATTCAAGTTCGAGGCAAAGTTTGGAACACCATTATAGGAATTCTCTCCTCCTCCAGGCCAAACATAGCCAATTACGCCCGGCACGTGTGGATCATAATCTAGCTTGTGGAACCTGTAGCCGCCAGTTAAATCTCCTAACGTGAAATGAGCATTTACTGGATTTGCTATTGCGAATGTGCTTATGACGAAGATCGCAATAATCATCGACGCTACATCGCTCTTACGATACAATCCTCAATTCCTCACATTCTCAATTAACAAATTGGCTTTCCTTATGCAAAGGTAAGCATAACGAACATCTCTTGATATTGAGAAACTGCACTTCGTAATCACTTTCGACTCACGACTGGTTGAGCAATGGGTGTCCTTGGTAGTTCAAGATCGAGATCAGCTGCTCGTCTGCGGAGACAATGTTTTGTGGTAGGGGCGCATAGAAGAGACCTGGTGCGTATTGTTGTCCGTCATGGATTACCCACGATAGGAAGTTGGCGAGCGCTCTAGCTTTGTAGATCGTTATGCCCGCATTCTGTGACATGTCTTTGTAGAGTACGATATACGTGGCGGTTACTATCGGGTATGAATCTTGACCTTGAGCGTTGACAGCGTTCAGTAGTACTCCGGGCTGTCCGGCGACTATTGTGGAGTTAGCGGCAGCCCATTCAATGGTTTTCATCGTTGGAGCTACGTAGTTGCCGGCCGCGTTTTTTATTGAGCCTACCGTTAGATTGTTAGCATTGGCGTAGTTGACATCTACATATCCTATAGCTCCAGCCGTTGTCGATACGATTTTCTCGACTCCCGCATTGCCTTTGGCGCCGACACCGTACGCCAAAATGTCGGCAGGCCACTTCACTGAGGTACCGTATCCTATTTCAGTAGCCCAGTTCGGACTTACCGAGGATAGGTAGCTTGTGAATGTGTATGTTGTTCCACCGGCATCAGATCTATGCACGGGCGCGATTAGATTACCCGGAAGCACTATCCCTGGATTGATGGCGGCTATCCTAGGATCGTTCCACTGGGTGATTTGGCCGAAGTATATTCCGACCAAAACGTCTGGCGTAAAATTGAGTATCGTCCCTTTCGGGAGACCCAGCAGTAAGAGATTGTAGGTTATCGCTACACCTCCTAACGTTTCCGGAAATAAAACCAATCCTGATGCTCCCGCAAGTTGCGTATTAGAGAGAGGCACATCTGATGCGCCGAAGTCGATGGCTCCCTGTACTAGCCTTGAGATTTTCGAGGTACTCGAACTATATTTCACTGTAACTGCTGGAGACACGTTCAAGAATTCAGTTGACCACGCTTTGAATAGTGAGGCAGGCAAAGATGCTCCAACGCCAATCCCTGCCCCGCTCAACGTCACGGGAACCACGGGCTGAGTGGTATTGGTTGCTGGTGAAATAGTGCCATTTGCAATCTGCGATGGAGTGCTAGGACCATTGAGTGCTGACGATTCAGCCGAAGATACCAGAGCTGATTGGTTATTCGCACCAGTACTGGCAGTGTATATTTGGTATCCTACAACGCCAACAAGCGTGATCGCTAGGATTACTGCCACAATCGCGTATCGTCTCTTGACTGATCGCTTACCAGTAAGGGTTGACACGCTTCATTTCACCTAAGTGTGCTCGGCGATTCAGCGAAAGAATGATTCGTCTGACGAAGTTGTAGTTGCTGTGCTAGTGCTTGAATTTTGTAGTTGGGACAGTTCCTGTGAAAGCGCAGATCCCGGAAGGGCGACCAGCCCGGTTTTAGGCACGTATTGTTGGCCGGCTGTGAGAATCCATACTATAAAGGCTAGAGTGGCACCAGTAGGTTTACCTTTTGTCACCAGAAACAAATCCATTGCGGGCGGAGTTGGGAAAGCGCCAGTGGCTATGGCTTGATCTACAGAGGTTAGATTCCCGTAGAAGTTTTCGTTCGCATCGATTCTGCCATTATTATTGAAGTCAATTGGAACGACGGCAATTCCGCTTACTTGCTTGCCTGTCGAGTTATCGAAAGCGAATGCAAGGTTAGCGTAACCGATTCCTATTGGATCGCTTTGGATGGCTTGTATCATGCCTGGATCTCCATATACTCCAACCCCTAACAAGTCGTCTTGCGTCTTGCCTAGATACTTAGCCCAAGTGTCAGCAAGCCCAGATGAATCTGAGCGAGTGTAAACGTCAATCTTGTTAACCGGCGAAAGCGGGTTATTTGTCGCCTGTCCCCAAGTCGTCACATTACCGTAAATGAAAATTCCTTGTAAAACTGATTGACTTAACCCATTGGCTAGGAGACTTGCGAGGACTGGGTTATTCGCGTTAACTATGGCAACTGCGCCGGCTCGGGCCACGCGGGTCGGATACGCACCAGAATTAATCTCTATCTGTGTGGCACTTCTGGATACCATGCCGATATCAACTAGGCCTGCCAGCACATCAGACATACCCTTCCCAGCTCCTCCAGCGGAAACTTGAATGTTGACGTTGGGGTTAATGGACTCGTACTCCTGTGCCCAAGTGACCATTAACGGGTATAAAGCGAAGGCTCCGTCAACAACGATCGATGATTGCCCTGACGTTTGATCTACTGCCGGAGTCTGAGACAATTGCATGGAACTAAGCAGCGATTTGGGAATTTGAGCAGAGGTTGTGTTCTGCGTTAAGTTAGAGGCGTAGTAATAGTAAGACCCAGCTGAAGCCAGTGCAATCACAATAATCAGGAGACCTATGAATTTTCTATTCATCTTTATTCAAACTCTGTTATGATAGTAATAGCGCCCCGTATATGACGTATGACATAAAAACATTTGGTATACTACCAATACCACTAAGCGCATGACATAAAAACTTTGGTACACTACCAATATGCGCGAAGAAGACCGAATCGAGGACTCAGATTATTCTAATCGGAATTGTACTCGTAGATTCCGATACTGCTAGGAGCCTTTCTGGATAAGTTCTAGCCAGTTTCCGTCAGGGTCTTTTATGAAGGCTATCTTTGAAGACGATCCCTTTAGCGAGTATGGTTCCATGGCAATCGGAACTCCATGGTCTCGAAGACTGCTAATTGACTGTTGAACATCATCGACTTGCAAGGCGATGTGATCGAAGTTGTCGCCTTCAGCAAGTGTTTTCTTATCACGCCAGTGGGTTAACTCGATTGCGTTGCCTGTTTCGTCTTTCAGGAAGGCGATCTCAGCATTGTTCTCCTTGATCTCTCGGCGGCTGACAAATGTTAGCCCGATACGATTGGTGTAGAAGCCTATTGACTTCTCCATATCGGATACATTGAGACAAGTGTGTAATATCTTCAAACCAATTCTCCTATTCCTTATGCAGTGATGGTTGTGATAATTGTTTGCCCAGAGTTAGACCAACGAGCCTGATTAACTATTTCCAAAATTATGGATGCGAAGCTGCTCATAGTTGAGGCATCGATTAGATCAATGTGATTGAATTAGGTTTTGATTACAGCGCGGAATCTAACCGTTCCGTTCGCAACTTTATCGTAGGCTTGTGTGATTCCGCTCAATGGATATGTCTCTATGATGGGTTTGACCTTTCCCTTCGCGACGTAGTCTAGGGCTTCGTATAGGTATTCACTTCCGTTCTGCTGTGAGCCTATGATTCGGATGCGTTTGCCTATAAGATCGCCCGCGGTGAGTGGGAGTGGGTCAGTCGATACTCCCATAACGACTGCCCGTCCGTCCGGTCGAAGGCCTTTCAATGCGTCGGTTACGGATTGGTATGAATTGCTTGTAGCTAGAAGCACGTCAGCACCCCCTGCTGATCTAAGTTCTTCTCCGTTTGAGACGACGATGTCGGAGCCAAGTTTACTCGCCAATTCTTTCTTGTCGGGTGAATGGGTTACAGCGATTGTTTTGAAACCAGCAGCCTTGGAGTATTGTACAGCTAAGTGTCCTAATCCGCCTATGCCCACCACTGCTATACTTTCATGTGGTTTCGGATCAGCAAACCTGAGACCGCCCCAAACAGTGTAGCCGGCGCAGAATATGGGCGCGGCATGTTCGTATGAGAGACCTTCAGGAAGCAGCATGGTCGAATCTGCGTAAGCCAACATATATTCTGCGTGGCTGCCTTGAGTTTGCACACCCGTCCCCAAGAGCTCCGCGCAGAACATGGGCTTGCCTCTCATACACCATTCACATCTGCCGCATGAAGTTTGCACCCACGGTACTCCGACTCGGTCTCCAATTTTGCGACGCGTTACTCCTTGACCAATCTCAACAATTTCTCCTACGGGTTCATGCCCAAGAGTACGAGGAAATTCTGTTGGCAAGTGCCCGTTGGTGATATGAACATCGGTATAACAGAGACCGCTAGCCCTTACTCTTATCAGAACTTGATTCGTGCTCGGCTTCGGAGTTGGAAGATCTCTTACTTCCCATTTAGCTCCAAGCTTTGGAACAACCGCCGCTCGCAACTCATGAACCTCGTTTGATCAAATCTAAGAACGTACGATATAATCGTCACTAAAGCGATTTCAAGCGCTCGTTCAATTTACCTGCTCTGTCAACGAGACCAATCTAACTTACCTCTAATACGCACCAGCTTGACTAGCTTGTTTGATCATTGACTGGTTTACTCGGAGAAAAAAAATGTGAAGAGACAATTATAGTGCATGTGATTCGCTCGGCTGAATCAGATATCTGGAGAAGCTGAACACTTATTATGGGAATTCGCCGTGGCCTAGTGGTGATCAAGTATTGAGCAATAGTGGCATAACGAAAACTAACGTGATCTCCGTTTCGAAAATGATCAATGCACCGCTTTCGTTTGTGTATGATTGGTGCACAGATTATAGTCCAGATGATACTAAACTAACTCGTTCCAGGGCAAGAAGAATAATTCTGAATAAGACACCTCAACAGGCGATCTATTTGGAGACATTCCGACGAAATGGCAGATCAATGTGTGCGGTGAACATCGTGTCTCTTAGGCGGCCAACGCGATGGCATTTAGACTACGTCGGTCAGGACGCTGATGAGATCGGAGTATATCGCCTAACGAAACAAGGACCCAGGAAGACTAAACTAGATATGCGCTTCAAGGTGAAATACAAAATCCGCGGCGCGCCGACTAGGTCTGAAGATACTAAGCAGACGAGTATAGTCTGGGATAAATACGTCAGCGCCCTGGAAAAAGAGTTTGTAGCCAGAAATCGACGCCGATCACATTGAGCTAGCCGTACCTAGCCAGTGAGATCAATCAGGCGGACATCAGTTCGGTCGAGTCTGATCGATCGCCGCACTGCGATTCCACAGTATCGAATCGATACGGCCCAATCAGTTAATATATCGATACGATACATTATCTGCTGGGATTGGCGAGGGTGCCAAAAGGATTCCAGACTGGTCCGTATGAAGTAATGTTTTACTTGGCAATGAAAGATGGCCCTGCTTACGGGTACCAACTTGCTGCGCGATTCCGAAAAATGACTGGCGGCCACATCAAGGTAAGCTACGGCACAATTTACCCATTTTTACGGCGCATGGAACGAAATGGAATTATCCGCTCACACAAGGACAACGCGTCCGGTCGAGTATATTATCAGCTAACGCAACGAGGAATTGAATCACAAAATAAAATGTTAAGGAAAATCCACAAGTCCCGGAAACAATGGGAGGAGAAACTGTTAGGCATTTTGTCATTGCACGTAGAAGTGTTTGGTCGCAGAGCTCTCACCGAGTTACTCAAGCAGATGAGATAGTGGTGCGCGGAAATTGACAGATAACACCAAAATAGTTCGAATTGTTAATCTATACCGGGGCAATCGAGCTTATGCCAAAACCAAAATTTGAGAATGTTGTCGTCATGGAAGAGACGGCAATTACCGTCCGGGGTTACCGTCGACGAACGACGGTCCCTTCAGGGATATTCAAGTTCTTAGGCCTAAAGCATGGTGACGTAATTCGTTGGACCGCCGTGAATGACGGAACGGTCTTCATATCAATCCAACCAAAAAAATCTAAATCACACGTGAAGTGACGCGATACTATTTCGCGTCTACCTTAGCTTAGCTGAACGCACCTTCGAGGTAGGCTTTAGTCACGGCACTTTTGGGTTGGCTGAAGAAAGATTCAGCGGGGCCTTCCTCAACTACTTCCCCCATGTAGAGGAAGATGACGTTGTCAGCTATTCTTCTTGCTTGACGCAACGTATGCGTAACAAACACGACCGTGTAATCCATGCTGAGAGCCTGCAGTTGTTTTTCCACATGCTGAGCAGATATTGGATCGAGAGCTGAGGTAGGTTCGTCACACAGTATGACTTCAGGATCGACGGCCAAAGCTCGAGCCAGGCAGAGTCGCTGTTGCTGACCGATTGAGAGTCTCGAAGCGGGTTCCTTCAATCTATCCTTGACTTCTTCCCAGAGTCCGGATGCTCGAAGACATCGCTCAACCATTCGATCGATTCCATCGATTTCATTCCACCAACTCATGCCACTTACGCGTGGACCGTACGCAATATTGTCGAAGATTGACATCGGAAGTAAATTCGGTGTTTGAGCGATCAGAGCGAGCCGTTTACGAACATTTGTTACATCTACTGAATCACTCATTATGTCGATGTCATCAACAAGAATCTTACATGAGAGCTTTACGCCTTCGGTCAATTCCAATAGTCTATTCAGACTACGAAGCAGTGTGGATTTTCCACAGCCAGAAGGGCCAATTATTGCCGTGGTCTGTCTTCGCGGAAAATCCACGTTTACGTTTTTCAGTACCTGCGTGTCTCCGTAGGAGACATTAAGATTCTGGACTCGGATATGTGGTTTAGTTATTGTTTGCATTTCGACATCACCTTATCACGAATTTAGAAAATCTACTGGTACAAAATCTCGCGCTAAGGCTAAGCATCACTATTATTCCGAGGAGTATTATCGCGGAAGCGTACGCTCTCTCTTGAGCCTCCGGATACGGAGTGCTAAGTTGGAAGAAGATGGCAAGCGGCAGCGTCGCGACTGGACTGTTCAGTGATGTTGGAATAGAGTCCGAGTATCCTGCAGTAAGTAAGACTGAGGCCGCGTCACCGATTCCTCGGCCTAGTGCCAAAAGAACGGTCGCTACGATACCGGGGAGTATCTGCCGTATGATAACGTTAAACGCAGTTTGGAGCTTACTTGCTCCTAGCGAGTATGACGCTTCTCTCAGTTTGGATGGTACCGTTCTTATGATCTCGTCGATGCCTCGAATCATGATGGGAATGATAAGTAGGGTAATCGTGATTATTCCCCAGAGAAGGGATGCACGGGCTCCGAGGATGAGCATGAGGGTAAAGGCGAATGCGCCATAGACGATAGATGGAACACCATAGAGCACGTCAAGACATAACCGAACGACATCCGCTGATTTGCTCCTTGCCGCGTATTCGTTCAAGTACAATGCAACAGGCAGGCCGATCACAAATGCAAGGGAGATTGATGCAGAAATTAGATATAGCGATCCAATGATGGCGTTTAAGATACCGCCGGCTCCTCCGAGATAGAATCCTCCATTTGATGTCTGGGTTATCATCGACAGACTGAGAGCTGGCGCTCCTTTCACTATGACGACACCAATAACAGCCAGCAGGCTTCCAACCACGATAAGAGTTGACGCGAGCATTAGGGCATTGAAGATCTGTTCCTCGAGCTTTCGATTTTTCATTCAGACAGATCTCCTTTGAAGTCTAACCAGAATCAGTCTTCCAAACAAAGTGAATCCGGCGACTACGAGTAGGAGCAGCAGCGCTGCGAAGAGAAGAGCCGAGTCATATAGAGGAATCGACATTACATCTTCGTAATTATTCGCTATCAGCGCTGGTAGTGGATAGGCGGGCTGAAATATTGAGGATGGAATTCTTGGGACGTTCCCAACCACCATCAATACTGCGATTGTTTCGCCGAAGGCTCTGCTGAAGCCTAAGATCATGGCTGCAATTATACCCGGCAAGCTTTTTCTTACAACCACATGCTTCACCGTTTGCCATTTTGTGGCCCCGAGCGCGAATGATGCTTCACGCATCGAAACGGGAACAGATCTTAGGACCTCCTGCGACACCGAAATTATTGATGGGAAAACCATTATGGCTAGAACTATTCCTCCGGCAAGAACACTGTAGCCGGTGGTGGCTTGTCCAGCGTCGGTCCCTACAACCTTAATGATAGGTACGATTGCGAGCACTCCCCAAACACCGATAACGACAGACGGAACGCCAGCGAGTAAATCAATCATGGAGTTAACCACGGCCCTAATTCGGCCTGTAGCGTATTCTGCAACGTAGATAGCGGCCAGAAAGCAGATTGGTAAAGCAATCAACATGGCTATGCACGTTACTGTCAACGTCCCAATTATGAATGGGTAAAATCCGAACTCACCGCGCGACGGGTGCCATGATGAGGAGAACAGCAACTCGAAGATGGGCTTCGAAGCGAGGAGCGGTTCTGCTTTAAGTAGCAATACGAAAATCATGACGAATATGAACAGGCTGACAAGAATAGTAACTGACTGCATCAACCTGCTAGCCAGCGCGTTCTTGGTTTGTTTATTCATTCCTTCGTGCGCGAAAAACATGACGGAATATAAGTATTTGGCGAGGAAATACAACTTCCACACTTCGAAGGATGGGCTTTGAAGTGCTCTTTCCACTATGCTTATCTGAAGAACTAGGAACCATTGCGTTTGGAGAGCGAAAAGAGTCATGCCCAACGAAGTTCATTGTGCACACATCCTCGTGAAGACTGAGAAGGAAGCTCAAACAGTAGTTGATAGGTTGAACAAAGGAGAGAAATTCTCCAATGTCGCTAAGGAAGTCTCACTCTGCCCATCACGAAAGAACGGTGGCGACCTAGGAACATTTACTCGTGGCAAGATGGTTAAAGAATTTGAGCAAGCTGCGTTCGTCTTGGAGAAAGGACAAACTTCACCGATCGTTAAAACGCAGTTCGGTTATCACATAGTGAAAAGACTCGAATAATTAGTAGACTATTAGTACGACCAGCCTGGCCGACCCTGATCGGTATTCAGCACTACTCTAGGCGTTTACTGACTGATCGTAAGTGTTGATGAGCCCCCGAACCAGAAGGGAGGAGAATAAGCGCTGTCAAGCGGATCCCGGAGCAAATCCGCCTGATTGTTGTACGGGTTAACCGTGTCGAATACTGAAGTGTAAACGCTGAGCCCCGAAGACAAGTAACTCACTAGTTGGCTCGTTAAATCGTCAATCAGGCCGTAGGAGAGGCTGACTAGACCTATGCAGAATATAACCGAACTCGCACCAGCCTTAATCATGGTAGGTCCGAAGATGTTGGAATCACTTGAAATTAGTATCATGAGCTTAACATGATTAAGTGTTCCCGGTTTGAAGTGGTTGGAGAGAAAACTGGCAGTCACTCCAAAGATTCCGGCGTTGGCGTTAAGTGAACCTTGACTTAGATCTGAGGCATATTTCTCTTCAGTAACGCCGTTTACAGTCTCGCCGACGTAATAGTAGGTGGCGTGATTCCAGGAATAAGTGTTAGTTCGCCAAATCACGATATTGTAATTGTTAAGTTGGTTAACAAGAAAATTGACTGTCACACTCTTGTCTTTGAGAAAGGTAACCGAGTAACCTGCGTTCGTCAATTGCGCTGCGATATATGTTTCATAGTAACCCATTGGCATTATACTATTCAAAGAAGACAATATGACCGCTTTGCCTTGTGTGGGTGCGCGAGGCAGCGTGGCTGCTGCTACAGAGACCGGACTGGCTAGGACAAGAAGAATGATTGCAAGAGACACTATCTTCATCAAATCACACGCCAAGAACGAGTTTGGAACTTTCAAGCACAAAAGCGTTCGCCAAGCTGAGGCCATGAGCAACGTAAAACTTCGATTACAATGTGTCATGAATTATCGTAGATGATGCCATGATCCACGCGTGAATGTCGCAGTAGGTAAGTTTTGAAACGATGGATGTTCTGATGTGGTCTAGGTCTCGATACGCCTATGAAAGCGCGAGACCGTCAGTCAACCTCAGGATGGATGGTGAAAACGTTCTTTTCGTTTCTTACCTTCGATTGTTACGGGACTCTGATAGATTGGAGAAAAGGAATCGATATCCACTTAGGAAATCTGCTGAGAAAAAATGGTCTGGCGTCTGGCGTAAGCGTCTATTCAGATTACGTCAGACTTGAGGCGGATGAAGAACATGGCTACAGGTCCTATCGTGAAGTCTTGTGCAGGACCGCAATCAAAGTTGCTAATGCAATGAAAATACCATTTTCAAAGGAAGAAGCTAACATCTTTGCGTCAAGTGTTCCTTTGTGGCCTCCATTTGGCGATAGCGTGGAGAGCCTGAAGCAATTGGGTGAGAAAGGTTGTCAGAGAATAGTTCTATCAAATATTGACAGAGAGGTACTGAAAAAATCGCTTCTACAAAATAATCTCGAAGTCGATGGGTACATTACAGCTGAAGACGTGGGTTCCTACAAACCATCATTCGAACACTGGATCAGATTCTTGGAATGCTATAAAGCAAGGAAGGAGGATACACTCCATGTAGCGCAGAGCTTGTTCCACGATATAATTCCTAGCAGTAAGCTTGGAATCTCCAATGCTTGGATAAATCGGTATTCCGAAACGAATGATGCAGGAACAGTCCCAACTTACGTCTTCTCTGATCTCAAGGGTTTGGTAAAATTTCTAGGCTAGACGACCAACTTTACCGATCTCGCGACTTTCAGTGAAAGCTTGTCCTAAATGTGACAAAGGCGCCGATGTCATTGAATTCATATATCGCTTCAGACGATTTTCATCTCACAAATGTACACTCATAAAATCAACCCGATATTCGTAATCCTTCTGACCGTTATGATTGCGATCTCGTCTCTTCGGACGATAGGCGCTAACACTTCAGCATGTCAAGCCGACATTTCCGCGCTGATTCCCCAAGTGCAAACGCTCGAATCCACGGTACAGGGAGGTTTGCCCGACGCACAGCAGGACGCTCTTCTCAGCCCCTTATTGAGCATCGCTAACGATCTTAACGCTGCCCAGAAGGGCCAATATGATCAGTTGAATACAGCGCAAAGTTCGATCGTAACCTTCAAGTCTACCGCAGCCGAATTCATCGGATATAATCAGGGCGCTTTTGATTCTGACTTAAAATTGTGGATAAATACTGCGAATCAATTGTCTAACTCTCTAACTAGCACTTACCAGGTTTGCGCAACATACACGAGCACAACTGCGGGTTCCTAAGACTGCGGCGTAAGCAAGCTTCATGATTTCCAGTAACTACCGCTTTTTCGTTTGTTGCTACGCATCATTTCGTAGAGTCGACCGTAGTAAAGAATCGCGGAACCAATCACCAACACAGTTAGAGTGGGATCAATCGCCATAGCTGACATGGTCGGTATGACGTACGATAACTCTTCATAAAGTGAGATCTGGGAATTTCAAGTCGTAGCATCAAACTTGGCGAAAAAGCGGCAATGGTGCATCTGACTAGTATACTTTCAAGGCCATGCGTCTACAACAACGAATCTTGATTGAATTTGAACCTAGGAATCCAGGTCATGGCATCAAATAATGACCCTGAAACGAATACGTGAATTCTCTATAATGACGCTAGTCTGCTATTCAAGTTCATGTGTGTGACCAAAGGCTCGAAGCGTTGCCATTCAAAAGCAACGATGAAAGAGACAGCTGTGTGGAGTAGTTCCTGATTGCCTAGAAAAGAAAGTGGAGGATTCGTTGTCTCATCTAAAGGAGATACCGTCGATATATGGTTCAGCGGCAAGAAGATGATGAAGAAGATAGTGGCTGGCGGTTAGACGTGCCAAGTCTGCGACTGTCTCTTAAGAAAACATCTTCTAGACTTCAAATCCCACGATTCGTCAAATTCGCTTGAAGAGAAGAAAAGCTAGTTTACTGTATCAGTGAAATTCTGCGCGGGGTTCCACCTACCTCTCGCGGGTTGAGGGATATAGTCGTCGAATGAACCGGGCTGAAACTTCAATCGCTTGCCCTTCTCGGCAGCCATATAGCAAGCCATAATGATTTCCAGTATAGCTACCCCATCGTGCCAATTCTCTATAGGCATTTGATTCTTAAGAAATCTCTGGACCATGTGGCGATCTTCTGCTTGGAAACCGTAGGTAAATGATTCGTCAGCGACCGTTGGCATTAGTCCTTGTTCAGCAGCTTGTTTTTCGACAAAATAGGCTCCTGACTTGGATTTGATGTTTTTACTGGAGAAGACGTGTAGTTCTGGCTGCAGGCTGTTAACGCTCATGTAGTATTCAGGTCCGAGCAGGTCGAGAATAAGTCGTACTCCTGGGCCGGTATAGCACCAGAGCACAGAAGCATCAGCTATCACTGTGTTTCCATCTGCAGCTTCGAAGGTTACTGTGGCTCTGCCAAAGTCTTCTGCTGGGGAGTCAGAATAATTTGCTCGTCCACCGGTGCTCTTCTTTAGCTCTTCCACATATTCTGGGCGCGTCCATTTCAATGAAGCAATTTCTCCAGAGACCGTCTGAACTCTTAACTGCTCTCGGGTCTCGTCTGGGCTCGTGAGCATAAATCGTGAAGCCTCAAGACTATGACACATCATATCCAAGACCACCCCGCCGCCGGACATTTGCGGTACCCAAAACCATGCAGAATGCGGACCGCCATGCTCCTCGGCGGCTCTAGCCAAGTACGGTCGTCCCGCATCTCTCGCAAATTTCCAAACGATCTCCTTACCACGCGTCAAAGATGGCGCGAATACCTGGTTCTCTAAATAGCCGTGCAAAATCCCGGCACTTTCGACGATCCTCAACATCTCTTTCGCATCCCGAATCGACGTTGCCAATGGTTTTTCGCAAGCAATGCCACGTACCTTACTACTACCTTCGCGAACCTCCTCGGCAATCGCGCGCACGAGTGAGAGACGAGCAAAGTTGGGAGAAGAAATCCATACTGCATCGACGAGTGGGTTGTTTACGGCTTCACGGATATCAGAATAGACTTGAGGTCTTCCAACCCCGAGGTCAGAGCAGACCATAGCCAATTTCTTAGCGTTCTCGGATGTGGGGCTACAAATCGCAGTGATCTCGGCGTCTCTGACCGCAAGCCATGCTTTCGCATGAGTGGTGTTAATGAAGCCAGCACCTACTAGTGCTACCCCAAGCCGTTTATGGTTAGAATCCAAAATTTAATCACTTACCTAGTAAGTGATGGCCATTAGCTGTACTACAGTTCTCCTTGGAATCCTCGGCAACCAGTCGACTTGCAGCAGTATGTACTTCACTGAATTTCTTATTTATTCTGGCGGTATTTCTGAAAAGATATGTGACGGGTCTATTCCAGCATTCTTAATTCTACGTCTTCCGAGTAAGTAGATTCCAACACCAATAAGCGCCACCACTACCAATTCTTCATATGCCAAGTATAAGCTCGCGCCCAGGAAGGCTCCACTTACAAGCGGACTTGTCTCGGAGAGTGCGTAAATCGCGAAGCTTGTACCGCCAATGAACCCGGCAGCAGATAGAACCGCAGCGCCTTGCATCGAACCGAAGAGGCGCTTGTACAGGTCAGGTTTGATGAGAGGAAACAGAAACGCTGCGTAAAGCGGAAGAGCGAGCCCGATCGGAACGATAATCGACGTATTAAGTATCGTCGCTATTGCACCAAAAGCCCAGTAGAGGTAAAGGTAGATTCCGCAGATTGCGCCCATAAAGAGCGTCGCGACATATGGGGAATGGAGCTTGTCGCTGACGTCACCAAAACGGGTCGGGAGCAAGCGATCCATCGACGCGGCGAAAAGCATACGAGATGTATAGATGACGATTCCAGTAGAGTTTATCATCCAACCGAAAAACAAACCGACGGCGACTATCATTCCAGCGGTAGGGTTGATCAGCGAGAGCAGGAAATTTGGAAACGGACTAACTGGGAAGGAGGACGGGCTCACTCCGGCCACATAAGCCAATGAATTCAGAAAACCAGCGCTGAACGCAGAGTAAACAATCCAAGTCAGAACTTCTAGGGCGATCAATGTCACGACCACGGATAACATGTAAGCCCTGTAAACGCTTGTCTTGACGTTCTTCGTCTCTCCTGCCGAGTAGGAACTGAAATTGAACAGCACGTACGTCAGGAATCCCCAGGGGATAGCTGCCAGAAGGGTATTGCCCCAATTGAATGACGTGGCAGGGAAACCACCGGCAGCAGCCTGCGCGAGCACCGAGCTGTATGTTACGTTGGATCCAGCAAAACGCATTGCACTATCGAAGGCTGGTTGGACTGAAGACGGATTGATCATAAGCGTACCAACAGCGAAGATGAGTGAGATGACAAAATACAGTGGCACGGTTACCAGACAGAACTTGGAATAAACTCGAATCCCGAGAATCGCGAGCACAATTATAGCGAGCATCACGAGCATGGAACCTGGCAATCCCCAATTTACTTGAGTCAACTGGATTCCGACCTGAGCCAGATACGCATTATGAGACCCAACTCCCAAACCGAACACTCCGGCTCCAGCGGCTACAAAGAACATTTGCCAAATGTTGAACGCGTTGAAGTAGACGCAAGACGCAATAATGAAGATCATTTGAATCGTCGCGTACAGT
>Ga0209517_10004110_pt1 | contig 19322 bp, 15 predicted proteins | sample PeaSoiMetSII2010_FD_187695 | JGI IMG/M metagenome (GOLD analysis project Ga0209517, IMG submission 187695) | Peat soil microbial communities from Weissenstadt, Germany - SII-2010 (SPAdes) (version 2) | ecosystem: Environmental > Terrestrial > Soil > Wetlands > Peat | place: Germany...
CAGGTGCCGCAGCACGGCATCGTTGTAGCGAAAGCCATGCTCGAGCTCGTCGAGCGTCGGCTTGCTGCATTCAATGTTGAAGAGGACGTAATGGGCCTTGACGAGTTTCTCGATTGGGTAGGCCAGCTGGCGCCGCCCCCAATCCTCGACCCGGTGAACCGCGCCGCCCTGCGACGTAACCAGGGTGCGGTAGCGATCGATCATCGCCGGGACCTGTTCGCTCTGGTCCGGATGAACGATAAAACAGACTTCATAGTGACGCATGCACATGCTCCTTATGGATTTCCCTCTCGGGATTAGCTGCCCGCGACGTCGCGTCCCGGGCACGGCCTGCCCGGCGCGAACACGAGGCGCCCATTCGCACGGCGCTTTGCGTGCCCCGCCACGGGAGACGGTCCACACGCGCCAACGACGAGCACCTCTGCTGGTAACACTGCGGAAAAGCGCGGTGCAGCAAGGAAAAAGCCAGTAATTCTACCGCGAAGAACCCGTCCCGGGCAAGACGCATAGGCGGCCCGGCTGGCTCTCACCCTGGCCTCATTGGGACCTCAGCGCGATTTCTGCCGGCGCTGGCGCTGGGTCTCGAAGAGGCACACCCCGGCCGCAACCGATACATTGAGGCTCTCCGTTTCGCTGGCCATGGGGATATGAACGAGCTCGTCGCAGCGCTCCCGCGTCAAGCGCCGTAGGCCCGAACCCTCAGCACCCAGGGCCCAGGCGCGCGGACCGGTCAGGTCAACCTCGTACAGGCTGTGTTCGGCACCGGCCTCGGCGCCGACAATCCAGATTCCGGCGTCCTGCATGTCCTTCATCGCCCGCGCAAGATTCGTGACCGCGATGAGCGGCAGCGATTCGGCAGCCCCGGCAGCCTGATGATTACGGTGTTCTCGAACGGGGCCGTTCTCTACCGCGGTAACGACGACGACATTCTGCCGGTGCTGCTGACCGAGAACGCACAGCCGGGCCAGAAGTTCCTGGTCGCGGCCCGCGTCGTGGCTGGCGACGACGTGCAGGCTGAGTTCTTTCACAGTGAGATCGTTATCTCGCCGCCGGATGCGCGCCCGGACCCGGAACTGTTGCGCACGGAGATTCTTGCTGCACGCCCTATCATCGCGGCGTATGAGGACGGAAAAGCCCAGCGCGAGCAGCAACTCGACGCAGCCGTCAGGGCTATTGATTTCTCGCTGCTCGACAAAGGCGATCAAGCCGGTTTCGACGCTTCGCTCAAGGCCGCGCATACGAAACTCGAAGTGCTCAAGCCCTGGCTGCAGCAGTTCGCGATTCGCGTGGTGGGCAATTCGCACATTGATATGGCATGGCTCTGGCCGTGGACCGAGACGGTTGAGGTCGTGCGCAATACGTTTCAGAGCGTGCTGGATCTGATGCGCGAGTATCCGGACTTCAAGTTCACCATGTCGTCGGCCCGCACCTACGAATGGATGCAGGAAAAGTATCCTGACCTTTTTCACCAAATCGAACAGCGAGTCAAAGAGGGCCGGTGGGAAGTCATTGGCGGGATGTGGGTCGAGCCGGACCTGAACATGCCCGACGGCGAATCGCTGGTGCGGCAGATTCTGGTGGGCAAACGGTATTTTCAGAAGAATTTCGGCGTGGATGTGAAGATCGGGTGGAACCCGGACTCGTTCGGATATAACTATCAACTTCCGCAGATCTACAAGAAGTCAGGCATGGATTATTTCGTGACCCAGAAGCTGCTCTGGGCGCACGAATTCACCGTGTTCCCCTACAAGTTGTTCTGGTGGCAGGCGCCCGACGGCAGCCGCCTGCTGACGTATTTCCCGCACGACTACGCCGGAGGCATCGACGCGGAACCGCTGGGCACGGACCTCTCGATCTGGATGCCCTCGATTTACGGGCCGAAACTCACCGACAGCCCGGAGATGATGCACTTGTATGGCGTCGGCGATCACGGCGGCGGACCGACGCGCGTCATGCTGGATCACGCCGAGCAGCTTCGGGCCCCGGACACCGTGTTTCCCAAGCTGCAGTTCAGTTTCGCCAGCGACTTTTTCCGCGACATGGAGAAGAAACTCCCCAGCATGCAGGTTCCCACGTGGGACGGCGAGCTCTACTTTGCGTATCACCGCGGCGTCTTCACGACGCAAGCCGAGACCAAGCGAAGAATCCGGCGCGCCGAAGAAAATGTGCTGAACGCCGAGAAGTTCGCTTCCCTGGCGTCGCTGTACGGGCGGCGTTATCCGCAGGACGAAATGGAGCAGACCTGGAAGAATCTGCTCTTCGATCACTTTCACGACATCATGCCGGGCTCGGGGATCGCGGTGAACTATCTGGATGCGAAGCGCAATCTGGAGAGCGTGGACCGGGTCGCCAATGATGTCACCTTAGCCTCGCTTCGCGAAATTGCGGCCCACGTCAACACGCAGAACGAAGGCGAGCCGGTGATGATCTTCAATTCGCTGGCCTGGCCGCGCACTGAAGTCACCGAGATCGAGGCGCAACTTCCCGCACCGGCCACCGCAATTGAAGTCGTGGATTCCGCCGGAAAGCCGGCTGAATCGCAGGCGCTCAGCCTTGATGCGGAGACGCATCGCGCGCGCTTCCTGTTGCTGTCGCACACGCCGTCGCTTGGATATCAGATCTATTTCGTGCGAGCGTCTACGAACGCACCGACCGTCCATTCGCTTCTCAAGGCTTCTCGGGATACGCTGGAGAACGAATTCATCCGCGTAAAGATCGATCCGCAAACCGGCTGCATGACCAGTCTGTTCGACAAGCGCAGCGGCACCGAATCGCTGGCGCCGGCGGAAACGGATACGGGCGGTCCGAAGAATTCGACCTGCGGCAATCTGCTGCAGACGTTTGTGGATAAGCCGAAGCAGTGGGACGCGTGGAATATTGACGCGGACTTCGAGAACCAACACTGGGACCTGGACAAGGCGGATGAAGTGAAGCTGATCGAGACTGGGCCGCTGCGGGCCGTCATCGAGATCAAGAATCATTTTCAGAATTCTACTTTTGTGCGCGATGTCACCTTGTATGCGGGCGTGCCTCGGGTTGACGTGAAGACGCAGGTGGAATGGCATGAGAAGCACATTCTGCTCAAGGTGGCATTTCCGGTAAGCGCTCACAGCGATAAAGCGGCCTATGAGATTCCCTTTGGATCGGTCGAGCGTCCCACCACGCGCAACACGCCCGCGGAAAAGGCGCAGTTTGAAGTTCCGGCACAACGCTGGGCCGACATTTCAGACGCCAAGCATGGGCTCAGCCTGCTCAACGACTCGAAGTACGGATACGACGCGAAAGGAAACGTGCTTCGTCTGTCGCTGCTGCGTTCGCCGGAGTGGCCTGATCCGCACGCCGACGAGGGTCATCACGAGTTCACGTACTCGTTGTATCCGCATGGCGGAAGCTGGAAAGACGCGCTCACCATCCGGCGCGGCTACGAACTGAACTACAAGTTGATTTCCCTGCCAGTGGGGACCCACGAGGGAACTTTGCCGGCGGAGCACTCGTTTGTGCAGACGCAATCTGACAATGTCATCGTAACGGCGTTGAAGAAGGCCGAAGATGACGACTCGCTGGTTCTGCGGTACTACGAATGGGCGGGCAAAGAGGGCGAGGTCACATTGCAGCTTCCGCCGGGAGCGCAATCGGCATGGGAAACCGATCTGATGGAGAGGCCAGCCGCCAGCCTTCCCGTGCAAAATGGCGGCGTGACGCTCCACACCAAACCGTATGAGATCAAAACCGTCAAGGTGCAGTACTCTTCGGCGAGTCAAGCGACGGCACAGCCATGACTCAGCAGGCAAATCCGAAAGGTCTGGTTCTCGGCGTTGACATCGGCGGCACCAAGGTCGCGGTTGGACTGGTGGACTCCGGGGGCCACATACTCACTCAGGCGCGCCAGCCTATGCAGGCAAACGGCACGGCCGAGGCGGCTCTGCAGGCGGTTACGAATGCAATCGATTTCCTGTCCTCGTCACAAGCAGCGCGCGGAGGATTTGCCAGCATCGGGATCTGTTCGCCGGGACCGCTGGATCCTCGTGCCGGTGTAGTGGTCAATCCTGCCAATCTTCCTTGCTGGAGAAACTTCCCTCTGGCTGAGAAGATCGAGGCAAAGTACGGCGTGCCGGTGAAACTCGACAACGACGCCAACGCGGCGGCGCTGGCAGAGGCGCTGTGGGGCGCGGCGCGGGGTTACCGATACGTTTTCTACACTTGCATCGGCACTGGCATCGGAACCGGCATCGTGCTCGACGGCCACATCTATTACGGCCGAACTGGCGCGGCGGGTGAGGGCGGGCACATGACCATTGACTATCGCGGCCCGGTATGCGGCTGCGGCAAGCGCGGGTGCATCGAGGCATTGGCCGCGGGGCCGGCGATTGGGGCGCGGGCGCGCAGCAAGCTCGGCAGCGAATCGTCCCGGCATTCCACCATTCTCGACCTGGCCAAAGGAAATGTTGCCGCCGTCAGCAGCGAGATGGTCGGGCAGGCGTACACCGCGGGTGATCCTTTGGCGAAGGAGATCCTTCTGGAGACGGTCGAGTTGCTGACGGTCTGGCTCGGCAACATTGTCGACCTGCTCGATCCCGACGTTATGGTGATGGGTGGCGGCGTGGCTGCCATGCTTAAACCGTTTTTCGATGAAATCAAGAACCGGCTTCCCAGTTGGTGCCAGAATCCACGGGCCGCGGAAGTTCCGCTGCTGATGGCACACTACGGAGCGGATGCCGGAATCGCGGGCGGCGCGGCTTTGTGGGCGGCGGAACTTCTGTAGACTCTGCCGATTGAATGATTCCCTTCCTTAAGGGGTTCTGCCGTCAGGGCCAAGAAACAAGTTCTGGACGCCGCGGGAAACCGGGATTTCCTTGGTTCAGTTCTTGCGCACTGAAATCACGGACGCGGTGTGGCGATCTCCGCGCAACAGAGAGAGACTGTACTCGATCGCGACATTCTGCGAGTCATACGTCGTTTCCCGGATGAGGAGCAAGGGACTGCCGGCAGAGGTTTGCAGAACTTCTGCTTCCTCGGACCCGGCACTCACGGCTCCGATCACTTCCTCGGCCCACTGTAACCGGCGTTTGTAGCTGTGCTCGAAGATGGAATAGAGAGATTGTTTTTCCAGATCTTGTTTGTCAATCCCGGCAAAAATTCGCGCCGGCAGATAGCTGGTAACGATCGCGACCGGTTCGCCATTCACGGAGCGGAGACGCCGCGCCCGGTAAACCCGTTCGCCGGGCGTGAGTTTCAGAGCCTGCGCCACTTCCGGATCAGGATCCTCCAGACTCATGCTCAGCAAGCGGGCGGACGGAACCAGCCCCCGACGCCTCATTTCCTCACTGAAGCCGCGCAGTTGCTGAAAGTTCCAGGGCGCCCGTCCGGAGCCGACGACCGGCCGCTTGCCCTTGGCGACCAGCAGCAGCCCCTCGGATTTCAGTTTCTGAAAGGCCTGACGCACGGGCATTTTGCTGATCCTCAGCGCGCGGGCAATCTCTCCCTCGGAGCAAAAAGTCTGCCCTTGTTTCAGTTTGTTCTTCTTGATGAGTTCACGTACCTGATCGACGATCTGCACGTAATAAGGAACAAAGCTGTCCGCATCGATGGTGAGACTCAACTTCTCTATCGTGACTGGATCGGGGACAGTCGCAAGTGAGGGCACGCCAAAACCTCCTGCTTCTCCGGCGACATAGTATACAATGTATACATCGGCAGTGCAAGCGTCTCTGTTGCTCTTCCTGAAGACCGGTTTACGACCACGCAGTATATTCATTATCGAGCTTATTATCAATTACTTACACTTACATCACCCGGCCATCCAGACAACCTGTCAGGGCCTTCCAGGAAATATAACTTGACATCGTATATGCATACGAGGTTGATATGCTTGTTAAAAAGAAAGCTGTTGCTCCCGGTCTTTCTGGATCGATTACCGGCACGGTCCACGCCTCGCGTGAACTGCGGCTAGCGTTGAAGCTGAGCTTCTAGAATGAAGCCCGGCCGATTTTGAGTTCACCTGCTTCATAAACACGGAGCTACACACCAATGACGAACGATAAGACACGGGTTGTTCTTGGGGGAATTCCGGCGATCATGCTGACGTTCATACTCCTGTGCTGCAGTTTGTCCGCTGCAGCGGTTAAACCGGAGGGGCCCCAGGGTCAGGGTCAGGCCAATTCGGGCGAGGCGAAACTTCCGGCCGTTCATCTGGATGGCAACTATTTTTCCCGGGACGGCCACCGGTTCATTCCCGTGGGGGCAAACTGGGTACCGGCAAAGGCGGCGATGCAGTGGCCGACGCAATGGGATCCAAAAGCGATCGAAGCGGATTTCGCGCGCATGCACGAGCTCGGCTTCAACACGATTCGCCTGGACTTCGTGTGGGCGTGGATTGAGCCTCGGCCCGGCGATTACAATCCGGAGGCATTTCGCGCCCTCGATTTTCTCATCTCTCTCGCGCACCGCTATCACATCTACCTGCATCCTTGTCTGCTGATCGGCGGCGAGGTCGGCGAAGCCTATTGGGATGTGCCTTACCGCCAGGGGCGGCATCCGCATTCTGATCCGGACATGCTCAGAATTGAGACTGACCACGTCGCGGAGCTGGCGCGTCACTATGGAAAGGAAACGGCGATTCTCGGTTGGGATCTGACGGACGAGCCTCCTTTCTGGATTGCCCCTGAGACCACGGATTCAATGGCCATCAACTGGACGCGGCTGCTGTCGTGGTCCATCCGGCAGCACGATTCGCTGCACCCCATCGTGGTGGGCGTCAGCATGCAGGACGTTGAGCATGGGCCGTTCCGTCCGGACAATGTCCGCGCGGAAGCGGATTTTTTCAGCGTTCATCCGTATTCGATTTACGCTCCTAAGCTTTTCCCTGACGCCATGCTTTCCGAACGCGGCACATACGGATCGGCCTTCGAGACGGCTCTGTCCGGGAGCGCTGGACGGCCCGTGATGGTGCAGGAGATTGGGGCATCGTCGGCGCAATATGAACCGGACCAGATCGCGAAATTCCTGCGGGCCAGCCTCTACTCCGGACTGGGTGCAGGGGCGAATGGATTTCTGATCTGGTGCTACACCGATGCGGCGCCGGAGCAGTACCACAAAGTTCCCTATCTGCGCTCTCCGCACGAAACTCAGTTCGGGCTGACGACTTGGGAGGGGAAAGACCGGCCGCAGGGACAAATGTTTGAAGAATTCGAGAAGGTTGTCGCCCGGCTCGATCTTACCGGCATCGAGCCGGCTCCCGCGGAAGCGGGAATCCTCGTGCCGTACGAGTGGTCCAAGCCGCATGGAGACTTTTCACATTTTGGTCTCACCGGCCCGGAAGTCGTTCCTTACGTCTCAACCGATGAAGGCGCGGCTGTCTCGGGACAATCGCAATCGAATTTCAGCGACGATAATTCCTGGATTACCGGTTCGTGGCTGTCGGCTTTTGTGCTGGCGCGGCGCGCCGGCATGAAGGCGGATTTTCCGCGGGAGTATGACGATTGGCAGAAGCGTCCGCTGACCCTGATGCCTTCGCCCCTGACCAGTACCGACAGTTTTCTGGTGCACGTTCATTCCGATTTCTGGGAGAAGGCGCGGCAGTATGTTGCGCAAGGCGGGGCCCTTTACGCGTCGGTTGCGGCGGACGCGGCAATTCCAGAGATGGAGTCGCTGTTCGGGGCAAGAATGGTTGACGCAAATCCCAAAGACGAGGTCACGCTGAAGGTCGTTGCGCCCTTCGGCAGTCTGAAAATCGGTGACACATTTCACTACTCGGTCTCCGGTGGTTCCCCACGTTCCTGGGGAGCAGTTTTGGAGGTTAAGGGCGGCACGGTCATCGCCGTGGATCAGGACAACAGACCCGCACTCGTGGCCAATACTAAGGGTTTGGGCAAGACTCTGCTGAGCGCTTATCCGCTGGAGAATTATCTTGCGAATCTGCCGGCAGCGTTCGACAAGCCGGAGAGCACGCACCGCATCTACCAGGCCTTCCGCGAGTGGTCGGGCATCAAGCCGCTGTTTTATAGCGACCAGCCTTCGGTGGAGGCTGCGGCGCTAAGCGGCAGAACTGGCGGATATGTTATCGTCACCAATCACTCCGGTGAACCTCAGAAAGTGACTGTTGCGTCCGCGATGCCGCTGCATTCCGTGGCCAGAGTCACAGCGCAGGGAAATTCGGCGATCAGTGTGACCGGTTCCACCTTCAAAATTGATATCGGAGCCTACGAGGGCGCTGTGTTCGCATGGAAGTAAGTTCCCGACAAAACAGATTCCTCGCTACGCTCGCAATGACAACCCTGGCGTAATCAGGGTCTAGGGGAAAGAGGAAAACAAATTGATCGGAGCGGTGGATATCGGTGGAACCAAAATCGCCGTGGGCATGGTGGATAACGACGGCAAAGTATGGGCACGCCGCGAATTCCCGACGGATGCCGACGGTGGCTATGGGCACGCGCTCGACAACATCCGGAAGATGCTGACGGCCACTGAACATGCTGCGAAGACGCGAGTAACAGGCATCGGCATCGGATCAACCGGACCGCTCTTTGCGCTGACGGGCGAGTTTGGCGACGTCAACTTTTTCCCCACCTGGAAAGGCGAGAATCCGGTGGAGGATCTGGCCAAAATCTTTCAGGTAAAGGCGGCGATGGAAAATGACGGCGATGCCGCTGCTCTGGGAGAAGCGGGCTGGGGCGCCGGCAGAAACAAGAAAAGGCTGATGTACGTGACCGTGGGGACGGGGATCGGAACCGGTTTCATTATCGACGGGAAGCTCTATCGCGGAGTTGCCGATTCTCACCCGGAGATGGGACACCACCTGATTGATCCTTCGGGACCGCCCTGCATGTGCGGCTTTCGGGGATGTTGGGAGGCGATGGCAGCCGGTCCCGCCATGGCGGAATGGATGAAGAAGGAAGCGCCGGCGGACTATCCGCATCGCGATGAACTGACCGCAAGACGAATCTTCGAACTCGCGCGGGCCGGCGATGAACTCGCTCGACGGGCGGTGGAGCGGGAGACTTACTATCTCGGCCTCGGCTTGGCCAACCTGGTGACGATCTTCACTCCCGACGCGATCGTGCTGGGCGGCAGCATCATGAAGAGCGCCGACCTTCTTCTCGAGGGCCTGCGGGAGATTGTCCGGGAAAGCTGCCGCCTGGTTCCCTGCGAGAGAACCGAGCTGACGCTGGCCTCTTTGGGAGAGGATGCCAACCTGATTGGCGCGGCCAGAGTCTGGCATCACCGATTCCCCTGCGAAGGAGGCCAGTGTGGCGGTTGATCTCAGGGCGATCGAGGGTGAGTACTTACAAGATCTGCTGGATCAGCCACAGGCACTGGAGAATACTTTCAAGAGCCTCGATCGGTCCGAGGAGTTACTGGACCTGGCCTCGCGCCTCCATCGCAGGAAATTTCAGCGGATTGTCTTGACCGGCATGGGTTCTTCCTTCCACGCTCTCCACCCGCTGAATCTGCAGCTGATCGGCCACGGATTCACCGCCATCATGGTGGAGACCTCGGAGCTCATTCATTACAAGACTCGCTTCTTCGATCCCAAGACGCTCATCGTTGCCGTGTCGCAGTCGGGACAGAGCGTGGAAATGCTTCGCCTGGCCGAGGTCAATAGCAAGCGCTCATCCGTGATCGCCGTCACCAATACGCCCGAAAGTCCTCTGGGGAAACACGCGACTGCCTCGCTTTACACCCGGGCCGGAGACGAGTTTTCGGTTTCGTGTAAAACCTATGTCACTGCTTTGATGGCGCTGAAGTGGCTGGGGGATCTTCTTTGCGAACGCGATATCCGGCAAAGCCGCCGCGAGCTTAAGCACGCTTCCGGCGCCGTGGCCGCTTATTTGGCTGGCTGGAAAGAGCACGTGTGCCGGCTGGTGGAACGGCTGGATTGCGTTCGCCATCTGTTCTTGGTAGGACGGGGCGCGTCATTGGCTGCCGTCGGCACCGGCGCGCTCATCGTGAAAGAGTCGGATCATTTTCACGCCGAGGGAATGAGCAGCGCTGCGTTCCGGCATGGTCCCCTGGAAATGTTAAGCGAGGAAACTCTTGTGGTTGTTTTTTCGGGGGACGACCGGACGCGCAATCTCAATCACCGGCTGCTGGCAGACATCCAGCAGGAAGGCGGTCGCGCGGAACTTGTGGGAGAAGCCGCGGCGCTCGACTGCTTCCGGCTGCCGGAGCACAGCGCCGCTGTTCGCCCTATCTACGAGATTTTGCCGATTCAGATGATCACCTTGGCTCTGGCCGCGCGCGCGGGCCGCGAGCCAGGAAAATTCGCGATGGCTACCAAGGTGACAACCACAGAGTAAGGCGGAAGAGAAGGCATGACACGAAACCGAACCATGGTTGGGCTGGTTTTTCTCACGTTCTTTGTGATGTCGCTCGTTACCAACATTCTGAACTCGCTCATACCCGACATCATCAGCAGCTACAGCGTCACGCTGGCAGCGGCGGCCTTTCTGAACTTCGCCTTTTTTATCGCGTATGGGGTGATGTCGGTCCCCGCCGGCTTCTGGGTCGAACGCTTCACGGAGAAACCGGTCATGATCGTGGCCTTTACGGCCGCAACCGCAGGCGCACTGAGTTTTGCGTTCCACCCTACCTATTCTGTGGCCTTGCGCTCGTTTTTCGTCATAGGAGCGGGCATGGCGACGCTGCAGGTGGCCATCAATCCCCTACTGCGCGTGGCCGGAGGTGAAGAGCACTTTGCGTTCAACTCTGCACTTGCGCAATTGATTTTCGGTTCGGCATCTTTTCTGAGCCCGTACCTATATTCCTATCTCGTCGTCAATCTGGGACAGTCCTCTCCCCAGAAAAATCTGTTTTTGACTATCCTCGCAAAGCTCACTCCTCGTGCGCTTCCCTGGGCATCGATCTACTGGATCTTTGCAGTGTTGACTGCTCTCATGATCGTACTTCTCGGATTTCTGCGGTTCCCGAAAGTCGAACACACGGCCGACGAGACTGCCGGTTCTCTCGAGATGTACACAAGCCTGCTGCGCCGGCCGATGGTATGGGCGTTCTTCCTTTGTGTGTTCGCCTACGTGGCATGCGAACAGGGTACGGCCAACTGGATTTCCAAGTTTCTCTCTGTCTATCACGGCTATGACCCGCATACCACCGGCGCTGCGGCCGTATCCTGGTTCTGGGGACTGCTCACGGCGGGTTGTTTCATCGGGATGGGTCTGCTGAAGCTTTTCGACAGTCGCAAAGTACTGATTGGCTTCTCCACTGGAGCATTACTCTGCCTTACCGCTGCTTTATTTGGTCCATCACGGGTGGCTCTATACGCGTTCCCGTGCGTAGGTCTTTTCGCTTCGATCATGTGGCCCGTGCTCGTCTCCCTGGCGCTGAATTCCGTATCGGAGCATCACGGGCCGTTCGCGGGAATCCTGAGCACGGGAATCATGGGCGGCGCCGTCGGCCCGGTCATCATTGGCCGCCTTGGCGATCACTTTGGCCTGCGGACCGGCCTGTGCTTTCTCTATCTCACCTTCGGCTGTGTGCTAAGCGTTGGTTTCTGGGCGAAACCGCTGATCAGCAACGCGACAGTCCAATTGAAGAAGGCGATCGCCGAGCCCAGCGCTTAGCTGCTCTTTCATACTCTCGGGTGCGCCAGCGCTTCCCATATTTTCCGGTAGTGGCTCAATTTGAATCTCAACCTCTCCTTCGGCGTCATCCCGAAGCCCCGCGCTTTCACCAGCGGGGCGAGGGATCTCGCGTGCAGTGTACGTGTTCGTTGCGTCCACGCGAGATCCCTTCGCTCCGCCTGAAAAACGACTTCGGTCAGGATGACAGCCTGCGGAGAAGAATCGTCAAGGTTGAAACTGAGCCAATACCATATTTCCCGTGGACTTGTTCAACCGAATCTATATAGAGTGGGATCGCTGAACCTTTTTCCCGAGGTAATGGAATGAACTACGGTCTCGCAATTCGTGATTCGGCGGCGCTGGACTTCGTGGCTCTCGGCGCGCTGGTTCACCGGCTCGACCCGGGCATTATTCCTTTCCGCAAGGCGCACGAGTGTCAGATCCATGTCAGCGGTGGTGAATTCAATGTTGCCGCCAATCTCTCCGACTGCTTCGGCCTGCGTACCGGAGTGGTTACGGCGATGGTCAAGTATCCCATCGGCGATCTGGTCGCGGAGCGGGTTCGGGCGATGGGCGTGACTCCTTTCTACAAGATCTTCCCGCACAATGGCGTCACCGGCCCCAATATCGCCGCCGTCTACAGCGACCGGGGACACGGTGTGCGTGCGCCCGTAGTTTTTTACAACCGGGCGAATGAAGCGGCGGCGCAGCTCAAACCGGGTGACTTTGACTGGAGCGCCATTTTCGGCGCGGGCGTGCGCTGGTTTCATAGCGGAGGGATTTTTGCTGCTCTCTCCGATACCACCCCGGAGCTGATCATTGAGGCCATGCAGGCCGCGCGGAAATCCGGCGCTGTGGTCTCGTTCGATCTGAACTTTCGGGAGAAGTTGTGGAATCTATCAGGCGGCGAAGAGCGCGCCCGCCAAGTGATCGGACGCATTCTGAAGCACGTCGACGTTCTCGTCGGCAACGAAGAGGATCTGCAGAAAGGGCTTGGGATCGCTGGTCCGAAAGCGGTTGCGGCATCAAAACTCGACCCTCGCGCCTTCTTGGGGATGATCGATCGAGTCCTCGAACGGCATCCTCACATCAAGATCATTGCCACGACTCTACGTGAAGTTCATTCCTCGAATCGTCACGGCTGGGGCGCTGTGGCATGGATCAACGGGCAGACTTGCCTGTCTCCGCAATGTGAGCTTGACGTTTACGACCGGATCGGCGGCGGCGATGGGTTCGCGTCCGGATTTTTCTATGGGATTCTCGCCGGGGAGTCACCGGAACAAGCGATGAAACTCGGCTGGGCACATGGCGCCCTGCTTACGACTTTTCCCGGTGACACAACCATGGCTACGTTGGAGCAAGTGCGGTCGTTTGCGCAGGGTGGCACGGCGCGCGTTCAGCGCTGAGCTACGCGGCTACGCGTTCTATGCGAGCAAAGACCAGACGATTTCGTTCCAGCCCGGAGCTGCGACAATGAGCATCGTATCCGTGCCGGCCGGTGTCATCGGGAAGGGCCATCCGGATTTCGATCTCGGTCCAGCCGACCTGCGCGACATTCTTTCCGATGCTCTGTCCAGCGTCTCGCCGCGATCGTCGGTCCTGGCCATCGTGGCGGACAAAACACGGGACGATAACACCGACATCCTGTTCCCCTTGGCGGCCCAGATCCTAGCCGATCGGGAGGTTGTGAAGTTTGATGCTCTGGTCGCGCAGGGTACCCACACGCCGATGAGCGACGAGGACAAGCGGGCGAAGATCGGGGCTCCAGGCACAACGCAGGTTCCCGGACTCGGCCACATTTTTGATCACGATTGGGCAGATCCAGCGAAACTGGTGACGATCGGCGTCCTGAGCGCTGCTCGCGTGCATGAGATTACCGCCGGTTTAATCGACCGGCCGATAGAGTTGACGGTCAATCGGCTGCTGGCCGCCGGGGTCTACGATACGGGTCTGATCTTTGGAACCACCGCTCCGCATGAGGTTGCAGGTTTTTCCGGTGGAGCGAAGTATTTCTTTCCAGGCGTGGCGGGGCCGGAACTGACCCACGCCACCCATTGGCTCGGCGCATTGGCAACCATCGAGAAGGTGATTGGCCGAGTCGAGACACCCACCCGTCACTTGTTCGAAGCAGCGGCAGATTTCGTGCCCTCGCGGGTTATTTCGCTTAGTTCAGTCGTAACCCGCAACCATGGCCGACTTCGAACGCACGCGCTTTTTTGTGGGGACTTCCGCCAGGCTGTCCGAAGAGCGGCCGAGGTGAGCCGGCACGTCCATATCAAGTACACCGGACGGAAATACAAGCGAGTCGTTGCGCTGCTCGACAAGCATTATGACGATCTTTGGGTTGGCGGCAAGGCCAGCTACCGCCTGGGCCCGGTGATCGAAGAGGACGGCGCGCTGATCATCTACGCCCCGCACCTTACTACCATCTCTGAGACGCACGGCGCGTTGATCAAGCGATACGGCTATGCGCCGCTGGAGAGAATCCGGGAGCTCGTGGCACAGTCGCTGGAGTTACAGCAGAACCTTTGCGTGGCAGCGCACCTGGCGCACGTCAGTTTTGCGGGACGACGGCTCGCCGACGGCACAATTGTGCCGCGCTATTCGATCACCTTGGCATCGGCGGTGGATGCGGACACCTGCCGGCAAGTGAATCTGCAGTATATGGACCCGCACACCTTCCGCCGTGAGAATTACGAGCGCGACCCGGACACTCTGATCGTGGAGCAGGCGGGACGAGATCTGTATCTGGTCGAGCCTCTCGCGGAATGAGCCGCGTTAACCTTACAACCCCGGAATCCAGTGCATCGCGTTGCTGCGGAATATTTTGCCGAGCACTTCTGGGGGAAGATTCAATCCGTGCACCTGACGGCCTTCCTCAGCGAATGTCGCGTCGGTCGCCAGGTATTTCCAGTCCCGCGCGTACCGGTGCTCCCACTCTTCGAGGGCCTCTGCAGTTTTTGCATCGGCGTTCAGGTCGAGATCGGTGCCATAGAGCACGCGGTCCTGATATTTAATGAGAAAGGCGCGCACTTTTTCCGTAGGCAGCATCATCAAGTATTCCATCCTCGCAGCGGTATCAATGGCGAAGTTCGGGTACTTGTCGAGATGCCGGGCGATGTTGTCGAGATCTTTCTCCATGCTACCGAGATGCACTCCGACCATTTTTAAATTGGGGTTCTGCGCCAGCACGTGATCGCGAGCCTCGAGAATCCTCTGCTTCGACGGGAACCCGGGTTTGTTGGCAACGTACCATTGCGGATTCTCCTGGTAATACGACCACGAGGGATCGTTCGGGTCTGGCGGTCCCCAGGCCACGTCGGGCTCGGCCTGATGCGACATCAGCGTCTTACCGTGTTGGGCAATGTCTTGATAGATGGGCTCGAACCTGGGATCGTCGGCCAGAATGTAATGACCGTCGCGGTCTTTGATTTCCATTCCGATGTTCTTCCAGATCTTCACCGCGACCGCGCCCTCGGCGAAATCATGATCCAGTTGTTTGATGGCATCCGCCGCGAAAGTGGGACTGTCGAATTTGTACGGGTCAAATGTAGTGCACAGAGCGACATGGCCACGACTGGAGTGCACCAACGCGAGCGCGTCATCCACCTGCTGCGTCAGCTTTTGGCGAGCTGTGTTGGTGTCATCCATGACCAGGATGTCCATGACTTTCAGGTCCAGGCGTTCGAGCATTTTTTGAAATGCCGGATCGGTCTTGAAGACGTGAACGTGCACGTCAATGGGATGCACGGCGGCGAACGACTGCAGAGCTTTGTCATCCGCATTTGACTCTGTGGAAGAAGCCGAAGAAGTTGCGGTCTGCGCGGCGCAAGAGCCCGCGATCGCGATCATCAACCAAATCGTAAGGCATGACTGCAGTGAACTTTTCATCGGAAGATCCCTCCGTACCAGCCGAAAGAAAGATAGCGCGACTGGAGTTGACTCCGGCTGAATGCCGCTGCCGAAGGCTCACAGACTTAACAAAAATGTGACAGTTTCGTGACAAGTGCGCCCGCTCGCCAGCGCTATCTTACGCCACGGGTTGATTCCACGGCACGGCAAGAAATTGAACATGACAGATTTTCAAGCCCGGAGGATTGGTCAGGTGGCGCGTTTCGGCGAGATCTCCCTGGATTTCGGAAAGATGGAGCTTTTCCGAGCGGATCGGCGGGTTGGGCTCACTCTCCAGGAGTTCAAAGTGTTGAAGTTCCTGATTTCCAGGCCGGAACTGGTGATCTCGCGCCGAAAGCTAATGACCTCCGCGTGGCCCAAGAAGGAACGCTCCAGTCAACGCACCGTGGACAATCACATCGCGAGGCTGAGGCAGAAGATCGAGAAAGACCCTGCGCACCCTGTCTATCTGCAGACGGTTCATGGGGTGGGGTACAAATTTGTTCCTCCGGAAGAAAACGCGTCCGGGCGGGCCCAAGGTTGAACGCGTCAGAGGGCTGCGGGGACCGACCGCAGCGACCGGACGGAGCTGTAGCTCGGGAAAGTTGTCAAGTTCTCAAGACTTTGAAGAGTGAAGGAAAGGAAAGGAGCAATTTCCATGTGCTGGAAGAGTCCCCTGAGCAGGTGGTCGAGATTGGTTCTCGTGATGGTGGCCTTGACTTTGCCTGAGCTCGAGCTTGCTCAAGGACCTAACAAAGACGGCAGCAAATCCCCCACCCATTCAGGTGACGCGCTGGCCACGGTCGCAGCAGCCAGTGATCTGGGCATTTCATTTGTTGATGGATCGACCTCGCAAGTGCTCGTCGAGCGTAACGGTCGCCAATACATAGTAGACCTTGCGACTCATGCGATCCGGGAAACCGAAACGTCCCAGTCCGCGGCGCCGGATGCATCCCAGGGAAGTAACACAACGTCCCCAGAGACTGGGTGGAGTTCTTCCAAGGAAACTGAGCTTGCTGCACAGCCCGGAGCCGGCAGCGGAGCGCAATCCTCAGCGCCGTCAGCGCCGGCAGCGGAAAACAAGAATGCTCATATCTATACGTCCGGAGACGACCTGGTCTTCAGTCTTCCCACGGGGCGCCGTCTCGAGCGCCATGGCCTGTACATCAATTTCACTCATCGCTTCCCATACGAGGCCGCATTCAAGGGCACGGGTCGCGGCGATACTCTGTTCGGCCTGGACGACTTCTCCATCTCCTCGTTCGGCTTTCGGTACGGCGTCACCTCGAAGCTGTCGGTCATGGCATACCGCTCACCCAGCATCATCGGGCGCCCCATCGAACTTATGGCCGCTTACAACTTTCTTGATGAAAGTGACGGCAAACCTTTCAACGCTGCGGTGAGATTCTCGGTCGACGGACAGAACGATTTCTCGGCAAATTTCACGGAGAACATCGAACTGGCCTTTTCCCGCAGCCTCGGTCACCGTGCTCAGTTGTACGCCGTCCCGACTTTTTCCATTCACAATCGTCCTCTGCTGCAGAATCCTGGCGGTGCTCTCCAGGACCCCATGCCGCAGCAGTCCTGTTCGCTTCCGTTCGCCGCCGGCATCAATCCCTCGTTCAACGTGCATCCTTGCGAGAACACCTTTTCCTTAGGAGTGGGTGCAGCTGTCGATATTCGGCCAACCGTTGCTCTCGTCGCCGAGGCCATTCCTACCTTAATGAATGGCCCGGAGTTGGGCATTCATCGTTCTCCCTTCTCATTCGGCATCAAGAAGAAAATTTGGAGACATGCATTCACGCTGGGATTCAGCAATAGTCCGGGCACAATCGTTTCTAATCGCGCTGGTACGGACGCCACCTATCTCCAGCAGCCGGGCGCTGACAAGCCATCGGCCGTGTTTATTGGGTTTGATCTGACCCGGCAGACGTACTAGAGACGTACTAAAAACGACGAACCGAAATGGCGCGGAAATCAAAAGTCGAAAGCGACGTCGGAGGGAATATTCCAATGAGACTGCGCGTGTGGTTGCCTCTATGTGCGGTGGTGGCATTCGTCGTCAGTTTCTCGGCAGCAACCGATCAGATCTTCCGCGGCGAGGGTATGGACCCGCAGTGTGCCATGGACGGCTCCCACACAAAGATGGTCAAGAAAGTGGGCCTGGGAGGCAAGGACCCAAGCGACCCCGCAGTCAAGAAGATGTGCTCTGACATTTGCATTCAGATGGGCGCCAAGTATGTGCTTTATGACGCTGCTGCAAAGAAAACCTATCAACTAGACGACCAGGGCAAGGTTAAGCAATTTGCAGGCCAGAACGTGAAGGTCACCGGTACGCTCGACAAGGCTGGCGAAAGGATTCATGTAACAAACATCGAACCAGGTCCATAGAAATCAGGCGGCGATCTGATCCGGCACGGCTGGTTCGCTCGATCCTGTTTATTTTTTTTGCGCTGAGATCATATGGCTCTTCTTACGAAATGGTCCCCGATGAAGAGATTTGTTATCGCCGGAGTTGGTGTGCTGGTTCTAGTCGCTGCCATCGCCGCATCGCGTTTTACGCTGAGTGCACTTCCGGAACCAGGGCGAACGGAAACGTTCTTCGCGACCAAAGTGAAGCACTATGTGGTGCGGCGAAGCAGCAGCGGCGGAGTCCCAGCGCCGCCGGTGGACCGGGTGGCGGGTATTAAAGAAGGGGGAAGGCTCTTCGGGATGGAATGCGCGGCTTGCCACGGGCTCAGTGGCCACGATCCCACGGACGCGGGACGCTGGATGTACCCGCGCGCAGCGGATTTGACGTCGCGCGGTTCTCAGTCTTACTCCGATCAAGAGATTTTCTGGGTTGTCAAAAACGGAATCCGCTGGAGCGGCATGCCTGCCTTCGGAAGCGTCGAGCCCGACGAGCAAATTTGGGATTTGGTCTTTTATGTCCGCGCCCTGCCCAAAGCCTCCGCTGCAGAACCCGCGATAGGAGCCTTTCCGGGAAACAGCCATCCCAGCAAAGTGTGACATACCCTCAGGAAACACAATATGAAAGGTGACAACAGCCAACCTAAAGTCCGTTTTCTTCTACTCGGCCTCGCTATCTTCACGATGGTGGGTCTTCTTGCGGCCCAGGCGCCAGGCACAGGCGCTATCTCGGGGCAGGTGTTTGATCCTTCGCGCGCGGTGATCGCGAATGCGCGTGTGACTGCTACGAATCAAGCAACGGATTCCTCCAGAACCGTCGCTGCGACCGCGGAGGGTATATTCCGCCTGCCGCTGCTCCCCCCGGGAAATTACTCGCTCGTCGTGGCCGCCGGCGGCTTCCAGACCAAGACGGTGCGGTCCATCCACGTGACTGTGACCGAAACCACCGTGGTCAACGTAAGCCTCGCGGTTGCTGGTGCTGCGGCAACCACGGTAGAGGTCTCTGCCCTTCCCGAATTAGTGCAAACGGAAAGTGCCGCTCTGGGGCGAGTGACCGCCGAAAACACCATCGTCTCTCTGCCCCTGGCCAATCGAAACTTCTCTCAGATTCTGGCTTTGAATCCTGGCATCGTCGTGGGACTTCCGGATGCTGGAGCTCTGGGCAAAAATACTCAAAATGTATCCGCAAATGGCGCAAAGACCACGGCCAACAATTTTCAGTTCAACGGTGTAGACGCGAACAACATTTCCGAGAATTCCTTCTCCAGCCCCACGTTTTATCCGGAGACCGGCATCGCTGTTCCTGCCCCGGACACGATTGCGGAGTTCAAGGTGCAGACCGGAATGTACGATGCGGACTACGGCAGGGGTGCAGGCGCCAATGTGGATTTGGTGAGCAGGGCCGGAACAAACAACTTCCATGGCGATCTCTGGGAGTTCTTCCGG
>Ga0209517_10004111_pt1 | contig 19317 bp, 11 predicted proteins | sample PeaSoiMetSII2010_FD_187695 | JGI IMG/M metagenome (GOLD analysis project Ga0209517, IMG submission 187695) | Peat soil microbial communities from Weissenstadt, Germany - SII-2010 (SPAdes) (version 2) | ecosystem: Environmental > Terrestrial > Soil > Wetlands > Peat | place: Germany...
GATGTCGGTGCGATAGAAATTGTTGTCGTCCATTTGAAATAGATCGTAGTTGTTCGGGTCGGTGTAATTGACTACCCATTGCAGCCGGTGCCCTTTGAGCAGCATGGCTGAAAAGACGAAGGTCCCTGACGTGGGAGAGATGCCGTACAGAACGTAATCGCCGCCTTTGCGAATGAACGCGCCATTTTCCGGCTTCCAGCTGGAAGGGTCGTCCCACTTGGACATTCCAGTAGGAGCCAACTCGAGATCGATACTGCGCGACTGGCCTGCGGTGAATTCCACAGTTGTGGTACGTACGAAATTGTCAGCCGTTCGAGCGGAAAGAAGATACGAGCCGGTGGGCAGACTGAGCGGACTGCCGCTGTTCACCTTGATGGGCGGTTCACCGGCTTTCGTCAACGTGACTTGAGCATCGGTGGGAGAAAAGGTGATCTTCAACTCGCTGGCCGCTGCCTCCAGGGCCATGTCGGCGGCAGCAAGCGTTACCGGCGTTCCAACCACAAAGTGCTTCCTGATCTGGCGCGGCTTGAAGCGGTCTTTGCGGAGTTCAATCACGTGGTCGCCGGGAGTAATCGCCGAGAGGGTCAGCGTGCCGTCGGGCTGCACGGTTCCCACGTTCGCCTGGTCGATGAGAACCGCTGCTCCAGGAGGAGCGCCTTGAATGTTGAGCGACGCCATGCGCGGCACGGGAAGGAGACCGAACACCAATCTGCCCTGCTCGCCTTTGCGAATTCGTACCTTTTGTTCAGGGACGTCCTGAAAGCCGTCCTTCTCGACCTGCACCCGATATTCTTTCGGCTCGAGGTTGGCGATGCGCAGTTGGCCGCCCTGGGTCTGTTGCGGGAGCGCTTTTCCGTTGAGGAACACGCGTGATTTGTCCTGCCCGGTGACGACGACCAGGGTTCCGACGTTCTGACCGGACTCGACGAATGTAGTCAGTGCCGGCGTGGCTGCCACGTCGATGGCCAGCTTGTATTGCTCGCCGCGGTGAGACAAACTCAATTCATGGGCGCCAGCTGCGACCGACGAAAGGTCGGCACCGGCGACGGGAAGGTCGACCAGCGGCTGCCCGTCGAGGCTAAGTTTCACTCCAGCATCGCTCGCGTACACGTGAATGTGATCGCCCATGCTGCTTACGACCACGGCGAGAACGCCGGTCGACGCAATTGGAGTCTTGATCGCAGGCAAAGCGCCGGCCGCGGAAGTAAGTGCGACAGTGAAATTGCCCGCAGGACTTTCAAACTTCAGAGTGTGATCGCCAAACGGGACTTTGTCCAGCGTCCACTGCGCATCTTGCAGATCGTAAGGCGGCTGGTCGTCGAATACTACTTTGCCCTTGGCGTTGTCGGAGGACAGTTTCATGACCGGCAGGTCGGGCTCTGGCGGCGGCGTGACAATCGGGTTCGGTTGGACTGCAACGGGTTGGACCGGAGCAGGCGCAGGTTCTGGAACTGACTTAGGTCGCGGAATAAGGATCCCGATTACCAACATTAGCACTAAGGCGGAAACTGTGATTCCTAGAACCTTCAGGTCGCGCTGGTTCACGCTTATGCCCAGCCGCCGCGCAAGCCCGGGTGTGATTTTCTTCGGCTCCGGCTGAGCAATTGTCGGCACGGCAGGCTGCGCCTGCAGGCTGGGGATACTCATCATCTGCGTCGCCGCAGGCATGCCAGGGATACTCAGCAACTCCGGCTCTGGGGACGGAGGGGGCGGTGGGGCAGCTTTTGGTGGAGCGGTTTTGGGTGGGGCCGGCGTGGGCGGCGTAGCCTTGATCGGCGGCGTGCCGGCGGGCGTGCCAGCGAAAGATAGCGTCGCTCCGGAAGTGAGATCGTGACCGGATCCCTTGCTGGTTATGCCCGGCCTGGTTATGCCCGGCAGATTCAACTTTTGCAGAAGTCCGTTCGCGCTGGAGAAGACTTCCTCATCCTCGATATATTTGTCGGCGAATTCACGGGCTTTTGAGCCGAGGGTTTGCCTCGTATCCGCATCGGTGGCAGAGGTAGCCTCGCTTTCCAAGCGCTGCAATTCCTCAAGATCGCGCCGTCGGGTCTGCCGGCGTTGCGTCTGAAGATCGCGCTGCACTGCCTCTTTAATCTGGATCAGCCGCATCTCCCGCGGATAGGACGATAGTCCTTCCTCAACCCGCGCCAGAGCTGCCGCCAGGTCGCCCGAGGTTTGAAGTTTGCGGGTTTGCGAAATGCATTCGCTTACGTAGGTCTCGCGCTTTTGATCGAGGATCAGCGTGCGCAAGATCTTGGCCATGGGGTGGCCGGGATTGAGATCGAAGGCTTGATTGGCCAGCTTCTCCGCTTCACGCCAATCGCTTTCGACGCGCGCTTGCGCCTCTTCGACCAGTGTGTTGGCGAGGACCGCTCGGGCCAGAGTATTGTTTTCGTCGAGCTCGTAGGCCTGTCGGAGCAAACGGATGCCCTCGGCGGTTTTCTGCTGCGCACACAAAGCTTGTCCTTCCGCCATCAAGCGCTGGGCTTCCGACTTGCGCTCGGCTCCTTGCCGGGCATGTTTCTCCAGTTCCTGTAATTCTTCGTCGTTGGGAAATTCTTTGGATGCGCCCTGCAGCAATTCGAACACGCGCCCATAGTCGCTGGTGTGCAGGCACGAGTCGACTTGCTCGATCAATTGCGTTCTGGATTCAACGCGGGCTTGCTGGTCGCGTCGTTTCTGCAGACGTTCCACTTCGAATTTCAGTCCGGGATACTGGCTGTAAATGGTCCGCAGGATTTCCCAATCGTTCAACGCATCGCCATAAGCGGCCTGTTCTTCGTGCAGGTGAGCGCGCGCGACGATGGAATTCACCAGATCACGCTTGTCCTGCACCAGGCGCAGGGCGCGCTCGAAGTGCGATTCCCCGGGGTGCTGCTCCAAAGCCTCGCGCAGAATGCTGACGCGCTTGTCCAGATCCGGCTCGACCTCGACTTGCCGGTCCACTTGTGCGATGAGCGAAGACAATTCCTGACGCTGCTGTTCTTCGATGTCGTAGCGGAGGGCCTGAAAAATTGCATTGGTTGGATACTTGGCAAGGTAGGTCTGACAGGTCGAAATGGCCTTGGAAAAATTGCATTCCGCCAGTTGCTTGCGCGCCTCGGCATAGGCGGTGTTCATGGCGTCGTGCTCGGAGCGAACTTCGTTGTAGAAGCTCTGGTAGCGGGCCCCGCTCTCGCGGTTGACGCCGTCTGGGGCCTTGCGGTCAAGCTCGAGCACCACGCCCAACTTGGCCAGGGCGCTGCTGACGTCGCCCTTCTGCCAGGCTTCCATCGCTGCCTTATGGATCTGCTCTTTATCCTGACGGAGCTTCTTGTACTCCTGTTCCAGGCGGTCGACTTCGGCCAGCAGTTGCAGGGCTCGAGCTTCCTGAGGCCGCAACTGCAGGACATTCTGCAAGGCTTCGCGGGCGTGCGGATAAGCGTGATTGTCGATGTGCTGCCGGGCCAGGCGATACCAGTTTTCAATTTGCTTCTCGCTGCGCCGGTTCTCGATCTTGCTCTTCAACGCGAGCGCGGTGGCGTTATCGGGTTCAATCTGCAACGCCTCCTGCAATTTTTGCAGAGCCAGAGGATCTTCCTCTTCCTCAAAGCGCGCCCGGGCCGCATCCAGCAGCTGAGCCAAAGTCTTGCGGCGGACCGCAACGTCGAGTTGCTGGCGAAGCGACTGAATGTCGGCATCCATGTGGCCTTCGGCTTCGACCTCGCCGAGGATCTCGCCGGCGAATTGCAGATCGCCGTCCGCGAGTGCCTTGGTGGCGCGCTGCAATCGCGGACGCGTGCGCTCCGCATCGAAGAATTCTATGGGCTCGTTGCGCAAGGCTTTGCTGAGCGTGTCGCCCAGCTCGCGCGCGGTAGCGAAGCGATGCCAGGCCTGCTTCGCCATGCCTTTGTGGACAACCCGGCTGATGGCGGGGGAAATGGCGGAATTCACTTCCGAGGCCGGAGGCGGAATCTGGTTCAGAATGGCTTCGACGACTTCGTCCGCGCGAGCTCGTTGAAACGGGTGGCGGCCGGTCAACGCCTCATAGCAAACGACGCTCAGGGAAAAAATGTCGGAGGCGGCGGAGAGGGGTTTCAACTGGATCTGCTCGGGCGACATGTAGAGCAGGGTCCCCTTTTGCGCCCGCGTGGTGTGCGCGTCGGCCATGTGGGCCACGCCGAAGTCGATGATCTTGACCGAGTCGTCTTCCATGACGAAGATGTTGCTCGGCTTCAGGTCGCGGTGCACCAGACCGCGCTCATGCGCGGCCTGCAGGCCGCGGCAAGTCTGGGAAATGATTTCGACCGTGCGTTCGACGGTGAGATGATGGCTGGACTTGCGGATGAACTGGTCGAGAGTCGTGCCGGGCAAGAGCGGCATGACGAAGTACGGTTTCTTTTTTCCTTCTTCTTCGAATTCTCCAATGTCAAAGATCTCGACGATGTTGGGGTGGCTCATCGAGGCGAGCACATCGCACTCTTTGTAGAACAACTGCAGAGAAGCGGGATCGGGAATATCGAGGATTGTCTTGACGGCAACTTCGCGGCGGACAACGGTATCGTAGGCGCGATAGACCAGACCCATCCCGCCCTGCCCGAGGATCTGCCTGACCTCGTAGCGTCCGGCTAGTTTTTTCGGCGATCCGGTGGTGTCCATGGCGGGCCCTGCGAAATAGGGCCTCAGCATTTTATACGATTTTCGACCTCTACAGTATCTCTTTATGGGGATATGAATCTGCGGCAGAATCGCCGAAAAGGCGCGCTGGAAGCCGGGTTTGGACCGATGGCCCCGCTGGGCGGGGCGGCGGGAAGAGGGCGGTCCGGCCCTATTTGGCCAGTTCGCCGGTTGACTCAAACCGGACTCCAGCCAGGGGCTTTCCGGACGCCAGGGTCTCCCGGATCCCACCTCGATTCGGACCGACCTGTTCGATCGCCGCGTACAGACAACGCACGGCTTGCTGCAGAGGAGTGCCCTCCGGCAGGCGGAAGATCCAGGGGATATTGGTGGAGGTGAGGGCGCGGTCGGATGAGAGGGCCAGGACTGGAACGAACGACTTTACGGCAATCTGTTCAGCCAGATGACTGGAGGGCCGGTCGAGCGCAATCAGAGCCAGTACGTGTTCCTGATAGACAGCGTTCACCAGATCGTTGGAGGCTTTGCCCCAAGAACTCTCGGACGGAATCGCGATCAGCGAAAGATGTTTGCCCGTACCGTTCAACGCGTTGAGCATGCGAACGGTTTCTGGAGATCGCACGAGTTCGTCGGCTTGCGGACCGAAGACGCCGATCTTCGGATTGTCTGCCTTCTCATCGGGCAGGGGCGGCCCCGCGTATTGAACGCCGTTTTCACCAACACGAGCGTAGGGCTTTTCCATGGTGATGCGGCGGTACGCGATCGTGCCGTTGTGCACGTGAGCGAGATAGAGCGGCGCGATGTTCTTGCAGTTGGGATCGAAAATCATGTCGCCGGTGACACCTTTGTAGGCTTCGGTAGCGGTGAGGGCATCCCGGATTCGGCCTTTATTCAGGCCGGCGCGGCAGATGGCGCCGAGCAGGATTTTCATCTGATCGTAGGCCAGGGCAGCGAAATGATCAGGCTTTTCGTGGAAGCGAGCTTGGTAACGGGCGGTGAAATCCTGCCAGGCCGGGTCGGTGCGGGTTGGATCGTAGGGGAAAACGGCTTCGAAGCCTTCGGCCGCAGGGCCAGCGAGTTGGACGAGTTCATCGCCGATGGTGCGATGGCTGCCGAACACGCGCTGCTTCATCCCCAGTTCCTGCATCTGTTGCAGGATCATGGCCGCAGGGGCAACGTTGGTCCAGAGCACGATGGCATCGACCCGGGAATCTTCGATGACCTGGAGCTGGCGGCGGAAGTCGGTGTCGCCCGGCATGAATTTTTGTTCGATGACCACGGGATGACCGAGGCGGCGCGAGGCATCGCGGAACTTTAGAACTCCGAAGCGGCCATAACGGTCATTGACGCGCAGAATGGCGACGCGCTTGAATCCGAGTTCGGTGTAGATGTAGCGCGCCAGTGTATATCCCTGCAGGCGGTCGTCCTGAATATCGGTGAAATACCAGGGAATGGCAGTCTCTGGGATTGTGGGGTCGGTGGACGCGCTGTTCACCAGCGGAGTTTCGGCTTTCAGAGTGAGGCGCAGGGCGATGTGAGTCGATTCCGAGCTGATAGAGCCGAACATTGCCCACACTTTGTCGTCATAGATCATCCGGACGGCGTCGTTCGAAGCTGCGCCCCAGATGGCGGAATCTTTGGAAGCGCCGACCGTCGCGGATTTGCTCATCTGCCAGTTGTCATAGTCGTTGTGAGTGATCAGCCGAAACGGCTTGCCGCCATAGCCGCCGGCGGCATTCGCCTCGTCGATCGCCATGGTCGCGCCGTTCAGCATGCGGTTGCCGAGCACGGTGTCGGGATGGTCGTAAAGGGGCGCTAGAAATCCGATGCGAATCTCGCTGAACTCCTTCAGATCAGGATCGGGGATGTCGCGGGCGGCGCCGTTGTATTCGACGAGGTCCTGATAGTACTCGTGATAGGGCGGGGTGTACTTGGAAAATGGACGTAAGTCTTCCGGCGCGCCGGTGTAGGGCTTGAGCGAACGGGGCGCGGGTGGGCCCGGCGGATTATGGCCGCACGCACATGGAACGGTTGTCTGGGCCCACGCGGTACAAGCCAGCACCGTGGCCAACACGACATGCACACCGGAACCACTCGCGAGATGCATAGCTACTCCGTCGGCGTTTCCCGCCGGAACATGGCGATGGCTTCGATTTCGATCAACAGATCGGGGCGGCAGAGAATCGCCTGGATGCCGGTGGAAGCGGGCAACGGGTCGAGTCCTTGCTCTTTGTAAAATGCGGTCCGCTCTTCGTTGAAGGCCTGGTAGTCGCGCTCTATGTCGCGGAGGTAGCAAGTGGTGCGAACGATGTCATGCCAGGTTGCGCCTTCCGCGGCCAGCAACTTGGTAATGTTGTCGAAAGTGCGGCGGAGTTGGGCGCGAAGATCGCCGACGTGGACGGTGCGGCCAGCGTCGTCGATGCTGGCGGTACCCGAGATCAGCAAAATAGTGAGGCCGTTCAAGTCGATCCGCATGCCGCGGGAAAAGGCGCTGCCGTAGTCGTAGGCTTCGTTAAGCGCTGTGTGATTGGTGATGGCCCGCTTTACAACGGGGGCTGTGGCCACTTCCGCGAATAACTCCGAAACATTCATTTGCCTGGCTCCTGATGGATTCATTTCTTGTGTTGCGCTTTGTGCGTGCTTAAAACTTGTACGGTTTCGACGGGATTCTTCTCGCGAATGCCGTGGCTCAATCCCTTGGCGGTCGCGACCCAGATGTCGTCATCCTGAAAGTCGACGCCGAGAACGTAGTTGTGCGCGGGGGCGCTTTGTACCGGAATCTTTTTTACCGTGCCCACCGCGTCGCGCACCAGCATTTCCGGCTTACGCGTATCGAGCGCGGGGCGGTACACAGCCCAATTCGTGCCGTCGAAGTAAGCGAGACCCTTGTCGGTGGAGAACCAGGCGCGATTGGCGTCGATGGCTTTAATCTGGTTGAGAAAATTGCTGGGCAGGCCACTGTCTTTCTGCAGAAAGTTGTGCCAGTAGCGGCCATCGTAGCGGCTGGCGCCAAAGTAGGTGGCGACCCACAGAATTTTGTCGACGTAACTGACAGAGGTCGTGATCTCGTGGATCAGGCCCTGATCCTTCATCAGCACGAGCTCGGTTTCTCCGTCGGGATCGTTGTAATCTTTCCAACGCTCGGTCTTCACGTCATATTCGAGCACTCCACCTCCCCACACCGCGTAATAGACTTTGTCCTCCGCGGGGCTGACGGAGTAGGTCCAGATTTCATACATTGGCGTATTGCGCTCGTTGAACAAAGTCCATTGGCCGGTGCGGGTGTTCAGGCGGCTGGCGCCGGCAGCGGTCGCTGTCCATACAAAATCGCCTTGCACGCCAACTCCGTAAACGATGTCGTTGCTTAAGCCGGAGGTCAGCTGGGTGAAGGTGTCGATGCGTCCGGCGGAGATGCGGCTCAGTCCGCCCATGGTGCCGGCCCATACGTCTCCAGTGCGCTTATCGAGCGCTAGGGAGAGGACGGCCTGATGAGCGAGGCTTTGTTGTCTAGCATCGTTGTCGGGGCGAAAGACCTTCCAGGCGCCGTTCTCGTACAGGCCTAATCCGTTTTCTGTGCCGGCCCAGATGCGGTTGCCGTCGACGAGCACGCAGAAGACGTGATTGTCGGGCAGGCCGTTTGCGGTGGTGAAGTTTTCCCAGCGGAACAGCGGCATGTCCTGCGCAGCGCCTCGTAACGGCAGCAGCACGGTAATCAGCACCAGGCTAATCAGGGTCAGGATGCACAGGAGATCCTTCGCTCCGCCTGAAAAGCGGTTGCGCTCAGGATGACAACAACTTGGCGATTTCGTCGTCATAACGTTTTCACGTATTCGATGAGGTCGTTCAATTCGTCTTTGGTGAGATCGTTGCTCACGCCGTGAGTGTCTTTCGGGTTGAACACGGTCCAGATTTCTTCCAGAGATCGCGCCGAGCCATCGTGCAGGTAGGGCGCGGAGTAGGCGACGTTGGGAAGTTGAGGCACATCGATCACGGGCGAGCGGTCGGTGGACTTGCCGGTGCCGACGTCAAGCTGTTTCTGATTGGTGTATTTGGGGCCGCTGTGGCAGGTCGCACATTGATTCGAGTCGGGGATCGGTTTGCCGTTCTTGTACTTCGTGCGCTCGAAGATTGTCTTGCCGCGCTCTTGCGCTGGCGTCAACTCTCCATTGGCGGCGCGATAGCGGTTGGGGCGATAAGGGAGCGAGAAGACAAACGTGACAAGATCAGTGAGTTGCTGCTGATTGAAGCTCTGCGAGCGGAAGAAGAATTTTTCCGTGCGGGGGCCGCATTCGGTGGGCATGTCGGCGTTGCCGCCGTTCCATTTGAAAGGCTCGGTACCGGCAAGATTTTCGAGCGAGCGGTTGTCGACGATGTCTTTGCCGAAGCCATCGGGTTCAAGGTCCCACTGCAGGCCATCAATGGTCGCGTCGAGGTGGCAATTGGCGCAGCCGAACTGGCCTTGAAAAGCGAAGTCGGCGGTGTAGAAGAGGCGCTCGCCGCGGCGGAGCGCGTCCGCGTTCCCTGGCCCGCCGAGATCGATCGTCGATACGACTTTTTCAGTGGCTGTATCGATGACTGCGATGTTGTCGTCAAGCCGGTTGGCAACATAGAGACGTTTGCCATCTGGCGAGAGCAGAACACCTCGCGGATTGTGGCCGACGGGAATCCGTGCCAGCACGTAGTCTGCGGAGGCTGAAAGATCATTGACGAACGGTTGGCGTCGCGCCCGCACCGTTTTCAGCAGGCGGGGAACATCAATGACGGTTACGCTCTGTGAACCGGCAGTGGTCAGGAAAATCTTCGACTTGTCAGGCGTGATGGCGACGCCCCAAGGCAGGGCGTAGTAGCGATCGAGTTCGTCGATCGGGATCTGGACGGTTCCTCCGATATCGTCGCCGAACAGCGTGAGCGAATCGCCGAAAGCCCAGCCGTGCTCGACGTGGGCCAGGGGGATCAGATTCTTGGGCCGGAGTTCCGCGGCTACTCCCAGCCGGCCATCGGCTGAGAGCGCGACGTGAAACACGCCAGCCACGTTGTGCAGCGGCTTGCGCTCGACTACCATCTGACGCTCGGTATCGATGATCGTGATTTCCGAATTCGGCGGGGTGCGAAAGGCTCCGGCGTTGGGATAGATGTGGGTGCAATAGATCCGCTTTCCATCCGGCGACAATGCCAGGTAGCTGGCGCCGCGGCCGGCGAGAAGCCGTTTGGTTTCCTGGCCGCTCTTGAGATCGATCACGGAGACGTCACCGCTCAGGCGATTGGCGACGTAGAGCGTCGTGTTGGCGCTGTCAGAGACGACCCCGCTGGGCTCATATCCGGTGGGCAACGTCTGCACGACTTGCAACGCTGCCGTATCGATGACCGACACGGTGTCGGACCAGGCGTTCGTTACGTACAGCTGACGGCCGTCGGGCGACAATGCAATTCCACGCGGCATGCGGCCTGTTGCGACCTTGCTGACGACCCTGCTGGATTGAACATCGACGACGCGCACTTCGTCGCTGTCCTGGCAGACGATGTAGAGCACGCGGCCATCGGGGGAGGACACTATTTCGAGCGGAGATAGATAACGTTCTTTCGAAATCGTCGCCGCCTGTTTGGGCGCAGGGGCGGCGGCGATCGCGAGCAGAGCCACGGCGAAGATGGCAGCAACTTTCGCCATCCGCCGAAAGCTCATGCGCGATATGGGGCGCGCCGGCATCTACGGTTCCTCCACCGTGAGCACGCGATCCACAGAAAGATTCTCCAGCACCTGTTCTTGTCCGCTGGGCCAGTGGATGGTGAGTTTGTCAGCCTTGGTGGCCGCGCCCAGGCCGAAGTGAATGCGGCCGTCGTCCTGAGAGAGGTAGCTTGATCCCGCGGTGCGTTCGGCGATCTGTTTGCGCCCGGCGGTCAGCAGTTCCAGGCGCGCTCCAATGCCGTCGCGATTGCTTTTTTTGCCTTTTAACTTCACGGTGAGCCAGTGGTTGCTGGTCTGGGTGACGTTGTGCAGCAGGGTCCCCGGAGCGCCGAGATTTACGACGAAGGCGTCGATCTTTCCGTCATTGTCGTAGTCGGCGAAGCAGGCGCCGCGCGAAACCGTCTTCACGTCGAGCACCGGGCCGGCGTCGCGGGATACATCGGCGAACTTGCCGTTTCCGAGGCCGCGAAACAACGACTGCTCCTGCGGGACGAGGTGAATCAATCCGCCGTGGAAGATCAGAATGTCGAGCCAGCCGTCGTTGTCGAAATCGTAGATGCCGCTGCCCCAGCTCACATACTGCGCGGTTGCCTGCGAGATGCCGGAACTGGGGCCGATGTCTTCGAATCCATTCGCCCCGACGTTGCGCATGAGGCGGTTGTATTTGGAGTCGGTCACCCAGAGGTCGAGGCGGCCATCGCCATCGATGTCGGCAAACACAGGGCCCATGGACGAAGTGTTCTCTCCATTCTGGCCGTAGGCCACGCCGAGATCGCTGGCGACTTCTTCGAACGTGCCGTCGTGCTTATTGTGGAAGAGAAAATTCTCGGTCTTGTCGTTGGCGACGTAGATGTCGGGATAGCCATCTCCGTCATAGTCGGCCGCAGTCACGCCCATGGTGCGGCCTTTGTAGGCGCCGATTCCGGATTTGTCGGTGACGTCGCTGAATGTTCCGTTGCAGTTGTTGTGGTAGAGGCGGTTGGTGTCGGCGGCGTAGTCGAGCGGGCCTGGATAGTTGTCGGCAGCGTAGAAGTTGCGGTACTTGGGATCGAACTTCACGTAGCGGCCGACGAACAGGTCGACGCAGCCGTCGCGATCATAGTCGAGCCAGGCGGAACTGATGGACCAGCCGTCGACCTTGATGCCCGCCTTGGCGGTCACGTCAGTGAACGTGCCATCGCCATTATTGTGGTAGAGAATCGCGCGGCCGTAGCCGGTGACGAAGAGGTCGACGAATCCGTCGTTGTCGAAGTCTGCGGCAATCGCCGCCATCCCGTAAATATTTGCCGCCACGCCGGCTTGATCGGTGACGTCGGTGAAAGTGCCGTCGCCGTTGTTGCGATAGAGATGGTTGTGCGGCGCAGTCGCGGGCGGCTGCTTGAGCGGATAAGGATGCATGCCGTCTTCAAGTGGCTTGCCGCTTGTGACATAGAGATCGGGCAGTCCGTCGTTGTTATAGTCGAACCAGACGCAGCCGGAGCCGGTGCTCTCGAGCAAAGAGCCGAGTTCTTGGGCACCGAAGCTGTGGGTGAACTGAATGCCGGATTTCGCGGTGGCATCCTCGAAGCGGATGGCGCCGGGCGCTGCTTGTGGGGCTTGCGCCAGCAAAGAAGAGGACAGGAGAACAAATCCAAGAATTCGGCTGGTCATCCTAGTGTCCTCCCGAGACGTTCTGGGCAGTCGCGCCGGTCATGTCGGCTGGCGTAGTCGATTTCAGCAGGATCATGGGAACCGCGTTCTCTGGCGAAGTTTCGGGACCGGCGTGGCATCCCACACAAGCGCGCTGCTCGCCGCGACGCATCCAGAAGAATCCGGCTTCACGCTTCAAGGTTTTGCCGGCGGCATCGAGCAGTTCGACCTGCAACGGCTGCTCGGTGGGGACCTGCACGAAAAAGGATCCGTCGCGCTCCACTGGCGCGGTGCCGAGCAGCCGGGGGTTGCCCGCGCCATCACGCGTGTAGAGCCGCACAGAATGAATGGAGCTGGCGGCAAACTGGTACTTCGAGGTGTAGGCATTCAGGCAGAGCAGGTTTGCATTCGCCCAGTCGTGCAATCCTGAGGGATGACGGTTTGGGACCGCCCGCTCCGCGACGAGCACCGGCTGAACGGCGTCGGCGTTTTGTTCAGTTATTCCTGGGCGCAGTGCGGTCGAACCCGGAGTCCACAGCATCAGTTGAAATGGCGCTTTCGCTTCCGCGCGCCAGGGCAGGAGCCAGTCGCCCGCCGGGGTCTCGACGATGTCTCCGGCGTATTCTCCGGCTGGCGCAGAAATATGGACTTCCTGCGCTCGTGCCGAGGTGAATCTGGCAAGATCATTACCCGCTGCAAAAACAACGTCGCCCGAACTGACTTGCCTGCCGGAGTGACGCGCAGTGCCGTGATCGCAGCGATACGACTCGACCCCGCTGCCGTCGGAATAGACGGTGTAGAGTTCAGGAACAGTGTCCGATCCGAGCGGGTAAGCGGCCTCGAACAAGATACGGCCATCGCGGAGGATGTCTGTCGGCAGGAAGTTCGCGGGGCCGTACGTCAGGGGCAGCGGCTTTCCGCCCGCCAGGCTCACGGTGTCGACTACGAATCGCCCGGCGGTTTTTCGCGCATACACCACGCGATCTTCGGGGAGATAGAAAGGCCGAATGCAGTCCTCGTCTCCGGAGGTGATGCGCCGTGGTTCTCCGCCGGCCAAGGCGATCTCCCAGATCTGCCATGGGTCTTCGGCTTTCAACTTGCCGGCGAAGAGAACGCGTTGTCCATCGAACGAGACTGAAGAATCGGCGGAGGCAGCGAAGCCCGGAACCAGCGGATGCTGGCCTTGTACGTCGCGCACAAAGATGGTCGCGCCGGAGCTGAAGCGGTCCGCGCCGCGGATCCATGCCAGCGGTTCGTAGTGTTTTGCAGCGGTGTAGAGGAATGATAACGGGTCAGCGCCCGGTGCGGCTCGCACTGCGTTCCTAGTAAGTCCAAGGGTAAGCAGCGAAAGCACGCAGGCCGGGATGACGACGGCCAGGATGGGTCGCACCCGGATGGACTGCGCTGCCACTAGTCGGCTCCTCCGACCGCGAGGAGTTGGGGACGGAGTTGACGGTCGTCTTGTTGGAGATCGATGTAAGGTCGCAGGTCCATCATCATGTGGCGGAACTCACCGAAAGTGAGCGATTGGTTTCCGTCGCTCAGGGCTTGTTCCGGGCAAGGATGCACTTCCACGATCAATCCATCCGCGCCCACTACGGCCGCCGCCCGCGACAACACGGGAACCAGAGATCGAACACCGGCCGCGTGACTTGGGTCCACGATGACGGGAAGGTGGGACACGGCTTTCAACACCGGCACGGCGGCGATGTCGAGCGTGTTGCGAGTCGCCGTCTCAAAGGTGCGAATGCCGCGCTCGCAAAGGATGATCTGCGAATTGCCCGCCACGGCAATGATCTGCGCGGAACGCAGAAGCTCTTCGAGAGTGGCCGTCATGCCGCGCTTCAGCAGGACCGGGCGTTCGCAGTGGCCGAGAGCTTCGAGCAGAGCGTAGTTCTCCATGCTGCGCGTGCCCACCTGCATGATGTCGGCATACTCGGCGATCAGGTCGACATCTTCTTCGCTCATCACTTCGGTGACGATGGCGAGTCCAGTAACTTCGCGGGCCTTGCGGAGAATCTTGAGACCTTCCACGCCCAAGCCTTGAAACGCGTACGGCGAAGAGCGGGGCTTGTAGGCTCCGCCGCGCAGAATGCGCGCCCCCGCTTCGGCCACGGCTTCAGCAGTCTGGAGCAACTGGCTCTCGGACTCGACGGCGCAAGGACCGGCCATCACAATGAAATCGTTTCCGCCGATCTCGATGTCTCGTACCTGCACTACGCTGCGGGAATGCTCGCTGGTCTTAGCGACTCGGTCGAAGCAGGAAAATTGCCCGTTCCATTTAGGATTCATGAGCGTCGCGCGCAATTCTAGTGAGGGGTAAATGATGGATCATTACTACGAATCCATTAGAACCGCGAAAACACATGCGAAAAGCAGCACGCCTGAGCAAACGGCGACCCGTAAGTTGTTTGTATCGAGAGCGAAGCAAGGCGAGTGTGATCGCAATCACGCATGAATGCGACGGCACGCACAAGATGGCTTTTTCGAAGGATGCACGAGTTGTGCCGCCGTAACTGCCCGGGATGTCACGCCGCTGACCAGGTGAACCTGGTCACGCCGTCCGACGACCCGGGTCGTACGCAGTGGCTGCTGTTCGATGTGGTATCGGGTCGAGACTTTTCTGATGGTTGCTATAAGAAATTTGTATTGGACTGACTCAAGAGCCGCATTTATCGTCGGCGGATTGATTCTGGCTGGCATGCTGTGCAGGTCGTCGGCGCGGCGCCGGGGGTGTCTGCGCGGGTCCTAATGCCTCACCGGAATCGACGGTACTCGGAGAAGGCTTTGCGAAGGATACGAATAATCCCCGCCTTCCGACGTTTGCAGGTTCGGTAGGGTTTCTGGTCGATGGACATTGTCAGCATTCGCAACCACTCGAAATTGCGCACGACTCACAAACAGGAGCATTCAAAGATGACAAAGCGAGCAGGGAGGCGCTCTCTGCGCCAGCGGTTGGTGGCAGGCAGCGCCACAATCTTTCTGGTGGGCGGAATGTTGGCGGGGTTGTCCTGTCTCAGTTTTGCCGACGACGGCCCCAAGCCGGATCCGGCTGGCACGGCCACCGGAGACAAGACGACCGCCGTCGATGCCGCCGGAAATCCCTTCGTCCCGGTCGAGCCTACCGATAAGACGGCTCCTGACTACGCCGCGAACAAGAAGGCCTTCGACGACTACCAGGCTCAGGCAGCCAAGGAACCTCTGGCGGTAAAGCTGGCCGACAGCGTGGGGCACGTTCGCGTGGCTACTAACTTCGCGTGGACGCTGAACACGGGCTACCTCGTCCTGTTCATGCAGGCGGGATTCGCGCTGCTCACCTGCGGGCTGGTACGAAAGAAAAATGCCGCCCATCTGATGATACTGAACTTCGCGGCGTACGTGTTTGCTTTCCTCGCCTACTATGCGGTGGGATACGCCTTCCAGTTTGGAGCGGTGGCCATCAACGCCGCGCCGACCAACCTGGGCGGCGTCCCAACGCTGAATCATTTTCTGATTGGCAGCGGGCAATGGGGATTCGTTGGCGGGAAAGGCTTCTTCCTCGTCGGCCCCGCTTATGACGCGGGCAGCAACGTTCTGACCTTGTTCGAAGTCGTGTTCATGGAGACCGCCGGATACATCATTGTCGGCGCCATTTGCGAGCGCATCAGCTTTTGGGCGTTCCTGCTCTGCGAACTTTTCATCGGGGCGATCCTCTACCCGATTTCCGGCTGCTGGGCGTGGGGCGGTGGTTGGCTCTCGCAGCTTGGATCGACAATGAACCTCGGCCACGGTTATGTCGACTTTGCCGGCTCGACTGTAGTTCACGCCGTGGGCGGCTTCTGCGCCATGGCCCTCGCGATCATCCTGGGGCCGCGTCTGGGGAAATTTGGCCCCGGCGGGAAGATCCGGGTCTTCCCGGCTCACAATGTCGTCTACGTAGTCACCGGTACGTTCATCCTTCTATTCGGGTGGATGGGCTTCAACCCGGGATCCACACTGGGAGCAACCGACCTGCGAATCTCAGTGGTTGCAGTCAACACGAATCTTGCGGCGGTCGCGGGCTCGGCTGCGGCGATGCTCATCTGGTATTTCCTGTTTGGCAAGCCCGACATTACGATGGCGTGCAACGGGATGCTCGCAGGCCTGGTCGCGATTACCGCTCCTTGCGCGTTTGTTTCTCCGACTTCGGCTGTGATTATCGGGCTGCTGGCGGGAGCGCTGGTTTGCGGCGGGGTTCTGTTCAACGAGCGGGTTCTGAGGATCGATGACCCTTGCGGCGCGGTTTCGGTGCATGGTTTCTGCGGCTGGCTGGGCGCCGTCAGCGTGGGCATTTTTGCCGACGGGACCTACGGATCAGGCTGGAACGGGGTCGGCGCGGCCAGCTACCTGGGACACGCAGGTCAAGGCGTGACCGGCTTGATTCACGGCGATACCCGGCAGTTCTGGTGCCAGCTGATGGGCGCGACCCTGTACGCGGTCTGGGCGTTCGGTGCAACATTCGTGGTTTTCTGGGTCGTGAACAAGGTAAAGAGCATGCGTGTACCGCCCGAATCGGAAGAGGACGGCCTGGATGTTCCCGAGTTTGGCATGCCGGGTTACCCTGAAGACGCAGTGGTTACGGCTCCCTATTAACAGCGAGTGGCGCCAACACGATCACTGCAAACGAGGGCTGGTTTATGTCGATTCGTCTGGACCGGAATCGCCGGTCGCTGCCGGTGATCCTCTGCGTGGTGACGCTGCTCTGCGTGGGGGTACTTCTGCTTTGGGATATTGTTCCCGGACTTTTTCCCGCGCGGGCGCATGATTTCCTGGCCGCGCTTCCGCTCGCTATGATCGCGTGTGCCTGTCTGGTGTATGAGGCAGTACGGCGTCCGGCACGGTCGGAACTGATCAAGGCCATTCTTCTGGCATGTGCATTCTTGTTTTGGTCGGCCAACCAGCTTTGGCCGGATTTGCACCAGGCGACTCTGTTTAACGACCTCGCCATCGCGCTGTTCGTCTTGGACGTATTCCTGGCGATGATCAGCCGGCCGTTTCCCGTTTCCTGACTGGCGGGAAAATGTGGAACGAGATTTAGAACTGGCGAAAGACGGCGGTCTCGCGATTTCACTCCGCACTGGTCTCGACCCTTCCCCGGACGAATGCGTCCGAGGCTACGTGAATGTTAACGCCGAGCCACAACAAGCCTGCCACGATTGCCCCTGCAGCGGTCAGCGACAGCGCGGTTCCCCATCCGATCCGCTCGGCCAGCCAAGGCGTGAGCGCGGGCGAAACCATGCCACCCAGGTTGCTGCCAAAATTCATTGTGCCCCCCGCGATGCCGCTGTGCTCGCCTGAGAGTTGAGTCATCGTCGCCCAGAAGGGGCCCTCGGTACACAGAACCAACACGGTGCAGGTCGTGAGTGCAGCCACCGCCACCATGGGATTGGGAGTACGAGCGCCAATCACAAGAAAGATGGCCGCCGCGCACAGGGCCGCGAGCGGAACGCTGCGGCGTCCCCAGGTCGCGCCCCAGCGGGTCACGGCGGCGTCGGAGAGAACACCGCCCAGCGGAATCGCGAACATGGTGGCGATCCAGGGCAGCGCGGTAAAACTGGCGGCCTTGAGCACCTCAAAGTGACGCACCTGAACCAGATACAAGTAAAACCAGAAGACGAAGATGTATCCCAGGTAGCCTTGCAACAGATAACTGGCGGAGAGGAACCAGAAACTCGGCGAGCGCAACGGTTGAGGGGAGGCCGCTGGCGATGCTGTAGGAGCGGAATTGTTGGCTGCGGGCGGTTCGTTTGAAATCTCGCGCGAGTGAAATTCGCGGGGCCCGAACCGCCACCAGAGAACTCCGGCGACCACGCCGAGTAAAGCCGCGACGCCCAGTGCCATGCGCCATCCGTAGTGACCGGTGATGGGCGCCAGCAGCAACGGCGTAACCGCCGATCCCACACCAACGCTGGCCAGCACCAGACTGTTCGCACGCGCTTGCAGGCGGGGCGGCATGGTAATGGCGATGGTTCTGCCCGAGGTCGGATAGGTGGGAGCGGCCACTACGCCAAACAGGGCGCGGATGAGCCACAGTTGCGGAATCACCATGGCGAGGCCGAATCCACGCCATCCTACCAGCGCGGTTAGAGCGGTCAGCAGCGCCCACCCTGCGCAAAGAACCAGGAAGATGCGGCGGGCGCTGACCCGGTCGGCTAATCCGCCCGAGGGGATTTGAAAAAAGGTGTAGCCGACCAGGAAGGCGCTGAAGACCGTCCCCATTTGCGCCTGGGTCAGTCCAAACTCCTTCATCATGTTGGGGGCAACCACGGTGACCGCGACGCGGCACACATATCCCACGGAAGTTACGGCCATCAGCAGCAGCACGAGGCGTTTGTTGGTGGAGGTCGGCGCGGTCGGGATTGGCGCTGACGGCGTCTCAGGGACAGCGGTCATGGCAGCCTTTTATGCAGGATGAGCTCCGACTGGCCGGCCACCACATAGTCTTTGAGTTCACCAACGAGCTCGTACCCGTGCTGGCGATACAGCTTCTGGGCGCGGTGGTTGAACGACGATACCAGCAGAAAAAGATGTCCGCGGCCAGCGAAGTGCTCGTCGGCAAAACGCAGAAGTTGTGAGCCAACGCCCTGACCGCGCGCCTCAGCCGCAACCGCAATGGAAGCGATGTAGGGCGATCCCGCCAGACCGTAGGCGGCCAGCAGAATGAAACCTGAAAGGTGCCCTTGGTCGCGAGCGATAAAAAGCTCGGTGCCGGGACGGACCAGGGCGGCGCGGCATCCCTCAAGATCGCGGCCCAGTGTGATCCAGGGATCGCTAGCAGCCATCAGGCGAGCGGACCATTCATAGTCATCCGGTGCGGCAGCCGCGATGTGGATCGAAGTCCCCATTCCTGCTTCAAAACGACAGCGATCGTAACAGCCATCCTGCGGGTTCGCAATGCTGAAGGCGGCGATCGACGGCGCTTGAGATGGGCGCGACGCCCCCGCGTCTTCCGAGAAAACGTCAGAAAGAATTGTTTCGAAGATCGATTTTTTCGGTAACATAATCGTTATGGCAAAACGTCACCGGGGACACCTTGCAGGCTGGATTTTGTTAGCGGTTGCATCAGCTCTCATCTTGCAGTCTTGTGGAGGTTCCGGAGGTGGCGGCCAGCAAGTGACCCCGCCGGCCGCCCCTACGGGCTTGACTGCGACCGCTGGAGTTCAACAAGTTAGTCTAGCCTGGACGGCCAGTTCCGGTGCCACCAGCTACAACGTGAAGCGGGGCACAGTCAGCGGCGGACCATACACGCAGCTTGCCACAGCCACCACGCCCAGCTACGTGGATAGCACCGTGACCGGTGGCACGAAGTACTACTACGTGGTCACGGCCGTCAACACAGGTGGCGAGAGCGGCAATTCGAATGAAGCGTCGGC
>Ga0209517_10004113_pt1 | contig 19310 bp, 17 predicted proteins | sample PeaSoiMetSII2010_FD_187695 | JGI IMG/M metagenome (GOLD analysis project Ga0209517, IMG submission 187695) | Peat soil microbial communities from Weissenstadt, Germany - SII-2010 (SPAdes) (version 2) | ecosystem: Environmental > Terrestrial > Soil > Wetlands > Peat | place: Germany...
CGCTACCAGCCGTCCATATATCGACTTCGCCGCGTAGGCCGGATCGCACCAGAGCGGATTGTCATCGCCGATTCCGTGCGCCCAATGGCGAAGGTTGTCGCGGGTGGCCTCGTGGCACCACGGCTCGAGCGTGTCCTGGATCGCGACGCCGACGAGCTGGCGCAGGTCATTGAGGCTCTTGTCCGTGATTAGCGAGAAACGCTGCCGTATCGGTTGCGACATTTACGAACCCATTGCGCCGCGCTCGACGATCGCGCGGGGCGCTGCAAGGAAACTATCCGCTCGAGGCTGGTGCATGCGAAACCTCACCACGGGAGAGCTCTCGCGGGATAGTAAATCCCCTCCCGCTCCCGGACCCACCACGCGCCTGTGGTTTCTTTTTCTTCACGGCTGGAATAGCGATAGTCGTAAAGCAAGGCCCGTACGTAAAGAGGCGGTTTGTGAGGGAATGGATTACTGCCGAGCAGCTCCTTCACCTCCGGAGAATTTTCCAGCAACCGCCGCAAGAACCGCGAAAACCAGGGATTTCCCGACGGCGTCCCGAGCGCGGCAAACCACATCTGCCAGTCGAGGCGCGGCTGGTGCGGAATGTTCCATCGCGGTCGCCGCATGACGTCGCCCGGTTTGTAGTTAAACGCGTATTCGCGCCAGTGAACGCCATCATCCGAGCCCTCGATTATGATTTCCGGCCGGGCGGTAGTCATCACCGCAAACAGACCGTATGCATTGACGATACGCAGTGGCGCAATTTCCTCGTTGAGCCACATGGCCGGGGCGGAGATTCGGCCGGTGAACATCGCATGCATCTGTGCAAACCCGTCGAACACAATCAAAAGCGCGAACGCTCCGGCGGCAAAGGAAACGATCTTCCCCGGCTTGAGATCCCGAACGTGCACAAACCGGGTCAGGCGCTGCGGAAGAACCTTGCGCAGCGCAGCGTCGTCAAACAGCACCAGGCACAAGGCCATGGTCAGAAAATTGAAAAAAGTGTAGTTGCCGGTCAGAAGGATCAGCACTTCCAGGAACAAGATGCCGAACGCCGCGACGAACCTCAGCCGCCGTGGGCAGAAAATCAAAAACGGCAGCCCCAGTTCGATGACAAAGGTCGCAGCCGTTGACGCTGTGAGTACACGCTGCGGCAGGTGATGGGCGTACCAGGCCAACGGGGTCGGTAGCGGCTCGGTCTGAAAGTAGTAGGAGAGCGCCGAGAGGTTGGCCCAGGTGGCGTCGCCGCTCAGAAGCTTGACCGAACCCGAAAGAAACATGACGCGGAATAGCAGCCAGCGCAGCAGCCATATGCCGGGCTTGGTCGCGATGCTCAGGAAAAGCGCAAGGAAGCCGGATTCGAGCAAAAGCGAATCCCATTGAAAGCCCATAAAAATCGAACCGGCGTAAAAGAGCGAAAGATAAAGCGCATAGAGAAGGAACGAGCTTGAACGCGGCAGGACGTTGAAAGTCAGGAGCAGCGACAGCGCCGCCCCCGCCCAGCATGCGGCCTGAATGGCAAAGTCGCTTTGGTCCAGCCAGAACACCATCGGAAACCGCCAGTAGCCTTCCAGGCCGAACCGGCTCCGGATGGCGTCGACGAATTCGGAGAGCGGCAGGATGCCGTGGCTGCCGATTAATCCCAACGCCTGCACGCCAAATGAAACAAAGGCGGCAAGATAAATCAGCCCCATCGCCCGTAGAAACAGCCAGGAAACCACCTCGAAACGAGGCGGCTCGAAATCGCGCCCCCATAACCACAGGCTCGGACGGTAAAACGCGGAGCGGTGCGAAGCGACCAAAGCGTACGTGCGTTCGGTGATTGCTGCAAAACCGGGAAGATGCCGATAAAACATGAGCCAGAAGCCTTTGCCGCTTGCATGACTCAAGGTAAGGAAAGCGGCTTCGGCGCCGCGCGCGATTTTCCCATCGGGCGCCATGTAATGGATGGCACGCTGGAACGCGGCCTGAGGAATTTCCGGATATTGTGCGGCGACTTCCTGGTACGGCGCGTAGCTCACGCGATGGCCGGTGAGTCTCTGCCAATAGCGCGCCCAGTAGATGCAGAACCCGCAATCGCCGTCATAGATCAGAAGCGGAAGGCAGCGGACCGTGCTTGCTGTTTGCATGACGCCGGATGCCGCTAATCGACCGTCGACGTTTCCGATGGCGGGCGCAAATGGAGCTGATGGATCGTTTCACGCGGGGGGCGTAGTCGGGTTGCCGGCCTGATCGTAGGTATAGAATCCGCGGCCGGTCTTGCGCCCCAGGTAACCCGCGTCGACATACTTCTTGAGCAACGGGCACGGGCGATATTTGTCGTCGCCGAGCACGCGCTGCATCACCTCCATGATCGCGAGGCAGGTGTCCAGCCCGATCAGGTCGGCCAGTTCCAGCGGGCCCATCGGCTGATTGGTCCCGAGCTTCATCGCCTTGTCGATATCGGCGACGCGTCCGACGCCTTCGTACAGCGTGTAGATCGCCTCGTTGATCATCGGGAGCAGCACGCGGTTCACGATGAAGCCGGGAAAATCTTCGGCGGTCATGGTGCTCTTGCCGAGCTGATCGGCGAGCGCCTGCGTCTTTTCGTAGGTTTCCTTCGAGGTGGCGAGTCCGCGGATGATCTCGACGAGCTTCATCGCAGGCACCGGATTCATGAAGTGCATCCCGATCACGCGGTCGGCACGGCTGGTCTTCGCGCCCATTTTCGTGATCGAAATCGAGGAGGTGTTCGAGGCGAAGATAACTTCGGGGCGGCAGACCTGGTCGAGCTTCTGAAGCACCGCGATCTTGGCATCTTCGTTCTCGACTACGGCTTCGATCACGAAATCGGCTGCAGCGAGATCCTCGTACCGGGTGGTGGTCTTGATCCGGGTGAGGACGCGCTCGCGATCCTCGGGTTTGAAACGGCCGCGCTGGATCATCCGGTCGAGATTGCGGCCGATCGACTCGACACCGCGGCGGAGAAAGTCGTCCGAGAGATCGTGCATCACGACCTCGAGTCCGGCCTGCGCGGCGACCTGGGCGATTCCAGCGCCCATCTGTCCCGCACCAACTACCCCGATCGTTTTGACAGCCATTCCGCTACAGCTCGATTACGCAGTGCTACTCGGCGATGATCCGCGACTCGACCTTGATTATACACATAGGTCCGCGTGGTTCACACGTCGAGATACGGGCGGTCGGAATCGATGGGTCAAAACGGAAATCCCGGATCAAAATCGAAGTTTCCGGTTGATGGTCAAGACGGCTATTGTTTCTCCGTTCGAGACGCGAGACGAGGAAGGTGACTGATGGATCGAGTTGATGGAAAGACGGCGTTCATCACCGGAGGAGCGCGCGGAATCGGACTTGGCATCGCTCGGGCGTTCGCCCGCTCGGGCGTGAAACTCGCACTCGCCGATATCGACCAGTCGGCGCTGGCTGCGGCCAAGTCCGAACTCGGGGCGCGCACGGCGGTGGAGACGTTTACTTTTGATGTGCGCGATCGCGAAGCCTATGCTCGCGCGGCCGACGAGGCCGAGTCGCGCCTCGGCCCCGTCTCGATCCTCTGCAACAACGCGGGAGTCGGGGGAACCGCTCCCGTCACTCGGATGACCTACGACTATTGGGATTGGATCATGGGCATCAACCTCAACGGCGTGATCAACGGTATCCAGACTTTCATGCCACGCATGATCGAGCGTGGCGGAGGCGCGCACATCGTCAATACGGCGTCCGCCGCAGGACTCTCAGCAGAGGGTAGAAACGGAGTGCCCTATCACACCTCGAAATTCGCGGTGGTCGGGCTTTCAGAGGCGCTGCGGCTGGAGCTCGAGCCCTTCAAGATAGGAGTAAGCGTCCTCTGCCCCGGACCGGTTCGCACCGACATCCTTACGAACAGCCAAGCGACGCAGCCGCCCGACCGGCTGACTGCCGAGGATAGGAAGGACCGCGACGCACGGATCGCGCTGACCTCGACGGTCTTGGCGCAGGGTGTTCCGCCCGACGAAGTCGGCGAGATGGTGCTCGCGGGGATCAAGGCAAATCAGCTTTACATTCACACCGATCGAGTCTCGGAGCGTCGTATAGCCGCGCGGACGAAGGCATTGCTCGATGCTCTACCGCCCATCCGCCACTGAAGCGGCTCGCCTGCAGAGAGAAGTTGGAGCGGAATCGCTTTGGACTTCAATCCGGCCGCGAACTTCGCGTTTGCAAACCGCCCGGCGCCGGTGCGAGTCTGAATCAGGGTTTTCGAATGATCGCGGCCGCTCTTGCCCAGGGAATCGCCGGGTCCAGGTTGCCGCTCAAAGGGCTTGATGATGCTTAGTGCGCGGCTCCTGATCCTGTTCGTCCACGTAACCGCGGTCGTCGTGGCCCTTGGCGGTTCACTGTTCAGCACTTTTGCGATCGCTCCGGTTCTGGCCGATGAACTGGACCCCGCCGCGAGGATCAGGGTCTCGCGTCGAATCGTGCGCCGCCTGGCGACGATCGTTCTGAGCGCGATGGCAATCCTGGTGGCGACCGGGATGCTCAATCTCTGGTTCATGGGCACGATGTCGCCGCTGCTTGGGCTGAAGCTCGGGTTGGTGGCGATCGTTATCGTGATGGCGGTTTACCAGTACGGGAGGATTGGCGTTTCGATATGGAGGCTCTCGGCTGCGGGGCCCTCGCAGGCGGTCGCTTCGCTTCAGGCCCGCTTTCGACGCGTCGGGCTCAGCGTCGGAGTGCTGGTGCTGCTGATCATCTATCTGTCGCTCGGCTTGACGCGGGTGCCTGGAGCCCTGACGGTTCCCATCCCGTAGCGGGGTGACGCTCGATGCGCATTCGATCCGCCGGCTGGATGGCAGGCCGCCTGACTGCTCTTGCGGTGCTGGTAGGCCTGCTGAGCCTCCTGAGTTACGTTTCGGGGGCCCATATCGCGCTGCGGTATCTCGATCCTCCGCTTGGGGCATGGTGGCAGAGCAACGAGTTCTGGATTATGGAGGGCGCTGCTTCCGCGCTTGGAATGCTGATCGCAATCAGAATTGGTGCCAGACTGGTGGAACCCGCGCTTCGAAACCGTATTCAGGGAGGGTCGATAATCGCCGCTGCGATTGCTCTGGCGTGGGTCGCGCCCGTATGCGCGGCGCTCGCTCGCATTGGATGGAACGCGGGCGGACAAAGGGTCGAGAGCGGGATCGTGGGCCTGGCGGGATACGGCACCGGTCTGTTGATTGACAAGCTTCTGATCGCAGGGGTCTATTTTCTGAAGACCGCCGGCTTCGCTTTTTTTGCCGGATTGGTTCTGTTCGGATTGGTGCTGGCGGCATCTTTTGCAAGCGTGCGGGCCGGCGAGCCGGCTGCCGGCGCATGACGGGCGGAGCCGTTGAGGAAAATTCCCGGGTGTCCAACAAGCGTAAAGCAAACCGAGACGATCGCGGCCCTGTCCTGAGCCGCCGCTCCTTTCTGAAGGGAGCGGGTGCGGCGGCCGCAGTTGCCGGGGTAATCGGATCGCTGCCGTCGCCGGATGCGCAGGCACTGGTCGAAGAGGGGATCACCGAGCGGATCGGACCCGGCCCGACGATCGTCGAGCTGAAGGTCAACGGAACGACACGGCCCGTCACGATCGAGCCGCGCGTCACCTTGCTGGAAGTCCTGCGCGATCATCTCGGGCTGACCGGCGCCAAGCTGGTCTGCGACCGCGGCGCGTGCGGCGCGTGCACCGTTCATCTCGACGGCAGGCCGGTTACGGCCTGCATGGTACTGGCGGTGAGCGCGCGCGGACACGAGATCACGACCATCGAAGGACTCGGCACGCCCGATCGGATGCATCCCGTGCAGCGCGCCTTTGTCGACCACGACGCGCTGCAATGCGGGTTCTGCACGCCTGGCATGGCGATGTCGGTGGCTGCGGCTATCCAGCGGAATCCCGGCCTTGGCCTGGAGGAGATCAAGCGCGCCGTAGCGGGGAATATCTGCCGCTGCGGAACGTATCCGCACGTTTTCGCCGCCGCGCTCAAAGCGGCCGCGGAAATCAAGGGGAAAGTCTGATGTCGCGCCGGGTAAACCTGCGGCTCGGATTTTCCGCCGAGCAGCGCGACGTGACCGTAGTGATACCCGACGATGAGCCGACGCCCTGGCAATTCGGCGAGCGGCTCGGCGTGGTCGGCAAACCCGCGGCACGCGTTGACGGACCGCTCAAGGCCACCGGCGCCGCTCGTTACACCTACGATGTAAACCTGCCGAATATGCTCTACGGCGCGATCTTGCGCAGTCCCTATCCGCACGCGATCGTGCGAAGCGTCGATCTGTCGCGAGTCCGCCGGCTTGATGGCGTGCGCGCGGCGATGGGCTTCGACGGAGAAGAGGTCCGTTTCGCGGGCCAGGAAGTTGCCGCGCTCGCTGCGGTGAGTGCCCAACTGGCCGCTGATGCGATCCGCTCGATCACGGTCGACTACCAGCAGTTGCCTTTCGTGGTCGATATGGAGTCGGCGCTCCGGACGGAGGCTCCGAAGGTTTTCCGCTCCGGGAACCAAACGGCGTCCAGCGTTTCCACGCGCGGAAACCTCGATCGCGGCCTGGCCGAAGCGGCGATGGTTCATGAGCAGACCTACACCACCTCTGTGCAGACCCACGTCTCGCTGGAGACTCACGGAGCCGTCGCGAGCTGGAATGGCGACGAGCTTACAGTCTGGTGCTCGACCCAGGGAATCTTCGCGGTGCGAGACGACCTTACGGTGCTGTTCAACCTGCCGCCCGACAAGGTTCGCGTGGTCACCGGATATCTGGGTGGCGGATTCGGATCCAAGTTCGGCGCCGGGCGCGAAGTCGTGATCGCGGCGCAGCTTGCGAAACAGGCGGCAGCCCCGGTGAGGCTGATGCTCGCGCGTGCCGAGGAGCACGTCGCGACGGGGAATCGCCCCAGTTCGGTCCAGAAGGTCCGGATCGGTGCTTCGCGCGACGGCAAGCTGACCGCTATCGAGCTCACTCAGCACGGCAGCGGTGGAATCGGTGGTGGCTCGGGCAGTGGCGGACCGTTCGTAACGGTCTACCAATGCCCCAACGTGCGCACCGATGAGCGCAGCGTGTTCATCAACGCCGGGCCCTCCGCCCCGATGCGCGCGCCGGGATGGCCCCAGGGATGCTTCGCGCTCGAGCTGGCGATGGACGAGCTGGCGCGCAAGCTCGATATCGATCGGCTCGAGTTCCGCCGCCGCAACAACGCCGATGCGGTCCGCGAGCAGGAATACGAACTGGGCGCGCGCGCCTTCGACTGGCAGAGCAAGAGCAACGCATCGCGCTCCAAAGGTCCGCTCAAGCGCGGGATCGGGGTCGCCTCCGCGGCCTGGCACGCGCTGGGCGTTTCGGGGCCCGAAGCGCAAGCCATCGCCTATCGCGACGGTCACGTCGAAGTCCGAATCGGAACGCAGGACATCGGCACCGGCACGCGCACGATAGTCGCGATGGTCGCGGCGGAGGAATTGGGCCTGCCGCTCTCGCGGGTCACCGCTCAAATCGGAGATACGCGATTTCTCTTCTCGGTCCCCTCCGGCGGGAGCATGACCGCGCCCTCGACCACGCCCGCGGTGCGCCAGGCTGCGGCCCATCTCAAGGAGAAGCTCTTCAAGATCGCGGCGCCGAGCCTCGCCGCAGAGCCCACCGATCTGGAGGCGGCAGACGGCAACATTCGGGTCCGGTTCGACCCCTCGCGTGCGATCGCATTCTCGGAGGTGTGCCGAAGGATTCCCGGCGACTCGATCTCGGCTCAGGGCGAGCATGTGATGAACTACGAGGGCTTCCGGCAGGGACAGGCCGGATGCCAGTTCGCCGAAGTCGAGGTCGACACCGAGACCGGCGTGGTACGCGTGCTCAAGGTAGTCGCGGTGCACGACGCCGGCCGCATCATCGACCCGCTCACCGCCCGCAGTCAGGTCAACGGCGGCGTGCTGATGGGAATCAGCTTCGCGCTGTTCGAGGAGCGCCGGCTCGATCTGCAGACCGGGCTGATGGTCAATCCGACGATGGACGACTACAAGCTGATCGGCTCGCTGGACGCTCCCGAGATCGAAGCGATCTTCGTCGAAGTCGCCAACGGCGTGAACAACACCGGCGTGCTCGGCCTGGGCGAGCCAACTCACGTGCCGACCGCCGGCGCGATTGCGTGCGCGGTTTACGATGCGATCGGCGTGCCGATCCGTTCGCTGCCGATCACGCCCGACCGCGTGCTGCAGGCGCTCAAGGCCGTGTGATGAACAGCTTCGAATTGATCACGCCGGCCAGTCTCGCGCACGCCGCAACCCTGCTCGAGGACGGTGGACGGATTGCGATCGCAGGCGGCGTCGATGTGGTCGATCTGCTGAAACTCAATCTCATCGCGCCAACAGCGATCGTCGACCTGAGCGGCCTCGCAGAGCTGCAGGGTATCCAGGCGCGTCCCGACGGCGGGCTCAGAATCGGCGCGCTTACCCGGCTGGCCGAAGTTGGCGAGCATCCGCAGATTCGCGAGCGGTTCACGGCGGTCTCGATGGCAGCCGCGGAGGCCGCCACGCCGCAGATTCGCAACCTCGGCACCGTCGGCGGAAACCTGCTGCAGCGTCCGCGATGCTGGTACTTCCGCAATCCCGACATCCGATGCCTCAAGAAGGGCGGTGATAAGTGCTACGCGCTGGGTGGACTCAACCGCTATCACTCGATCCTCGGCGGCGGCCCCTCCTTCATCGTTCACCCCTCCAGTCTCGCGCCGGCGCTGATCGCGCTTGGCGGCAGCGCCAGGATCGTTGGCCCCCAGAGCGAACGCACGGTTGCGCTGGAAAAGTTTTTCGCCTTGCCCGCCGTGAATCTGGCGGCTGAAAACACGCTCAAACCGGGCGAGGTGATCGTAGAGATCAACCTGCCGGCCCCGCCTCGCGGTGCGCGCAGCGTCTACTTGGAGGTGCGCGAGAAGCAGAGCTTCGATTGGGCGCTGGTCAGCGTTGCGGTGATGCTCGCGATGGGCCCGGGTTCGACCGTGCAGGATGCCAGAATCGTGATGGGTGCGGTTGCGCCCATCCCGTGGCGCTCGCCGGAAGCTGAAGCGATCCTCAAGGGCGGCGCGCTCGATCGCAAGCGAGCCGATCTGGCGGCAGAAGCGGCGCTCAAGCACGCGCAACCGATGTCTGACAACGCCTACAAGGTGACGATCGCGAAGGTCCTTATCCGGCGCGCAGCGCTGTGCGCAGCCGGGATCGAGGCGGCCTAGCGATGCCGGCCAAGCGCAAGTACTGCGTCTTGTTGCGCACCAAGACGGGCTACTACCGCTCGCCGGAGGGGGAGCGGCTGATTGACCCGGATAGTTCGACCGCCTGCTACAACTGCCTCTTGACGCAACGACCGGTCGGTCCCGATGGGATGCCGGTGGACGCCAGGAGCTGCGGCGAAGATCGCGCCTGCTTCCGCGACGAGAGCTAGAGAATGAGCCTACTCAAACCTCTAGCCGGTTCGCGAACAGCGGCGCCGACGTGTCGCGATGTTGAGGGCGGTCGGTCGACAATGAAGCCCCGGATCGATTTCAGATTAGGACAACCCGCGCGCTGCGGATGCTTGAGAAAACCTTTATTTACTAATAGCTTGGCGCGAGCGCGCCCGTAGCTCAACTGGACAGAGCATCGGACTTCGGATCCGAGGGTTGGGGGTTCAAATCCCTTCGGGCGCGCCATTCCGATCATCCGCGCCGATCGCGCTCAGCACGCGCGTTCAGATCTTTCGTGGCAGGATTCTCCAGCCGGCTACGGCGATCATCAAGGGAACCAACAGCAGCAGCAGCGACCATTGACCGCCGCCGAAGTGGCTGCGCGATTCGTCCAGGTTAAATTGCTTCCCACCGGGCGGCGGCGAGTCTACCTTGACTACGCTGGCGCTTCGAAACTGCGCGAGCCCTTTTCGGTAGCCCCCAAAACATGCGAGCCGCAACCCTACCTGCACCTGAGCGCCGCCGCTGCCGACCTCCACGTAGAAGGCGAGGTTCTGCCAGTCCTCGCTGGGCTTCAAGTCGTCCGATACTATGCCCAAATCGTCCAACGTGACGAGGGCGCCGTACAAAAGCCGGGTTTCGCCTTCGCAGCTTGCCCTGACCTCAGCCCCGACGTAGTACCATCCGGGGTCAAGACGCACCGATTGGTTCCAGCTCGCAGCATTTTCGCGCTGGTTTTCGATTACCGCCGTCCCCGGCTCGCCGCCCGAAGGTGGTATCCATTTGAATCTGGTGGTAGGCAGATCGATCCAGTCCTGGCTATACCAATATGATGGGACGCCGCCGGCGCCTTGTGAAAAGTCGCCATTACGCAGTAGATTTTGAGCGATAGCCGGCGCCGGCCTGGCGATGATGCCCGCGGCGACGAGCGTCATTGCGAGCACGGCCGGCAGACGACGGATTGCCGCTATCACATCCGAATTGAGGTCCAGTCGCATACTCCTGCTTGATGCATCCACAGCCGCGCGTCGAGGGCCTGGGGGGAAATGGGTAGACCGGTCCAGATCGGGAAGAAGTAGACGAATGCGGCGATCGCAGCGGCGATAAGAGACACGCAGACCGGTTTGCCCGTCGCTCGCGGCTGCCACAGTAGCGCGACACATATCGCGATCAGCACCACGACTGCCGCATAAATTCCCGCCGTTCCCGCGATCGCGAGCCCGGCCGATGGCGCCAGGGCCGCGAGCAACAGCGCTTGCTCCCAGCGGCGAGCTTCGCCTCGCCAGCACTCGCTGAGCACCACCGCGAGCGCCACATAGGCCAGATATTGCGAGGGCATATAATGATACAGATACATCGGGCGGGTAATTGGAATCTCGATGACCAAATAGCTGAAATAGCCACTGACCAGAAACGCAGTAGGCAGGCTGGGCCGTGAAATGAGACGGACGCAGAGTATGCAGATTGCGCCGAGCGAAGCCCACCACAGGACGGGATTGCCGCCGAACCAGATAGTCGAGACCTGGCCCGAATCGAGCGTGGCTTGCCAATAGATAAACGGATGAAGCAGCAGGGGCCAGCTCCACCAGGGCGACGAACGGGGATCGAACGCCTCCTGGGCGTGGCTCTCGTACCACAGGACGTCGCGGCCGTAGGTCACCAGTGCGTGCACGCCGCCCCATCCGAGCAGGAGGTAGTTGGGGAGAAACGCGGCGACGTACGCGAGCGTGGCGGTTGAGCCGACCAGCAGCCATATGCCCAGGATGAGCCGCCCTCGAGCTTCGCCGGGCGGCGGCGGTTGAGCCGCCATCGCGACGGCGAGAAACCCGATCACAAGCAGAAAAGTTACGCCGGGCAGCAGAAGCTTTGCGCCAAGGCAGAGTCCCAGCGAAATCCCGAGCAAAATCAGCGTGCGCTTGCCGTGGCCGTGGTTGAGGTCTTGCAGGAATTTAAAGAACAAAAGATAGGCGACCGCGGCGAGAGTCAGGTAGACGATCTCGAGCACGCCGGTCCGCGAATCGACCAGGAACAGCCCGTCGAGCAAGATGAATGAAGCCGCGAGCGCTCCCACCATGCGCGATGCGAACATCCGGCGGCCGAGCGCATAAGTGATGCCGGCCAAGGCGGTTCCGATCGCCGCGTTGGAAAGGCGCCAGGCCCACGGGTGGGCGGGACCGAATAGCCACATGCCCAGCGCGATCAACTCGCGTGCGAACGGCGGATGAGGATCGATATACTGTTCGCCGTGCAGGTAGGTGCCCGCCTGGCCGACAAAGTTACCCTCGTCGAACACCGGTTCGCCGGGATATCCGAGCCGCCAGAAGCGGGTCGCAGCCGTCGCGGCGAACAGGACGAAAAGCAGGACGGTGTCGGTTTGCGACCACTTCCCGAGCGCCGCGAGCGCATCGGCGCGATCGGCAGTCGGCTGGGCGTTCATTTCGCGCGCAGCAGCTTTCATTCTCAAGACGCGCTCGCGATCACGGCCGCCACGAAGTATGAGTCCAGTCGTACAGGCCGGGTCCGTGCAGCCACATTCGCGCCTCGAAAGCGGTCCGGGAGATCGGGAACGCGAGCCAAATCGGCAGAAAGTAGACGAACGCGGCCAGCGCGGCGGCGAAAACCAAGATGCAAACCAGCTTGCCGCGGTGCGTGGATCGCCACAGGAGCGCGCCCGCGCCGATCGCCAACGCACCGGCTCCGAATGCGCTGCCGATCGCCAAGCCTGCGGCCGGAACGATCGCGGCCAGCAGCAAGGCCTCCTCCCAGCGGCGCGCCCGACCTTGCCAGCAATCGCCCGCGACATTCGCGAGCGCGAGAAAACCGAGGAACAGCGCCGGCATGTAGTGATACAAGTACATTACGCGCAAGATCGGAGCGACAATGAGCAAGAAGCCGAGGTAACCGGTTACCACGAAGGCTCCCGCGAGGTTTGGCCGGGAGACGAGGCGGGCACCGGTGATGCAAATCGCGGCGAGCCCGCACCACCACAGCACCGGATTCCCTCCGAACCAGATCGTCGAGAGTTGGCCGGTGTCCGCGGTTTGCTGCCAGAAGACAAACGGATGCGCCATCAGCGGCCAGCTCCACCAGGGAGAACTGCGCGAATCGGTCATCTCGGCCATGCTTTGCTCGAACCAGGCGATGTCGCGATAATGTGCGGCCAGCGCTTCAACCCCGCGCCATCGAAGCAGGATGAAGTTGGGCATGAACACGGCGGCGTACCCAAGCGCGGCCGTCGCGCCGATCAGGAGCGTTGCGCCCGCGATGAGCCGGATGCGTTGGCGTCGGGGTCCTCGATCCAGCGCCGGCCATCGCGTCGCCAGCGCGTAGATTAGAAATGCCATGACCATCAGGAACGCGATGAGGGGGAAGAGCAGCTTTGCGCCCAGGCACAACCCGAGCGTGATCCCGAGCATCAGCAGCGTGCGCCGCCCATCGTAAGGATTGGGACTCTGGATGAAACGGAATAGCAGAAGATAAGACAGCGCGGCGAAGGTCACGTAGATGATCTCCGGGACCGCGACCCGCGAATCGACCAGGAAGACGCCGTCGAGCAGCACAAACGCGGCCGCCAGCGCGCCGGCCAAGCGGGACTCGAACATCCGGCGGGCGAGCACATAAGTAATGCCCGCCAGCGCTGTTCCGGCGATCGCGTTGGGCAGTCGCCACGCCCACGGATTGGCCGTGCCGAAGAGCCGCATGCTCAGCGCGACCAGCTCCTGCTCGAGCGGTGGATGCGAAGCGAAGCCCTGCTCGCCGCGCAGATAGGCGCCGCCTTGGCCAACGTAAAACATTTCGTCGAACACCGCCGCGCCGGGATATTCCAGATGCCAGAAGCGCGTGGTCGCCGCGATCGCGACCAGGGCCACGACCAGAGTGGTGTCGGTTCGCGACCATTGCGTCAAAAGCGCCGGCTCGGACGCGCCGTCGGCGGCGGGTTTGCCGACAAATTGGCGGGCGAGCGCATTCATGCTAGGAACTCGGCGGTGGCGGTCGAAGGACGATCCAGCCCGCCACGGCTGCGGCCATCAAAGGGCATAGAAGCAGCGCAAGCGGCCACTGGCTGCCCTGTCCAAAGTGACTGTTCACTTTGTCCAAATCGATCAACAGGTACTGACCCGGTGGCAGTTCGTCGACCGGAACCACGCTCGCTCCGCGGAACAGAGCCTGACCGGTGCTGTATCCGGCAAAGAAGCCGATCCCGAGCGCGATCGGGGCATCGCCGCCGCCTGCGCCCACTTTCAGATAGAAGGAAGCGGTCGTCCAATTGTTGTTGCCCTGCAGATTTTCAGGTGACATTCCCAGGCCGGTAAGGCTTATCATCGCGCCGGTGTTGCTTGGTTCGGCGAGGCCGAGAGTTTTGACCTGGGCGCCGACGTAATACAATCCGGGACTCAAGTGCACATGCTGGACCCAGCGCGCCATGTTGTCGGCGCCGTTGTCGACCGAAACCGCGCCCGGCTCGCCTCCCGACGGTTTTATCCAGGCCAATCGGGTGGTCGGCAAATCGATCCAGGTCTCGCGATGCCATCCATCCGGAGTGTCGCCTGTGCCCGCGGAGAAATCGCCGTTGCGCAGCAGATTCTCCGCAGCGCAAAAGCCGGGCGTCGAGAGAAACACCGCGGCGATCGGCAAACCTCCGGGCAGTATCACGGCGCAAACTCTGATCGCCGCTGCGATCGCGAGCGCGCATCTTGAACGATGAAAAAGTGAACGATGAGATGACACCAACCAACGACCTCGGCATCTTTCAAGGTGAAGATTTCATGGCCGGCCCGCAAGAGGAGAAAAGCTCGCCGCACGCCGGGCGGCAGCACGTGAAGCTTCCGCGCGATTTCTACGCCCGTCCGGTGCTGATCGTGGCGCGCGAATGTATCGGCAAGCTGCTGGTCCATCGCACCGCGCACGGCGAGGCGGCCGGGCGCATCGTCGAGGCCGAAGCCTATCGCGGTCCATTGGATTTGGCGGCGCACAGCGCTCGCGGACTCACCCGGCGGACGGCTGCGATGTTCGGGCCGCCGGGCCATGCCTACGTCTACCTGCTTTACGGATTGAGTTGGGCGATGAATCTGGTAGCAGCCTCGGAGGGAGAGCCCCACGCGGTGCTGATCAGGGCGCTCGAGCCGGTGCACGGCGTTGAACTGATGGCGCGCAGGCGCAACCGGCCGCCTGACTCGCGGGATTTGACCAACGGGCCGGGCAAGCTCACGCAGGCGCTTGCGATCACCGGCGATGATTACGGACGCGATCTCTGCGGCGAGCGGCTCTTCCTGGCCGAGTCACCCGGTCCAACCGGGCCAATCGGCCGGTCGGCGCGGATCAACGTGGCCTACGCCGGCGACTGGGCGCTGAAGCGATGGCGCTTCTACATCCGCGGGAATCGTTACGTATCGGTCCGGCCCCGCGATTGAGCCCCGCGCGTTTCGGACGTCCCGCAGGCAGATAAGTGGGCGCGTCTATGCGGTCACGTGATCGCTGAAGCCGGCGACATCGTGCGTCATCACCAGCAGGTCGCGTGGGTGGCCTTGGCGATCCTCGACCCAATCGCCGAGCAGCGCTTCGACCTGGAAGCCGAGCTTCTCGAAGACTGCGCGCGCTCCGGCCTGATCGGGCGTCATCTGCGCGGTGATCTTCCTGAGCCCATGCGCTCGCGCCAGGTCGAAGATTTCGCGCGCGAGACGCCGTCCGAGGCCGGTTCGCCGCGAGGCGGCTCCGACCTGGATTCGGATCTCGCCGACCCGCTTGGTCCATCGCGTATCGCTGAGATGGACGCTCGCATAGCCGGCGAGGTTGCCGTCGACCTCGGCCAGCAGGGTGATAGTGCTGCCTTTCTCGATGAGTTTTATCCACTCCTCGACAATCGCCGGATCGGTGATGTCGGTGCGGAGAAAGAGCAGATCGTCAGGCGGCAGGCCGCGGGCGAACTGCAAAACCAGGTCGGCGTCGGCGCGGGTCATGAAGCGCACGCTCGCATGCTTGCCGTTGGCGAGCGCCAGATCTTTCGGATAGTCGTGATGGTTGTTTTCGTTCGGCATGATCTTTCACCCGCAGCGATTTTCGCCTGAAGTGCACAGACAATAGCAATTCGCCGGTACGATCACAAAAGCCGCTACGATCGCAAAAGCCAGTCCGATCACGGGCGAGCAATGGCGCCACTCAAATCTCAACAGCCTTCAGGGCATCGCTCGGTTACCTGGTCTATTCTCTCGCGTTGGGGGGTACGGTTCACCGGAAGATATCATCCAATCGATAGGCGAGACGGCGGGCCGCGGGCCAACCGATGAACAGGTCGAGCGCTTCTCTCAGCGTCTGGCGGCAGGCCGCGTTCGTCTGAAAGATGTCCCGATGGTCCGCCAAGTATTGCTCGATCAATTTTACAAGAAGACCGGCAGCTTGAGACTCATATTGGTAACCGTATTTGGCCCCGGCTTCGAGGACGCGTCCGATCCGGAGAAAAACCCCCTCGGGGTCAAACTCGACGAGGCTTTCGAGCGTTTCGAGAAGATGGTGTGCGATGCTGGGCAACCCGATGCCCTCCAGCAAGCCGAGGATTGTTCCGGCCTCTTTGTAGAATCGCTTGCGCTGATCTCGCGTTAGAGGTGGTTTCCCCTCTACTTGGCCCTGGGGACGGTAGGCGCCCGAAGCGAAATAAACCTGCCACGCCATGGTATCGACCAGCTGAGCCATCGTACGAATCCGTTCCCGGTCTGGCGTGGGCCAATCGTTCGCTGGCCTGCCGCTGTTGGCGTCTTCGATCTGGCGTATTGCGCTCTTCGCTGAGTCGAGCAATAGAGCCACAAGGTTCAGGGCTCGCTGACGGACGGCATCTTGCGTCAGATCCGGTGGGTCGACTGGCCCGACGACCAGTTGTCCTCTCAGAAAATCCGCAATCACGCGGGAATCCTCGGGTGAAGCCGCTGGGTCGCGCGCAATTGCCAGTATTCTGTCCCGGCAATGTGGATGGCCACGCCATACCTAGAGTCCCACAAACACTTGGACACAAGAGGCACGAAGGTTCTTTGCGTTCTCGGCTCCGCTGAACCGCTGAAAGACATCGGACGTCAAGGCAGTGACGCGATCAGGATGGGCACCGGCCAAGGAGCTGAGCGTTGTATTGAGAAGAAAGTGTACAACTGAAGAACTACGCTCTTCCCAACACAGGCGCTCAATGATTTGCCACATCAAATCTGGCGCGGTTCGATACAGATTCGTTAGCCTGCCCGCGACCTGGTACCTCACTGCCGGGACTGGATCACGGCTCAGCTTCTCGATTGCCTGGAGTACCTCGGCGGTTGCGCAGGGCGGGAATCGTGCCAACATCGGCAGTCCATCGGCAGACCAGACCCTCGGGGCCGGGGTGCCCCACGAAGGAGATTTGTCGAACCGATGATCCCGCTCCGAATTTGGAGCAGGGACTTCCTCCTTGCTGGCCTCAAGCAGAATCTTGCTGACTTCGTCGGCCGCAATTCCGTCCACGGAGACCAGCTCATCAGTAGAGGCGACCACCTTGGCCCCCTCGGCGAGAGTGTCCCAACCATGCGTACGCTGTTCAGGATGCACGCCTCCAGTGTTCTTCAAGCCCTCCCACAGCGCGACGATGGCAGGAAACACCGCAGAAATGAGATCAGCTGTTAAATCAGAATTTCGGTGCTTGCCAATGAACTCCCTAACCGGTTTTTCAAGCTCACGAATCCGTGCATTGGCATCCTCGTCAACTGGAACACCCTGCTCTGCGAGCCACTCGATTTCGCCATACGGCTTGCCGACGAACCCGGACATTCGGACAGGCGGTTCGTTTGGCGGAATATTGTCCTCCTCAGCCAGCCTCGATATCAGATCTTTTGCCTCGTCGGTGACCATCGCCAGACGAGCCAAACAGCCTAGGAGCTGATTACGTACGCGCTCGGCACCGTGGGGGCGCCCAGGATAAGCTTCTGGAATCGAGAGTATGGCCCGCTCTATTGCTTCTCGCTCGGATACCGCAAGGTCAGTGTAAATGACCTTCAAAAGCTCGCCTGCCGCAGCGTGGGTGTCAAACCCCGCAAGAATTGGCACCGCCCACAGCAGTGACCGTACAGCCATTCCCAATGTTTTCGGGGTTTCCACACCAAGAACGAGAGGGCGCCGCCAGAGAGCGGCCAGTGGGTTCTCTTGAGCAACCACGTCAACAAGTTCCGCAAGGAGATCCGATCCCTCTTCTTGTTTCGCCAGACCACCCACATACGTACAGAACGCGTCCAGCATCCTTACTGGCTCTTCATGCCGATATACGTCTGTCGCGTCCCAACTGACGCTGTAGTCAGCTCGGACACGAGCCTCGCGTCCCAGGAAAGTGAAAGGTTCCTCGGTTACCTCGCCGGAACTCGGCGCGTGCCTCTGCGACACGTAGTCCGCGAGCACCGAGATCAACACTCGGGTGGCGCGCTCCGGCGCAGTGGTTAGAAATTGCGGATAGGCTTCGGCGAGCGACCAGAGACCGCCCTTGTAGTCCTGTCGCCGATTCGAAAGCATTCCCAGAATCTGGCTTTCGCCGATCGTCGTCTGCTCCTCGGATTCCTCGCGATGAGAAAAGGCCGCACGGTAAAGGTCTTCGACCAAGACCGGGTCGAAACGCATTAGCCGCTTCACCTCGCGCGCGAGCCATGGCATTTCATCGAAACCGAAATCACGCAGACGTTCGGGCTCTAGGCAGCAGCGGAGAGTGATCGCTGACTCGACCGAGTCGGCCTCAAACGTGCGGCACACAGACCTGATGGCATTGATTATCAGCCAGCGATTCCGAGGGGTGGTGGTCGACGCGAAGTCGAAGAGCCGCCGCGCGGCGACGCCCGCCGCCCGGAGTTGCTCGGCTGTAAGGAGTTCGGCCTTCTCGCAGATGATTGAGAGCAAGGCACCGATCGACGGCGCTGTCTCCTTGTTCATGAGGCCGCCGTTGCTTCAAGAAGGGCGCACCACGGTCCCGCCTCTGATCCAACAAGTTCGTTGGGTGCTCGCGTCATGAGCGACCCAATTAGGTGTTGGAACGACCGTGCGGCTGCGCTCCGCTTGCGTGCATCCGCATCCGAAAGCGATGCGACGAGCGGGGCCAGGTCTGCCGGCCCCTTCGCAAGATCGACTGCCGCGGAAGGTCCGAGCAGTTTCGCGATTTCAGGAACCCCGGTCGCCGACATCGTGTCTGATACGGTGTCCCAAAATTCCTGACGGGTGCTGTCAGCAACCCAGAGGTATTCGAAATGGAAAAGCAAGCTTGGCCCCAAAAACAAGGCGATGTCCGGATCCTCGGCGAGCCGAGTGGTTAGTGCGGTCGAACTGTCCCTCAGCAGGAGCCGCGCCGCGGCGTAATCGAAAAGCACATGATGCGAGAAGGCCAGCCCGTTCCTGTCGTCTTCGCTCAGCACTTGGCAACTTAGAAGGTCATGGATTACGGCACTGTTCGTAGGGTCCGCGATCTGCGCCCTGCTCGCCCTCAAAGTCCTGCTCGCGGCCATCCGTTCGCACGCATGCCTCAGCACGGCCTCTCGAGCATCTCGCAGACCGTCGCTGCGAACGACCCGGTGTTCCCAGTACCGTTCTAATAGGCCGAGCCTGGTTTCGATCGGCGTCAGATCGTCTACCGCAACATCTTCGTCAAGTAGCTCTGCGGCTATGCGGAGATTAAACGGGACCCGCAGCAGCGGTCCGATACCTCTGGGCGCGCCAGCCGCTTTCGTGATGAGCGCCCGCAGCGGAGGGGACTGACGGCCGACTTGCTCAAGCTCCTCTGAAGAGAGAAGCGGCACGTTCAGGTGACGAACATCGCGAAATTCACCGTCGCAAAGATCGGAACCCGAATCAGCGACGGGTTGACCCTGAAAGAGAGCGCGGAACTGAGCGCCATGTCGGAGATCGAACTTTCGAATCGACGCTACCACCCGCC
>Ga0209517_10004114_pt1 | contig 19309 bp, 12 predicted proteins | sample PeaSoiMetSII2010_FD_187695 | JGI IMG/M metagenome (GOLD analysis project Ga0209517, IMG submission 187695) | Peat soil microbial communities from Weissenstadt, Germany - SII-2010 (SPAdes) (version 2) | ecosystem: Environmental > Terrestrial > Soil > Wetlands > Peat | place: Germany...
GAGGGCGCGGAGCGAGGGGCGGCGCGTGGTGGCAGTCGGGACCACGACTGTGCGGACACTGGAGTATGCGGCACAGCAGGGCGGGGGAGAAGTGCGGGCGGGGAGGGGCGAGGCGAATCTGTTCATTTATCCCGGATACAGCTTTCAGGTGGTGGGGGCGTTGCTGACGAATTTTCATTTGCCGCAGTCCACGCTGCTGATGCTGGTGTGCGCGCTGGGCGGGAGAGAGAACGTGCTGCGCGCGTATGAGCATGCAGTAAAGCAGCGGTACCGGTTTTATTCGTATGGGGATTGCATGCTGGTGGGGTAGGGGGTGCTGAGTGTAATCGCTGTTTGCGGCACCTAACCAATGGACGCGATCTGACGCTATCTCTTAGACTTGTGGTGCTCTCCAAAGTTACGGTGAACAGCAATGTTTGAGCGATACACTGAAAAAGCGCGTCGGGTTATTTTCTTTGCTCGTTACGAAGCCTCACAGTTTGGTTCTCCCTACATTGAGAGCGAGCACTTGCTCCTGGGAATCGTCCGGGAAGATAAGGCACTAACCAATCGGTTTTTGCGCTCCGAGGTAGCATCCATTCGAAAACAAGTGGAGAGCCAGACCACTACTCGGGAGAAAACTTCCACGTCTGTCGACCTTCCTCTGAGCAACGAATCGAAACGTGTGTTGGCGTACGCGGGAGAGGAAGCGGAGCGCCTAGCCCACCAACATATCGGCACAGAGCATCTGCTGCTTGGCCTGTTGCGCGAGGAAAAATGCTTTGGCGCGCAGATCTTGACGGAACGGGGTGTCCGGTTGAGCCAGGTCCGCGAGGAGCTCGCACGGCAGCCGCACGAGGCGGCGCAAGGGCAAAAGCGACCTTCCGTGCTCGATGAACTCCGTCCTTGTATCAGCGATCTAGTGGGCCAAACTCAGCCGCTGATTGGGCGCGAAAAGGAACTTGATCGTCTCATCGAGCTTCTGTGCCGCTTCAGTGGGAAGAACCCCGTTCTAGTGGGAGAGATGGGAGTCGGCAAGAGAACCATCGTCGGCGGATTGGCTCGGCGCATAGCGGACGGCAATATTCCTCGGTCGCTCGCGGAAAAAGCCATTCTCGTCCTCGATCTACCTCCGTTTCGGGTACTAGAAAAGGATAGTTCGTCGCACGCGAGACTGGATCGTGCCCTGGTAGCGGCGGCAGAGGATGGAAAAATCTTCTTTTTGAACCGGATGCATGACAGGCCTGGCGGAATTTCCCCGGTAGCTCCGATTCACGTCACCGAACTGCTGCAGCGACCGATCATAGCGGGCAAGATTCAGTGCATCGGCACATCCACGCCCGCTAACTTCGCCAAGTTGCGGGCAGACGGGCACTGGCTCGCGGAGTACTTTGAACCCATCGAGGTCGCTCCGGCCAATGAAGAGACCGCGATCAAGGTACTGCAAGGCATCAAAGGGACTTACGAAAAATTCCACAATGTTTCTTATACGGACGAAGCCATTGCACATGCCGTTCTCTGCGCCAAAAAGCACATCAAGAACAAGAGCCTGCCGGGTGCAGCCGTCGATATCATCGACGAGGCGGGTGCGGCCGCCCAACTGGAGCAGGGTTCACTGCCAGAGGAGGTCGTCGAAGTTCAGAAACGCATTCGCTTTATCGTGGAGCGAATGGAGGCTTCTATCGCGAATCACGAGTTTGAAAAAGCTCGCTTTTATTCACACGAAGAACGCAAGGAGCGTGACAATTTGAAACAGCTGCGAGAGAAATACAAGCTCGACGACAATCCCGCCTTAAACCTTCGTCGAGAAGAGATCGAGAAAGCTGTCAACAAGCTGGTTGGCAATGCCAACGATTGAGATTCGACAGTCAAGTTAGAGCGGTTTGATTTGTCGAGTCGGGGATGGCACGAGTTTGACGGTTGGCGATAAATCGCGATTACCCTCAAAACCCTTTTTGCCCGACCATTGTCGTCAGCGGGTGACTTCCACCGCGTGCTCGCCCCGCGGCACAGCCAACTCCGCTGCGCCGTTGACGACCTTGATTTGGCGGACTGAGCGGCCGTCAATAGTTGCTTGCAGCGGGCCGGAGTCGAATTCGCGCGTGGTCAGATGGAAGTCGTGGTCACTCTTGACCCGCAGCGAGAGCCGAGCGGGAGTCGCCGCGTAGTCTCTCACCACCACTCCTGCGTCGGCGCGGAAGCGCAGCTTACCGTCGCGAACCATGGCAGTCTGATCAGGACCGATGGTTACGTCATAAATGTGGTTCTGCCATGCCGCTCCGCGGAAGACTCCTTCTGAGCGTGGATTCAGCGCGCCGAAGCGCAAGCCGTCCCAGGGGTTGGCGTCGGTGAACTGTTCCAGGGCGATGAGGCAGAGCAAGGCTCCCCAGGTGTAGTGGATGTCTCCGCCCGCGCTGCCGCCCCAGGCGTGGTAAAGTTCGTCGTCGTGCTGGTTGGTCTTCCAGTCGTCCATGAAGAGGGCATAGCTTTTCTCGGCGAACTCGAGGGCGACATCGTCAAAGCCGTAGCGGTCGATGGCGTGGTAAAGCAGGTAGTTGGTCGGACCCCAGATGCTGCCGCGCCAGTAGTACTGATCGGCGAAGGCGGGGTCGCTGCGGGAAGTCGTGGGCGCGACGTATTCTCCCCAGAATTCTTTTGGGTTCAGCAGGTGCTCTTTGACCATCCTCTCCGCCTGCTGGGGCGTGGCTATGCCAGCCAGCATGGGATAGAAGTTGGTGGGAGAGAGACGCTTGGAGAATTCTCCGCTCCAGAAACGGTTTTCGTAGATGCCGTCGGCGTCGTTCCAGAGTTTGTCGCGAACGAACTGGCTGGTCTTTTCGTATTCCGCCTGGAAATTCCGCTGGTCGTCGGTCTTGCCCAGCAGTCCGGCCAGGGCGGCAAGACTCTCGGCGTCGAGCGCGTAGAGAGAATTCAAACCTACGTCATCCAGGTCCATGGTGTAGGTCTGCGGGTTGTAATGAACGTCGTCCCACATGGGGTTGTCGTCCATGCCGGATTCCCACTTAGCCTGCATCAGGAAGCCGCGTCCGCCGCTGGACAGCGCGGAACCGCGATCGCTGCCCCATTCGAGCAGGCCGTCGCGATTGCCGTCGCGCCAGGGTTGACCGTCGCCGCGATCCTTGAACCACCACTCGTGCCAGCGCTTGAGGCGGGGATAGGCCCAATCCAACATTTCGCGGTCGGGATAGCGCTGATACACCTTCCATACGCAATACGATCCCACGGGCGGTTGCGAGCGATCGGGAGTCACGCCGCCGCCGGAGACGACATTGGGAATCAGACCGGTCTCGGTTTGAGCGAGTAACAGGGCGCGAATTGTGGCCAGGGTTTGCTGCTTGTCTTCGAGGCTGGAGAGGAGAGATCCGAAGAAGCCGTCCCACTCACCCAGCGCCCAGCCTCCGAAGCCGTGAGCCCAGTGGCGACTGATGCTGGGGAAAACAAGATCGGGCTGCGGCGCATAGAGGGTATTCCAGAACATGTTGTTGCCGATGGCTTCGGGCGCGCCTTCAAACAAACCCTGCGAAGATGGACGGCGGCGGGCGTAGGCCTCGGATTTCTCTTTGAGAATGGAATCGATTTTCCCCGGAGCAAGCAGTTCGCCGGCCTGGGTAAGAAGTTGGTCGCGGTTCCATCCCAGCAGAGCGACAAAGTGCGCGGTCTTCTTATCGCCGGTCGAATTGGTGGGGGAATTGGTGGTAACGAACTCAAGTCCGGCGGCGTTTCTGGTGGGGTCACTGTCGCGGGAGTCCACCAGCAAACCGGCGTTTTTCACCGTCGCCTGCAGTTGATCGAGCGAAGGGAAGGCGCCGCTGCTGATCGTGGGCTGGTCCACCATCACAACGAATTGGCTGGTTTCGCCAAAGACCCGATCGAAGTGGCGCTCGCCGACGATGGCCTGCCGAGACTCCGTCACGGAATAGACGGCAGGAACTGCCCAGGTGCCAATGGCCCCGGAAATGTAAGTCTCGAGAAAGATTTGGAAATCGGGCGCGGCGGTGATTCGTCCCACGACCGTGGTCTCGCCGATGCGCGACCACTCGAGAGTGATGAGGGCCGCGCGCGGAGGAACTTGCCAGGAGATGCGGCAGTAGGAAGCGTCGGGGGCATGAGGTCCAACTTCACGGACCGCGTCATAGATAGCGGGGCCGTCCACGAAGGTTTGGCTGAAGGATCCGAAGCGAACAGCAAAGTCGGAGGTCTGCCCGAAGGCTTGCGCAGCGAACACCACGCCATTCCAGGCATCGCCGTCGAGCGCCTCGACATGCACATTGGAGTACTGCGGTGGGGCAGGACGGGCAGAGTTCTGCGCCAGGGCAGGCAATGCTGCCAGGAAAACGAAAGCGGTCAAAAGCCGCAACCACGAAGCGGAAGATTCGGAGCTGAGCATCCGGGGATCGAGTCTCACACGCGACACCTCAATGGAGGAGTGACTGCTCAAAGACACTGGCGACGGCGGTCCAGTCGTCCAGCTCGCAGCACGTTCGCAAGGGCACTGGTTGTTTTCTGGCTGGCAGCCGTTGAGGGCGCTCGCCGTCAGCGCCGGAACGGGTACGCGCCGGGCGACCGCGCCTCCTCCTCGCTCCAGCCCAGGAGCTTGCGGACGTCTGCGGGAAGTGTTTCTCCCCTCGACGCTGCCGGAGGCGCCTGCACCAGTTCGTACCGGCCGAGGTCCGCGCCCTTGAAGATCGACCGCGGAGTCCGATCGAGCTGCCATCCGCCGGCCTCGAACGCCGGCACAAGCTTGCGGAATTCGTCGAGCGACCCGAGTGTGGAGACGCAGCTATAGGTGGCCGCGGGGCTCCACACGACAAGAGGCGGCGGGGCGGTCGCGCCCGGTACAATTGGACGCACGTAAACGTTGCCGTCGACCGCTTTGGCCATTGGGCGCGGGAGCTTTGCGCAGAGCGAGGGCGGTTGCTCGAACCGCAGCAGCGGTTTGCCGTACGCCTCGCTCGCCACCAGCAGGTTGTTCACGAACACGTGGCCCTCGCGCTGGTCCACATCCGGCCCCGTGGAGGGATGCCAGCCGAAGTGATCGGCGGTCGCACTGCGCTCGTTGCGCTCGAACGACGCCGGCGTGTCCACGAACGTGTTGTTGTAGACGCGCACGTCCGCGGAGTTCAGCACGCGGACGCCCTTGTCGTCGCGCACGAAGACATTGCCCGCCACGATCGCGCCTCGTGAGATTTCGAAAAAGAAGCCGTCGAGCGCGCCCTCGATCCAGTTGTTCACGAACACGCCGTCGCGGTTGCCGACGTCGTACCAGATGCCGTTCGAGTAGGGCTGCTCGATTACCAGGTTGTCGCGGCAGGTGACGCGGCGCGTCTGGTTGAAGATTTTGACCGCGGCTGGGAAGTAGCCGGTAAGCTGCTTGATGTTGTTCCGCCGGACGATGTTCCTTTCCAGAAGAACGTCCGATGACCCGATCACGTAGATTCCTTCCGTGCCCGTGTCGCTGACGAGCGAGTTCCGGATGACGAGGCCGTCCCCGCGGAAGTAGCCGGCCACGCGCGAGCAGTAGGTGATGGTCACGTTCTCCAGCACCGTGCCGATCACCTCCTTGCCGAACGTGGCAGGATCCGCCATGCCCACGGGCTCGTCCGTGGGCTCGTCTGCGACGGTAAAGTGTTTCTTGCCCTCCACCTCGAGCGCGCGGTAGGCGTACTGCGAAAACGTGATCCCGCGGATGACCGGGCCCTTGTGGTCGTTCGTTTTGCCGTGGACCGGAGCACTGGTTCGAACGAGCGCGCTGTCGAAGGCGGTGATTTCCACCAGCCGGTTGGTGGGATCGACGCCGATGTACACGTAGCCGCCCTGGTAGTCGATGTAGAAGGAGTGGGCGTCGAGCGCGCCCTCCCAGCCCTCCGACCTCAGCAGTTCTCCGTCCACGAACACCATGTCGTTGTTGAAGCGATGCAGCGGCGTCAGCATGCCTTCGTGGTTGCGCTGCCACCAGCCCAGGGGCGCAGCCGGAAACAGCCGCGTCCAGGAAGTCCTCCATACGTTGTTGCGCAGCGCCTCCCACTTGGTCGCGACCTGCGTGCCCTTGAGGATCGGTCGTTCGTCGGCGTACGGCTGCAGCGTGATGCCCTGGTTGAGGGTCAGGCCGCCCGTGCGGTAGACGCCGCCGCGCATCACAATCGCGTCGCCCGTGACGACCCGCTCGATCGCCGCCTCCAGTGTCGTCGGTTGTTCGAGCGTCGTCCCTGGCGAGTCGGCCTTTCCGTCAGGGGCGACGTAATAGACGTGCGCGGCCTTCGGGATCTCGTAGCGCTGATCGATCGGACCGTAGGGCCCGCCGGACGGCTGCGCGTGACCCGGCGCGGCCGCGAGGGGAAGCAAAGAGAGGAAGAGGCAGTGACAAAACCATCGTGCCGTTTGTTGAACCAAGCGCATCTCGTGTCCTTTTGGAGCGAATCGGTTCATCAACAACATTGCTAGCGGCCACTATACGCAAACTGACAGCGCGCTGTCAGCAGTGGAGTCACAGGTTGAAGGCGTCTCCAATCGCCCCCGAGCGGTGCTCACGGATCGTCAACTGCTGCAAAATCGCCATCGCACGCATTGACCCACTGACCGAAAGGGCATGCAATAGGGCCCGCGATAGCTGGCGCTTACTCGTCGCCTTGCTCGTCTACCTGGCGGGTGTGACGCTGGCCTGCTGTGGTTTCGACGACGAGGCGGTAACTCAGGGCATGCTTGCGCCAGAACTGGCGTGGGAGCCACGCACGCAGGGTGGTCGGGGAGATGTACTCGGATCGCACTTCCTTATCGTCGTTTACGTTGGATCCAAAGGAAAATCTGACCTTGTCCTCGGGGGAAAAGTGCTCGCCGCGGATGGTTACTTCCAGCTCTTTGGGGCTGCGGTCGTTCATCAGTCGGATGGGGAACGGGGAGACCGATGTGACGATGGCAGTCTTTGGCTTCCAGCGTCTAAAGTCGCTCTCGCTAAGCCGTCCCGGTGGCAGAGGCCGCCCGGTGGGTTGAAGGGTTACGTCCAGCGGCAGCGAGAGTTCAAATTTCTCCTCGCTGCCTTTCACCCACAGGTGCAGATTCTCGCCCGGAGGCTGCGCGACCGTGTAATCCCCGGCATGGATGGGTTCTACGTGCGCCCGGAGTTCCGTGGATGAGACATACTCTGTTGTCAGCCATACCTGATCGGTTTGATAATCGCCGGCATCGGGATTGAATCCGGCGTAGACAACCGAATCTTCCGTGAAGCCGCGGCCACGTAGGACAAGCTGCAGCTTGTCTTGTCTGAGATCGTCGGGGAGAGTCGAGGGCGTAACCGAGCTCAGCTTGGGACTGGTCCTGCTGGCTACATGGACGGTGGCGCCTTCGTCGGGAAAGCCCTCGGCCGTTATCAGAAAGATTCCCGCCTTCTGCAGGCAATCGGCGCCAAGGGTGATGCGGGCATGTGCCAGATCCAGCACCTGTGCATGCAGGCTTTGCTGGTTGCATCGGCCGCCTCGTGAGGTATCGATGTGGAATTTCGCACTGGGGCTGAGATCCAGACCCGTCACATCAAAAGTGATCGCCTGGCTACCTTGCGCCGCTCGCACCCAGGATGAGTTCAGGCGGGCAAAAGGCGTGAATTGCTGGCGTGCACCGACTGTGGCCCACGAAACGATGCCGCCCGGTTGGGATGTCATTACCCCGTTGACGTCGCAGGTGATGGTTTCGCCGTTTGGATCCCAGATCGAGACTTCGAGATTGTCTTCCGGTTGCTCATAGGTATTCAGAGCGCTGCGGTCCCAGTTCCAGTCGAGTGTCCCGCTCGCTTGCACCGCAACGGACTTCCTGGCGATGAGCAGGGGGCGATCCCGAACCTCGATCCAAGCCTTGCGAACCCGCTCGGGGTGCGGGATCGAATAGAAGAAATGTCGTCCATAGTCCGACACGGCGAATTGAAGGTCGGCGGTGGCTGGGCGCTGCGTCGCTTGGCCAAAGCAGGCAGCACAACCAGCGGCCAGGCAGACAAGGGTGGCGACGATCCGCATGCGACTAGGCTATTCCTAAGGCGCTGTGGCGTCGACGTTACCGCAGTGTGACAGCTTTCAGCGGGCATCTTCGCCTAAAAGCAAAACGGACATCCTTGCGGATGCCCGCTGCGGAACATTAGCCAGAATTTCGCGGAGCGAAACTTCTTCAGCGCAAAAACTTACGCGCGGGCGCTGGCTGCGGCCGGTTCGGGACCGGCGGCGGCTCGCTCTTCGCCGTTAGCCTTCTGGGGTTGGGGCTGGCCACCCTTGCGGATGTCAATGCCGCCCTTGAAGAAGGCGCCGTCTTCGATAGAGATGCGGGCGGCGATGACGTCGCCGGTGAGGGAGCCGTCGCTGCGAATGTCGACGCGGTCGCTGGCGGTGAGGTTCCCGCGAACCTTGCCCAGCACTACGATCTCGCGGGCATTGATGTTGGCGGCGACGACGCCATTGCGGCCGATGGTGACACGGTTGCCGGAGAGATTGATGGAACCCTCCACGCGACCGTCAATGTAGAGGGACTCGGAGCCCGTCACTTCACCTTTGATCACGAGCGACTTTCCGATGGTGGCCTGATCGGCGGTGGTGGTGGTTACCGGCCGCGGCGCGGCAGGCTCGGGGGTGCCCATGGCAGGGGCGCTGGGGATCGAAGTGGTCGGGCGCTCCGGCTCGGCGGGGCGGGCAGGAGTCTGAGGCTGATTGGTCGGCTTCCACATGGGATAAAGAGTCCTTTCCTAGGGATTAGGGTTCACGAGCCGCACGTCCGTGACCAAAGCGAATTGTACTCCCGCGTCTCAAAGTGAGCCCTGTGGAAAATCCTTTATTTTCAAATCGGTAGTTCCTTTGGTGATACCGGAGGAGGAGCAGTAGGAAGCTCGAGCGGAGGGTCGCCGGCCAAGTCTTTTCTTCCCGGCGGCAGGTAAGGATTCCCGGAAGAAATGACCGGGCCGTATCCCGACCGTATCCTTTTGCGGGCTACTGGCGTTATCCTCTCAGGGTCGAAGATTTATCGAAAACGGATTCAGAGGTTGGGCGTCTAATCGAGGAGAGTCCAGCCTTGGGAATTCCACTCGAGACGGGAGTAAAGCATGTCAGAACCTGCCGTTGTGACGCCTGCCGCATTGAGGATAGACCGGCCTGAGCCGGGGGAATATGCGTCTTACTATGAGCGGTACATCTCGCTGATCACAGGATCGGATATTTTGGGGACGCTCGACGGGCAGCGGCGCCAGATGATGCTGCTGTTGTCGGGGCGCGACGAGAGCGATGGAGACATCCGTTACGCTGCCGACAAATGGAGCGCGAAAGAGGTGCTGGGGCACGTCTGCGACACGGAACGCATCTTCGCCTATCGCGCGCTGCGGATTTCGCGCGGCGACCGGACGCCGATTGAGGGCTTTGAACAGGATGACTACGTGAAGAACGGTCCGTTTGCGCGGGCTCCGCTGGCGGAGATCATCGAAGACTACATTGCGGTGCGGAGAGCGACGCTGACGCTGCTGCGGAATCTGGAAGAGGCGGCGTGGGCGCGGCGGGGTGTGGCCAACAAGAATGAAGTTACGGTGCGGGCGCTGGCTTACGTTATTGCCGGGCATGAACTGCATCATCGGAGGATTTTGGAGGAGAAGTATTTTTCAGGGCGGTAAACCCGCACTTCCTCGCCGCAGATTCACGCGGATGAACGCGGATTCTCTCGAATGTCCCAACGGGCACTGACGGAACTGCTTCGCGGGAAGGGCGCGCACGCTGATCCGGTGGCGTGCGTGGAGGATATTTCCGCGGAGCTGGCGGCGAGGCAGGTTGCGGGATTTCCGCACACCATCGGGCAGATCGTGTTTCACATGAATTATTGGATGAGCTACGAAATGCGGCGCATTCGCGGGGAGAAGCCGGATTATCCGGAACATGCGGCGGAGAGCTGGCCTGCGGTGCCATCACCGGCCAACGCGCAGGAATGGGACCGGCTGAGGAGAGACCTGGCGTGGTTCCTGGCTGAGTACGCGGAGCTGGCGAAGGGTTCCGAGTCTGAGATGCAGCGCGAGGTTGAGAGCGCGCATGAGGGCGACAAGAAGGTTGCGGGCACGGTCGAGGTGGTGCTCTGGCAAATGGTCGCGCACAACAGCTATCACGTTGGGCAGATCGCGATGGTGAGGCGGGCTCTGGGGGAGTGGCCTCCGCGCGCGGGTGGGGATAGCTGGTAGGGGAAAGCGGTCTTAGGTCTTGGCGGCGCCTTTTCATTTCCTGCCCTTGCGCTTGGTGCGAAAGATCAGAAGCCCCACTTCTCGCAAAACCGGCGAGAAATGGGGCACCCGGACTGGGTTATGCTGAAAGCTGTTCTTAGCTTGCCCTGAGCCGAAAGGCGAAGGGGCTGATAGCTGACAGCTCTCTATGCTCTCCGACTCCATCATTCTCAAACACATTGCGAAGCAGGCGAAGCGCGCGGCGGGATTCAAGCAGCTGGTGCGCGAGCTCGGGTTCCATGGGGACGAGCGCGGCGAGCTGGATGACCGGCTGCAAAAGCTGGTGGCGAGTGGTGCGCTGATTGCGGTCGGCCCCGAGCGATATGCGCTGCCGCAAGCCGCCGCTGACAAGAATCTTGTCGCTGGACGGCTCACCATGCATCGCGACGGGTTCGGCTTCGTAATTCCGGACGCGAATTCCCTGGCCGCGTCGCTCAAGGCGCGGCTGGCGGGCGACATCTTCATTCCGCCGCATCTCATCGGCAACGCCATGCATGGGGACCGGGTGCTGGTCGAGATCAGCAGTGTGCGTCCCGACGGACGCGCGGAAGGCCGCATCGTGCGACCGGTCGAGCGGGCGCATCCGACCGTGGTGGGAGTTTTTCACTATGGCGGGCGGCGCAACTACGTCACGCCGATGGATGCGAAGATCACGCAGGAAATCGTGATTCCGGTGGGGATGGAAAAACCCAAACCTCTCAACGCAGAGGACCCTTCGGCTTCGCTCAGGGCGGGCGCCGAGGACGTGGAGGAGATAAGAACAAAATCTGTCGATCGCGTGCTCGGCGAGGAGGCGGCACGGCGGACGGAATGGGACGACCTGGAAGGCGTGGTGGTGGATGTGGAGATCACGGACTGGCCTTCGCCGACGCAGAATCCGCGGGGGCGGGTGATCGAGGTTCTGGGGCGGGAAGATGATTTTGGCGTGGACGTCGAAATTACGATACGCAAGTTTCATCTGCCCCACCATTTTCCGGCGGAAGCGATCGCCGAGGCCGAGGAGACGCCGGGGACAATCTCAGCGCAGGAACTGCAGGGGCGGCGGGATTTCCGGACGTTGCCGATTGTGACGATAGATGGGGAGACGGCGCGGGATTTCGATGACGCGGTGCTGGTGCGCAGGCTGGAGAACGGCAATTTCGAATTGCAGGTGCACATTGCCGACGTGGCGCATTATGTCACGCCGGGATCGGCGCTCGATCAGGAAGCGCGGCTGCGCGGCACCAGCGTCTATTTTCCCGACCGCGCCGTGCCCATGCTGCCGCTCGAGCTTTCGACCGACATCTGCAGCCTGCGTCCGCAAGTGGACCGGCTGGTGATGTCGTGCGTGATGGAGATTGACCATCGCGGCGAGATCGTGGGCTACGAGTTGTGCGCGGGCGTGATCCGGTCAGCGGAGCGCATGACCTACACCGCGGTGAACGCCGTGCTGGAGGGCGATGCCGCCATGCGCGAGCGCTACGCGCCGCTGGTAGCGCCGTTTGAGCTGATGCGCGACCTGGCGGAGATTCTGAACCGCAAGCGGGAGCGGCGGGGCTCGATTGACTTCGATCTGCCGGAGCTGGTCATTGAGTTCGACGAATTCGGGCTGATGCGGAGCATTGCGCGTTCGGAGCGGAATGTGGCGCACCGGCTGATCGAAGAATTCATGCTGGCGGCGAACGAATGCGTGGCGCAGCACCTGGAGTCGAACGGCGTGGCGTCGCTGTACCGCATTCACGAGAAGCCGGACGCCAAGCGGGTTTACGACTTTGAAGTGATTGCAGCGACGTTCGGATATTCGCTGGGCGTAGGGGCCCTGCCGATTCATCGGGTGCAGATGAAGGCGGACCGGCGCGCGGCTTATGGCACGGGGAAGCGCGTGCGCGAGATCGAAGTGCCGCAGGAAGTGCACATCACGCCGCGGATGTACCAGAAGTTGACCGAGAAAATTGCGGGGAAGGCGGAGGAACGAATTTTGAGTTACCTGATGCTGCGGTCGCTGAAGCAGGCGCGGTATTCGGAGGAGAATCTGGGGCACTTCGCGCTGGCGGCGGCGAGCTACACGCATTTCACGTCGCCGATCCGGAGATATCCGGATTTGGTTGTGCATCGGATACTGAAGGACGTGCTAAGTCAAAACCCCCGCCCTGTCTCGCCAAAGGACGGCGAGACAAGGACGGGGCACCCGCGGATTGATGATGAGAGGGCTTCGCCGTGGTCGAGGCGGGCGCGGGCAGGAGTGCCCGCGCCACACGGGCCCGCTCCACACGAACTAGGCGGGCCGATTGCGCTGGAAGAACTGCATGACATTGCGGAGGAGTCGAGCCAGTCGGAGCGGCGGGCGGATGATGCCGAGCGCGAACTGATGGAGTGGAAGAAAGTGAAGTTCATGCAGGATCGCGTCGGCGAAGACTTCGATGGACTCATCATCAGCGTCACCAAGTTCGGGTTCTTCGTGGAGCTGACCGATTTGTTCGTCGAGGGACTGGTGCCGCTGAATACTTTGGCCGACGACCGTTACACGTATCACGAGAATACGCGGGAGATTATCGGGCAGCGGTCGCGGAAGACGTACCGACTGGGGCAGAAGATTCGGGTGCTGGTGGACCGGATTGATCCGGTGGAGAAGAAGATTCAGTTCGCGGTGGTGGAGGAAGTGGCGGAGCGGAGGGCGGGACGGAAGCGGAGATAGGTTATGGGGTATCAAAATCCCCACCCTAGCCGCAAAGAACGCGGCTAGGATGGGGCACCCGCTGCGCCACCCAAAAGCACACCATTTCCTATCACGCTGCTATCAGCCACTTGACCGCTACACTCCCAGCGCTTTTTGAATCTCCTCGGCGATCGCCGTCGTTAGTGCCTGCATCTTCTCTTCTGCCTCGGCTTCGACCATGACGCGGGCCAGCGCCTCGGTGCCGGAATAGCGGACCACCACGCGGCCGTTGCCATCGAGTTCGCGCTCGGCGGCGGTGATGGCCGCCTGCACGGCGGGTACCTGGGCAAAGGGAATCTTCTCGCGCACGCGGATGTTCTGAATTTTCTGCGGGAAGACTTTGAGATCGCTGACCAACTCCGCCAGGGACTTGCCGGTGCGGACGATGATGTCCATCAGGCGCAGCGCGGTGAGCAGGCCGTCGCCGGTGGTCGAGTCTCCGTCACGAAAGATGATGTGGCCGGACTGCTCTCCGCCGAGAGTGGCGCCGGTCTTGAGCATCTCTTCCAACACATATTTGTCGCCCACGTTGGCACGCGACATACGGATTCCGGAACTTCGCAACGCCATTTCCAGGCCCATGTTCGACATGGTGGTGGCGACGACGGTATCGCCCTGCAATTTTCCCCGCGCATGCAAATCGCGCGCGGCGACGAGCAGGACGGCGTCGCCATTGACCACGCGGCCCGTGGCGTCGCAGAAAAGGGCGCGGTCGGCGTCACCGTCGAAAGTCACGCCGAGATCGTAGTGCCGCGTGGATTCGGCCACGGTCTTGCCCAAAGTCTCGGGATGCAGGGCGCCGCAGCCGTGGTTGATATTTCTGCCGTCGGGGGAAATGTGAATGAACGTCGCCGCAATCCCGAGGTCGCGAAACAGCTCCGGGGCTTCGGCAGTAGCGGCGCCATTGGCGCAATCCACGAGCAGGTGAAGGTGGCGCAGATCGGACGCCACGCTTTCGGCCAGCGACTTGATATAGGCACGGCGCAGGGCGGCCTCGCCCGGCAGAGACGGCCCGGGGACTTTGAGCGCAGTATCGTCGGCGGCGGCCGGGTTCTGCAGCAGAGCAAAGATTTCCTTTTCGATGGCTAGCTCGCGCTCGTCGGTCAGCTTGAAGCCGTCACCGGAGAAGACTTTGATTCCATTATCGATCCAGGGATTATGCGACGCGGAAATCACCACACCCGCGGCCATGCCACGCGAGCGGGCGAGGTAGGCCACGCCGGGGGTGGTAATGACTCCGGCGCTGTGCACGTCCACGCCGACGGCGGCGAGACCGTCGGCGACGCGGTCAGCGATCCATCGGCTGGACTCGCGCGTGTCCTGGCCGATGACGGCCTGGGCCTTGCGCGTGGCGCGCACCAGGTCGTGGCCGAGGGCGCGGCCAATGAGATAAGTGCTCTGCCGGGTGAGCGGGAATTCTCCCGCGACTCCACGAATGCCGTCGGTTCCGAACAGCTGGCGGGTTGGCTGGGTCATAAGAGAAGTTCCGGACTAGAGATGATAAATGAGGGACGCGTGAAAGAAGCTAGTTCGACGAACTCAAAATGCCGTGGAGGGAAAGGCTCCCTCAGGGGGTGGGCGAGAACCGGTGCCGTCCCCTTCGGCGCGCTTCGCTCGCTCAGGGCAGGCTCTGCGGGACTCGCTCTACTTTCCCCCTCCTTTCCCGGCACTGCCGTGCCGGGCTTTCCCATGACGCCGCTTCGCGGCTGGATTTTGGTAGATTATGTTCCGCCGTTCTCTCCAGTTCGTACGCACACACTAAAATCCGCGACGATAAGCATAACGGATGGTAAATGAACCGCCGGGCTCCGCCCGGCCGGACGGCCGAGGGCGGTCGTCCCCACATGGCCGGTCTTCCTCTTTCCACAAACGCTTCATCAATCATCAATGCGGGGAACTGGTTCCCAGTTTCTGGACGGTTACGGTCACGCGGATCGAGGCCGGCTGAACCACCTGCACCAGGGGATCGGGCACGTACGCATTCGTGGTGAAGATGGCGCTGCCGCGCGTGCCGGTCGCATCGATCGGATCCGTGATCGCGGCATCGACTTTCTCCACGTGATTCCGGGGACCGGTGATGGTGATGCGGGGCGGATCGGCCTCAATCTTGGTGATCTGCTCGCCGTCGGGAAAGGTCCCGGTGACGCGCGGATGAATCTCGACCTCACGTGTCAGCCGCGTGTCGAAGGCCAGATGCAACTGGCTGGGCACGATCTGCACGACCGCAACATCGAGCGGATGGCGAACTTGCTGCGAGGTGAGATCAAAGGTGCGCTCACCCGGCTTCACATCCGCCAGATTGATCTCCGCGTGGACCTCGTTCGCCTGCAGTTGCCGAATGACCCGCTCCGGTCCGCGGACACGGATCTGGGCCTCGGGAATGGATTCGGAGCTGATCTCGAGATGCTGGGGAACATTTTGAAACACGATAGGGGAGCGCAAAGCGACCTCCGCAGATTCTTCGTGGGAAAGCAGGAACCAGAGCCCTGCCGCCAACAACAAGGACAGCACTTTCAGCCCAAAGTTGTGCAGGACGCAGCGTTTGAAGAATGCGATCATGGCCGCGGCTCCGAATCCGAGCCTGGTTCCAGGCCCCGTTGCGGAGAAGGCTCTCGCTGAGGCGAATCGGTGACCGCGTCCGATTCATCTCCATTGCGCGCGATGGCGGTGGGCAAGGTCACCGGAGCCATGTAGCGGCGCAATTCGCTTCCCAGGCGCTCGCGCAGCTGGTCAACCGTGAGGTCACGCTCGATCTGACCGCCAATGGCGAGGCTGATCGCGCCATTCTCCTCGGAAACCACGACGGCGATCGCGTCGGTTTCTTCGGTGATGCCGATGGCGGCGCGGTGGCGCGTGCCCAGCTGGGTGGAAAGCAGGGGATTCATGGAGAGAGGCAGGAAACAAGCGGCGGCGGCGATGCGGTCCTTTTGTACGATCACGGCGCCGTCGTGCAGGGGAGCGCTAGGACGGAAAATCGTGGCCAGCAGGTCGTAGGAAAGGCGGGCGTCGAGAGGGACGCCGCTTTCGATGTGGGTGCGCAATCCAATGTCACGCTCAATGACGATGAGAGCGCCGGTCTGATGCTGGGAAAACAGATTTGCGGCCAGCACGATGTCATCGTAGGAATCGCTCTCGGCGGAGGAGCCGCGCAAAAAGCTCAGCCGGCGGCCGAGATCGGCCAGCACATGGCGAATCTCGGACTGGAACACTACGATGGCCGCAAACACGATGTAGGGGAGCACGCGGCTGACCACCCAGTTCAAGGTGGTGAGTTCGCCCATGCGCGCGAGGTAGAAGGTCACGGCAACGATGGCCAGGCCCGCGAGCATGGGAGCGGCGCGGGTTCCGCGGATCATCACCAGGACCTGATAGATGAGCAACGCCACCAGCAGGATGTCGAGCGCTGCCCATGCCGCCTGCGACCATGACGTGAAGACCGGCGTCACTCGAGTCTGTCTCCTGATGGAATACGAGCCCATTGTAATGCAGGCGATTCAAAAACCTTAACCACAGAGGACACGGGGGACACAGAGGTTTGCGATGCGCTGCACGCAGGTTGTCGATGGCGTCGCTCAGCGAAGCCTCATCCCTGCTTCTTCGTGACTGCGGCGTGAATCCCGCCGTGGGCCAGGCGGGCGGAAATTTCGTCGCCAACCTTGACGTGGCGCGCATCTTTGAGCAGCTTGCCTGCGGAATCGAAAATCAGGGCATAGCCGCGTTCGAGAATTGCCAAGGGTGACAGGGATTCGAGAGCGGTGTGCAAGCGCTCGCTGCGCACTCTGTGCTGCAGAAGCAGGTTGCGCATCGCCGCCGCCAGGGCCGCGGTGCCGCTTTCCATCTCTTTGCGCATGCCAGAGAGCACCAGGCGCAAATCGTAGTGGCGCACCGTGGCGGAAAATGTTTCCCAGCGGCGCCGCATCCGCGTGAGCGCTTGCCGCTCGGCCAGTTCCAGGCGGTGAGCGAGGTCGTCGAGCCTCTGCTGGCGGTGGTGGATGAGTTCCATCATGCGGGCAAAGGCACGGTGCTGCGCCAGTTCGGTCAGGGCCTGGCGTCCGATCAGCAGGCGATAGGCCATGGCTCGGGCCAGGCGTTGGTGCAAAGACACAGCCTGCTCTTCGATTTCCTGGCGGGAGCGGATGACCAGTTCGGCGGCGGCGGAAGGCGTGGGGGCGCGCAGATCGGCGACGAAATCCACGATGGTGAAGTCGGTTTCGTGTCCAACGGCGGAAATGACGGGAATGTGGGAAGCAGCAACGGTGCGGGCTAGGGCCTCGTCATTGAACGACGCCAGGTCTTCGGCCGAGCCGCCGCCGCGTGCGATGATGATGACCTCGACGTTTTTGTGCTGGTTGAAATAGCGCACGCCGGCGGCTACCTCGAGCGGTGCGGCGTCGCCTTGCACCTGCGCGGGATAAATCAGGACACGCACCGAACGATGGCGGCGCGCGAGAATATTAAGGATGTCGCGCAGGGCCGCCCCTTGGGCGGAGGTCACAACGCCGATGCGGGCGGGCAGCGGCGGGATGGGTTTTTTGCGCTCGGCCGCGAACAGTCCTTCCGCTTCCAGCCGGGCCTTGAGCTGCTCGAAGGCTAACTGCAGAGAGCCGACACCCTTGGGCTCGATGTACTCGGCGGAAATCTGCAATTCGCCCCGGTCTTCATAGACGGTGACGCGGCCGCGCACGACGACCTGCAGGCCATCGGCGGGGCGGAAGCGCAACAGACGCGCCGAGGAGCGGAACATCACGACGCGAATCTGGGCGTTGCCGTCTTTCAGGGTGAAATAAAGATGGCCGGAGTCGGGGGCGCGGAAATTCGAGATCTCACCTTCGACCCATGCGTCGGAGTACTCCCGCTCGATGTGGGAGCGCACGGCGGCGACCAGATCGCGGACCTTCCAAACGCGGCGTTCGGGCGCGCGTAAGTTGAAGCCCATCTGATCGGCGAGAGAAGACATTGAGGGCAGTGTACCGCAGGGAGGGGTGAGATTCTGACGTAAGTCAAAATCCCCACCCTGTCGCAAAAAGCGCGACAAGGGTGGGGCACCCAGAATCATCCATCCCACACCGGACTTCCGCCTATAATCCTTTCCCATGAATCTCGAACAAAAGGTCGACGAACTCAATAAACGCAACCAGCTCGCCGAAGACGGCGGCGGGGCCAAGCGGCGCGAGCGGCAGCACAAAGAGGGCAAGATGTCGGCGCGTGAGCGCATCGAATTCCTGCTCGATGAAGGAACGTTCGAGGAAACCGACAAACTGGTCACGCACCGCTGCAGCGACTTCGGCATGGCCGAACAGAAAATCTATGGCGACGGATTCGTCACCGGTTATGGCCGCATTGAAGGCCGGCTAGTCTACGTTTTTGCCCAGGATTTCACCGTGTTCGGCGGGTCACTGTCAGAAGCGAACGCGGGGAAAATCGTCAAGATCATGGACCTGGCGGCAAAAATGGGCGCGCCGGTGATTGGGCTGAATGATTCCGGGGGAGCGCGCATTCAGGAAGGAGTGATGTCGCTGGCGGGATACGCCGACATTTTCCTGCGCAACACGCTGTACAGCGGAGTGGTGCCGCAGATTTCCGCGATCATGGGACCGTGCGCCGGGGGCGCGGTTTACTCTCCGGCGATCACCGATTTCGTGCTTATGGTGGATAAGACTTCCTACATGTTTATCACCGGGCCGGACGTCATTAAGACGGTGACGCTGGAAGAAGTCACGAAAGACCAACTGGGCGGGGCGATGACGCACAACGAAACCTCGGGCGTGGCCCACTTTGTGGCGCACGACGATGCCGAGTGTCTCTCGATGGTGCGCGAGCTGCTGAGCTTTGTGCCGTCGAATAATCTGGATGATCCGCCGCGCAAGGTTTCGACCGATCCGGCGGACCGCGCCGATGCGGCGCTGGACAAGATTGTCCCGGCGCAATCGAACCAGCCTTACGACATCAAGGATGTGATTCATTCCGTCGTCGACGACGGATATTTCTTCGAAGTGCAGGAGCACTACGCCAAGAACATTGTGGTGGGGTTCGCGCGGCTGGATGGGCGCAGCGTGGGCATTGTGGCCAACCAGCCGGCGGTGCTGGCGGGAACGCTGGACATCAACGCGTCGGTGAAGGGGGCGCGGTTCGTGCGCTTCTGCGATTGCTTCAACATTCCGCTGGTCACATTTGAAGACGTACCAGGATTTCTGCCGGGGACGGCGCAGGAATACGGCGGGATCATCAAGCACGGAGCCAAGCTGCTCTATGCCTTTGCCGAAGCGACGGTGCCCAAGGTCACCGTGATCACACGCAAGGCGTATGGCGGGGCGTATTGCGTGATGGCGTCGAAGCATATCCGGACGGATGTGAACTACGCATGGCCGACGGCGGAAATTGCCGTGATGGGG
>Ga0209517_10004116_pt1 | contig 19306 bp, 23 predicted proteins | sample PeaSoiMetSII2010_FD_187695 | JGI IMG/M metagenome (GOLD analysis project Ga0209517, IMG submission 187695) | Peat soil microbial communities from Weissenstadt, Germany - SII-2010 (SPAdes) (version 2) | ecosystem: Environmental > Terrestrial > Soil > Wetlands > Peat | place: Germany...
CACAGATCCTCTTGCCGCTCTCGATCCTTGCGCGTTCCCATCGCCATATCTTGATTTTACGAAGGACTCCTGTGGATACCGCTCGATTTTCTCGGGAAGGTATCGGGACTTGCACCACAGGCTGTTAAGCCCTTCAATATTCTGATGCCGCAGAAGCTCCAACATTGCATCACGCGTTTTCGCAAATCCCCCCATTTGATCGGTTTTGATCTTGATGTTTTCTTGTAAAGCCTCGATGGCTAGACGTTGGTGAGAGAGATGCAAAAACGCGCCAGACACTTCACCCATAAGCGCGGCAAGTGCTTGAACTGTATCTTCGTTCGCAACGAGATTGACCTTTGCAAGGGCGGGGGAACTTTCTAAAATCGCGGCGCTAAGGTCTTTCTGTGGAACGCTCAAATCCGAAAATTTTGAAAGGGTGCTTACTGCGCGGGCTACAGCTTCAGCGGCACTGACGAAGACCTCTTTTCGGAAGCTCATTTCCCGTTCGCGGCTTCGCAATTCCCTGTCGGTCTGAAGCTGTAATCTGATCCTTCCGTCATTGGCTCGATTTGTCAACTGAGTGCCGAGAAGCGTAAATATCGAACCGGCAATCACGCCCCAAAATGTTCCCGGTACTTGCGAAAGTAGTCGAAACAGTTCTGCAAAAAGTGCGGCGACACTCATATGAAGGTTACTCTCCGAAGACGGCACATGACTTGTTGTTATTATGCAGCTGCGCGGGCTTTGTCGAGTTCCAAACCTACCCTTTCAGAGACCTCGCTGCTGATTGCGGTCGGTCCACGGAATTTCCACCTTGGTATAGCTGCCGGGTGTGACTGCGTTCACCGCGTCGGCGATACGTTCAAGGTGCAATCTGACCCGCGCCCATTTCGTGGTGCCGGTCAAAACGACGAGGGCGACGTTGCGTCCGGCAAGGTTCTGCTGGTAGCGAATTCTCCTGTCGGTCGTGAGCAATAGGTCGAATCCTTCGACCTCGGCTGCTTTGAGCAGCTCGCCATTGGAAATTCTGTTCCACCCGCGTTCTCTCGCCTCCGTGACCTCGTGGGCTGAAGGCGCGGCGGCGTCTTCGCTGTCCTCGGCAATGTAGGACCAGATGTCGAAAATATCCGATCTGGCAAGAGGCGTAAGAACATAAATGCTCATCGTTTGGACAAGCGCCAGTCGTCTTTCATCGCCTGAATTTCACGACGGGCCTGTGCGCCGTCGATCAGTTCGCCGCGTTCGGCCTGCAGATAGCCTTCCTCGATATGAGCCGATAACGCCCGGCGTTCCTCATCAGTCAAGCTTTCTTCAGCGTCCTGAGCTTCAAGGGCGCGGCGCAGCACATCTTCAGCATTCGTATAACCGCCGCTGGAAAGGCGTTTGTTGATGAGCGTTTCAAGGTCTGGGGGGACGGTCAGTTGCATGGCCAGTTCTCCGGTCTCGCTTCATCGTAGCAAAGAATGCGCATCGGTCAAGGTCGCTGTGCCGGCAGGAACCGGCGGCGCGTCGAGGCTGCGGGCAGCAAACTCGAGCACGGCTTGAATCTGCTCCTCGGTGACATGAAACTGCTCGATGATTTCCTCTATACTCGAGCCCGCCTCGATATTTTCAAACACCGTAGCGACCGGCATCCGGGTGTCGCGAAATACCCATGCGCCGCTGCGCCTGTCCGGCACGCTTTCGACGGCAGGGCATTGGGACCAATCAAGAGTTGCCATGTTCCACCTTCCTCTTCATCTTAGCCTCAAGGATTAACATCCCAGTCTAAGCCTATGCGTAGGTGGGGGATTCGTCGAGGGAGCGCGCCACAAACGCCATGAGGCTTTCGAGCTGTTCGCGAGTTACCGGAAACTGCTCGATCACCTCATCAATGCTCATGCCGGCCTCGAGGTTTTCAAACAGCACCTTCACCGGCGTCCGCGTACCACGCAGCACCCACGCGCCGCTGACCTTGCCGGGGATGCTCTCGACGGCAGGGCATTGGGACCAATCAAGAGTTGCCATAATCTCACCCTCCTCCCTATCGTAGCCCTGACCACGGCCGGTTTCCAGCTTTCCGCGGAGAAAATCCATGGCGACGCGCTGCGTTCAGGCAAGGACTTCGCGGAGGATTTTTTCCAGGTAGATCTTTTCCTGGCGAACATCCTCGATCTGCTGGGGGCCGCTGGTTTCGCGCTCGATGGTGATGGCGCCGGTGTAACCCAAGCGATGCAGCTTGGTGAAGACCTGCCGGAAATCGACCAGGCCCTTGCCGATGAGGACTTCTTCACCCAACTGGCTGGGGTCGGTGGGCCAGCGGCCGTCTTTGGCGTGCACGCTGCGCACGTGCGGGCCGACGATGTCGACCGCGTCCACCGGATTGGCCTTGCCGTAGAGGATCAGGTTGGCGGTATCGAGGCCGACGGCCAGGTTGGGCATGGTCACGTCGCGGATCATGCGCGACATGGTGGTCGGCGTCTCCTGGCCGGTCTCCATCAGGAAGTACTGCCCATTCGATTGGCAGTGCTGGGCGACAGTGCGAATGGCTTCGACTGTTCCCGGGTAGAGCGGATCGGCGGGATCTTCGGGGATGAAGCCGCAATGCGACTGGACCTGGGGAATGCCGAGCAGCTTGGCAAAGTCGGAGGCCTGGCGCAGGGCGTCGATGCGGGCGGCGCGGGTACTGGGGGGAACGAGGCCGATGGTGGAGGGGCCGCGCAGGAAGTTCCATTCCAGGGGCGGCGGGCCGACGACCTCGACCGTGGTGGCGACCAGCGAGTACCTGGCTAGCAGCTCGCCAAACTGGTTCGCGATCTCCTGCGTGAAGCCGTTGAGGTAGCTGTCGAGGGAAAGGAAGCAGTTGGAAAAGCCCATGTCGTGAACGCGGCGGAAGGTGGCCTCGGGAGCGCCAAAAGGGCTGACGAGCAGGCCCACCTCCATGGGCTTGAGCGGGGCGGGCGCGGCGAAGGATGCGGCGGGGCAAAGCGCGTCGGCGAGCAGGGCGGCGGAGGCAGCGCCGAGGAATGTTCTGCGGTCCATGGAGTTTCCTTTCTTGAGCATGCGCGTGGAACGCAACCTCCCTTTTTAGCACATCAGAGGGGATGACCGCTGTGGCCAGAAAAGGCTGGGCCGGACTTCACTCTTCCAGGTTCTGGATCTTGGCGCCATCGGCCGGCTTGACCACGAACTGGTCGTCGGCAAGGGGCTGATTCTCGTGCACGTCGTCGACGGTGAGCACAATCTCCACCTCATCGATGGGGCGCTTGATGGTGACCAGGGAGGCGTATTGGCTGCCTTCAAAGTCCTGGTAGGCCGAGTAGGTGACGTGGGTCTCGAGGTGGCCTTCGCTGTCGTATATATCTTGTTGGTAAGGAAGAAGATCGTCGCGCCTGAAGGTGACCACGCGCACGGGCATCAACTGTTGAGTGGCCGGTTTGCGGCGGCTAATGCTAAGAATGTATTCCGGAACGGTGAACAAGTGCTTCCGGGCCGCATCTTCCAGCGTTTCCGAGTCAATTACCACGGAGTACAAATCGTCCGGCTCCAGCCCCCGCACGAGCAAGGCATCGAAGAAGAATCCCGGACGCAGGTTTTCCCACGTGTTGAGCGATTTCTTCCTGACCGCATTGGAGCCCTTGATGAATTTGTTCTTGGTGGGGACGGACAAGCTGAAGCTCTTTCCATCGCTGGTCATGTCAAAGGCCAACACACCGAAATAGCGCCCGAGCACGCGCAAATCGGAAGGCTTGCGCAGCAGGATGTGGCCCTCGATGCTGGGGTAGTCGGTGGCCACGCCTTCCTTGCTCTTGGCCACGCTGGCCCGAAACTCGACCTTGGCCGTGAGGGTACTGATGCCAGCCCAGCGCTCATTCAGCCGCCCAACCAACTCCTCCGGGGTGACTGTTTGGGTAATTGCCGGCGCTTTGGGCACGGGCAGTCTGCGGGTGGTGGGAAAGAGCGAGCAACCCGTGAGCAGGAGAGGAAGCAGCAGGGCTCCGAGAGAAGCGTGACGGCAGACTGGCTTCATCGGCCACCTGCGCGTTTGACGGCGTGACGGTAGCCGGCGACGTTGCGATTCTGCTGGTCGAGGGAGCTGGAAAAAAGCGAATGTCCCTGCGGGTTGGCCCCGGCGGCCACAAAGTAGAGATAATCCGTCTTTGCCGGCTCCATGGCAGCACGCAGCGAGCGGGCTCCTGGATTGGCGATGGGGCCGGGCGGCAGACCTTTGTGCAGATAGGTGTTGTAGGCGGTGTCGCGGGTCAGGTCGCCCTGGTAGATAACGCCCCGCCAGCGACCCTCAAGCTGGAGGCCGTAGATGACGGCGGGGTCGGTCATCAGGGGCATGCCTTTGGCGAGGCGGTTTTGAAAGACGCTGGCGACCAGCGGGCGCTCCGTGTCCACGGCCGTTTCGCGCTCTACCAGCGCGGCCATGGTCACCACGGCATGCACGTTTTCGTTCAATCCCAGCTGACCGGCGACGACGCGAAAACGCCGCACCATGGCAGCGCAGATCTGAGCCGGGGTGGCCTTGCGGGCCAGATGATAGGTATCCGGGAACAGATAACCCTCCAGGGTCTTGGCGCCGGGGTCGAGGTCGGCCACGAGGGCGGTCTGTTGGGCCGCGGCGTCCAGAAAGTCCTTACGCGCCCCGAAGCCCGCCTGTTCCAGCCGTGTGGCTACGTCGAAGATGTTTGCTCCTTCCGGGATGGTGACAGACCTGGTGAAGACGTCCCCGCGCGCAATCCGCGCGTAGATTTCAGTAGCCGGTGCCGGATGATCGAAGCGGTACTCGCCGGCGCGGAGCGTTCCGCGCTTCCACAAGCGCACCATTTCGAATGCAAAGCGGCTGCGGACCACGCCCGCGGCCTCCAGCTGCTGGCCGATGCGAGCGGTCGACGAGCCTGGCGCCACTTCTACAAACGTCTCCGTGGCCGGTCCGTACGGTGACAGGATCAGCCAGGCCGCGGCCCCTGCCGCAGCGAGGGCGAGAAGAAAAGCCGCCAGCAGGATTCGAGCACCGCCGAAACTCTTCTTCTTCTTCCTGCTCTTCCGTTTGCGGCCTGCCATTCCGTGGTTGTTAACCCTTCATTCACTTAAGACGCGAGAGTTCCCCGAGAGGATTCTCTACCTTTGATTGTATCGGGTGGGAATCGGCAAGGTGGGGATTTCCATCCGCGGTCAGGCACAGTAGGATGGCTGCTGGGAGCCACGGAGTGGAATCCAAACCCCGCTATCTCGGCCTCGACGTCGGCAACCGCCGCATTGGGGTTGCTGTGTCGGACGAACTGGGCCTGACGGCGCAGCCGGTGATGACGCTGGAGCGAAGACGCAGCCCGCGCGAAGACCTGCGCTCGCTGGCGCGGCTGGCGCGGCGGTTTGGGGTGGTGGGCATCGTGGTGGGCAACCCGGTGCACCTTTCCGGAGACGTGAGCCCGCAGGCCGCCAGGGCGCAGGCTTTTGCGGCGGAGTTGGGCGCGTTGAGCGGTCTGCCCATCCATCTGTGGGACGAGCGGCTGACCACGCGCGAGGCGCACCAAATTCTGTATGAGGCCGGGCATGCGCGGCAGGAGCATCGGCGGGTGGTGGACCAGGTGGCGGCGGCGCTGATTCTGCAATCGTTTTTGGAGCAGGGAACAGGGAACAGGGAATAGGGAACAGGGGCCGTCTTTTCCGGTCTGGACGCGGGAGCTCCTCCTTTTCGCTCAAGCGCTTTTGTAGGCAGGCCGCAAAGTTGATTGGCCGCGGTCTTCGTATTCCATAATCCCTGTTCCCAGTTCCCTGGCCTATAATGAAAAGTCAAGCTTGTCTATCTCACGCGGACGGAGCAGCCCCGCTCCCCGCCACGGAACATGGATGCCCGAGCACATAAAGAAGCAGCTTCTCGCCGAGATCGCAATCCTTGAGCACGAGCTCCAGCATGAGCTTCCCGCGGAGATCAAAAAGGCCGTGGCGATGGGGGATTTGTCGGAGAACGCCGAGTATCACATGGCGAAACAGCGCCAGACCTTTGTGAATGCGCGGCTAGGGCAGTTGAAGCGGCGGATGGCTGAGTTGTCGCTGGTGAACCTCGCGAACATCCCCAAAGACAAGGCCGGGTTCGGCTCGACGGTGGTGGTCTTCGACTCCACCAAGGATGAGGAGATTGTCTACCGGCTGGTGACGAGCGAGGAATCCGACGTTGCGAAGGGATTGATTTCGACCACGTCGCCGATTGGACGCGGGCTGGTAGGCAAGCGGGTGGGCGACATAGCCACCATTGTTACGCCCAACGGCAAGCGCGAACTTGAGATTCTGAAACTGACTACGATTCACGATGAGGCGGGCGAAGCGGAGCCGGAAGGCGACGCCGCCGCCACAAAGCAGTAACAAGGATACCCGGAATGACCTGGACCAGCGCTTTCGGCCGCGGTTGCGGCTGGCTTCTTGATCGCATTGTGCACGGCCTGGCGCTTACCCGCATCTCTCCCAACGTACTGACGTTCATTGGCCTGGTGATCAACATCGTGGCCGCGGTTCTGTTTGGGCACGCCAACGCCTCGAACTCGGGACGCATGTTTTTCTATGCCGGGCTGGTGATCTTCGGGGCGGGAATCTTCGACATGGTGGACGGGCGCGTGGCGCGGCGCAACAACCAGGTGACGGTCTTCGGGTCGTTCTTCGACTCGGTGATCGACCGCTACTCCGACGTGGTGCTGTTCTTCGGGTTGCTGGTCTACTACGGGCGCATCAACCGCTTCAGATACGTGGTGCTGGTGGCGTTTGTGATGGTGACGTCGCTGATGGTGAGTTACACGCGGGCGCGGGCCGAGGCGCTGATCGGCCAATGTAAGGTGGGCTTCATGGAGCGGCCGGAGCGGATTGTGCTCATCCTTCTGGGCGCGCTGTTCAACCACTGGGGGGTGATGGCGCCGGTGCTTTGGGTGCTGGCTGCGCTCTCGACCATTACGGTGGCGCACAGGATTCAGTACACCTATTCGAAGACCAAGCACCTGGCGCCCATTGGGTAAAGGCGCTGCCTCGGCCATCGATGGTCCTGTTGCCGTTCCCGGCACTGTACTCTGTGCGGGAAGTTCCTCTCTGGCCCCTCACAGTTGAGTTAAAGTGATACGGTACAAGCATCTTCCCAAAGAGAGGAGGCGCAGCCATGGCCCAACATCCGTTCTTGAAGTCCATCCGCCCCGTCAACCTCCTCTCCTTCGGCCCCAACACAGAAGAGATTGAGCTTCGCCCGCTCAACATCCTCATCGGCCCGAACGGCTCGGGCAAGTCGAATCTCATTGAGATCTTCGGGCTGCTGAGCAAGCTGCCGGATAAAGATCCTTGGTCCACGGTTGTTCAAACCGGTGGAGCGCCTGAGTGGATTTGGAAGGGGAAGGGCATTGGAGAAAAAGAGCCTTCTCTGTCTGTCACCGCCGCCGCCGATTTTTTAATTGCCGCCCACTTGCTATCTAATCCCGGATTTATAGGTGAGAATCTTCTTTCCTACTCAATTGTTCTGCGGGAACGAAGTGGCGAACTCTTAGTGACATCGGAAAGCTTCCGCGAGATCAGCCGATCTGAGGAGGGGCGTATTTCGGAAGTGAATGTGTTTGAACGCACTGGCAGGACGGGGCTTGTTCACACCGAGGGGCTGGAAGATTCACCGGTACAGCTCGCTGACTTGCGCCCAGATCGCTCTGTCTTTTCTATGCCTGAGAGCATGGCCAGTATCACTTTTCACCATATTTCTGCGTTCCATTTTGCAAAGCAAGTCGAGCGGTTTTCTTTTTACCGCGACTGGGTTTTCGGAAGTGGCTCAAAGACTCGCGCCTTGCAACCCTCTGGATTTGATAGCTACAGACTTGCGGCGGATTCGATCAACTTAGCGCAGGTTCTTAAGGCTATGCGGGACCGGGGTGACCAGTCTGTCTTCGATCGGTTGCTCGATCTGCTGCGCAAGTTCTATGAACCTGTGAAAGACGTGGATACCGAGTTGCTCGGAACTTATTTGCGCATCATGGTAAAGGAGGAGGGACTGAGTTCCCGTACTCCGGCGGAACGCCTTTCGGATGGCACCTTGCGCTGGCTGATGTTGCTGATCGTCCTGCTCGATCCCGCGCCGCCGCCTGTCATCTGCATTGATGAGCCAGAACTTGGTCTGCACCCCGACATCATTCCGACGCTCGCTGACTTACTCCGCGATGCTTCCAAGCGGACGCAGTTGATTCTGACCACGCACTCACGGACTCTGGTGGAGTGTTTCTCCGACGATCCGGAGAGCGTGTGCGTTTGTGAAAAGTTTAACGGCGCCACGGAGATTCGCCGGCTCGAAGCTGATCGAATGAAGATCTGGCTGGAGGAGTATTCGCTGGGTCAGCTTTGGTCGAGCGGCGAGATCGGGGGGAATCGCTGGTGAATGCGACGATTTTCTTTGAAGGCGGTGGAGACAAGGACGCTACGCAGTCAAAATGCAGGGAGGGCTTGTCAAGATATTGCGCGAAGCTCAAGCCGGTCAGGAGCCGCCTGAAGATTGTCGCATGCGGCAGCCGCGAACGGACCTTCGATAAATTCAGGAGAGCAACCTTGGATGGCAGTGTCGGCGAAGTTTTTGTGGTTCTGGTCGATTCCGAAGGGCCGGTTACCGCCCCAACTCCCGTCGAGCATCTGCAACTCCGCGATAAGTGGGATTTTCCTTCGATCGAGAGCCACCAGGTTTTTCTCATGGTTCAGACCATGGAGGCGTGGTTTTTGGCGGATCGCGAAGCGCTGGCGGGGTTCTACGACGGCGGTTTTTTGCCGAAATCGCTTCCGGGTAGCGCCACGAATATCGAGATCATCCGCAAAGAAGATGTTGAGCAAGGGTTAAAGAACGCAACGGGGAAGACAGACACCAAAGGCGAATACCACAAAATCAACCATGGGACTGCCTTGCTGGCCCTCATCGACCCTGTCAAGGTGGAGAATGCCTCGCCTCACGCGAAGCGCTTCAACCAGTTTTTGCGCGGCCTTTAGGCGTCCCCCTTATCGCGCTGGCGGAGACGCCTCTTCAGCAATTGATCATGACGGCGGAGCAGCCTTCTTTGGCGGGTTTCCACTGCACCAGGAAACTAGTCACGGACGAGGGGTCCATGCGGTGCATGGCTTCAAACTCGCCGCCTCTCTGGCTGTAGAGCAGCTTGCCTTTGTCGCTGAGGACGGCGAGCGCGGGAACGCCTCGATCGAGCGGGACGCGGTACTGGCCGGCGATGTCGAGGTTTTCGTCCATGTGGCCGATGTTGACGTGGACCAGGACGAAGTTGGCCTCCAGGATGGGCAGGTTCTGGGCATTGTGGAAGTAGATGTCGAGCACCTGGCAGTCGCCGCACCAATTGCCGCCAAAGTCGACCAGAACGCGTTTGTGGGTCAGGGCTGCGCTGCGCAGGGCGGCGGCCAGGTCTGCTTTGGCCTGGGCGGGGGTAGGATAGATGTCGCGGCCGGCGGAGCGCGCTGTGGCGGCGCCAAGGGCCAGCAATGCGGCAAGGGCGATGAGCTTGACGGGCTTCAACGGGGGAAACCTCCACAGCCTGTGCCAGCGGCGTTGACAGGCCCTGATTCAGTCTGCCATAAAGGTGGGCTGCCGTTCCATCTTCATGCGACGGGGCGGACTATCGGGGATGTACTCTGGAGATCGGATGCCAAGCCACGGCGAGCTGCGGAATCGATTGGAGTCGGCCACCTACCCCGACCTGGGAACCATGATGGAGGGCTACGCCCTGGCTGCCGTGGATCTGGCCAGGAGAGAGTTCCAGCAGAAGCTGGACTTTACATCGGAATCGATCGATGGGCTGGACGAGATCCTGGTGCTGGTGGGGGAGAGCCCGGAGATGGACGTGGAGTTTGAAGTGCGGCTGTGGGGCAGCTACCTGGGCGAGGTGCTGCGGCGACGGTATGCGGGCAGTTGGGAGATGACCCAGTATCCAGGCGGCATGGTGGCGGTTCCGGCCGTGGACCTACGCGGGTCGCGGCTGTTTCCACTGATGAAGGTCTATCGGCGGCTGACGGTGGGCGAGGAGGAGGACCTGCGTGCCTTCTTTTCCATGGTTACGGAGAGACTGGGCAAGCCGGCGCAGGTGAACTGAAAGGGATCAGGGATCAGGGATTAGGGAACAGGGATCAGGGAACAGCCGCCGGGCTTTTAACCGATCCCAAACATTCGATCACTGGTCCCTGGGTTGAATGACTCTGGGGCATTCTGCGCGGGGAACCAGCTTTGTGCGACAATAACGGTTGAGATTGCGCGCCGGGAATGGACGGCGCGCGGAGGATGAAATGGGCGATCTACTTCAGCCATGGCACCTGGTTGTACTGGGCGTGGTTGCGTTTCTTTTGTTTGGCGCCAAGCGACTGCCGGAGTTGGGCAAGGGCCTGGGCGAGGGTTTGAAGGGCTTCAAGGAAGGCATCAAGGGGGTTACCGATCCGACTCCTGCACCGCCGACGGTGCAGCAGAGTGTGGCTCCTCCGCCTGCGGCTTCGAACCCGAACGAAACCAAGCAAAGCTAGCGACCTCGGGTTGTTGCAGCCCTGAGCGAGGCTCCGGGTTCCCTGCCGGATAGTCGTCGAAGTCTCCGGGGCAGAGCCGTGGGATTTCAGAGTGAATCAAAAGGCCTGTGCTGATGCACAGGCTTTTTTGCGTCTGGGGGTTCAAACGCTAAGCAGGACGACGGCGGCGAGGGCGAGGGCCATGCCGGCGAACTGGCGACGGGTGGGCCATTCGCGGAGGACCAGGGCGGCGAGCAGGATGGTGCCGGCGGGATAGAGCGAGCAGACCAGGGCGGCCACATCGAGGCGGCCGAGGCGGGTGGTCTGGATGTAGAAGAGGTTGCCGACGGTGTCCAGCGAGCCGGCCAGGATGCCGTAGAGCCAGAAGCCGCGCCACGGGGCTTTGGGCGGCAGGACAAGCAGCACCAGCAGCATGGCGGCAACACCGGCGCCGCGGGCCGAGGTCATGACCCAGAGAAGGCCGCCTCCGGCTGCAAACTTGAAAAGAATCAGCTGTGCGCCAAAGCCAAGACCGGCAAGGGCGCCGAGCAGGAGGGCGGCGGGCGGGGCAGCGGCTCGTTTTTCCTGCTGCCCCTTTGCCGCGGGGGAGTGGGTGATGAGCCAGATGGCGGCGAGTCCCAGGGCCAGGCCACAGGCGGTCAACGGGGTGGGCAGGCCGTCGTGAGCGAGTGAAAAGAGCACGGGGACCAAGGCGGTGAGCAGGCCGGTGAGGGCGGCGGTGAGGCCCATGGCTCCCATGGCCAGCGCGCGGTAGAAGAGGGCCAGCGCCACGGAGCCCTCAAAGCCAGCTACCGATGAAAAGAGGAGATCGTGACGGCCGGGGAGGGCAAGATGGGCGGCCAGGCAGATGGCCAGCAGGACGAGCAGGGAAAAGAGGTGGCCGGAGGCGACGACCAGCAGGGCGGGGGCGCGGCGGGCGCCCAGGCCGCCCAGGAAGTCGGAGCCGCCCCAGGAGGCGGCGGAGACGAGGCCCAGTCCAGCGGTGGCGCCGGAGGAGTTCATTGGGCTACTGTCCCAGGTCCGCAGTTCGATCCAGATGGCGTGCGATCCAACCGCAGGTCCTTCGACTCGCTGCGCTCGTTCAGGATGACAGACCTTTTGTGCGGCTCAGGATGACAGCGTGTTCTTTGGTGCGAAGCCGCGCACACCACGCTTAGCGGGACATCTGGGCCGACGGGTAGTAGCCAGGTTTGGCGATGACCTCGAGGCCGGGACGGTCGACGCGGACATCGATCTTGCGGTACTTGCTGTCGTAGATGGACTCGTGGCTGGCGTAGACCAGGGTGTACTGGTTGCGCGCCTGCTTGGCGATGTCGGCGTAGCTCTTCTCGATGCCGTTGAGGTTGCGCTCGGAGTCCGCCTGACCGCCGGTGGCCGCGATGAACTTGTAGAGGATGTTGTCGTACATGGTGAAGGGCAGGTGGATTCTGCTCACGAAGCCCTCGCCCCAGCCGGCAGAGGTTCCCACCAGCGTGCCATAGACGCCGATTTCGTTGGTCTGGAGGTAGCGCACGACCTCTTTGTAGGTGGCCTTGCTGCCGTATTCCTTGCCGTCGGAGATGACGTAAATAATGCGGCGGCGGCCCTTGGGGCGGCTGGCGAGTTCCTTGGCGGCGGTCAGGATGGCGTCGTTGAGGGTGTGAATCTCCTTGGGGATCATCATGACGCCGCTCCCGCTGCCCGCCGAGCGCCCGGGCTGCAGGTTGGGGTCAACGCAGTTGCCGTTTTCGCGGATGTTGCAACCAGCCAGGGGGCCGCTGTTGACGGGCGCCTCGACCTCGCTGCCGGTCTCCTTGGTGAGGGCCAGCACGGCGGGTAGACGGCTGCTCTGGGCGCCGGTAAAGCTGGTGCGCTCCTGGGAGCCGTTGTTGTAGGAGAAGACGGCGACTTCGTCGTAGGGAGTGAGCGCGCCCTGGATGGCGTCCAGGGAGTTGTTGACTTTGGCCATCACGTCGGCGGTGAGGCTCTGGTCGATGACAAAGGCGATGGAAAGGGGATAGGGATCGACGTTGAAGACCCGGATGGGCTCACGCGTATCGTTTTCGAAGACTTTGAAATCGCGCCAGGTGAGTCCGGCGACCAGCTTGCCCTTGGGGTCCTTGACGGTGACGGGAACTTCGACGTAGGTCACGTTGAGGCGGATGATGGTGTTGGTTGTTTCGACGTCGGCGATCTGCGGCGGGGCGGTCTGAAAGGTATCTTTACCCTGCGTGGAGGGCGCCTGGCTGCTGGGGGCGCCCTGCTGGGAGGGGCTGTCGGAGGAGGAATTGGGTGCAGTCTGCTCTTCTCCCGCGCCGAGGCCGGGGGTAATGGGGCCATTCACGTCAGAAAGCGGCTTGGGCCCCTGGGGGGCCGGGGCATCGGGCACGGGGGTTTGCTGCTGCTGGGCCAGCGCCATGGGGCTCAGATGGAGGTTGAAACTCAGGAGCGCCGCGAGCGCCATTGCCGTCAAACGAAACTTCACAGGTCTTCCGTCCTCCCCACCTGCCGCAGGCCACCGATCTAGCTGACGGCTGACAGCGAACAGCTGACAGTTACCAGTTTATAACCGATCTTCGGCCGGCGGAAGCACTCTGCTGGGCCGTTAACGGGCCGAGCAGCACTGCATTCGTCAGAGTATCAGACGCGCCAGCGCGATGCAGGTTGCCCGGCGGGCGCGAAAGAGTTCAGGTATGCTTTCTTCCTGGTACCAATTTCGTCTAAAGAACCAGAATGCGCATCCGTTGGGGAGCCGCGGCTTTGTTGTTCGTCCTGCCGGGAATGTCCGGCGCGGGATGGGCTCAGCTTGCGCCGTCGCCGGACGCGCCTCCGGTGAGCACGGCGCCAGCGCCAACGGAAGACGAGCAGTCCGTAGCCACGTTCAAGCTGCAGGTCAACCTGGTGGACGTGTTTTTCACCATCAAGGACAAGCAGGGCAACCTGATTCCGCATTTGACCAGGGACGACTGCACCATCTCAGAAGACAAGGAACCGCAGAAGCTGAAGAGCTTTGTGGCGGAGACGCACCAGCCGCTGACGCTGGGCATCCTGCTGGACACCTCGGGCAGCCAGTACCGGGTGCTGCCGCTGGAGCAGGATGTGGGCAGCCAGTTCCTGGAACGGGTGCTCAAGCAGAAGGACGAGGCTTTTCTGCTGTCGTTCGACGTGAACGTGGACCTGCTGCAGGACTTCACGAACAGCGCGCGTCTGCTTTCGCGGGCCATGAGCAAGGCGGAGATCAACACGGCCGGGGGCAACGGCGCGGCGGGAATTCCGGGCGCCGGCGGCGGAACGATCCCGACCATTGGAGCGCCGAAGGGAACGCTGCTCTACGATGCGGTGGTGCTGGCCTCGAACGAGAAGATGAACCAGGAGACGGGCCGCAAGGCGATGATCCTGCTGACCGACGGCGAGGATGAAGGCAGCGTTCACAAGATCCAGGACGCGGTTGCGGCGGCGCAGAAGAACAACGTCATCGTTTACACAATTCTGATTGCCGACCGGGGCTTCTACGGGGGCTTTGGCTACTACGGCTACTCGGCCATGAAGAAGCTGACGGAAGAGACGGGCGGGCGGCTGATCGACGTGGGGAACAACGGCAAGAAGCTGGAGGCGGCCTTCCAGCAGATTGAAGACGAGCTGCGGACCCAATACGTGGCCAGCTATACGCCCGTGAACACCAAGCTGGACGGCACGTTCCGTCACCTGGCGGTGGAGTGCCGCGGGGATGGGTTGAAGGCGCAGGTGCGCAAGGGGTACTTTGCGATGCCGCCCGAGAATTAGGGTCTGTGCACAGGCTGCAGGGGATCCCAAGTCATCAGCAGGACCTGAGGAAAACTGGATCGGGAATGTGTGTTGCAGGCAGGGTGGGGCTTTAGTGTCCTGTTTTCGGTCAGTTGGTTACGCGCACGTGGGACGACGGTAATCTAGCGCGCACAGTGAGTCTTCTCTAATATCGGCGGAAGAGGGAAAAACTTGAGGCCTCTGGAGAAATATTTTTGAGCCTCAGGAATCCCAGCATCGAGGTGCCCGCCATGATCACCAACTGTGCCGCCAATGAAGGCTTCGAGATCAGTCCCCGGTTTCGCCGCACGCTGGAAGAGCGGATCGCCCGCCTGGAGAGGGATGCAGAAACCGACGAAGCGCAAGTGTCGCTGCTGGCAGACGGAGATCATATTCGCAGGCACATGCACCTAGTGGCGCTGCAGCGGTCGGAGGCTCTGCGGATGAGGATTTTTCTGGACCGCGCCAAGACGAGGCTTCCGCGGCCAATGATCGCGCTCTGAGGGTGCGCCGTGGACCTGCGCGCAGGGCGCGGGCGAAGCGATGAATCGAAGGGCCGCAACCTTGTGGGAGGAGGTTGCGGCCCTTTTTGCTGCCGCAAAAGTTTGGAGCACCGGGCGGGGATTGAACCCGCGTATACAGGTTTTGCAGACCTGCGCGTTAGCCACTTCGCCACCGGTGCTTGAAAGGCAGGGAACAGGGATGAGGGAACAGGGATCAGTCTTCGTGCTGAGACGCCCATGCTTTGCGGCTGAAGATACTGCGCTCTTGCCCGTTCTCTGAAAGCCGAGTACTGACCACTGTCCACTGAAAACTGTTCCCTAATCCCTGTTCCCTGCAACTGAAAGACCCACCACGCTTGCTTGCGGGTGGGTCGTCGGGGATTCGATTCGTTTCGCTTGAATCTCAGCCCAGAGAACACGCCCGCGCGCGGCAGCGCTGACAGCAGCGGCACAGACAGCAAGCGGGAATGGTGAAATGGGCCATTCGATCCTTCTCCGCTTGAGCGACAATCAAGACCGTCAGCTCAGCGGATAACCGTAGACTAGAGGCTGTACGGATTCATGTCAAGCGATGTTTGCGAAGGGGCCGATGGAACTGGATTATTTCCTGGTGGATGTTTTTACGGAGACCGCGCTCAGCGGGAATCCGCTGGCGGTGGTGATGAACAGTGTGGGGCTGACCGCGGAGCGGATGCAGGCGATCGCGCGGGAGTTCAATTTGAGCGAGACCACGTTTGTGGAGCGCAGGGCGGAGGAGGTTGAGCAGCGCGAGGGTGTGCAGGTGCGCATCTTCACCACGCAAGAGGAGCTGAACTTTGCCGGCCATCCGACACTGGGTACGGCAAGCGTGCTGCGGATGAATGCGCCTGAGACTGTGCGGGAAAATACTGTGACGCTCAAGGAGAATGTGGGCGCGGTGCCGGTGCGCTTTGCAGAGGCTGGGTTGTTTGGCGAGATGACGCAGCCCGATCCGGAGTTTGGCGCGGAACCGGACGCGGCCGAAGTGGCGCGTCTGTGCGGATTGGAGGCGGAAGACCTGGACTCCGCGCTGAGGCCGCAGATTGTGTCAACGGGCACTGCATTCGCGATTGTGGCTCTGAGGTCGCATGAGGCACTGGCAAAACTCAGGGTGAGCCAGCAGGAGGCCGCGGCGTGGCTGCGCACGCGCGGGGCGCGCTGGTTCTATGTGCTGGGGCCGACGGGTGGCGAGGCGCCGGCGTGGCGGGCGCGCCTGCAGTTTTACGGCGGAGAAGATCCTGCAACAGGATCGGCAGCCGGATGCGCCATCAGCTACCTGGTTCAGCGCGGCGCTGTTGCATCGGGAAAGCGAATACACTTGCGGCAGGGTGTGGAGATGGGCCGGCCGAGCGAGTTGTACCTCTCCGCGCAGAGAAGAAATGGGTCTTCACAGACTCAGTCGGCGAGTGTGAGCGAAGTGCGGGTAGGAGGGAGCACCGTTCTTGTAGCAAAAGGCCGGCTTTTCCTGCCGTGATGCACATGCTTTCAACAGGCATTCCTCAAGGCAAGTGACGGCAAGTATTAACTCTAGCTAATTTTCATTTGTTACAGGTTGATTTTCATGGCGGATTTCGCCTCTCATTCCCTCTTCCCAGCGGCGTTCGAGGCTCGTACTCTTGGCATGCATTGAACGAATTTAACCGGCTCTACCGCCGGTCTTGCCCCAGGCTTCACTCATAAACTGATCGCGAGCAAAGGCTGGCTCTCTGTGTGTCGAAAGCCGAACGCCACTCTGCGCGCACGCTGCGCCCACCCTGGGCCGCCGGTGCGTCGCGCAGGGGGAGTTTGGTTGCAGGATCAACCAGACGCAGTAGCCTTGTGTGCGATCGCCGGACCAGGCAATCCACGTTTGCCAGCCTGCCACGAGAGCGGGTGGGGTAGAGTGTTGCCTGCCGGCACTCAAATGGAACTTGAAAGCAAGGAGCTTATCCCAGGACATGCGACCGAAAAAAGTAATTCTCTGCGTAGACGACAACGAGCAGGAGCTTTCCGTGCTCAAGTTCATGCTGGCAACCAACGGATACCGGGTGGTATCGGCCACAAACGGCCAGGAGGCGATCGGCTTGTTTGCCGAAACTGCCGTGGACCTGGTGTTGGCGGATTTCGCCATGCCGCAGATGAACGGGAGCCAGCTGGTGGAGCGTCTGAAGCAGATTGCGTCGCATGTTCCGATGATCCTGCTGGGCGATCCGCAGAAGATGATCACCGATATCCACGCGGCAGATGCGCTGCTGGCGAAGAAGAACTGCACGGCGCAGGAGTTGCTGGAGCGGATCAAGGTGATGAGCGCACGCAAGCGCGGGCCGCGCAAGGGTTCGGTGCGGGTGCAGCAGACGGCGGAACTGGCGGTGGCGTCGTAGCACGGGGCCAGAGATCAGAGATCAGGGATCAGGGATCAGAGATCAGAGGACAGAGATCAACCGTCAGCGATTGGCGATAGCTGAACTTTCTTTTTCCACCACGGCGGGGTTTGAAGTGCAGATCTGCGTTTGTCAGTTTTGGGGGGCAGGGGCTGCATGGAGTTTGCGGCCCAGGAACTCTGCGCTGGCGGTGTAGGCGCGGACCCAGTCGCGGCGCAGCAGGAAGTCGTGAATCTCGTCGGGGAAGATGACTTCCTCGAATTCGACCTTCTGGCGGCGCAGGGCATCGACTAACAACTCCGTCTCGGCAAAGGGGACGTTGCGGTCGTCGTCGCCGTCGATGAGCAGCACGGGCGAGCGCCAGGTGGAGACCGACGCGATGGGCGAGGACTCGAAGGCCAGGCGCGCGGTCTCGGCGTGTTCGCGCGGGTCGTAGTTGGGCGAGAAGGTGGGTAACTCCGAGTTCCAGTCGTGGACGCCGTGCATGTCGACGCCGGCGGCGAAGAGGCTGGAGGCGCGCGCGAGAGCCAGCGCGGTGAGATAGCCGCCGTAGCTGCCGCCCCAGGAGCCGATGCGCGCGCCATCCACATCGGGCCGGCTCTTCAGATAGAGGCCTGCACCCATGACGTCGTTGAACTCGCTTGCGCCGGATGCGCCGTAGTTGAGGGCTTCGCGGAAGTTGAGGCCGTAGCCGATGCCGCTGCGGTAGTTGACGCTGAGCACGATGTAGCCGAGCGAGGCCAGATACTGATTCATGGCGTAGGCGTTGGAGTAGTACTCCATGTAATGCCAGCCGAGCAGCATCTGGCGCTGCGAGCCGCCATGGAAGAAGACCAGGGCCGGGCGACGCTCGCCGGGCGCGATTCCCGCGGGCATGAAGAGCTGGCCGTGAATCTCAAGGCCGTCGGCAGCGGGAAAGATCACCTGCTGCGGTGTTACGAACTTTGCGCCGGGAAAGTCGGCGGGGATGGCTTGTGGCGCGAGATCGACGAGATTGTTCTCTCGAACCACCGCGGCGCGCATGGGCAGATGCGCATCGGAGCGCAGGACGGCGATGACGCCGTCGCTGGAGACGACGGGCTGAGTCTCGATGGCGTTCCCGAGCGTGACCGCGTACGCCTGCTTGAACGGCCCGTCCGGGGTGAGGTCAATTTTCCATATATGGCGCCGGTCAATATCGAATTGATTGGAATCGAAGACCAGCGTCTTGCGGTCAGCGCTGAGAGAGACGTGTTCGACTTCAGCGGGGCCGGGAGTGAGCGGCGCGGCATTGCCGCCGGCGACTGGTACGGCGTAGAGATGAAGCATTGCGGTGGTGAATGCAGTGGCAAGGTGCAGCGCCAATGCGGCCTTTCCCGTTGTATAAGACCCGATCATGAACCGATTCCTCCCGGATGAACCATTGTGCCACGGTGCGGGTGGTGGGGCCCTTCCCTGAAATCTGGTAGGTTCGTATTACTATCATGCGCCGCAAGGTCATCCAAGAGTACGTGAACTTCTTCTGCCAAAAGGTCATTGACCTTCCGGAGGGGTACGATCTTGCGTCCTTCGCACATTATGGCTCGGGCATCTATCGTGCCGACATATTGACGGGCTCTTGTAGCTATAACGGCAATCCAATTCCACAGTTGCGGCTATGCGACGAATACCGCCATTGGATGAAGAAGCAATTGGAGAGGCACAGAATTCAAGGGTCTGACATCATGGAAGCGACCATTCTGATCAAAGTCAAGATGAAGGGGCTGAACACTCGGGCTCCGTATGGACATCGATTTGCGTCAGGGCATTTCTCCTTCGAGTGCGAAAGCGAGATTAAGACTGACGAGAAATCTTACGTGGGGCAAATGCAGGGAGAAAAAGCGTGGGGATTCGATTGGTATTACGAGCAGTTGTACGGATCCTTACCGGACGCCTGGCCGTCGACGCCCTAGCTGCCGATGCGCGCTTCCTATTCTCTTGGGTTGGGGCGGACAGTTAGGATAGGCCATGCGATTTTCCGGTTTTCGATTCTTTGCATGCAGGGTTTTGGTTTTCCTTGCCCTGGCCGCGGGGTTGCCCTTGAGGTTTGCCGGGCAGCTGACGCAGGCCAAGCCCGATGCTCCTGTCGCTGCCGCACCTGCGGCCACCGGACAAGCGGCATCCCAGGCTACGCCTAAACAGGATGCTGCTGCGGCTCCGCCG
>Ga0209517_10004117_pt1 | contig 19302 bp, 11 predicted proteins | sample PeaSoiMetSII2010_FD_187695 | JGI IMG/M metagenome (GOLD analysis project Ga0209517, IMG submission 187695) | Peat soil microbial communities from Weissenstadt, Germany - SII-2010 (SPAdes) (version 2) | ecosystem: Environmental > Terrestrial > Soil > Wetlands > Peat | place: Germany...
CGCCCGCCAGGTTGTCCAGGACTGGGCGCAGGCCTGCAACACCAAGCACATCGACGACCTGCTCGAACTCTACGCCGCCGACGCTACTCTCATCCGCTCCAGCGTTCCGCCGGTTCGCAGCCTGCCTGCGATCCGGGAATTTCTTATCTCGTTGCTTGAAGCTGGATTGGGCGACGTAGAAATGGAATCGCTGCGCGTGGAAGTGCTGGGTGAGATTGCTCTCGATCTCGGCCGTTGCAAAATGCTCGTGCCCGTCGCCATGGGCAAGCGCCGCGAAGAGCGCGGAAAATACCTGATCGTCCTCGTGCGACAGCCCGCTGGCACATGGAAGATTCTTGCCGACTGCTGGTCCTCCGATCTGGCGGTCAGCGCCCCACCGCACGACGCCTCTGCCCGAAAGGGAAGCGAACCCATCCCACCCCTCCGCAAGCCCCGCTGAACGGGTCGAATAATTTGATTTGAAGAGGCACGGCTTCACAGGCTGGGAGAAACTCAGGTTTTGTATCAGGGGATCGCCTCAGCGATGCCGCACGTTCTTTCTCCCGTCTCCGGAGACGCGGCAAGCCGCCTCTCTACGGGGTCAGATGTCCCTTTAGGGGCTGGGCATAGACATCCGACTGTTTTCGCAGCCTTTTTAGTGGTTGTACACCGTAGTCCGTGGATTGTAGTTCTTCCAGTCGAACCAGTAGTCCTTCAAAAAATTGATCTTCTCCAGACACTGGCCCGCCGCCGGCCCGCTCGTCGCGCATCCCGCAAAATTCCACGTGTTCCCTTGCGAATCGAGCAGCCGCCACTCCGGACTCTGCGTATCGCGGTAGAGTTCGATGTCCAATCCATTCCACTGCGAACGGAACACGCGCACCGACTCGCCATCGGGCCCGGTCACCAGCGCCAGCGGAACGCCAGCAATCTTGTCCTCGACCGGGCTTTGAGCGCTCACCTTCGCCAAAGGAAAAGCCCGCGCCTGCCCGCCCATCTCGACTCCCAGAATCACGTCGCGATCCTTCAGGCCCTGCCCCGGAAAAGTCAGCGGCACCGGATACTTCGCAACTTCCTTTTCCCACTCCTTGTCATAATCCTTTTCGTGTCCGGCAACTGGCGCCAGTACCAATCCATGCGGCGATTCGGACTTCCACCATGCGAACGTGAGTTCGTCATTCGGCATCAATTCCAGCGCGTTGCCTGCCAGGTCGCCCGCGATCGCACGCCCCGTGACCTGCTGCCACCACGAGCCCGTCTCGCGATCGCGCATCAGAAAATTCTGGTTATTGATCCCCGCCAGATAGAAATGCAGCTCGCGTCCCCGCGCCGTTCTCTTCCACACCAGACCGGTGTGACAGAGCGTTCAATAGGTGACGACGATCGGCACCTCGGCCACCGTGTCGTTCAGGATGTGATGGTAGGCCATTTGCACGATCGGGTAAGCGCGCGCTTCCTGCCCGATTCGCACCGTCATCACCATTTCCTTGTCGCTGAGGCGAGCATCGCCAGCCGAGACGAACCCTGCGGCGGCGATGGGATGGAACATCCATTCAAAATAGTTTTGCCGAACCATCACCGCCGACGCCGCGCTTAGCACCAGCGCCATCATGATGCCCGTCCGCAACCCTCGCGACGAGCTGCGCCACAGACGCAAGCCCAGCGCCAGCACACCCACCAAGGCGGCCACCGTGAGCGCGGGCGCAATCCGCTTCACCGCGATTGCCAGCCACAGCGCCATCTGGGACTGGTGATGGAAGGGCCGGATAACAAACGCCGGAATCAGAAACAGGCTCAGCGAAGCCATCGCCAGCAGCCCCAGCAGCAGCCGTAGCCCACGATTCTCAGATTGATTCATCACCCGCAGATTCATCCCCCCGGTTGCCCACGCGAATGACAACTCGAAGAAAATGAGAATAACACCTTCGGATCAACAAAAACCCCGATCCTTGCGGATCGGGGTGAGGATTCGTTGACCGCTGCGTTTACTGGTCGGTCGTCGAGTTGCGTGTCGTAAACAGTTGCCGGTAGCCCAGGCTTTCCACGTCGCGGAACATCGGCGTTCCAGGCGGCAGGCCTTCTGGCACGGTGAAGTCCGCGTCGAAAATATAGTTACGGTTCGGTGGCTTATACACCGAGTAAGTACAGCACTTGAATATCCCGGTGTCATAGGTTGCGTAGTACAGGCTCACCATCGAGCCTCCATAATTCAAATTGACTCCGTTTCCGCTCCAGTCTTCCAGGAAGCGCAGGAAGTTGCCGACTCCTCCATCGGTGCCGAAGGAGTAGTCCGGATTAGCACTCGCCCATCCCGGGAACGGGAAGGCCTTGTTCTTCCCGCCAGCGATCGCCACCCGGTAGTAGGTGGTCTGGGCCGTCCGGTTACCTACCGGCTCCGTGGGCTGGAAAACCATGCTGTTCCGATCATCCCAGCCATCGGAGAGAATCGTGACCGCGTCGGCAATCACCGCGGCTGGGACGTGCCCGGCCTTGTCGTTTGTTGGTGCCGTAGATTTCGGGCTCGAAAAGAACGTGTCGACCGCGCTGCTGTTGTAATCGCCCTGGATGTACACCGGGTTCTCCGATGCCACCGTGAATCCGCCGTAGTAGTTTGTAGTGGTGCCGTCAGGGTTCGTAACGACAACTGGCTTGGGGCTTATCGGTAGGTTGCCGAGAGACCCATCCACCAGTTTCAAAACGTGGCGCGCCCCGCTGACCCAGCTCTTGCGCCCGTCGGTGCTGCAACTGTTGATGCGCGGATTGTAAGGGTTGTCGGGGTTGACGGCAGTGATCTTTTGATTAAGATTTTGGTTTGCCGCCCCGTTGTACTGGCCCAATCCCATGTTCGTCGTGCCGAAGTTGTCCAGCACTCCGTTCAGATTGTCGTCCTCGGGAGAATTGACGCCGCCCGGAGTCTCCAGCGCTCCGTCCGGTGTGCCCGCCTGACTGGAGGCGTTCACCACATCCTCCAGGCCCGAGTCCCCACTCTTGCTATTCCCAGGGTGCGGCCCGGTGGTGTTCGGATTTAGCAGCATGCCCCGCCGATCCGAAAAATACAGCACATACCCATTCTGCTGGGCGTAGTCCACGCTCGTGCCGCTACTTGTGCCTAGGACGGGGTCCTTGCCGATCAGTCCCTTCAGCCATTGCTGCAAGTTGCCCACATCGATTTCAACGGCATTCATGACCCCGTTGGTCGTGCAGCTATTGTTGTTCTGCTTGACGTCGCGAGCCTCGCCTTCGCGGGCATCGTAAAAGTTGATGGGATACCAGTTGTACTGGGTGACGCTCTGCGGTGTCGCCGAGAGCAGGGGGGTCGCGACCGGGGCGGCAGGGGTAACGCCAAACGCCCACTGCCCTCCTGACCCCAAATCCGACGCAAGTAGTGGCACCGTGCCTGCAGTCCACTTTTGGCAGGTGCTAGTACCCACGGCCCCGCTCCACTTGGTACAGCTCGGGGCAGTCGCTTGGGAGACCGCCCATACCCCTGCTACTGCTGTCGGTGCTGCAGCGAGCGCGTTTGCCCCACTGCGATCAGCCGGTTCTTGCAGCAGCAGAATCGCGTTAGGAGTGATCGGGTTCGCTGTCCCACCCACTGGGGCACCCGCGCCATTAGCGGTAGGTGCTGTCGCACCTCGCGCAAATCCCAGTCCCAGCCATTCCCTGGTCACCGGGTGCCAGTTGCCACCTTTGTCCTTGTATTCCACCCGCAGGTAGCCGTCGACCAGGCTCCAAGCGTTGGAGTTGGCCGAGTTGTAGGCCGGAACGGGGGCGGTGCCGTTCGGGATGGGGTTGGGCGGAGCATAGTAGGGATATGCGCCCGTCCAAGGGCAGTTAGTAGTTGGAGCAGGCACGCTGGTCGCATTGACGCCTGCCGGCGGACAAAGGTTAATCGTCGGGGTGGCGCCGTTATTCAAGTAGGTTGGGGCGTTCGGCCCTGCTGCGACGCCTGCCGGCTGAAGTCCTTGGAACGCGGGAAGCGTGTTTAAAACGTTTGTTGCCCACACACCGGGTGCGTAGGGCCAGTCCGGCGTGTTGCAGACAGGAGGGGGGCCTGCTACGCAGCTGGACGGTATGGGAACCGCATTCGACGCGGCGGCGAAGTACAGGTTATAAGTGTTGCCAGCCGTCGGATTCCCGAACGTCGCCGCGTTGTAATAGCCCGCAGGTATCGTAATTCCCCATTGATTGGTGGCGGTTGCGGTGGTGTTCCCATACTGTGCCTGCGCCTGTGCAGCCGATAGGTTCGCCAGCCGGACATTATCCAAATCCGAATATCCGGTGCCATTCGTAAATTCCGTCGGATCGTCGCTCAACAGCACGCGAATCTGCGCCATGTTGTATTCGCGCGATGTTCCCACCGCCGACGTGGGATCTTCGCCCGCCGGTGGCCGGCGAATGATTTCGTAAGGCTTAACGTTCCCCCCGACGAATGGCATCGACAGTTTTTTGGCCCCTGTCCCCGTCTGATTCACGGCCGTATTTCCATAGTTCCCGTTGATGATCTCGTAGTCGGTTTTGGTCTTGGAAAAGGTGTACCAACCGGTGGTACCGTTATAGGTCGACGCCGGCGGATTTCCCCCCATCCCCGTCACGCTGCCGTCCGTCTGCTGCATGACCACGCAATTGCCCGCGCTCGCCGCCGGAGCAGCCGGAGGAATCGGGCAATCGCCGTCGGCAAACGGAATGTATACCGTGCCGCTGTCATTGCTGGAGCTGGCCGGCAAGGTGTTCGGGAGGTTCTCCCTGACAACGTTCCCGTATGCCTCCAGTTTGTCGTGAAAGGTGATCGTGTAGCCATCCGCCACGCCCAGGTACAGATCGCCGTTGGTGTGGATGCGTCCGTTAAAATCGAGAGTGGGGTTGCTGAAGAACGCGCAATCGCCTTCGCAAAACACTCCGAACTGGAACACCGGAATCAGCGCCACCTGCGCGCTCCGCGTCATGCTCACTTCCTGCCCGCCCACTAACGCCGCCGTCGCCTGCATGTTCACCGGGATGATCTGCGCCCACAAACCCTGGTCCGGTCCGGAACTGATCTGTCCCCAGTTCGTCTTCAGCGCTGCCGTGCAACCCGATACCGGCGTTACCGAATAGGTTGTCCAGGTGACTCCCGCCACCGTCGGAGGCGTGCTGCTCACGGCGCAGATTTGGGCCGCAGTGGGGGCCTGTAAGTTCTGGAACGTCGCGGCCAGGTCGGAGGCCATTTTTTCGATCCCACCCTCGGCGCTGTGATAGGCGATATCATTCTGCAGATCGGTCCCGCCCACCTTGCCTTCGGTGTTGACCATCATCAGCAGCCCGATCGCCATCGCCGACAGCAGCGCCAGCAGCAGCAAGGACGCAATCAAAGTGAATCCTTTGGTGTGTACTCTCGCGCTTTTCATGCCGTAACTCCCCATAGTGTCAATCCCCATTGTGTTGCTCCCCATTGCCATTTCCGTCGCTAGTTGGCATAGTTGTTGACATACGTCAGGTTCCGAGCGCTTACCGATGTCTCTAAGTCCATTCCCTGATACCCCTTCGTGCCCTTCAGCGTGCTGTCCATCGCCATGTGCAGAATGTTGATCTTGGTGATCTGGTTGGGGAAGAGTCCAAGCGAAGCGCCTCCATCGTTTTGGCTTATCGCCGGCGTCGAGGTGAGATCGCTGAAAAGGTCGTAACTGAACTTCATGTAAACAATGCCGTCCACCACCGGCATCGGAGTGTGTCCACTTACCTCCCGCATCAGTCGCGACGGGGTGACGGTGTTGTCAATGTAATAAGTGATCACCAGAAGTCGGGATGGCCCCGTTCCTTGGCCGTTCAGCGCCACGTTGTTCAGGCCGGGTGCGGGTGGGCCTGCGGCGGGTGTCTGGTTCATGCGCAGCGCATCGTTGTTGGCGAAGGGAACGGTATAAGTGGTTTGGCCGTTAACATTTGTGCCCGGCACAATGGCGCCGCCGGTGACTTCGGCCACCACGATTTTGCCGCCCAAAGAGGGGAAATAGACCAGATCGCCAGGCATCAGCCCAACCTGCGTATCGTTTACGTTTTGCGGCGCGACGCCGGCCAGCGGCGTGACGTTGCCCGGCAAACAACCCGCCGGCGGCCAAGCCGGGGGGTTGCCGTTGGCGTCCAACGGCAGGGTGGCCGGCCCGAAGGTCACTTGCCCCGCAGCCGTCACGGTCGCTGTGTAGCAGTTCAAAAAGAAGCTGGAATCCGTGTACACCACCGTGACCACATCAGTGGCTGTCGGATTGGAGGCGAGCGTCGGCCCGGCTATGTATCCCGGAATCAACCCGTAAAGAGTTGGCGTAACGCCGCCCTGCAAGGGATAGTTCACCGCAGTGCTGTTGGCGTTGCCGAGGTGGCACGCTCCCGTTTGATCGCAGCCATACCTCGGAGTGGTCGCGGACGGCAGGGCGATGGCCGCGCCGGGGTTTAGGCCCGCCCCGGCCAGGCTCAGGTCCCGCGTCAGCATGTCGGAGGCGGCCCGAAAATCCTGCAGCAGCTCCGCTTGCTGCGAAGCCGCCCAGGTCGCGTTCACACCCTGGATATAAAGCTGCGCCGCCGCGCCCAGCACAATGGATCCAACCCCCATCGCGACCATCATTTCTAGCAGACTGAATCCACCCTCGCGTTTTGTTAAACGATTGCTCATAACTCGCCTCTAGGGGTACTGCGAAATATACGAATTCAAAATGTAGGTTTTCGGCAGCTTCGCCTGGGTAGTCGAGTACTGCACGGTGATAGTTATGCTTCGCAGCGAAGGCACCAGAGCGCCGTTCGCGGCGTACAGCGGCGAGATCAGAATCGTGCGCTGATAACCGGTCAAAGGGAGTATTACATCGTCCGCGTCCCCATACTTTCCATCGGGTCCCGGTTCTTCAAGAGTTTGCTCGGCTCCGTGATTGGCCGCCCCCACGATTCCGGGATTGGCTCCGGTCGTTGCCGGCAGGTAGATTGGGTTCACCCCAGTCATGAAGATGCCGCAACTGAGGGCGCCGCTGACGGGGCAGTTGGTGGCGCCGACATTATTGATGTCGTCCCAACTTATCTGCGTCGTGTTGCGCGCGGTGATGATACTCTCGTACGCCTCATTCGCCAGTTGCTTGGCAATCATGTCCTGCGACGTGGTCTGCGTCGAAGCCATGGCCAGCCCGAATACGCCCAGCAGGCTCACCAGGCCCACCGTCAGGATGACCATCGAGACCATAACTTCAATCAGCGAAAATCCGCCCTCCGCTTGCTTTCGCGCGCGCGAACTCCAGTCGCGCCCGATCATTGCCGTTGCCATTGAGTGACTCCTCCCGTGGTGACGAGCCGCCATCCGTGAATGCGGCCCGTTCCGCCCCACAACGATATCGCTCGCGAACTCATCACATTTCCCGGAAGCGCCATGTACACCACGCCTCCATCCCAGTTGACCGCATAACCTCCTGCATCGCACGCCGCAGTCTGCGCCGAACCGTCTGGACAGAAGTAAACAACTGTTTGTGTTGTTCCTCCGGCGTTCACGCTCGCCGTGTAGCCAAAGTCAATTGCGTTCGTCCCCGCTCCGTAGTTGTCCGGAGGCGGCAAGACGGCGGGCACTGGCGCAACGAACTGTACATCCGTCGGCAATTGATAGATCACGATCCTCTGGTCACCGGGAAATGTCAGCGTCGGCGCCATCGTCACCGTGTTGGGCACAGCTCCGTTTGCAAAAGTTACCGTGTACGATGTCCGCTGCGACACCGCGTTGTCGCGCGCCTGCCGCATCGCCGCCATCGTCGTGTTATACGCATTGGTCACATGTTGCTGCTGCACCGCCGGCATCAGGCTCATCAACCCGACTGCCGTCATGATGAGCATGACCGCCAGCACAATCATCATTTCCAGCAAGCTGAAGCCGCTCGCCCGATGCCTGCGATGCGCTGCATTTGTTTCCAGGCTTCTCATAAGCATTTGCCGCACCCGCGGCTCCCCGCTCCGTGAAACAAGATCGTCAAAAAAGTCGTGTAACTGGAAGTGGTCAGTCCGCTATCTCTCGCCCTGTTACGAATCACCGTCCCGACACCCGCCTGACTAACTCGATGTTAGGAACTGTCCCGTAGTACGTCAAAGTACCGGTGTACACCGGCCCTTCGTACACTGGCTTTTCGTAAGGTAATTGCAGGAGAGTTACGATCGTGCCATGCGTCGCTCGTTTGCGAAAGCGCGACGCCCTTTCACCACGCTCCCGTCGCATGTTCGGAATTGGCTCGGCTAATTAAAGGACTGTGCTTGCCTGTGCTCAAAGAAAATCCCCCGAATGTCCGCTCAGCTTATCCCCCGCAACAGGAAAGCGAAAGATGACTAAAGTCGCGGAAGGAAACTACAAAGACGCGAACATAGGCATAAACATAGGAAAGAAAGTCTAAATTGCGTCCCCACTGTGACATAGGTAACTTGTCGTTGCCCCCGACCCTCTCTTACCATACGGTCACTATGGATCTACGCGCCCTGGTGGTGTGCCCGGATCAGGACTCAGCCAGCCTGCTCACGCTCATCCTGTCCGAGTTGGGGATGGGGGTCGAGCATACACCCTCGATCTCCCGCGGGTTGGAACTGCTCGACAGCGAGCGCTTCGACGCCATCATCCTCGACTATCGCGCCGACCAGAGTTCCGAGGAATTCCTGGGGCGCTTGCGCCGGTCCGCTAAAAACCGTGCCAGCATGCTGATTGCCGTTGTCGATGGCGAGTTCAACGCCCGCCCCGTGTTCGGGCTCGGCGCCAACTTTGTTCTCTATCGCCCGCTCTCTTCCGAGCGCACCCGCATCAGCCTGCGCGCCGCCCGCGGCCTCATGCGCCGCGAACGCCGCCGCTCTCCACGCACGCCCGTCAGTTCGACCGCCAACGTTGCCTATCCCGGAGCGCCCGAACTGAACGCCGTTTTGACCGACCTCAGCGACGGTGGAACTTCGCTTCACACCGATAACCGCCTTCCGGCCTCGTGCAAGGTTTATTTCGAGTTCGCTCTTCCCGGTCAGCGGCAACTGGTTCGCTTGTCGGGGGAGGTTGCCTGGCAGGACGCCAGCGGTCGCACCGGCATTCGTTTTCTCGACGTGCCCCAGTCTTCGCGCCGCCTCATGCAGACTTGGCTGCAGCAGAATAATGCCCACGCGGCAACCGGACTGCCGGCCCAGCCGTCGGCAGGCAAGTCCACCGCGACGCAGTCGTTGGCGCCCCAGTCTCGCCCCGTCTGCGAGCCGAGGCCCGAGCCACAAGATGCCACCCTCGTCTCCAATGCCGGCAACCGCCGCGGAGAGCATCGTTATGCCTGCAAACTCGGAGCGGAAGTCTACAGTCTCGGCACCAAGGTCCCCAATCGCTGCATCCTGTCGGATATCAGCGAGGGTGGTTGCTACGTCGAAATGCCATCCCCACTCGGTGGGCAGTCGGGCGTGGAGATTCTGGTCCGCACTGCCGACACGAAGTTCAAAATCAGGGGTCAGGTGCTGAACACCCATCCCGGTTTCGGCATGGGCGTGCGCTTCATGCTCCGCGATTCCGCCGAGCGCGAAGAGATTCTGCGCCTGCTCGCAGTCCTCTCCGCCGGTGTGTCACTAGACGAACAACCGCGCTAAGCCGGCTGCTCCTTTTCCACCACGGCCCGGCGAAAATATTCCAGCGAAAGCTTGAGCCCGCTCTCCAGTTCCACTTGCGGCTCCCATCCCAGCAGCCGCTTCGCTTTCGAAATATCCGGACGCCGCTGCTTTGGGTCGTCCTGCGGCAGAGCTTCGAACTTGATCTGGCTCTTCGAGCCCGTTGTCGCAATCACTTTTCGCGCGCACTCCAGAATCGTGAACTCCGTGGGATTCCCAATATTCACCGGCTCATGCTCTGCCGATCGCGCCAGCCGCAGAATCCCATCCACCTCATCGCTCACGTAGCAGAAGCTGCGGGTCTGGCTGCCGTCGCCATACACCGTAAGATTTTCTCCCCGCAGCGCCTGCCACATAAAATTCGGAATCACGCGCCCGTCGTTGATCTGCATCCGTGGCCCGTACGTGTTGAAGATGCGCAGAATCCGCGTGTCCACCCGGTGATAGCGGTGGTACGCCATCGTCACCGCTTCCGAAAACCGCTTCGCCTCGTCGTACACCGACCGCGGTCCGATTGGATTCACATTCCCCCAATACGTCTCGGTCTGCGGATGCACCATCGGATCACCGTAGCACTCCGATGTCGATGCCATCATGAACTTCGCGCCGCACCGCCGCGCCGCCTCCAGCGCCTCAAACGTTCCATACGATCCCACCCGCAGCGTTTCGATCCCGTGTTTAGCATAGTCCACCGGGCTCGCCGGACTCGCGAAGTGAAACACATAATCCAATGCGCCCCACTCGCCGGGTTGGCAAACATCTTTCTCCACAAACTCAAATCGCGAATCGCTCCGCAGGTGCTCAATGTTCGCCAGGCGCCCCGTCAGCAGATTGTCCGCCGCCAACACCCTATAGCCCTCGCCCAGCAGCCCATCGCACAAATGCGATCCCAGAAAGCCCGCCCCGCCAGTCACCAGCGCTCTTCGCGTGTTCACGGCTTGCGTGTTCATGAATTCAGGCGCGCTCCTTTTTCTGCGGAAGGCTCCTTGCCGGCAACTCCTCCGTCAACGCCGCCGGACGCCCCACACTGTAATAAGAGAATCCGTGCTCCACCATCACCGCCGGATCATACAGATTCCGCCCATCCAGCACGATCGGATATTTCACCAGCCTGCGCAGACGCTCCAGATCAAGCGCCGCGAACTCTTCCCACTCCGTCAGGATCAGCAGCGCATCCACGCCCGTGGCCGCCTCATACGCATCCGCCGCGAACTCGACACCCGATTTCAGCACCGCCTTCGCCCGCTCCATCGCCGCGGGATCGTAGGCGCAAATGCGGCAGCCCTCGCGCAGCAGTTCCTGCACCAGCAGCACCGCCGGAGACTCCCGAATATCGTCAGTCCCGCCCTTGAACGCCAGCCCCAGCACGCCCAGTCGCTTGCCGCGGAAAGTCCACAACACGCCCCGCATCTTGCGCAAAAACCGGTGCCGCTGATCTTCATTAATTCGAATTACTTCTTCCAGCAGCCGGAAGTCGTATCCGCTTTCCTTCGCGACCGCACGGAACGCCATTAGGTCTTTCGGAAAACACGAACCTCCATACCCGATCCCCGGATTCAAGAATCGCGGCCCGATCCGCGAATCCGTCCCAATCCCGTCGCACACTTGCTGCACATTCGCCCCCACCGATTCGCAGATCGACGCTACCGCATTGATGAAAGAAATCTTCATCGCCAGAAATGCGTTGGAAGCGTGCTTGATCAGTTCCGCGCTCTTCGTGCTCGTGATGATCAAACGCGGCGGCGCTTTGCCTGAGGCCGCGTCGGGACGCGGAATCGCATCCCCCCGCCCGTAATACCATCCGCTCGTCAGCGGCCCGTAGAGCTGGCGCATTACCTCCGCGGCCCGCTCGCTCTCCACTCCCACCACGATGCGGTCGGGATAGAGAAAATCCGTAACCGCCGTCCCTTCCCGCAGAAATTCCGGATTCGAAGCCACATCGAAGTGCAACGGATCGGCCCCGTCCCGCATCATGATGGTCCGGATCCACTGGCTCGTATATACCGGAACCGTGCTCTTCTCGACGACCACCTTGTACTCGTCCACGCCTCCGGAGATTTCCCGCGCCACCGACTCCACATACGACAGATCGGCGTCCCCACTTTCGGTCGGCGGCGTTCCCACCGCGATGAAGACTGCCTCGCTCTCCCGCGTGGCCGCCTGCAGGTCGCCGGAAAACTTGATGCGCTCGCCCCGATGCCGTGCCAGCAACTCGGGCAGAAATCGTTCATGAATCGGAACCTCGCCGTTTTTGAGTGCCGCCAGTTTCTTCTCGTCGTTATCGACCAGGACAACCTCGTGTCCCAGATCCGCAAAACACACTCCCGTTACCAACCCTACATATCCGGAACCGACCACCGCGATGCGCATAGCGAGCCTTCTCTCCTTGAATTTTTCATTTGCACCTCCGGCTCGTCGGTGTGCACTTTCTTACTGTAGCAGTCTTTCCAGCGCTGACATCGTTTCTATTGTCAGCGCAGCGTCCACCGAGCCCAAGAATGGGAATTCGAATCTCACAAAAAAAAGTGACAGCCATCACCGTTCGAACGGTCAGCATTCTAGCAGCCGGCTCGTCTAGGACCGCTTCTCACGCCCGAAAGTAGTAGTGCTCCCGTCCAACAGCCGTCGCCCATGATCGCTGTAAAATGTCCCGAAGGCTCCCCGCCGACCGAGGAGAATCCATCTGCGCCGTGCCCTGATCAACGCCGCGCTTCTTCTCCTGCTTGTGTCCCCGCTAGTCCGCGCGCAGGATCGCTCCGGAGAACTGCGCCTCTCCGTCACCGATCCCGACGGCGCCGCCCTGCCCGCCCACGGCCTTCTCCTCAGCCAGGCAAGCCACTTCGAACTCGCCTTCGACACTGCTCCCAACGGCGAATACACGGCCAAGAAGTTGCCCCTGGGCACTTACCATCTGATCCTCGAACACGCCGGATTCGCACCTTACAATTCGCTGATCGAGATCCGCTCCGAGCTGGCGCAGAAAATTTCCGTTGTTCTTTCCGTTGCCACCGTTGCCGAGACCGTCGAGGTAAAAGATTCCGACACGCTCCTCGATACCACGAACGCCGGCAGCGCCTACCAACTCGGCGCTCCCGCGTTGCGTGATTGGAGCGCCACCGTTCCCGGACGCCAGGCGATTGACGTTGTCCAGTCGCAACCTGGCTGGGTGCTCGAGGCTAACGGAGTCCTCCATCCCCGCGCCTCCGAATACGACACGCAGTACGTCGTCGACGGACTCCCCATCCTCAACAACCGCTCTCCCGCCTTCTCACCCTCCGACGATCTCGACGATGTGCAGTCGGTCAAGACGTACACCTCCGGCATTCCTCCCGAATTCGGACGCAAAGTTGGAGGCGTGGTCGAAACTGTGACCGACCGCAATCCCGCGCGCGGCGTGCACGGCACCGCCATCCTTGGCGGGGGAAGCTTTGACACCGAGAACGCTTATCTCGGCACCAGTTATTTCGACGGCCGCAACGTCTTCGGCCTCTCCATGGATGCGGCTCGCACCGACCGTTTTCTTGATCCGCCGGTGCTCGAAAACTTCACCAACCGTGCCACCCTCGCCGGAATCAAAGCCAGCTTCGAGCGCGACTTTACCCCCAAAGATCGTCTTCGCCTCTCGCTAAGTTTCGATCGCACCGGTTTTCTCGTTCCGAACGAACTCATCCAGCAGCAGAACTTGCAGCGCCAGGATCGCAGCAATCGGGAAGTCTCAGGTCAGGTCTCGTATCAGCACACCTTCTCCACCAACGTCCTCGGCACCGTGCAGGGTCGCGTGCGCGACGACGAGGCCGACCTCACTTCCAATGCATCTTCCTGGCCCATTCAGCCGTTTCAGGATCGCGGTTTCCGCGAAGGCTATGTCAGCGCCACCGTCGCCGCCAACTTCCAACACCACGAAATTAAAGCCGGAGCAGACTCGATCTACAGCTTCGTTCACGAACAATTCTCCTACCACATCACCGCGACCGAGATTTGCCAGCCCAGCGGGCCTTGCCAGCCCATCTTCGATGCCTCAACGCCGCTCGATTTTTTCTTCCACCAATCCACTGATGATCGCGAGCAAGCGTTCTTCGTCCAGGACAACGCGCATTTCGGCAACCTGAATCTAAGCGGTGGAATTCGCTTCGACCACTACAGCGTTCGCGTCACCGACTCCGCCTGGAGCCCGCGCTTCGGTTTCGCCTGGTACGTCCCCAAGCTCGGCGTTGTGTTCCGCGGATCCTACGACCGCGCCTTCGGCACTCCCGCCATCGAGAACCTGCTCCTCAGCACCTCCGCCAAAGTACGCACCCTCGACGGGACCGCCGCGCAACTTACCCTCCGGCCTTCGCGCGCCAACTATTACGAACTCGGTGCCACCAAAGAGCTCTTCCACAAGGCTCACATCTCCGCCAACGTCTTCCAGCGCAACACCCGCAATTTCGCCGACGACGATGTCCTCCTCGATACCGGCGTCAGCTTTCCCATCGCGCTCAGTTCCGCCCACATCTACGGCGCCGAAAGCCAGCTCGCCCTCCCGCAGTGGGGCCGGTTGTCGGCCTGGTTCAACTACTCCTACATGGTCGCTTCCGCGCGTCTTCCCGTCGTCGGCGGATTATTTCTCGGCGAGGACGTTCCCGATCTTCTCAACTCCAATGCCCGCACCTGGGTTTCCCAGGACCAGCGCCACACCGCGCACGGACAGCTCCGTTACCAGCCATGGTCGCGTTTTTGGACCTCCGTCGGCGCCTCCTACGGCACCGGCCTTCCCGTCGAACTCAACGGCGAGAGCACCGCAACCCTAGTCGAAGAATTCGGCCAAGCCGTAGTCGACCGCGTCAACCTCAGCGCCGGACGCGTGCGCCCATCTTTATCTGTCGATCTCTCAGCTGCCCTCGATCTCTACAAAAAAGAATCGCTCGCCGTGCGCCTGCAAGGCGATATTCGCAATCTCAACGACCGCCTCAACGTGATCAACTTCGCCAGTGTCTTCTCCGGCACCGCGATCGCATCGCCTCGAACCTTCTCTCTCCGCCTCCGATTCGATTACTAATGTTGTGTCCCATCAAATTCGCGGCGTAAGTGGAATTGGACGGCGCACCCTAGTCCGCCTTCATCGTTCCGACCATACGCGCTTCACGCGGCCTTGGCTTCGCATGGCTTGGAAGTCTTGTTCAGAGCCCAAAATATTCCTCTGGAGATAAAACAGGTGTATAATCGGGGCCGCCTTCGGAGTCAAAAGGGAAATCCCAGTTAAGAATGACTTCCTTCTCCAGTCGATAGCAAAAGCCTTTCGGCGATCGCTCCGGCGCTCGGCCGGCCCCTCGTCCCCGCATCGAAGCGCGCATTGTTGCTTTAACGCCTCCAGTAGCCTGTTGAGTTGTTCGAAGAAAGGATGCGATGGAAAAAGAAGATCAGGTTAAAAGGGGTAAGCGGGCTCTGCAGTCGTCCCTCTTTACGAGGAGTAACTTTGTGCAAAAGTGGTCCCGGCAAATGCCGTTTGTGGCACTTACGTGTGGAGTCGTTGCATGCGTCATCCTCTCATCTACAATGACGACGGGGTACGACAGCCAAACAAAACTGAAACACCTCTTGCTGCAACTTTTCTTAGTACTGCCTGGAACGGTCTGGGTATTAAGGCAACGCGCGGAAGGCCCGGGTGACTCACGAAAGCTCCCAGTTCTGCCATTTTTCTTGCTGTTTATTATTGCAGTAGTCCCGCTGAGCTGGTACGTAAGAGACGGCATATATAACGGGGACGAGAGTGCTTACCTATTTAACGCAAAGCTATTCGCTTCTCTGCATGCGTATTCACAAGCCCCACCAGATGGCCTTCGACAAGCCTTTTCTTTCGAGCACCATGTGATCTACCAGGGACGGTGGTTCGGAAAGTATCCTCCCGGGTGGCCCGCGCTATTAGGTGTACTCAGCATCATGCTCCCGTTGTGGTGCATTACTCCGGCACTGGGGCTACTGTTACTATGGCTGGTTTATGCGATATCTAAACGACTCTACGACGAGAATACGGCATCTCTCGCGGTCGCGTTGATGGCATGCTCTCCTTACTTCTTACTTATGTGTATCGGATACATGTCCCACGTCGCCTGTGCTGTTTTCATCGCTTTAGCAACCCTTGCGCTGGTGACTGGTTTCGAGACCCGCAAAGTTGCCCATTTTGCCTTGATGTTCGCAGCCTTATCCTTCGCCTTGCTGATTCGCCCATTTTCCGCAGTCTGCGTGGGAGTACCATTGGTAGGGAGCTTGGTCTGGGACCTCAAGGATGACTGGAGGCGACTTCTCAAAGTCTCCGCGGTGGGCATAATTTTTGGGGCGATTGCATCTTTCATTGTACTTTACAATAACAAAGTGCTGACCGGGCGATATTGGCTTTCGCCTTATGCCGTTTATGCCAAATCAGAAGCGATTCCGGACCTACGCCCAACCGCAATGAACGCAATCCGGTATGTAATGATGATTTTCCCTGTCTCGCTGGGGAGGGTAGCGCTATACAGCTTCCCTTTCATTCTGCTCCTGCCGATATATGCAGTTATTTATGAGCGCTCTCGACGGAGCCTATTGCTTTTATGCATCGCACTGAGTTTGATCGGCGGGTACACAATCAAGCTCGCGGTCCCTTCAGATTCCTTCATTGGAGAGCGATATTATTTTGACGTGTACTTTGCAATTGGAATACTTAGCGCCGCTGGTTGGGAGAAGCTTCGTCGCAACTGGAAACCATCAGCAGCCGCAGTTCGGGCGCTTGTCTTAGGACTGGGCTGTCTCACGCTTTACTACTATATGTACGCGGCACATGCCGCCATCCAGTTTCGGCGAGGTTATTACTCAGTATATCGAGCAGCGCAGAAAACAACTCAGGGCAGGGTTCTCGTTTTTATGGCACCGAGCAAGTATTTCGACCCACATAACTACAATCCAAACCCGGGTGATTGGGAAAGTGCTCGCGTTCTTTTTGTGGTCGACCCCGGGGAGGAAGGACGTGCATCTGCCGCCAGCATTCTGAACCGCCCGTCGTGGTTGGTGATGAGCTATGATCCAAACGCGAAACGCGCGGTTATCAAAGAAAGTGCTAAGCAATAGCGACTTCAGTAAACCGTTCTGACCAGGGTGTCGATTCCCATTTACAAAAGTGAGCGTCATAGGCAGGGGACGCCATTTGCTTCGGAGATTCCCTTCACTCGCTCGGAGGATGACGCTCACCACAGGTTGTTGGCGCTCGTTCAAGGTGGACTCCTCCCGGGACCCTGAAACAGCAAGCCGGTGTCCAAGACCGCTCCAGTACTTCAGTCCCCCTGAAGAAAAAGACGCAAATGTGAAAACATTTGCGCCTAGCCAATAAGTGGGATTGTGATTCCACCTCTTTCAGGTGTATAAACCCTCATACTTGTTACAGTTCCATTAAGCTCTTGCTTTTCACCGTAGGTCCCTTCCCGGTGTTCCAAGTGCTATTTAACAGGGTGAAACCCTGGCCGCTAAATTTTGGAGGAAACAAGGCGATGGGCCACTTTTTGTCACACGACGTTGGGAACATCCGTTCCGGTGCGTCTTCCCGGTGCATGAATCATTCGATGTTCAGTGCGACGCCTGCCCGCAATTTTTGCCTGACTCTGCTCGTCGTCTGCATTGCTTTGCTGTCGTCTTCGTACGCGCAGGTGCCCTTTCCAACCAGCCGTGGCGATAACGCCCGCGACGGCGCGAACACCAACGAAACTCTGCTCACGCCCTCCAACGTCAACCAGAACAGCTTCGGCCACCTCTTCAGCTTTCCCGTCGACTATGTCGTGATGGCCCAGCCGCTCTACATGCCCAACGTGAACATTCCCGGTCAGGGCGCACACAACGTCATCTACGTCGTTACCCAGGCCGATTCAGTCTACGCGATTGACGCCGACACTGGCGCCCAGCTCTGGTACGCCAGCATGCTCAACGGGGGCACTACCGCCAGCGGCAAATATCTGCCCTGCGGCTCCGCCGGTCCCGGTTTCTACCAGGAAGGCATCGTCGGAACCCCCGTCATCGATCCCAACACCAACACCATGTATCTGGTGGCCAAGACTCTTCTCACCACCACTGTCCGTCACCATCTCCACGCCCTCGACATCACCACCGGCAATGAGCAACCGGGCAGTCCCGTTCTGATCCAAGCGCAAAGCATCAGCAATAAGGGACACAAAACCGTCTTCAACAGCCTCCACCAGAAAAACCGCCCCGGTCTCTTGCTGCTCAATGGTGTCATTTACATGGGCTTCGGCTCGAACTACTGCAACGACGCCGACAGCGGCTGGGTCCTTTCCTACGACGCTGCAAGTCTGTCGCAACTCGCTGTCTTCAACACGGCGCCCGACCAGGGATTGACTTCCATCTGGCAGGCGGGCAACGGTCTCGCCGCCGACGAAGCCGGCAACATCTTCGTGGAGACCGCCGAAGCCGGCAACACCGGATACGATATCCAAAACGGTGGCCAGACCTACTGCAATAGCGTCATCGAGCTTGCCCCCAATCTCACGGTTGCGGACTATTTCACCCCTTATAGCGTGGCCTTCCTCAACTCCAACGATCTTGACTTGAGTTCCAGCGGAGTCCTCGTCCTCCCCGATCAAGACGGCGGCCCCTCAATAAATGGCCATGAACTCATCGCCAGCGGCAAGCAGGGCTTCGTCTATGTTCTTGATCGCGATAACATGGGAATGTACTCCGTTAACGATAGTCTGGTTCTCCAGGAGTTCCCTCTGATTCCAGGGGAGACCATCGACACCGCCAAGGACGTCTTGTTCGGTTCCCCTGTCTACTGGAACAACACCGTGTACTTCGCTCCCAATGCCTCTCCGCTCTTGGCCTTCCCATTGTCCGGTGGATTGCTCGGCACTCCCCTCAAAACTGCCAGTGCCTATGTCAACCCCCACTCCCCATCCATTTCCGCCAATGGCAACACCAACGGAATTGTGTGGGACATAACCGGTCAACTCCTTGCCTTTGACGCCGTTTCTCTCCAACTGCTCTATGGTACGAATCAGGCCCCCGGCAAGCGCGACACGTTGCCACCGCTGGGCCATTTTGTCACTCAGACCGTCGCCAACGGCAAAGTCTATGTCGGCACCCAGAATAGTCTCGAAGCCTACGGACTGCTTCAAGTTCTCAACGTTACCGGCGGCAACGCCCAGAGTGCGACCGCTGCCACCGCGCTGCCCGCTCTCATCCAGGTCCAGGCCGCCAACCCGTATACCGGACAACCCGACGTCGGCGCCACCGTCAGCTTCAGTGATGGCTGCACCAAACCCGGCGCCAACACCTGCGGCTCATTCAATCTCGCCTCCGCCGTCACCGACTCCAACGGCAACGCCTCCACAACCTACACCGTTCCCCCAAAACCCGGCACCTACACCCTGACGATCTCCGGAAGCGGCTTCGGCAATGTCACTGTCACTGCCACCGCTACTCCCGGCACTGCCGCAAAGTTGATTCCCTACGGCGGAGCGCAGCAGACCGGGGCCGCCGGTTTGAACCTTGCTAAACCCATCATCGCCCAGATCCAGGACGTCTACAAGAACCCCGTCCCCGGCGTCACCGTCACGTTCACCGCCAACAAGGGAGGCGTTCCCAATCCGTCTTCCGTGGTCACCGACGCTACGGGCATGGCTCGTACTTATCTGCAGTTGCCCCCCACCGCGGCCACGGTTACGGTCACGGCCAGTTCCCCAGGTTCCCCAGGTG
>Ga0209517_10004123_pt1 | contig 19281 bp, 17 predicted proteins | sample PeaSoiMetSII2010_FD_187695 | JGI IMG/M metagenome (GOLD analysis project Ga0209517, IMG submission 187695) | Peat soil microbial communities from Weissenstadt, Germany - SII-2010 (SPAdes) (version 2) | ecosystem: Environmental > Terrestrial > Soil > Wetlands > Peat | place: Germany...
CGAAAAGTGCCGTGGATGCAACTGTCGCCGCAAATCAAAGATTTAGTTTGGGATTCCCTCAAGGCCAGCTTTCGTGCGCATCTTCACAGGCGAATCCCGCAACGTGCCTCCCACCCGTCGCAATCACAGCGGTGCCCACCGGCACTCTGCATGCTCCGTACTTCATGGAGTGGAGCCTGGGAATTGAACATCAATTCGGAACCACGGCGAGTCTGCTGGCGCGATATGTGGGAACACGTGCTGTGAACCAGCCCTATCTAACCCAAGTGAACGGATACCAGACGGTGTGCCAGGGGTGCTTTTCGCCATTTCCCTACCTGCAGCCAACCGATCCAAGATTCAGCGCAGTGACCCAGCTCGCCACCGGGGAGAACAGTCACTACAACGGCCTTCAACTCACCGCCATGAAGCGCTTGGGGCACGGCCTGCAAGGACAGGTCAACTACACCTGGAGCCGTTGCATGGATACGGTTTCGAACGGAGGATTCCTGCAGTTCTCGGCAGGAGGAATTCTTTCCCCTCTGCCGGGAGAACTAGCCCGCGACTACGGTCCTTGCGACTATGACATCCGGCACAACCTCAACGCAGAATATGTGTATCAGTTGCCCATCCACGTTCGGAATCGCCAGTTGGCACAGGCGTTCAACGGCTGGCAAATTTCCGGAACCATGTTTTGGCACAGCGGAGTTCCGTTCTCGGTCCTGAGCACGCCGTTTTCAGCCAACGGAAACGGCATTGTGCAGGGTAGCGGACCACAGTTCGCAAGCGTTGTTCCAGGCGCGCCGCTCTATCAGCATGATGCTGTCCCGGGTGTAACGCAGGCGGGCACGCTCCAGTGGCTCAATCCTGCTGCTTTTGTTTCCTCCGTTGATCCAAGTAGTGGCCGATGCGTCGGTGGCGACGACCCACAGCATTGCCAATTTGGAAACCTAGGCCGCAATGCCCTGCGCGGTCCCGATTTCGTCTGGAATGACTTCTATCTCACGAAATGGTTTCCAGTGAGCGAGCGGGTGAAGCTCAGAGTAGAGGCCCAGTTCTTCAATGTATTCAACCATCCGAACTTTGGGCTTCCCAGCATGACGCTGGCGGGGATTCCCGGAAAGCCTCCCACGCAGACGGGCTTTGGAGCGCTCGCATATACAACTTCACCGCCCACCGGCCTACTGGGCGTCGGCTTGGGTGGCGATAGCAGTCCACGCATGATCGCGTTTCAGGCACGCCTGGAGTTCTGAGCGTGCCCCCGACGATTCTGTGCGGCTTGTCGGCAAGCCGGAAGTTACCCCAAGTTATCGGAGCCGCCGCTGGGGCACTCATCCGTCACAACTGCTTGTGACGCCGGTCACATTCCCCTCATAAACCCGCGCCTAGACTAGACTGTTTGTGGCAGTTTGGGCCACAAAGCCCAGGAGGAGGAAGAAATGCGTGTAATGAAATTCATCAGTCTGGCAGTGATTCTGGTGGTGGTTTCGACCTTTGCCGTGGCACAAGCGGCGCCGGCGCAGACGGCACCTACCGTCAAGCATGTTCCCATCACCAATGCCTCGCCGAACTCGGGCAAAGAGATGTTCAACAGCTATTGCGCCGTTTGCCATGGAAAAGATGCCAAGGGCACCGGGCCGGCAGCTCCGGCCATGAAGACCGCGCCGACCGACTTAACGCTTCTGGCGCAGAAGAGTGGCGGAAAGTATCCGGCGGCGCACGTCGCGGCCGTCATCAAGGGCCAGGCAATGACGCCGTCCCACGGCAGCCAGGATATGCCGGTGTGGGGCCCGCTGTTCTCCAGCATCAGTCAGGGGCACGAAAGCCAGGTACAGCAGAGAATCGCCAATCTGGTCGCGTATATCGAGACTCTGCAGGCGAAGTAAGCATCAAGGTACTTTCAAGAATTCAGTGCAATGAGGGCTCTGGGGTGCGCCTTGCGCGCTCCAGAAGTACCTGTTCCGCGCGTCCTGCCTCGAGGCCCTAACCGCCCAGTGGCCAAGCTCTTACTCCCCCTTGGCCACTCGGGCAGTGACTTCAGTACCTTAGTCCTCCGCGAATGATCGACTTATAATCCAACCAAGAACTGGGAAATGCGGCGTTCTGCAGGAGAGGCTCGCGCGCGAAGCGCGGGTAGCTCTGCGAGATCATTTACCAGATCATTTACCAGATCATCCGAGACCACGTGGATCCTGTTTTCGCATCGTCGATTTTTTTCTTGGGGCTGGCCTTCGGCAGCTTTCTGAACGTGTGTATCTATCGCCTGCCTCTGGGATTGTCGGTGGTGGCTCCGCGTTCAGCGTGCCCCAAGTGCAAGCAGCCGATTGCTTTTTACGACAATGTGCCGGTGCTGAGCTGGCTGATCCTGGGCGGACTTTGCCGCCATTGCAAGACCAGAATTTCGCCGCGCTACCTGATGATCGAGTTGCTCACCGGCCTGCTGTTTCTGGCCTGCTACTGGTATTTCGGGCTGACGTTGTACACGCTGAAATACTGCGTGTTCGCGTTTCTGCTGCTGGGCCTGATTTTCACGGATGCCGAGACCAAGCTGCTGCCGGACAAGATGACGCTGCCCGGACTGGCGCTGGGCCTGATCTTCAGCCTGCTGGTTCCGGTGCATGATCTGGCTTCGCAGTTCGTGCCGGGAATGGTGAACTTACCCTTCAGCGGCGATGTTTCGACGCGGATTCTGTCTCTCGTCGATTCCCTGCTGGGAGCGGCCGTGGGCGCGTCGTTTATCTACGGAGCAGGAGCGATTTATCTGCGCTGGCGCGGTATGGAAGGCATGGGCTTTGGCGACGTCAAGCTCATGGCCATGGTGGGCGCGTTCCTGGGAATCAAGCTGACGGTGTCTACGATTTTTACCGCGTCGCTGGCGGGATCATTATTTGGGTTGACCACGGTTTTCGTGGTCTGGCGTAAGCGCGCGCGCCGCTTGGCGCGCCGACCGGCCAATGTGCCTGCACCTCGCCGCAGCCCATGGCAATCAGCGCAATTGGTCTACCGCAATTACCAGATGCCGTTTGGCGTGTTTCTGGGAAGCATGGCCCTGATCGCCTTCTTCTTCGGCAACCGATTCTTGCACTGGTACGGAGGGCTGTGGTGAAGATCCTGGCCAACCCGATGATTTTGCGAGCGGTGATCGTGTTTGTCTGCGCTACCTTCGCGTTCTTGCTGGGCTTGCTGCTCATGCGTGCGCTGCGGAAAAGCATTGCCGAGGAGGGCGACTTTTCGGCCGATCCTTCTCCCTCCCTGGAGACTCTGCCGCTGCACCTCTACAACACGGTGATCCAGCAACTCAAGCAACAGAAGCATGAACTCCAGGTGCAATCTCAGGCTGAGCAGCATCGCGCCCGCATCAGCGAAAATTTCAGCCAGGCAGTGCTTTCCAATCTTTCCAGCGGGGTGCTGGTCTTCGGAACCAACGGACTGGTCAAGACGGCCAACGCGTCCGCCAAGGCGATCCTGGGCTTCGCTTCGACCACGGGAATGGGAGCGGAAGACATTTTTCGCGGCGCCGTGGTCAGTTCGGCCAAGTCGGCGGCGACCGGCGTCTTTCCGGATGAGACCAGCCCGGATCAAAGCATCGACGAACCCGTTTCCATGGCAGACGAGGTCAGCGCCGTGTTACACGAAGACAGCAAGCGGCGGGCGGTCGAAGGCGACTACGAGACCCCGGCGGGGGAAAAACGCTTCATCGCTATCACGGTTTCTCGGGTGGCGGCAGAGGATGGCAGCCTGCTCGGGGTCGCCTGCCTGATCAACGACCTCAGCGAGTTGGAGCGCATCCGCCGCCAGCAGCAACTGCATGGCGAGATTTCCGCGGAGATGGCGCTGCAGCTGCGCACCTCGCTGACCACGATTTCCGGTTATGCCCAGCAGTTGGCCAACAGCCGCGACCCTGAACTCGCGATGCAATTGGCGACCGACATTGCGCACGAAGCGGCGCAACTGGATCGCAGCATTGGAGGATTTCTGACCGCCCGGCGCGCCGCGGAGGGTGCGGCGGCGGGCGGATCAGCGGATTAGTTTTGAAGCGGACAGGAACGCCGGCGGCGGAGTCCGCTCCGGCGAAACAGACTCAGAGCGTAAGGAAAAAAGGTGGGAACCATGAAACATATCGCATGCACTGGAATGGGACTCGTGCTGCTTCTTGGCCTGGCCAATCTTCCAGCCGGCGCCCAGAATCAGGCTCCGTCGACCTCGCAAAATTCTTCCCCCGGCACGTCGCTGGGCGACTATGCCCGGCAGGTCCGCAAGGATCCGGGAACCAAGTCGAAGCCGAAAGTGTTCGACAACGACAATCTGCCGAGAGAAGACAAGCTCTCAGTCGTTGGCCAGCCGGGCACAACCACCGCCGACAATTCTGCCGCCGACACCAAGCAGGCGGAAGCTGCCACGGCCGAACCCAAAGCTGTCTCCGACAAAGCTGGGACCGAAGCGACCCAGGCTGCGTCGACCAGCACCGCCCAGGGCCCTGAAGACGAGGCATCCAGGCAGGCTGCAGCGAAGCAATGGGGCGAAAAGATCGCGTCGCAGCAGGATCAGATTAATTTATTGGCGCGCGAACTCGACGTCGTGCAGCGCGAATACCAGATTCGCGCCGCCGCCATGTACGCCGATGCCGGCAACCGCATGCGCAACTCCGCCGACTGGGATAAGCAGGACGCCCAATACAAGCAGCAAATCGCCGACAAGCAGAAAGCTCTGGACGACGCCAAGCAAAAGCTCGAAGACGTGCAGGAAGAGGCGCGCAAAGCCGGCGTCCCGGCTTCGGTTCGCGAGCCGTAAGTAAGAGTACGCTGCAAACAATTCGAGCGCCGGGGTTATGCTCCGGCGCTCAATTTATTTCCGCTTCCGGGGCCAGACGCCCCCTGGGACAGCAGGCAAAGCCTGCCCTGAGCGAGGCCGAAGGGGTGCCGGCGCTACGCCGCCCGGGCGATCGCCGCGTGCAACCGCTGAATCTGCTTCACATGATGCAGTCCGTGTACCAGGTGGAACTTCCGCCACTGTGCTCCGGTGAGCGGCCCCAGGATGGGATGGTCGAGCAGTTTGCTGCTCAATCCAAATTTTTCTTCGCAGAGGGCAATCATGTCGTCCATCTCGGAGATTCTCAGCCCAATCTCGGCCTGCACTTTCTCGCCCGAAGTTCCGCGCGGCCGCGTGAATTGCGGCGCTTCCCTGCCCGAGGGCAAGTAACTGAATCCCAGCACGACCAGCCTCCGCCCTCGCTGCCTCCATGTCGGGGTTGTCACCTGCGGCTTCTCCGCCTCTAATAGGCGGCTGAAGCCTTTCGCCGTTCCCGTGTAGGTTAGGTACAGATGCTCCAAAACCTCGGCCGCCGACCACCTTCCGGGCGGGTGCCAGGTGAGCTGTCCAGCCGCCAGTCCCGCCACCGCCGACGATATCTCTGCCTGCAATCTGTGGAGACGAGGGTCCACGAGGGTTACTTACCTTTTTCGTTCTTTCGGTTAGAATAATGCGCAACCATAAAACTCATCCACGTTATCACAGGAAGGATGTCATGAAGACGGCCAACCTCGCCCCCACGGAGCCCAGCGCCAGAACTGCAGAGTTGTCAAACACGACTTGGTGCACCAGTCGCAATCACCGAAATCGGAATCGACAGAGCGCGTGGCGCGAGAGCTTGTACGCGAGTTGGTACGTGGGTATGTCTGGTGCGCTCGTCCTGGTGGTCCTGGCGCTGCTCACCGCATGCTCGGATTCTAGCAAGCCAGCAGAGACCAAGCCGGAAGTGAAGGGTCCCGAACTGATCACGGCGCGTTCCGCTTTCCAGAAGCTTTATATCGCGGCGCGCGGCTGGAATGCAGATGCGAAACCTTACCGCCTTGAATCCACGGCGACCAGCGACGGCAACGGCCAGGATGGCAAGTGGGCCATCTGGCGATGCGGCTTCGCTTCCGCGGCCCAGCGTTCGGAGAAGACCTACACCTGGTCGGGCAGCGCCGCCAACGGCGCACCTGAGCGTGGCGTGAATCCCGGCATCGAAGACAGTTACAGTGCCACGAATGCATCCACGCAGGTCTTTGACATGGCGTTCCTTAAGATCGATTCGGACCAGGCTTTCGCCACGGCGCAGAAACACGGCGGCGACAAGATCCTGGAGAAGGCGCCAGACACTCCAGTGATCTACGTCTGCGACTGGAACCACAATACCAGCGAGTTGACCTGGCACGTCATTTATGGCGCCGCCCGTGAAGGAGCCAAGCTGACGGTTGCGGTCAACGCTTCCACCGGCGAATTCATTCGGGTGGAGAAGTAGACCTGTTCTCCGCCGGTTGCCACAGCGTCTATTGGGAGAGAAGGAAAAGCGGTTGTGGTGCGAACTCGCCCTATCGGTTCGCGTCTTCTTCGTAGTTGATCTGGGCCCCGATTTGAGAAAAAAAGCGGTGTAGAGCCTCGGCTGACGTGATCGCCCGCTGGAGCGCGCGCCGCTCACCGAAGGCAACGATGTCCCGCGGCGAATACTGGAGACGAACTCGGTCGGCGGCGCAGTGCGCGCTCAACAACTCCACGCTGGCGGCTGCGAGATCAGCTTTGAGGCGGGCAATATCAACTTGTTTCTTAGCTCCGGGGGCCATCTACAACTCCTCAATGGTTTTGGGGATAAACGCAGGCGAGTCCCGGGAACCGTATGGGGAGGACTGCCTTCCGCGGTTCTGGCGGGACCCACCCTGCGAGGTCATCAGCTCTTGCTATGTAAATAAAGTATACACCGTTACTATTACGCTGTGCAAGCAACTAATTCACTTTAGTCTGATTGATTTCTTCACTTTGGAGGCGAAGTGCCCCGGCATCCCGACCCTGATCTGGAACAGCGTATCCTCGGCGCGGCCTCGCGCTTGTGGGCCCGCGGCGGCGAAAAGGCGCTCACCATGCGCGCCGTGGCCAAGGCGTCCGGCACCACTACACCCACGGTCTACGAGCGCTACCGTGACCGCGACGACATTCTCCGCGCCCTGCGTCTCAAAACACGGCGCGAGCTCTTTGCCGCTCTCAGTCGCACCCGCACGCTCCGCGAGGCCTTCGAACGCCAACTCGAGTTCGCCCTGGAGAACAGTCACGCCTACGAAGTGCTTTTCGATGGGGTGGCCAAGCCACCTTCCCTGCATGAGCCCTGGCCCTCGTTCAATCTGATGCGCGAGCGCATTGCCAAACGGCTGGGAGGAACTCCACGGCAACATACCCGCCTCATGCTGGCGGTGTGGTCACTGATGCACGGCACGGCCATGCTCATTATCCGCGGCGGTTTCGAGGGCGCGCTGCGCACCCAAACCATCCACGCGTGTCTGGACGCCTTCGATGGAATTCTGGACGCGGCCGCGCGGTCAAAGGGCCTTGCTCAGTCAGGGCCGAAGTGGCCTTCCAATCTGGTTTTGGGCGAGGGCAAGCAGAGCACAGTGGGAAATGGCGACGCCGAAAGCCATAGCGCAAAATCTAAAGGGAGAAAACTCCGCCGATGAGGCACTCCAACCCGTGAGCGAGGCTCGGGTGCAAAGACAGCAACCGTTTAAGGTGACCCCGGCTGTTTACGGGCTGGGCTTCGCGTTGGCAGCTGTGCCCTGCAACCGTTGGATCGCCTTCCTGGCTTCTGCTTCCTGAGGGCCGTGGGGCAAGATCTTTAAATAGCTCTCGTATCCCTTGAGCGCCTCGTCCGGCTGGTCCATTTTTTCCAGGCACTCGGCCAGGCGGAAGGTGGCCAGTGCGTCATTCGGTTTGTAGAGTAGCGCCTCACGGTAGCGGTCTGCGGCAGCGCGGTAGTTCTTTCGCCCCTTGAAGTAGAAGTCGCCCACCTCAATATCTTTGGCCGCTTTATGCGGATTCCATGGATGGAACTCGCTTACATCGGCATTGTCCGGGGCGCCTTCCACGTCCATCAGGATGTCGGAACTCTGGGGATGAACCTTGGCATCGTCCGCCGGAGGACTCAAATCCATGGGCTCATCTTTGCTCGAACTCTCCCCGGGTTCGTCGCCCAACTCATTGGCATTCACGCGATCGGACCGCGGGGGCGTCAGATCCGGATTGCGTGGCGGGGCCGGTTTGGCGGCGGACGGCGAGGTGGAACCCGGCGTTTGCGAATTCGCCGGCGCAGAGTTGGACGGACTGGAACTCTGCGCCCACATTCCGACGCTGCATGAAAGCAATACGATAAGAAGGCACCTGCGCATAGGGTTATTTTACCGCCCTCCGCATTTACTGTTTACTCGAACATGTTTATTCAAACATGTTCAATCAAACATGAGTCGCGCGGAATGCCTGCAGGCACTTCTGCACGGTCTCGAGCTCGGAAAACCGGCTCCCCTCCTGTTCGATCAGGTAATACTCGACCCCGCCGACACTCTCGGCGGCCTGAAAGATGTCTTTCCAATCCGCTTTCCCTTCCCCGAACAGGGTCTTGTAGGCGATGCTAGGATCCGGCGACCAGTCCTTACAATGGATGGACCGAATGCGCCCCGGGTTGGCTCGAATCCAGGCAACCGGGTCGGCGCCAGCTTCCAGGCAGGTCCCCACGTCCAACTGCAACATGACTGAAGACTTCGTGTTCTTGGCGAGAATATCCATGGGACGCTGACCGCTGACCGGGGCCCACTCCGCCTGATGGTTGTGATATCCGGGCTTGAGACCGGCGGGCTCTAGGGTCTCAGCGGCCGAATTCAATTTGTCCGCAACCGCCTTCCAGCCGTCGACGCCGGTTTGCGGGTCGGTCCACGCCAGGACAACATACTTGCAGCCCAGAATCAGGTTCAGGTCGCGCGTGCGGTTGATCTTGTCCGGGTCGAAATAATCTGCATCGTTGTGGGTCGAGTAGCAACGAATGCCCAAGTCGTCCAGCAACTTACGCATCTGCTTGGCCTGCGCCTCGGTCCACTCGAAATAAGGGGCGTAGAACTCCACAGCCTGATATCCCATCTGCGCGACGGCGCGCACCGTGCCGTCGGGATCTTTCTTCAGAGCGTCGCGCACGGAGTAGAGCTCGAGACCTACGGGGATGGAACTGGATGCACCGGGCGCGAGGCTGCGGAGGGCGAACGGCAATGCGGCTGACATCGCAAGAAATGACCGCCGGGAAAGTGGTATGGAAGGCATGGCTGCAATCTTACTCAACCGCGAACCAGCGGCCAAGAAATTAAGAAGCAAAAAAGCAGGCCGCTCAGGGGGAGGCTTTGAGCGGCCTGTTTGGCGAAGTCCTCCGGGGAGGAGGGTAAAGTTGAGGCGCTTGCGCGGCGTCTGAGCCGCGCGCCGAAATCCCGAACGAAGCGAGGGATCTCGGGGCTTGCACCTTACATCGATGACGGATTGTTCTGCCCCGTCGTGGCCGGCGCAGCGGCCGGCTTGGTGCTATCGCCCACGGTGTTGGTCATCAGGCGCACATCGACGCGGCGGTTATCGGCGCGGCCACTGGAGGTCTTGTTCGTCTCCACCGGCTTATCTTTGCCCAACCCAATCACGTAGATCTTGTGCGCGGGCACGTTGTACTTCGCGGCCAGGTACTGGATCACGGAGTTGGCACGGCGCTGGCTGAGATCGTAGTTGTAATCGGCCGGGCCTACCGAATCCGTTCCGCCTTCCAGAGCGATGATGTAGCCCTTGGTCGAGGAGATGTTGGCCGCCAGCTGATCGAGCACTTCCTGGGCCTTCGGTGTCAGGTTATCTTTGTTGAAACCAAACTTCACCGAAGTCTCGGCGACGGCGTGGTAGTTGTCGAGGTTGGCGACCGTGTTGGTCAGCACGCCCACGCGGCCGTTGGCGGCATCCGCTAACTGTTGGGCCGAAGCAGCGGTCTGTCCCGCGGCTGTGGCCTTCTGCTCGACGTCGGCGGTCTTGGCATTGACGGCTGCGATGCCGGCCTGGGCCCGCGCGTCAACATCCTTGATGTCCTTGGTGTTTTTCGCGGTCAGGTCGTCAAGTTCGTTGGTCTTGTTGATGAGAGGCGTCGTCTGCTGTTTGACATAGTTCTTGCTGGCGCAACCGACGGTGGCCAGCATGCTGGCTGCCAGGCAAATCACTAACCCGGGATTCAGTAACGAAGTGCGGTTCATAGGGTAAGGCTCCTTAGGTTTCTTTCTTGTATGTATCTTTGTGGCGCGGTGCGGGTTGCCCCGGCGCGCGGAATTCCAAATCTTGAGGCCCTGGGAATGACTAGTTTAACGCTTCCAAGTTCCGCCTCTGCTTGTGCACGGCACATGCCAGTGTTCTTTAGGGTGAACACCTGATGTAAGTATATACGTTTTCAATGGCTTGCGGAAAACTAATACACCGGTCGGACCGCCTTACCAGGCCTGCGGGAACGCAAAGCCCACACAAGGAGTGGAAAATTTATATGGTTCGGTCCCGTCACGGACCCCAGATCGTCGTCAGCTCCTAGAAAACCCTTTGCGCGACGACAGATCGGGCGCCAGTCCACCTATCGCTCCTACGTGCCGCAGGAAACGCTGTTTACGTCTATTGGCTTTAGCGAGTTCCAAATGCTCGCGGATCAGTCGCGAGATCGGCACGCCCGTTCGGCGCGAGGTTTCCTTGAGCCAGGCATGAAGCTCATCCGTAAGACGAATTGTAAGGACGCGATTCACAGGGCGCCAACGGGGCGCAGACATCCATCAACACTCGTCCGAGAAACACGGTCAGTTGTTCTCGACTGCTCGCAGCCATTCTTGGAACAGCGCCAGATCAAACGATCTTCGTCGACACGTTCAATAAACATCGCCCCATCCTCGCAGCCAACGAAGTTATGGCTCTCTGAGGCTGAGTCAATCGATCCATTGTGAAGGGTTCGATACCCACCGGAATCGAAGATACGGGAGCAACCCGCTCGTGGACACTTGAATGCGTCCCAAGACCCGGACAGCAACGGGTCGGATTCTCCAAAGCGAATCCCGACCGGATCCATTTGTTCTTCCAAATGTTCATCGCACAGAGGTCTAATATCCTTCTTGAGTTCATCCATACGGTTCTACCTTCGCTTGAGTTTAGCACCGACGACAGGAGAATAAAATACGAATCCGTCGCGCTGCTCCCTCAAGAGCTTCTCCCTCAACCTGCCTGCTGACCGCGATTCGCTCCGGGAACAGACTCATCCAATAGAATGGAGAACTCCCCTTAATGGATCTGCTCGCCAAAATCCGCACCATTCCCACCGAGCCCGGCGTGTATCTCTACAAGAATGCCGAGGACGAAGTGATCTATGTGGGCAAGGCGAAGAACCTGCGCAGCCGCGTGGCCAGCTATTTCCACGAAGGCCGCTGGGAAGACGCCAAGACTGGAACGCTGGTGCGCGAGGCGGTCGACGTCGACTACATTGTCGTCGCCAACAACAAAGAGGCGCTGGCGCTGGAAAATAATCTGATCAAACAGCGCAAGCCGCGCTTCAACATCCTGCTGCGCGACGACAAAACTTATCCTTACGTGAAGCTCACGCTGGGCGAGCGCTGGCCGCGAGTTTACGTCACCCGCCGCTTGCGCAAGGACGGCAGCGCATATTACGGTCCGTACTTCCCTGCCAACCTCGCCTACCGCATCGTTGATCTGATCCACCGCAATTTTCTGATTCCTTCGTGCAAAGTCGACCTGACCCGCTTCCATCCGCGGCCCTGCCTGCAGTACTACATCAAACGCTGCCTGGGCCCGTGCGTGCAGGATTTGACTACGCCGGACGTTTACCAGGAAGCGGTGCGCGACGTGAAACTGTTTCTGGAAGGACGGCCGACGGACTTGAGCCGGTCGCTGCACACGCGCATGGAGCAGGCCGCGGCGGAGCAGGAATACGAGCGTGCGGCGAGGTATCGCGACTTGATTTCGACGGTGGAGCAGTTGCAGGAGCGCCAGCGCATCGCCGCCGCCGAGGGCGACGATGCCGACGTGTTCGGCTATCACTACGAGAACGGCATGCTGGCGGTGAATCTGTTCCACATGCGTGGCGGGAAGATGGTCGATCGCCGGGAGTTCTTCTGGGAAGATCTGCCGGAGTTCATCACAGACCATGTGGGAAAACAGGATCATGTGGGAAAAGAAAACCATGTGGGGACGGGCGCCCCCGCCCGTCCGGGCGAGCAAAGCTCGCCAGCGCATTTGGTCGGCGCCACCGACTCCTCCACGACTTGTCATCCTGAGCGAAGCGAAAGACCTATGCAGTCTGCCGGCGGTACCGAGACAGCCGACGAGTCCACAGCTCCTTCGGCCCGCAAAAAACGCGGCCCTCAGGATGACCAGGCGAGAGATTTTCATCCCGGAGAATTTTTCTCTGCCCTGCTGAAGCAGCTCTACATCGGACAGCCTTACGTTCCGCGCAATCTCTACATTCCCGTTGATTTCGAGGACCGCGAGGCCTTGGAAGATTTGCTCTCCGAGGCAGGGGCAGACATGATAGCGAGTCCCACACGGGTGCACATTCTCGTGCCGCAGCGCGGCGACAAGCGCTCGCTCATCGACCTCGCGGGCAACAACGCGAAGCAGTCTTACGACCAGCGCTTCCGCGTGCTCAAGCCCAACGCGCAGAAAATTCAGGAGGAATTACAGGATGCGCTCAGCCTGCCGGAACTGCCAAAGCGCATCGAATGCTTTGACATTTCGCACATTCAGGGCGCGGAAACCGTCGCCTCGATGGTGGTGTGGGAAGCCGGCAAGATGAAGAAATCCGACTACCGCAAGTTCATCATTCGCACCGTGGAAGGCGTGGACGACTTCGCTTCCATGCGCGAGGTAGTCATGCGCCGCTACAAGCGCGTGCAGGAAGAAAAGAAACCAATGCCCAGCCTTGTCCTGATTGACGGCGGCCTGGGACAACTGCACGCGGCCGCGGAAGCGCTGGACTCACTGGAGATCATCAACCAGCCGCTGGCCGCCATCGCCAAGCGCGAGGAGATCCTCTACGTCTATGGACAGGAGAAAGATCCGATTGCCCTCGACCATCACTCGCCGGTGCTGCACCTGATTCAACTGATTCGCGATGAGGCCCACCGCTTCGCCGTGACGTTTCACCGCAAACGCCGGCAGATGCGCGACCGCTCCACCGAACTGCTGGAAATCCCCGGCGTGGGCGCGAGCACAACGAGAAGACTGCTCGAACACTTTGGCAGTGTGCAGGCGGTCAAGCAGGCCGACCCGGCGGCCTTGTCGGCGGTCGTGACCCGAACCCAGGCCGAGGCGATCAAGAATCACTTTCGGAAATAGCGGCTATTTCGGCGCCGGACTGGCGTTCCCCATGTCTAGAACGACCTTCCAACTTCCGTCCTTCTGCAGCTTCCAGATGCTGGTGTACTTTCCGTATTGCACGACCGGCTTGCCCTCTTTGTCTTTCGCGTGGAACTCGAAGTTACCGTAGGTGTAGCCGAGATCGCCGGAGGCGGAGATATCGGCCCCCACTGGAGTCCACGTCAGCCGATTGGTTTTGTCGTCGAGAAAACCCATGCCCTTGGCGATCTCAGCCTTGCCCTGGATTAAGGGCCCGCCGTTCGGGACTTCGACGGACTCGTCGGCGTAGTACGACATGTATCCTTCCGAACCTTTCTCGGCAGCGGCTTTCATGAATTCGCCTTCGAGTTGCTTCAGCATTTCGGGCGTCGCCTTGACCGGTGAGGTGGAGTGGACATTGCCGGGCAGCACAATCGTAGCGACGAGGAACGCGATCACCAGAATCGACAGAAATGATTTCATGAAACCTCCGTAGAATGACGCCGCCATTCTACTCCGCAGGACAACACTCACCACAGAGGACACAGAGAAGCAAGACGCAACCCCGCAAATGTAGATCTCGCTTCGCTCCCTGTTTCCTCCGTGTCCCCCGTGTCCTCTGTGGTTAAGATTCCAGAGCCTTTGCTACACTAGCGGCCATCGTGATCAAACGCATTCTTGTGTATCTGGTTTCCCTGATGCTTGCAATCGCTGCGGCCTCTGCACAGACCTCGAACCCGCTCGACATGGGCACGCCGCAGGAAAAACATCTGCGCAACGTGCACCAGTTGACGTTTGGAGGCCAGAATGCCGAGGCCTACTTCTCCGCTGACGGCAAGAAGCTGATCTTCCAGTCGTCGCATGGCGACGTGAAGTGCGACCAGATCTTCATCATGAATATCGACGGCAGTGACCAGCACATGGTCTCAACCGGGAAGGGGCGCACCACCTGCAGCTTTTTCTATCCCGACGGCAAAAAGATTCTCTACGCGTCGACCCACCTGGCCAGCCCGGAATGCCCGCCGCGTCCGGATTTTTCCAAGGGCTATGTGTGGGCGGTGTATTCGGGCTACGACATTTTCACCGCGAATCCTGACGGATCGAACCTGAAGCGGCTGACCAACACTCCGGGATACGACGCCGAGGCCACGATCTCCCTGGACGGCAAGAAGATTGTGTTCACTTCGATGCGCAACGGCGATCTCGATATCTATTCGATGGACGCCGACGGCACCCACGTCAAACAACTCACGCACGAGTTGGGATACGACGGCGGCCCGACTTTCTCGCCCGACCGCAAAATGATTGTTTACCGCGCCTACCATCCTTCGACCGAGAAGGAAATTTCCGACTACAAAGAGTTGCTGGCGCAGAACTTGATTCGGCCGACCTCGCTCGAAATCTGGACCATGAAGGCGGATGGCGGCGACAAAAAGCAAATCACGAAGTTGGGCGCGGCCAGCTTTGGTCCGGCGTACACGGCCGACGGAAAGCGGATTATTTTTTCTTCGAATTATGATCCGGACACGCACGCCACCGGCGGCATGGGCAATTTCGAACTCTGGCTGATCAATCCCGACGGCAGCGGCCTGGAGCGCGTCACTTACAGCGACGGCTTCGACGGCTTCCCCATGTTCTCGCCGGACGGGAAGAAACTGGTGTGGGCCTCGAACCGCAATGCCAAGGCCCCGCACGAGACGAACATCTTTATTGGGGATTGGGTGCCGTAGGAGGAGAAGCTTTCTCCGCCTTAGCCTTCTTGGTGGCCATTGTTTTATCCACCCACTCGTCGGCAATCTTCAAATCCCGTCTGCGAGCAACGGGATCGTCACATTCCAGGTCGGCCTTCTCCCGATACATGAGGTTCATGTACGCCATGGCGTCGTCGTAATCGGGACGATGTTCGATTGCTTCATTGAGGTTTTCGATGCCTTCTTCCACCGTCGGCATGTTCTTCGCCCGCAGGTCATCGCACAGCTTCTTCTGCTCGGGATTCTTCGCATTCAGCTGGTCAGCTGGCCGCATATCGAGTCTGGCGCGGGCTTCCATGCGTGGCTGGTAGCAGCGGGTCCAATCGATGACACCCATGGAGTAATACGGCTCGGGATCGTTGGGATCGAGGTCCGATGCTTTCTGATAGTAGGTCATCGCGTCGTCCCATTTCTTCATGTTCAGATAGAGATAGGCCATTCCCTTGGCGCTATTCACCTTCGACGCTAATTCCGGGGCGGAATCGAGCACACTCTGGTACTGCTCGATAGCCTGTTCCGCGAGGTGAATGTTGTCCGGTGTGTCCACGCCCGGGATGTACTGGCCCACGTATGTGGTCGCAAGGTAAAGATGAGCGACGGGTTTGCTGGGGTCGAGCTCGGTCGCCTTGCGGAAGTGCTCGATCGCATCGTCGTAGTGATTGTTCTTGTAAGCTTCGACGCCCAGCTTGAGTTCGGAATCGTAGGACTGGGCGTGAGCTGGGATCAGGGCGAAGATCAGCGCGAAGAAGAGAAGGCAAAGTCCCACGAGCCATCGGTAAGAGAATTTCATCGGAGCCTCTTTTCATCTGCCGGATGAACTGCCGGATCAGATTGGCCGACAAATTGTGCTCTTGTCGCATTGGACACCGGAGCCGGCGTGTTTGTGCCTGCCTTTCCGGGGTAGCGCTCAATCAGGGATACCTTTGGCTTCGGAAAAGCCTCGGGCAGAGCTTGCTGCATGTCTCCTGCTCTCATCCTGAGCGCCAGCCAGGCGGTGCAGCCGATCATTCCACACCAACCTAACACTCGCACGACCGCCGCGATCTGGGTGTCGTGGTCGAGCACGCCCAGGCTGGAGAAGATCTTGAAGAAGTCATGCTCCACGAAGTCCGGATCTCCGGTCGTGACCAGCGGAAGAACTTGAGCGCGGGCATCCGCCATGTAGGTCGCGGTGTAGAGCCAGTTCTCGAAAAAGAAGAACAGGCTGAAGACGAAGCCAGGGGCCTGCCGTTGCGTGAAAAAATATGTGGCCAGCAGGAACGGCACGAGCCACTGCAGCAGTGTGCCTCCCCAAAGGCCCAGCGTGGGGCCGAACCAGCCGAACAGATTGTGCCCGCCCTCGTGGACGATCAGGTTAGCGTTGTCGATGAAGAGATACCCGCCGTGGGCGGAAAAGGCGTAGGCCAGGAACGCGACGTAGAAGATCAGCCACGCCGCCAGCGCCGGGCGGGAGACTGGCTTCCACGGTTCGTCGAGAATCGATTGCAGGAATTCGAGCATGCGCGGCCTGAGACGATTCTACGGGGTGGATTTGCGCGGTGCAGATTACGAACGTGTACGACCACTGCCCACTGCGAACCGACCCCGACCTGGCGCAGGAATCAGTAGGGCCTTGGCCGTCGCATGAAGGGGACGTTTCTTGTTACATTGATCTGGCGCGACGGTTCCATGCGACGGAGGCATTTGCGCGTGTGGCGATCGTGTGGCAATAGAGACGTAGCAAGCTACGTCTCTACGAGATGAATTCGGTATCTTTATGAAAGTTCGGCAGTGGATTACCGCGATTGTGCTGCTTCTGCTGGTGGCCGCCGCCATCGTGGGAATGGTGTGGACGCGGGCGTTGCCGGGCGCCAGCGAGGAAACGTCGGCAGCGCCAGGCAAAAAATTGCTGGGACACGCGCCAGTGGCGCAGCATCCGCTGGTGGACCAGCGTCCGCTGCAGACCGCCCGGCGGATGGCTGCGCTCGCGGGCACGCCGGAAGAACAACTGCTCGCGCATCAGGTGGAACAAGTCGGGGACCATGAGGTCGATCTCTCGTTCCTGGATGCGTTGCGCACGGCGGAAGAAAATCCTCCGCCGCTTTCCGCCGAAGCGAAGGAGATCGCCGAACGCAAGAAGAAAGCGGAGTTGGCGCTCAAGGAAGATCAGGAAGGCATTACTCTTCTGACCCGGAAACTGGCGGCCGCACGTGACGCGCAGAAGGACAACCTACAGGACCAGATCGACGTCGCCAAGGCGCAGATGGATCTGGATCAAAACGAGTTCGACGATGCCGCCGAAGATCTGGAGCAGGCGGGCGGCGACCCGCAGTCGAAGATCAAGCGCTTGCAGGCGGAGCATGAGGCCGGCGACCACAATGCAGGCGCGGCGATGGGTTCGGCGGTAAATCCTCACGAGCAGGACTACCAGACGCACACCCTGCTGAGCGTCTTCCGGGCATGGCAGGCGCTGCGCGAGAAAACGGCCCAGTTGCAGGAGGCGCAGAAAGAGAGCCAAGCCAAGCTGCAGCGCCTGAACCAGCGCCACGTTACGCTGAGCGCGCAGGTGGAGAAGGACAAAGAGAATCGTGAAGCCGCCAAGCAGCAAGCTAAGGGATTCTCGAAGAGCAGCAAAGCGTCGAGCCGCGAAGAATCGAAGGCTTCCGCCATGTCGGCTCTTGATTCTCTGAAACAGTACACGCGCGATCAGAAGAATCTGGCCGACCTGGGCAAGAGAATCCAGGACGAGCAGGAACTGATCGACACCTATGCCAGTTGGATCGCGCTGGTCGAGACCCGCGAGCGGGAAGCACTGCACCACCTGATCGAGTCGCTGCTGTGGATTCTGCTGGTTCTGCTGGCGGTGTACCTGGCCGACCGCACGATTGAGCGCCTGTTCACGGGAGTGACCGCGGAGAACAAACGGATCGACACGCTGCGGGCGGTGGTGAAATTCGCCGCGCAGGCGGTGGGCGCCATCGCCATCCTCTTCATTGTTTTCGGCATGCCCACGCAAACCACCACGGTTCTCGGCCTGGCGGGCGCGGGGCTGACGGTGGCCATGAAAGACTTCATCGTTGCGTTCTTTGGATGGTTCGTGCTGATGGGGCGCAACGGCATCCGCGTGGGCGACTGGGTTGAAATCAACGGCGTAGCCGGGGAGGTGATCGAAGTAGGACTGCTGAAAACGATTCTGCTCGAAACCGGCAGTTGGTCCGATGCCGGGCATCCCACGGGCCGGCGAGTTTCTTTTGTGAACAGCTTCGCCATCGAAGGTCATTTCTTCAACTTCACGACTTCGGGCCAGTGGATGTGGGACGAGTTGCAGGTGCTCATTCCGCCGGGACAGGATCCGTACCCCATCATCGACGGCATCCAGAAACTGGTGGAGAAGGAGACGGAAGCGAACGCCGGAAAAGCGGAAGCAGAGTGGCGCGAGACCACTTCACGCTACCGGGTGAAGACCATCTCGGCGGCGCCAGGCATTAATGTCGTGCCCACCGCGGCAGGCATTGAAGTGCACGTCCGCTACATCACCCGGGCATACGAACGGCACGAGGCGCGCAAGCGCATGTATGAGGCTGTGGTGGAAATGATGCATGGGAGGCGGGAAGCGGTGAAGCAGTAGGGCTTCTAGCTTCTAGCTTCTAGCTCTAGCTCTAGCTTTCAGCTCTTGGCTCTTGGCTCTTGGCTTTTGGCTCACAGCTCTGAGCTTGCAGTCTCTTGGTAGAGCTGAAACGACTATGTGCGGCGCCGTGGAAGAGCGGCCCTTCGAGGGCCGCAAAAATCTCCCACCCATCAATCTGGGCTTCAGCCCTGTGGTTGCTATGACCAACAACGAAAACCTGGGAGCCCTCATCGTGACTGGAGCCAGCCGCGGAATTGGCGCAGCGGTTGCTACGCTCGCGGGGGAACATGGGTACGCGGTTGCAGTCAACTTCGCGACGGGCGCCATTGAGGCCGCTAAGGTTGTCGACGAGATTGTGGCCGGTGGCGGGCGCGCCGTGGCGATCCAGGCTGATGTTTCTCGCGAAGAGGATATTCTGCGCCTGTTCAAAGCAGCGGAGCGGGACTTGGGCCCGATCAAGGCGCTGGTGAACAACGCCGGCGTCACCGGCGGGTTCGCGCGGGTGGAAGAAGTTTCGAGCGCGGCTATCGCAAACGTTCTTGCGGTCAATGTCAGCGGGACTATCCTATGCTCGCGCGAAACGGTGCGACGCATGTCGACGCGGCACGGCGGGTCCGGCGGCGCGATCGTAAACATTTCCTCGATCGCGGCGCGCACCGGGGCGGCCGGAGAGTGGGTGCACTACGCGGCGTCGAAGGGCGCGATCGACAGCTTCACGATCGGACTAGTGCGGGAAGTGGCCACCGAAGGAAT